>Ga0306926_10007121_pt1 | contig 12113 bp, 10 predicted proteins | sample flu12Cox44000178_FD_203759 | JGI IMG/M metagenome (GOLD analysis project Ga0306926, IMG submission 203759) | Lab enrichment of tropical soil microbial communities from Luquillo Experimental Forest, Puerto Rico - flux8day.12C.oxic.44.000.178 (v2)... | ecosystem: Environmental > Terrestrial >... | reverse complement strand
GTCCGAACCAGAGGAGGTTCTCACTCCCGCTGTGTCGGTGCGCCGTTCCGTCCATCGGGACCACGTGATTTGTCTTGATTGCGGCTACCGGGGAAAGACATTAACTCGGCATATAGCCGCGCGACACGGCTTGAGCGCAGATGAATACCGCCAGCGGTGGGGGTTACGGAGCCATCATCTCCTGACGGCTCCAGCATATTCCGAGCGCCGCTCGATCTTGGCGAAGGAGCTTGGGCTCGGTCGCAAGCCGGTGGCAAGGGTGGCCTCGCCACCGACACCTTCTGCATCGACCTCGCAAGGTGTGGTCGGAACTTCAAAGATGACACGGACAGGAACATCTCGCCCTGCGTCGAGGTCCAAGGGTGCTGCAAGCGAGACGGCGGCAGGACCGACTCCCGCCAGGAGTAGGCGATCACGTCCTCGGGCTGATCGACCCAGGCGATCACCGGCCCGGCGCTCCCGGCGATAATGTAGAGCGGTCTGAGCGCCAACTCCTGCCGAACCGGGAGCCGCGAGACCCGCTCGACAAGAAAACCAAGGTCGGTTTTGGTCGCACCATGAGCGATGTCCTCGGGATTCCGTCGTGGCATGGGTGGGCGGTAATCGTCTGGCATGTCGGTTCCCGACAGTCTGGCGGCTGCGAAGCTTCAGCTTCGCGGAGCGATGCTGCTTCGCCGCAAATCATTGTGATCGTGATGTCAGAACATGGTTGACGAGCGGTTACGATCAGAGACGATGACGAAACTCTGCCTGTGAACCGGCGCACAGCCTATCGCGATGGAAACACTCAAGGACTTTCTGTGGCCCATCGTCCTCATTGGGGGTTTGGGAGCCTTCATCGACTTCTTGATTGGCAAAACCGGTCAGGCGAGAGCAAAGGACTTTCTGCTCAAGTGGTGGGTGCGATTCGATGATGTCCACTGGAAGAACTTTGGGAAAGAAGAAGGGCTCTTTGCAGGACGACTGATAGAGAGTGGTTCGGTAAACGACTATGGTGTTTTCGTCGTGCTGTGGTTGCTATGTTGGTATTATGTATCTTTATCTTATTGGGATTTTTTAGATTTTACTTATCATCTGAAGGCCACATCTTGTGGTGCTCTCCTTGCGATAGCTGGTCCCTCGTTGGGTGGTCTCTCGGCGCAACCTGGCGATCAGCTGTTGCACGACCTCTTTGTCGGTCGGGCTGAACGGGGATTTTGCGGCGGCCGGCGGCTCGGCCTTCTTCTCGATGTCGCGCAGCATGTCGATCAGCATCTTGGTCGCCCGCAGCTCGGCCGAGGCCGATTTGTTGACGAGCTGGAGCGATCAGCGCCTCGCGCTTGGTGACCTGCCGGCGTTTGCCGTTCTCGGTGACGGTCACCTTCTCGTTGAGTGCGGGGGCCAGCAACGCCGGCAGATTTTTCGCGGGCCGGCCGCGCGGGTTGCCGGACTGGCCCTTCTTAAAGCGGGTGTGCTCGGGCGGCTTGCGATAGTTCGCCGCGTATTCGCGTTTGGTTTCCGACCTCTTGTCCTCTCTGGGAAAAGACCGCCCATATATCATCGTTATCGCAAATTATCAATAATTGAATATGACTATCGCAAACCGAGCCCACCCTGTTCGCCCCCTGATAGGCCGATTCCGCCCCCTGCGGGACGCGTTCGGGACCCCTGTTCGCGCGCGCGGGAGGTTAAACCTAAGTATTTGATTTAGACGGTGTTATCGATGATGACTCGGACAATTTTTGTAGCGGAATTGAAAAATTCACGCTGTTTTCCGGCTTTTACAGGGGTCGAGGCACGCTCTAATGTAGCGTTCGCGTCGTTGGCGAGCCGCGTAAGGCGAGAAGGAGAAGCGGATGGCGTTCGAGTTCGGAATGTTCCACGAGTTTCAACGAACCGTCGGGGTGAGCGACGAGGAGGCGTTCGCCGCTTCGTTCGAGGAGATCGATGCCGCCGAGCGCTGGAGGCTCGACGCGATGTGGCTCGCCGAGATCCACGTCAACCCGTTCCAAGTGGTGCGGAAAAATCCGTCGGGCGCCGATGAATTGGTCTTGGAGGATACGCTGCTGGTGCCGCCTGGGGTGGGACCTGACAACAATCTGATCTCGCAGCAGGTAAATGTGTGGACGCGCTATACCGATTAGATCGGCCAATTCGTGCTGCACTGCTACATCTTGGACCATGAGGATTTCGGCATGTTGAAGGTCGTCGGAGTCGTCGAACCGGAGGCCCTGCCGCTGCGGCGCGCGAGATGAGCCATCCGCACCACTAGACGCGCCGACTTCGACGCACAGGCAAGCCAGGGGAAGCGATGGCTACCACAAACGCCGGGGCGGACAGCCCGCCGACCTCGTGTCACGAACGGTTCCGTCAGATCATGGAGGCGGCGGCTGGCACGGCGCTGGCCGATTACGGCGGTTACGGCAAGTTCTGGAACCTGCCGCTGCCGGCGTTGCGGCAGTTCGAACTTTACGGCACCGCGATGATGCGGCCAGCCGACGGCATGCCTCCGGGTGATCCCGTGGCCGTGGAATCCTCTTATCACATTTCACCGGCGTCCGTCGGCGCGCCCCGTGCGAGTAGTGAAAGCGCCGGCCTGATCCTCGGTCTTCGCGGCAAATTCCCGTTCGACGGGACACAGTTTCCGCCGCTGCCGTGGGGCGGACGGCGGGTCGCCGAGCCGGACATCCTGCTGATCGCCGGCTGGATCGCTGCCGGTTGCCCGTCCGCCGAGGAGGAGCGGGCGACGGCGGGCAGCGCGCCCACCGCGACCCAGCGCCAGGCGCTCGCCTCTGGCGCGATGCCGCACCCGCTGCTGCCACAACCGATCAACCAGCTCGCGCACGACACCGGCACGCTCAAAGCCCGCAAGAACGTCGAATTCCTGGGCCCGGAAGAACTGCGGCGCCTGCGCGCGGCGATCCGGCAGATGAAGTCGCTCGATCAGTATCCGCAGGACGATCGCAGCTTCGCCTACTGGGCGCGCATTCACGCCAACCAGTGTCAGCACGGCTGGGAGGAATTTCTCACTTGGCACCGGGCCTATCTGTACGGTTTTGAGAAGCAACTGCAGGACATCGATTCGACAGTCACCCTGCCGTATTGGGATTGGGCGGGCGATGCAGTCAACGTGCAGATCTCGATCGACGACATGGGCTCAGACGTCGCCAACGATAACGGCTGTGTGCCCAAGGCATTTCGGTGCTGGATCGACGAGGACGGGCTGAGGACGCTGACTGACAGCGGCAGCGTCTCGGGGGAGATCCTCGCCTCGCTCAAAACTATCCTCGGAAAGGAATACTCCTCGGGCGCGCGCCTATTCGGGGCCGCCAAGATCACCTTCGGCGCCGACCCGAAGAGCGATGCGGCAATCATCGCGGTCCTGTCCGAAATCAACTCCTTATGGCACTGGCGCCGCTGGCCGGGCGGCAACCGCAACCTGATCTTCGAGGCATACCCGACTCCGGACGACATCACTCGCATCCTCGGCATCAGCAATTTCTTTTCGTTCGGCAGCGGCCCGATGGCCGACCAGTACTTCGGCGCGTTGGAGACGATCCACAACCTGATCCACAACTACTCGGGTGGGGCGAGCCCTTATCCGGTCGGGCCGAACAACGAATTCTCCACGGGCGACATGGTCGATCCGGGACGCACCGCCCAGGACCCGATCTTCTGGTCGCATCACAGTAATGTCGACCGGCTGTGGGCGGAGTGGCAGCGCGGCTTCCCGAACGGCAGCCCGGACAACCCGTCGGCCAGCCTCCCGCCGTGGAACTTTGACGTCTCGGACGTCGCGAGCATTCAGCGGCTTGGCTACGAGTACGTGATGGCGGCGCACTTGTTCCCGACGGACAATCACACGCCGATCCATCGCTTCCTGTCCGCCGCCGCGCCGGTACATCCGACCGTCAAGACACGGCATCGGGCGGCGCAGGTGCGCCTGCACGCGGTGCAGTACGTTACTCGTCCGGGCTTCCACATCCGCGTCTTCCTGAACCAGGTGGATGCAACGATCCACACCCCGACCCGCGGCAACCCGCATTATGTCGGCCAGGTCAGCACTTTCACAGGCGAATGCGTCGGAGGGCCGGGGCATTGCGACGTACCGGCGCCACGGACCGGCCGGTTCGACCTGCGGCCGCGGCCGCACAAGACGCCGTCTAGCTTCCGGCTCGACGCAACGCGAACGGTCAAGGCCCTCGCCGACAGCGAGACCGACTTGCAGGTCAATCTGCTGGTGCTCAATCATGACGGCACGCCGGCGACCGATGCGTTGCGGATGGATGCCGTATCGCTGGTTTTCTTCGACTGAGGCTCGCTGAGGACAGGCCATGCCCGCTCGATTTGCCATTCATCCCGGGATCGGCATCGCCCGGCTCGGCAACAGCCCGGACTCGTTCTGCGTCGCGGCGGAAACCCCCGGCGGCTTTCCGATCGAGTGTGATCAGGACGGTAACCCCACCGTCAAGGATGGCATCGAGCAGCCGATCGGCAGCTTCATCGACGCCAAGGGCCGCATCCGGCGTCAGGCGGCGCGGTTCAGGGTCTTCGCCTACGACGATAAGTCGCCTGACGGGCGGGAAGTCGCAATTGGCGACACTTTCGACATCGTCAATCAGCGCTCGGGCCAATTGCTGACGGTCCGGATCGACGATGTCCGCTGGACGGTCTACCTGGCGAACAAAAAGGCCAGCTGGTACGAGTTCAAGGAGACCGCCGGCGAGCACGGCTACGGCGCCGACCACAAGCTGCGCAATGCCAGCATCACCAACACCGACGACCGTCAGAGCCTGATCATCGATCCTGGTCCGCGTAGCGTCGCCTTCAATACCGCAAAGCAGCGCCGCGCCGCGTTCGACGACCCCGGACCGCCGGCGTCGTTCCCACCGCCGCTGCTGCCGAATTCGATCGCCTCGTTGGGCGATCTGATCTGCACCCAGCAGGACAACCGCAACCGCCTGCTCGTGCTCGGCGGCTTCGGCAATTCGGGCAGCATGCAGACCGGCTTCGGCAATCCGAAGATCGAGACCTACGCCAACAATGACGGCTGGTTCGACGATGTCTCGGACGGTCCGGTGAGCGCCAGCCTGCTCGGCACGCTGATCGCGATCAACGGCCATCCGGCACCGGCGGGCAGTCTGCCGCAAACCGTTCCGGTCGCCGATGCGGCTTGGGTGATTGTCGGCTACCCGCGCTACGTGCCGGAGGTCATTGACATCGTCACGATGGACGATCTCGTCTTCGATGTCGCGGTCCGGCAATTTGCCGCGGTGCCCTATCTCTACGGCGACCCGCCGTTTGACGGCGCGGCGCCGCCGGCCGACGCCGATCTGTCGCACTGGCGCCGCTTCGCGCAGTGGAACCGCACCTACCGCCCCTATTTCTACCGTGACATCTGGCCGATCCTCAGCCGCCCCAATGACTACGCGCTGCTGATGGACCGCGACGCGTTCTTCGGCGGCAACCCGCACGATCCCGGCACCGGCGGCAATTTCGACGAAACCGAGCTGTCGATTCCGCCGCACGTGGGCGAGAACCCGGCCGAGCGCGAGCGGCGGCGCGCCAAGCGGCAGTTCCTGCTCGAGGTGCTGCGCAAGCCGGGGCAGGAAAACAAGCTGCTGGCGTCGGCGCTGGGGCCCGACGGGGCAAAACTGTTTCTGATGCCGCTGTTGTGCGGCGACAACCCATTGTCGAACACTGCGCCGGCCAAGTTCCTGTATCTCACCGAGACGATGCTGTTTCTGCTCGGGCAATGGGCAGCCGGCCTGTTCATCAACGAGAAGAGCGAGGGCATCCAGCCGGAACCGATGCTGAAGGGGCCGGGTTCGGCGCTCGACCGCGGCGCGCTGGCGAGCGGCCTCGGCGGAGCGTTCTGTCCCGGCGGAGAAGCGTCGTGGATCATGCGCAACCCGGCGATCTACGTCGCTCCCTACCGCATCCACGCCAGCCCGCCGCCGAGTTTCGGCGCCCTCAGCCAGCCGCCGCAACTGCCCGGCGGGCCGCCAGCGACTGCGGCGAGTCTCGCGCAGGGACTGGAGCCCGGCGACCTGACGAAATATAGCGCGGTCCCGTGGCAATCGGACTTCAACGAATGCACCAATCAGGAGATCGACGTCACCTATTCGACCTGGAACAACCTCGAACTCGGCACGACCGGCGATCCGGCGGCGACTCAGCTACAGCTCGCCTATTGGTGGCCGGCCCATCGACCGGTCTTCGTCAACGGCGCGCAGTGGTCGCCAACGGCGCAAAACAATGCCGGCGACCTGCAGATGGTGACGGCGTGGGCGAAGCTTCGCTTTCTGAAGAAGACCGCGGACGGGATCGATTTTGCCGATGCCGAGGCGGCGGCGACATGAGGTGACGCGGTGGCACAGCATCCGAATATCGGGAGCCTGGTCGGTCTGTGGAGCTACCGCAGCCTGCTCAATGATCCCGACCTGTCGACTGCCTCCGACCAACTCGAATTCGGTCGCGGTAGGATCGCAGTCGAGGACGCACCGATGGGCGTTTTCGCCGGCCGTATGCACGGCACCGGCTGGTCGCTGACGCTAAACGGGTCGATCGGCTACGGCAGCCCGTGGGCGATCCGCTTTCAGGGCCGCGGCGTGGTCGGCGGCGAAGAGTAGATCTACGATTATGTCGGCTATGTGATCCCGGCTTGGCCAAACGGCGTCGAGCAGCGGCCAGGACGATCGGGTCGGTGATCCGGACGATACCGCATTCCGGCGGCGGCCCCGGCACGATCGCCCCGGCCGGCGTCGTCGCCTCGTTCTATGCGGTTCGCAATGACTGAACCATCACCTTTGGCCGGGTGAGCGACTTTGACATCATCATCGCTGGTGCCGGCCCGGCCGGCTGCGCGGCGGCCATATCGCTGGCCGATTTCGCGCCCAATCTGCGCGTCTGCCTGATCGACCCGGGTACGCGAGCCGATAAGATCGGCGACACCGTGCCCCCGTCGGTCACCCCGGTGCTGCGCCATCTCGGCCTGTGGGATCGCTTTGTCGCCGACGGGCACCTGCCCGCCTACCGCAGCCGCAGTACCTGGGGGCAGCGGGAAGTTGTCGCCAATGAATATCTACTGCGCGGCGGCGGCAGCGGATGGCAGCTCGATCGGACAGCGTTCGACCAGGCTCTGCTCGACCGCGCTCGCTCGTTGGTGACGCATTTTACGCCGGACAAAGTCGTCGGCCTCGTGAGCGGCGAACGCCGCCTGCGCGTGCTGCTCAAGCAGGCAGCCGGCTACTCGGCGCGCTACGCCATCGACGCCACTGGCCGCACCGCAGTGCTGACCACGCTGGCAGGCGGCCGGAGCCGGGTCGAAGACCGGCTTGTCGCCGGCGTTACCCATGTCGCGGATCGGCATGCGGAGAACCCTGAGCTCTTCCTCGAAACCTTCCCGGACGGCTGGTGGTACACCGCCTTGCTGCCGCACGGCCGGCGGATCGTCGCCTGCATGACCGATGCCGACCAGGTGCGGCAGCTGGAGCTCGGCGCGGCCGATGGCTTTAGCCGCTGCCTGCGCGAAACGCGGCATCTCCGCGCGCTGCTCGACCCCGTCGAGTGTCTCAAAGCGCCGCGTTTTTTTGCGGCGGGCTGGCGCCGGCCGGCCGTCAACTCGGGTGAGCCAGTCTTGCCGGTCGGCGATGCCGCGCTCGCCCTCGACCCGGTCTGCGGCCAGGGGATCGTCAATGCGTTGCGGACCGGGATCTTCGCATCCTATGCAGTCGCCGACTGGCTGCGGCGCGGGGCGGAGGACGGCGTGCGAAAATACCGGACACTGATCTACCGCGAGGCGCACGCGTATCGCGCCGCGCTGCGCGATTTCTATGTCGCCGAAGCGCGCTGGCCGGAGCGGCCTTTCTGGCGCCGCCGTCAGGCGGCCTGATTGCATCGCGGTGGTGGAAAGGTTTTGGCGGATGATCATCGGCACGCCGGTTTACGACGGCGTCGATCTGCTGGACGTCACCAGTACCCATAAGATGCTGCACTGTATGAGTCAGTCGCAGATCGACGTCGACATCCGACTGATCGCCGAACAGGCCGGGCCGATCAAGACCGCGACGGGTTTCACTATCTGCCGGCTACGGCTTTGCCGACGTCGGCCAGCTCAACGTGCTGTGGGCGCCTGGCGGCGATCCGGCCGCGCTGCCGAAGGATGGCCGGGCAATAACTCCAGTGAGGGGAGGACGCTATGAGTGAGCGAGCCGTGGGGCCGGGCGGAGCCGGAGACGCGAAGATCGTGCGGGCGGCGATTTACCCGGCGATCGGTATAGCGCGGCTCGGCAATAGTGAGAGCGAGTATTTTCTGGCCCCCGAGGTGACCGATCCGCTGCCTGAGCCTCCCGGTTTTTATCGTGATCCGACCGGCGCATTAAAACGCCAGTCTGTGCGATTTCACCTCTATGGACTGAACGCAACAGGCCGCGCAGTCGCCGAACTGACGGCCGACAATGCCGAGATCCGCTGGACTGGACATCTTGCCAACAAGAAATCGGCCTGGTACCAATTTCAGATCGCGCTAGACATCCCGGAGGCGGGGTCAGCGCCGCCGTCCTGGCTGCGCAACCTTACGATCTCCGACAGAAACCGACTGGTCATCGATCCCGGACCACGGCACATCAGCGGGCGAGATGCCGGAGGCGGCTCAGCCTACCGCTTTGATACCGGCACGTTTCTCGGCACGCCGGTCTATCTTGGGGAAATCCGGACCGATCCCCGGGGCCGACTGATCGTGTTTGGCTGCCGCGGCAAATCGGCCTCTTACAATGGTGCCCGGGCTGTTACTTTCGCCAATAACGAAGGCTGGCATGACGACACCTCGGACGGCCCGGTGACGGCCGAGGTCACATACGCGGGCCGAAAGCTGCAGGTCGACCCAGCTTGGATTGTCGTTGCCCCGCCGAACTACGCGCCATTGCAGAAATCGGTGCGCACAATGTGGGATCTAATCCGGGACGTGGCGATCACCGCCGGGACATTGCCAAAGCCGCCGCGGCCGTCCTTTGACCACGACATCCGGCCGATCTTCGAGCGTCTGTCGCGGCTGCAATGGGTGAATGCCGGCTTTGCCGCCGGGTTCGGCTGGAGGGCACCCAGCGACTTCGCAAAACCGGGTTGGCTGGAGAAGCTGTCGCGCAACAGCGCTGATACGGCCGAGATGCGTCATGTGATCGCTAACCAGTTCCGCATCTTCGACCGCGATTCCTGGTCGCCGGTGCCGTGGCCGTGGCTCTACGGGGACGCCGTGAACATTCCCCCGGCCGAGACGCCACGGCAGAATGTGGCGCTGACCGACACCCAGCTCGCGATGCTGCAGCAATGGTCGGCCGGCGATTTCGACGCCGACTATGTTCCCGGCCACACCCCGCCTCGGCACATCGAGGATTTGCCGGTCGCTGAGCAGCCGGATATGCTCGACCGCGCCTCGCTGGAATTCTGTCTCGCCGACGCGTTTCATCCAGGCTGCGAGATGACCTGGCCAATGCGCACCGCCGGCCTCTATATGGCGCCGATCCGTATCGGCCATGCCGCGCCCGGCTGGATCGAACCCGAATATGGGCCGACGATCGGCGCCGAAATCATAAATCTGCCCAACGGGCCGCTGCTCGGCGGCCAGCTGCCGGGCGGGATTACTCGCTGGATGGCGGTGCCTTGGCAGACTGACACGGCGAGCTGCCGGTCCGGATATCTGCCGTCTTATGATCCTTATGTGCCGACTTTCTGGCCGGCGCGCGTGCCCAACCAGGTGTTGACCCGCGAAGATTATGACATCGTGATGAATGAGCAGCTATCGCTGGCCGAACGCCTCGCCGCCTTTGCGCGCCGCGCGTCGTGGCTGCGCCCACTGGGCAGCCGCAGCTACACCGACGAGATCAACAACATGATCGCTCATTTCGACCATATGGGAGTGGTGGAGGCGCGAGCGGGGCCGACGAGTGGGCCATTTCCCTCCGTCATCGAGGTGGAAGACCTGCACCCCGCGGCGGGCGCGGTCGCCGCCGCGGTGGGTCCGCGCGCCGCCGAAGAGCTCGATCTCTCCGGCATCGACAAAATGCGTCGCTTCCCGCACGGGCTCAGGCGCTGAGCCGGCCGATCCACGCCGATATCCTGATCCTCGGCACCGGCCCTGCCGGGTCGGCGGCGGCGCTGAATTTGGCACCGACCCGGCGTGTGGTGATGATCGAGCGTCGAGTGAGTGCGCTGCCGCGGATCGGGGAGGCTTTGCCACCTGCAGCGCGCCGGTTGCTGGCGGATATGGGCTTGCTCGACGGATTTCTCGCGGAGGACCATACGCCATGCTACGGCAGCTGCGCGGTCTGGGGCTCGAGCATCCCGGAGGTGACCGACTTCTTGCGCGATCCCGACGGGCATGGCTGGCACCTCGATCGAGCCCGCTTTGACAGCTGGTTGCGTTTTGTAGCCATCGCACGGGGCGCGATGTTGCTCGCACCAGCCCGTCTCGAGGCAATTCGGCGTGGCAATGAATCCTGGCATCTGCAGTTCGCGACAGACCACGGTAGGATGGATCTGTCGGCCGCGTTTGCCATCGATGCCGGCGGACGTGCAGCGCCGCTCGCTCGCCGCCTCGGTGCCGCGCGAAGAGCGACCGACCGATTGGTATGCGGCTGGGTGTATGGTCGGGCGCGCTCGACCGGTCGTGGGGCCGGCCTTACTGCGGTCGCGGCCACTGCGGATGGGTGGTGGTACACAGCGCCGTTGCCCGGAGGGCGGCGGATGCTGGCGTTCTTGACTGATGCCGATCTCCCTACGGCGCGCGTCGCACATCATGGTATCGGGCTTGCAGCGCACGCAGCAGAGACAGACGAGATCGGCTCGATCCTGGCCGAATGCACATTTGCTCCGGACCAAGCCGGCTTCACCGCTGCGCACAGCTCGGCATTGAACCCTTGCATTGGCGAGGGCTGGATTGCCGCGGGCGACGCCAGCATGACATTCGACCCGCTGTCCTCACAGGGACTGCTGCATGCGCTGTTCACAGGTCTTGCCGCGGCCGAGGCCGCCGACGCCTTTCTCTCTGGCGACACCACCGCGCCGACCCGCTATCAGCAAATCATGGACGGAATTCAGCATGCATACCGGAAGCATCTGGTACTTAGCTATTCGAGCGAAACGCGTTGGCCTGCGGCGCCGTTCTGGCAGCGCCGCCGATCGGGGTTTTTAACCCGAACCGAACCGCGCTACCGCTGCGGCCTAGTGGGGGCGCAGCTGTGCTTTATGCGCGGTTGCTGCGGTTGATTTTTGGCAGTTCCCGCATTTCTTCTAGATCGCTCGGAGGATTAACGAGTCAGGCGGGCAGCAGCCGTCGGACACCCACTGCGCTGCCGTCCGTTAAGATTCGCCTGATCGGGACGGCATCGGTTAGCAATTCAGACAGCGGTGAGGCGGGTTTGAGTCATTTCCGGCGATTGACCCCCGTCGCGTCGCCACAGGTCAACCTCGATAAGCGGATCCCGCCCTGCGAACCCGCGCGAGGGTCCTTGGCACGGCGCGTCTTACCCGAATACGTCAATAGCGCATGGGAGTAAACCGCTTCACATACCCGCTGATCAACCCGAGGGAGGGCATTTCTGAAGGCGAAATATAGCGCCACCTCAAGCTTGCCGCCATGTTGCGCGGCGTGACGGTGCAGACCCTGGTCGAGCGGGCGATTGAGGAGTTTTTGACGAACCATCCGGAATTGCTGCACAGCGGCCTAGCAGCGTCCGAGCGTCCCGCCAAACCGGCCCCGCGCAAGCAACGTTAGTCCAAAACCCGCCGTCTCCGCCCCTGCCCTCGCGTGCTGAACGCGCTGGGGGAGCAAATCGGAACGTTGACCGCGCAATGCGACGCCATTTATTTTGCCGGTCTTTGGGTTGCGCCGGCACCACGCTCCTACAGGCGGTCGGACCAACTGGCCGTTGATCTTGAGAACAAATAGGGTACAAATGCTCGCCGATGGCCCGACGTAAGATCTTAAGGGCGAGCGTCTGCGCCCAGACCGATTTTGACGAAGAAACCTTGAAACGCGTCAGCCTTGCCCAGCGCGTCGGCAATTAACTTTCAGACCCCCACTGGAGAAACGATCCTGAATCACCGATTGGCCGGTCCTACACGCTAACGGCGAC
>Ga0306926_10007119_pt1 | contig 12114 bp, 14 predicted proteins | sample flu12Cox44000178_FD_203759 | JGI IMG/M metagenome (GOLD analysis project Ga0306926, IMG submission 203759) | Lab enrichment of tropical soil microbial communities from Luquillo Experimental Forest, Puerto Rico - flux8day.12C.oxic.44.000.178 (v2)... | ecosystem: Environmental > Terrestrial >... | reverse complement strand
ACGGGCGTGTCTGGAGGGGAGTTGCCTGCGGCTCCAGCGGCTTAAGGACCTCCATCGTCAGTTCCTGGCAAGCGCCTTTCTGGATGCTGAAATCGCATCTGCCACCACTGAATAGCTATGATTGTCTTCGCGTCCTGAATTTCACCTGACGCCAACGCATGATCCAGCTGCCCCGGCGAATACTCGACTGTTTTTATATCCTCATTTTCCCCCGTAACTCCGCCCCCCGCGCTAACCTTCCCCTGCTTCAGTACCTCAGCGTAGTAGAGTAGGATCCGCTCGGACGACCCTCCCGGAGAAACGTAGAACGTCGCGATAGGCTCGAGTAGCGCGACTTCGTAACCGGTTTCTTCCAGCGTTTCCCGTCGGATTGCTGCTTCAGGAGTTTCACCCGGTTCCAGGATACCCGCCACAGTTTCCACGATCCAGCCGGAACCCTTTTCATAGGTAGGATATTTAAACTGCTTCACCAAGAGCAGTTTTCTGCGTTCTGCGTCGAAGAGTATCGCTGCAACCGAGTCTCCCCGCTCGAAGCAGAGGCGCTTCACCGGCGGGCTCATTTTACCATCGAAGCGCTCGTAGCTCAGTTCGGCCTCGTCAATTTTGAAAAAGCCGTCGAACACCCGCCTTTTTCCGTAGATCACGATTCTCTTCTCGGGTTTGCTCACAAAAATCTATCCCGCACGGCGCCGCTGATTGAAATGGCTAAACTTCGATGACCTCGCCGCTTTGTTGCCCCTCGATGCTCTTAACGTAGCCCTTCGCCACCTCGACCGCGGGTTTGCCAAGGCTGGGGTCCATGTTCAGCGCCTTCAGGGTTTCCGTTACCCAGGGCGGCGAGGCCACGTTAACGCGAACGCCCCGCGGCGCTTCGAGCGCTGCAGCGCACACGAAACCCTCCAATCCCGCGTTCACCAGGCTGATCGCCGCGCTACCTGGCATCGGTTTGTGCGAGAGGATGCCGCTGGTGAGTGTGATCGAGCCTTTATCGTTGAGGTAATCCATGCCAATCCTCGCGAGGTTGACCTGGCCCATCAACTTGTTGAAAAGACTGTAGTGGAAATCCTCGTCACTTAGCTTTTCCAGCGGCGCGAATCTGGCTGCACCTGCAGCACTGACAATGCCGTCCACCTTTCCGATGGCCTTGAACACGTTTCTTATGGAGTCCGCCTCGGCGAGGTCAGTTTTCAACTGGCCCTGACGATTGCCGACCTGGAGGACTTCGTATTTGGGCGAAAGCGCGGCGACGACAGCTTTACCTATGGTGCCTGTGGCGCCGAAGACGACGATCTTTTTAGGGTTCTGGATTTGGATATTAGTACTCATTATTCCAATTTTTAATTACCCTCTTTTGAGCCTCTGGCCAACGATGAAACTTTCCATGCCCTTAAGGCCTTAAACCCAGATTCTGAAGTTGAGAACTCGTTCTCGTGCTCGTCGTCGTCCTCGTCCTCGAGATTCCAGATGTCTCGCCAACAAACCAGTGGAACAAATTGTTGCGGGAAAAATCGGCTCTTTTCGAGATGCGGAAGCCCACCGAATCGAGGGCGAGCACGACCACGAGGACGAGGACGATTTCCAAATTTCGGATTTTGGGTTAAAATGTCCAACCCCTTCGTGAAGACCTCTCGTTTGCCAGCTAAGGGGAAGGTGGCGCTCCGGTCGGACTGCCGAGGACGTCGCGAAGAGCGCTGATGAAAGGGGAGAAAAAGTAGCCGCCTCCCGTTCGAACGTTGAGCTGCCGTTTCCGAAATGAAGTTTCAAAAAGCGGCGACATCCTGGCGCAGTCGCCGGATGACAAGGAACAGCCATTGCGCAGCCAGCCGGGTCCGGATCGAGCGTAGGACCCGGCTTAAGCGAGTCGTTCTCGTCCTGGACAGGATGGTTGGCTCCGAAGACAAACCGCCCCGGCCAGACGAGCGGGCGCCCCGGAGCGGCGTAGGAGAGCGCCAGCGCTGAATCCGGCGCCTGCACGGACGGCAAGCGATCCCTGTCAGTTTTAGACCTTGGCTAGTTTTTCAAGTTCGATTTGCAGCTTCTCAAGTGCTTGGTTGTGGAGATCAGCGACTTCGAAGAGCTTAACAAGTGGCAGCTTAATATCCTGGTCAATTATCTGATCTGTCAGTGGTTTGAACGGGCCATGAATAATGCTTCTGGCTTTGACGATTGAAGCGGCTGCTTCCGCGATGTTTGCGTTGATTTTAGTCATGTTGCCAACTCTACCACAAACCCCATGTTTCGTTGCGATGCGAATTTCAGCGTCACGAATCTTATCGAGGATCTGTCGGGACCTTGCGATTTTCGCGCCATATGGACTCCTTTACATACATCTCGGTCCTGCTCTCGATCGTTCTAGGCCTCGCAATCACGCAAGTCCTGCTTGGGTTCCGCGGTACTCATACTGACCAGGGCGAAAGTGAAGCTGTATATCCCGACTCTGATATGGGCGGTAATTGCGCTCCTGATTCCGATTCAAGCGTGGTGGGCAGACTTCGCGATGCGCAGGCAGCTCAACTGGACATTTTTGGCGCTTCTCGTGATCATGCTGCAAGCGATCAGTATTTACATGGTTGCAGCGCTTGTTTTGCCGGACATCAGTAGAGAGGACTTCGTCGACCTTCGGGAGCACTTTTTCGCGCATCGAAGCTGGTTCTTCGGTGCTCTGCTTGCCTGTGTTGTATTCAGCCTATCAAAGGATCTGACGCTTCATGGGCATCTGCCCAATCTTGTTGATAGCGCGTTTCAATTTACGTTTTGCGCGGCTGCGATCGCGGCGACCATTATCCGGAGTGAGTGGTTCCACAAGCTGTTGGCTCCTGCAGTTGGTCTGCTGTTCGCTGTCTATATAGCACTTCTGTTCGCCCGGCTGTAGTCCGAGGTAGGATAATAGCGAGCGCGCGTCGTTGAATGCTGGGATCACCCCGGTGCTCGGTGGTTTTGCTGCGAAAAGCTCATTTGGACCCATTCCTCAGCTCCCCGGCGAGCGTCTGAAGAAAATTAGCGCGACTTAGCCGGCGCACTAATAACGACCATCAGAAGTGCGGAAATCAGCATCATGCCGCCAACTAAAAACATAGGAACCACATAACTTCCTGTCCAATCTTTGAGCGCTCCCGTAATATAACCTGCAGCGAACCCGGCAAAGTTACCTACGGTGTTGATTAACGCGATTCCAGCGGCGGCCGCAGCGCCGGTGAGAAACCGTGGAGGGATCGTCCAGAAGTTTGGTAGCCCGGCAAATATCGCACACGCCGTAACTGTGACTACGGCAACGGTTCCTGCCGGCGTACCCATAAAAAGCGCTACCGGAATGCTGACTCCCCCCACTATTGCAGGGATAGCGATATGCCAGGTTTTCACACCACGCTTCGCAGCATCTCTCGACCACAGGTAGAGAACGACAGCCGCCGGAAGATACGGAATAGCTGTCACGAGACCCTGTTGTAACACATTGAATTTGCCGCCGTATTGCGCTTCAAAACCGTGAATGATGGTGGGAAGGAAGAAAGCCAGTGAGTACAGACCGTAGATGAAACCAAAATAAATCATCGCGAGCGTCCAGACAAGGCCGTTGGTAAGCACAGTGCGAACGCTGGCATGCTTCTGGATCGTCTTGCTCTTCGCTTCACCTTCCAGGGATTGCCACACCCATGTACATGAATCGCCAGCCTGCGAGGCCGAAAGTTCCATGCTGAGCGAGAAGCAAACCGGCCAGCGGCGCCCCCAGAACCGTCGTTAACGGCTGCGCCAAATAAAATAGTGAAAAAATCTTTCTGCGATCCTCGCCGGGAACCCACATGCTAAGGAATAGAATCGCTCCCGGGAAGAAACCGGCCTCCGCAACGCCAAGCAGAAATCGAAGAGTATACAGCCCAAAGACGCTGGATACCCATGTGAACAGCAGAGCCACGACACCGCAGCTCACCATGATTCTGGCAAGCCAAATACGCGCACCGAACTTGTGCAGCGCAAGGTTGCTAGGAACCTCCAAAAGGATATAACCGATAAAAAAGACCCCAGAAGCGAATCCATATTGAGCTGCCGAAAGACCCAAATCATGGTTCATGCCGTTTGGTCCCGCAAAGGAAATGGCCGTCCTGCAGCCGACTCTTTGGCCGTAGGAGAACGGACGCTGTTCACGTTGGATCTCTTAAAGTTCACACTACGAACGCTTTTTTAATCGGCAGTCAGTCCGATTTCCAGTCAGCTTACCTCGCCAAGTATCCCATCGTTGCAAGATACTCAATGCTTTGTCTCGCCCAACTGAGTTCTAGCTCCATGGTTTTAGACAAAGTATCCTGAAACGGAGGCCATTGCTCCACAATGACATTCGCTTGACTTGAGCAGGTGTTCCGGATCGGTACCACGTGTTCCGATTTCTACCTCGATCCCATTTTTCGCCGCAAACTCACGGGCGCTACCGATCGCGCCATCATCCCATTTGTCCAACGGAAGATTGTCTAAAAAATGGACGACGTGAACATCGAGATCTTTGGCCCTATGTACTACTCCGAGGGGATTTAATATCGTTTCGGGTTGATGACTGAGCACGGTCCCGGTTGCCCAGGGAAAGGTCCAGGATCCGACGCCGATTTTTCCTATAGTCTTAGCATTCATCGGACATCACAGATGTCCCGGACACTTTCCCGGATAGCGGGCACACTAATGACTTCTTCTTTCCAGTTCTCTCGAAAGATCCTAGGCCGATTTTGCTCGATCGCCTTCATAGCTCCATCGGAAATTGGAAATCCAGCGAAGCCAAACGTTACCGCCGTGAGAGTTTCGAATGTGACCAAGACAGAAATCGCGGGCCGCCTGCTCTGGGACACCCAAAGCCACCGCTCTATCCATCGCCTCACGCATTGCCGCAATGCAGGTCGCCATGGTGGACTCCACCACCGCAGGTTCAAGAATAGCCATTTGTTCGACCGTAACTCGGTACATATTCAGGATTGGAGCGAACATGGCGGCCGCGAGTTTTTCCCCGACGGCATAGTGCTCTTCCGGTCCTTGGTGCAGCGCACACACTACGCTCTGGCGTAAAGTGCCTTGTCCACCAAACCAATCGCTTTTGGCGGACGCAGGCTCGGTATCCGAAAACAAAGGGGGGTGGCAGGGATGCGCTATAAAGTACGTGATGTCGCCCCGCTTCGGCATGACTCCGGCATAGGCCGCAGCGGGATCTAATCCGACCACGATGGTTCCGGGTTTCAGCTTCGGGACTATTTCATGGGTGATTTTGCCAATCAGCCTGTCAGGCACACCTAAAATCACTGCGTCCGCTCTGCCAAGTGCCTCCTCGATGGGTGTCGCTATGATCCCGGCATCCGCCATTTGCTTTCGCCGCTCTTCGCTGGCTTCGACGTAGTCGACCTTGTATTGTGGAAGGGGCTGAAGGTTAGCGGTTATACGACCGCCCATTTTTCCTCCAGCCCCCAAGAGGGTAATATTCATGATTGGAGTTATGGTTTAATTGTGAGACCAACTAATTTAAAGCTGCCGCGACCGGCCTCCCGTGCTGGTGATATAGAGGTCATTTAATCGCGACCGCTCGATTTTGACTGGGACAATCCGGGCGGGCGAGAATCTATTCATTCTTGATTATCTAAACGAAGTGAGGCATTCACGCCCTCTATTCCTTTGATCGCGCGCGCGCGCGCCCCCCCCGTTCCCATCGTTAGTCTCGCGATTACAACCCGAGACAAGCCCTCTGCGTCGCAGCCAGCCTAGGACGCCGCTGGGTACACTGAAACAAATATCAGTCTTCGCGTAAATTGTCCAGAATTCGTTTTCAGATTTTTTAAACTTTTTTCTCCATTGAAAATTTTTGTCTGAACGCTCGAGGAGTCCGATCAAAGGTTGATTTGAACCGTCGATCAAAATAGCTCTGATCAGCAAAGCCAACTTGCTTGGCTACTTCTTTGATACTTAACGACGTGTCTTTTAATAGAGGAACGGCCTTGGCCAGCCGAATCAGCGTGACGTAACTGATAAACGTGGTGCCCGCCACTTTCTTGAATAGCTTCATGAATTGGGGAGCGCGCAATTTGGCCATCGAAGCGCCTTGGTTGAGCGTAACCGGTTGGGAGTAGTTGTCCGACACGAAGCGAAAGACAGGTTTGAGTTGCGCCGCGTCCTCCTGTTCGCGAATCAACTCAGAACGAGGCGATTCGGCCGCTCGAAAATGCTGGGCGAGGTAATAAAGCAATTCGTGGAGATAGACTTTACAACCGGCCTGAAAATAAGCAGTACGATTGAAATAGCACGCAAGCAGCTGGGCAAGCGCGTGGTGCATGTGGACGAAAAGGGGCGCATCATGACGCACAACGCTTACGTCGCGATCGGATTTTGTGTAGAAAGGCAGCAGGAAGATATGGGAATAGGAGTGGGAGCCTCCCTCCCAAACGAATTCAGGCAGAAAGCTGATGACGATGACGCGGGTGTTGAGATCTGGATTGTCTGTAACCATATGCAGCCTCAAGTTATCAACAATCAAAATCTCGCCCGCGCCGAGTTCGGCCTGACGGCTACCCATGCGCATGCAAACCGGCCCATCCAGCGGCACGAACAACTCCAGCCGTTCATGCCAGCTGGGGATCGGCATAAAATCCCGTTGGTGGAAATGGAAGAGTCGAATGAAAAAGGGAAATTCGCGATCCAAAGGTTCATCATACCGTCCCGTTGGATCCACCGAGATCCGGTGTGGTTGAAAAGTTAGTTGTTCGGAAATTTGATAAAGTTCGTTGGCTTGACGTTGCTTTCTCATCGACATTCGAGTTTTAGGGCGTTTCGGTCCTTTAAAGTACCAAATTTCGGACCGTTATCCCTTCCAAAACGGATCGATGCCGTTGCTTTAACTTCTTTTCTTTATGTAAACTCGAGTTTGATTAACGCCATCGGGTTCAGTGCCAAAGAAGTCTGGTCGCGAGTAATCGGAACGGAACGCCAAACCAAACCTGTGCCCTCCAAAGTGACAGGCTCATGCGTTTCATCGATCATGGCGACGCTCAGCCCTGCAGGTAGATGACGGAGCTCAACGCTTTGGATGCGACGCGTCAAATTGGCCAGTAAGCAGGTCGAGCGATTTCCCGCTTCTAAGAAAGCAAGCGCTGCGATCCGTTGGCGATCAGAGACGCTTACAGGAAGCAAGCGTTGGGCCGCACTTTCGACGGTAGAGGCTTGCGCTTCCAGCGTTTCCATCAGACTTAAGTCGTCGAATGCGTGGACCTGCGGATTAAAAGAATAACAAACTGTCATACCCCGTGGTGGCCGCTGACGGTTTAATTCGGCAAAGTAGGCATTTGTTCCTGTCGCTAAACGGAAGCCTTGCGGTACGAGATGACCTTCCGCCAGTTCAAGTGTGCGGGATGACGTGGATTTTTCCTTCTCGTGGAAGACGAGACAAAGGTCAATCACTTCGGAGCGTCGGTCCAATTTCGCTGATCCTCAGTTTCGAAAACATCACCCTCAAACAAGATTTCTGCCCTTACACCGGGTGACGGATTCCATGCGAGCGCACGCAGGTCTTTGAACGGTTGATGCGGCGAGATGTAGAAAGGAAATTCAGCGCCTTCCCAATTTCCGTCCGGGTGTTGGATTCGACATGGCTTTCCTGCGCATTCCTTGATCGGATGGAGAATGCAAAAGCCAATTCGGTTGCGCAAAAACGTGGAACGCGCCCGACCTTCGAAGCGAAACTCGAGCGATTCGCCTTGAGCCTGGATGATGCCTTTCCACCAAAAGGAAATCGGTGTCACGTCGCAACGAGCGGTAAACTCCAAGGAGAAATTATCCTCGCCTTGTTCCATTCGTTCCAGTTCGATTACCGGCAACACCGTGTCCCAGTTTCTATCGCGGACCGCACCGTAAATGGCGCGAAGCACTTCGACTCCTGTAATCTTCACTGGGCGTAGATACCCAGTGTCGGTTTCGAAAACGCACGATAATGTCCGCGTTCTAAGCGGAATCCATTGCGGCACATTCTGGCACTGCATAATCTTGTTAGAGGCAAGAGACTCCAAACTCTTGATTATCACCGAAGGGCGTTATCAAAATCGAGGACGACGTCCGTAAAAATTTCTTACTCCTCCTGTTTCTAAGGCGATCGAAGCGAGGGATCCGGGGTCGTAGCGTCACCAAAGAATATTCTCCGCTTGCTGTTGGATTCAGGTAGCTTGCGGCTTGGCCGCTTGCCCAGACGTGGCCCGCTCTTTCTTGGCCGATTTCGTTCCAACGGTTGCCACCGCTAGGACAAGAATAATGAGCATCCCTTCGACGATGTCTTGGGAACCGCCAGGCACTCGGAGGACTTGCATCGTGGTCACTATCATAACCAGAAAAATCGAACCCAGCAAAGTTCCAAACGCATTTCCTCTTCCGCCAAGGATGGAGGAACCTCCAACAACAACGGCTCCAACTGACTGGAGTAAAAAAGGAGTGCCCATCTCCAGGAACGCACCGCTCACCCTTCCGGACAATAAAGCTCCTCCCACCGCGGCCAGAAAGCCGCTCAAGACGTAGGCAACGGTCGTTGTCGCCTCCACTTGAATTCCTGCAAAATGGGCTGCACGTCGGTTCTGGCCAACGGCAGAAAGCTTACGACCGTAGACGCTGGTATGCAGAAGCCAGGAAGTCGCCCAGGTTAGAAGAATCGCAAGGATAAGGATCAGGGGAATTCCAAACACTCGACCACTTGCGACGTAAGCAAGGAGGGGGCTCACTGCGTACGTTTTGAATCCCCTATTGTAGATCAAGGTCGCCGTTGTGAGGATATAACCCACCGCCAAAGTCGCGATGATTGGCGGGATACGAAACCGATTAACGATCTGCGCATTGATCCATCCAACTCCTGCTCCAATTGCGGCAATGACAACCAGACCCAATGCCAGACGTGCATCCTCGCCACCTGTCACGCTTGTCAATACGAATGCTGAAAGGGTAATGACACTCGGGATAGATAGATCGATAGCACCATCGCCAGTTGTAACCACAAGCATCTGTCCGATCGCAAAGACGCACAGAAGCGCTGCTGATGCCACGATGCCGGTAAGGTTGCTCAAATTAACCTGGCCAGCGCCAATGCTCAGGAGAACCCACAGCCCGATGACACCTAGGAAAGCCCAAATCCATGGTTGCTCAAAAAGCTTCTTCATCGCGCTCGCCCCCAAAGACTTCTCAAAATCACAATACCAATTAAAATCAGGCGCTGAACTGCGGCTATATTATCCGAACTAAGTTTCATGAAGCCCAGCAAGGTTCCTAACAAGGAGAGAGTCACCGCAGCAAGTGCCACGCCTATGGGTTCGATTCGTCCCCCGACAAGGTCACAACCGCCCATCACCACCGCCGCAACGCTCAGCAATGTGTAGGAGCTCGCCGCGTTGACATCCGACGCTGTGTTGACTCCCGTCAGGCAAAGGCCTGCTAAGAGCCCGAAAACTCCACTCAAAACATAGGTTAGAATGTGCGATCGCAGAGCCGGCCACCCAAGCTCGCGCATGGCCGCCCCATTATTTCCAAACCCGCGTTGAACGATACCGAGGCGCGACCGAACCAAAAGAAGCGCCAGCAAAGAGGCCAGGATCAAGATCCACACCGGTACGGGTATCAGCGGGATCGCAAAGTTAAAAATTGCGCTCAGCCACTCAGGAGAACTTCCACCCGGGGCAGGTTGGAGAACATAACCTAACCCGCTCCAGACAAATGCGCTTCCAAGCGTCGCCACAAGGGCCGGGATTTTACGCACATGAATAACCCAACCAAGAAGGCCGTACAAAACAAGGCTGGCCGCCAGGGCAACAACACCTAGAAACGGCTTCTCGACTAACCAGGTAGCACTCACCACGTTGGTTAGACCAGCGAAAGCGCCGACCCCAAGATCAATTTCGCTGCGCCCCACGACGAACATCTGGGCATAAGAGACGAGCACGAGCGGGAGCGCCGTACTCAAAAGAAGCCCTAGCCCAAATGGCGTTAAAGCGTTCGAATTAAAGATGCCGATGGCGGCAAGCACGATGATTAGAGCCGCCAGCGGCATCAACCAATCCGGCAACGCTTTAGTGCCTCGACGAACTTGAACGCCTTGCGCCAAGACTCCACGGCTTTCGGGCGACGCAAAGAATACGGCGCCAAGGTTTTCCCGACTGGCTTCGTCCCCAGAGATTTCCGTCGCAATCTTGCCCCGGCGCAAAACCAACACACGCGAGCATTCCAGAAATTCCGCGTCTTCGGAACTGTACCACACGACCAATTTTCCTTGGGCAGCGACGTCACGCAGCACGTGATAGAATTCTCGTTTTACCCCGATGTCGACACCGCGGGTTGGGTCGTTCAGCAAAATGATGTCCGCTTGGTCGATCAGGGCTCGACTCATCAGAGCCTTTTGTTGGTTACCACCGCTGAGCTGCAGTATTGGCCGTTCCATTGCCGAGGGTGTGAAACTGAAACGGTCCCGCCACGGTTCGCTCCATTCCTTTTCCTCGCGACTCGACACTGGCTGCAACGCACCTCGCCGGGCGTGGCGTGCGATCGTCATGTTGAGCATCGTAGGCCAGAGCGAGAAAACACCTTCCTTCCGGCGATCGCCGGCCACATATGCCACTGCGGCCTTTCGTGCGATGCCGTTTTTTGCCCGTTTCGATGCCCCGTAAATACCGAACAGCAGTCGTTGTTGACCGCTACCTTCCAGACCGGCCAAGCCGATAATTTCCCCGGGAAACAACTTCACCGGCTCAGACTCAGAGCCTTCACGCCATTGAGGGGCGATCTCGATCAGCGGCGTTTCTCCAGATGCGGCCCTCCCCTGACGACCGCCGGAAAACCCAGCGCCAGGACCCGCCTTTAGCTCTTCGACGACTGCGGCCTTGGCTGACATCAGCGTAACCAGCTTTTCGTGATCCGTTTCTGAACGCGATCCAGACCACACCAACTGCCCATCGCGCATGACGAGAAAATTCTCAGCTAAGCTAAGGATCTCACCAAGCTTATGACCTATGAAGACTACCGCCAGGCCCTCCCTGGCCCGGCGTCGAAGGTATTCAATCAGCTCATGGGCTCGTGCCGCATCGAGCGAGGAGGTAGGTTCATCCAAAATGAGCAGTTTCAATCGCGGGTCAGCTGCAGCACGACCAATTTCGACCATCTGCTGTTGCGCCAAACTCAAAGAGCCAATATTCAATGAAGGCTCAACATGATTACCCGGGAAAATCGCCTCCAAGGTGTTTCGGGCGAGCTCCGCCGCCTTCCGCCTCCAGGGACCGGACGGAAAAAGCTGATTGAGTTCCAAAAAGAAATTTTCCGCCACGTTGAGGTTCGTGCACACCGAGAGCTCTTGATGGACAACCCGAATGCCGGCCTCCTTTGCCTTTCGGACGGTGTAGTCGGCCAACGAAACCGTTTGAGCGTCGAACGACAGTGTCCCCTCATCCGGCCGGACACCACCGCTCACAAGGCGGGTTAAGCTGCTTTTGCCTGCACCATTGCCGCCGAGCAGAGCGGTTATCGTCCCCCGCCGTATCGCGAACGAAACCGCGTTAACCGCGACGGTCGGCCCATAGGCCTTGGTCAGTTTCTCCGCCTTGACGAGCGGCTTCGCCGACTTGTCGGCAACCAACACCGATTCCATAGAACCAAAAGCAAAGTCGCCTTGCTACGGAGCCTCCATGCCGGCGATCAAGCCATGAGCAGACGACCTTGAGCTTTGTTTAGGTGCTTTGAGGAGGTTTTCTTTCACCCAGTCCTCAGTGTAATTCGGGCTAACGATCGTGCCTGGGGGCAAGTCGGCGAAATCAGAGAGATTATCAACCGTAACGGTTGCGTAAGGCATATACATGTTCTTGGGCGGGTTGGCGCCGTCCAAAATAGAAAGTGTCAACCACAGCACAGCGCCGCCAATGCCTGGAGCGGAGCTATCCGAGAATGTTTTGTATCCGTTCTTTTTGTTTTCTTCGGACCACCACTTAAGAAAATTAGAACCTCCAGCTCCTTCGACGATTGGAAGCTGCTTCCCTGCCTGAATAAAGGCCTGAACCACTCCGTAATCGTCGCCGCCGCCTTGGGTCAAAACCGCGTTAACCTGCGCCAGACTGGGCAGGATATTGCTCACGGCCGACTGCG
>Ga0306926_10007116_pt1 | contig 12115 bp, 17 predicted proteins | sample flu12Cox44000178_FD_203759 | JGI IMG/M metagenome (GOLD analysis project Ga0306926, IMG submission 203759) | Lab enrichment of tropical soil microbial communities from Luquillo Experimental Forest, Puerto Rico - flux8day.12C.oxic.44.000.178 (v2)... | ecosystem: Environmental > Terrestrial >... | reverse complement strand
ACGATCCCGAGATAAGGCAGGAATTGCAGCAAAGCGGCAAAAATTCCCCACAGTGCCGCGTTTGGAATACCGATTATGGCGAGACCGAAACCGATGGGCACGCCGCAGCAGGCGTTGACAACGAGCTGCCGGGACAAGTACCGGCTGATCCGGCGTGCGGCATCGTCCATTGCTACGGTCGTCCGATGCAGGTCGCGGCCGGCGAGCCGGAGCAGGCGGTCTCGCAGATCCTCGCGTTCGAGCAGGATCATGATTACAAACACGATAACCAGACCCGCCACCGCCAAGGGCTGGAGCAGTGGTCCGACAATACCTTGGACGATCTGCAGGGGTTCGAACTGAGGCCGCTGGATCTCAACTGGCACCGGCTTCGTCTGGTCGGACGGGGAACCGCCGATGGCCGGCCGGTCGCTTGTTGGCATTGAGTTCTGCGTTTGGGTTTGCTTCAGTTCCCGGCCGAGTTCCTGAACCATTGATGTGAGCCGGCCGAACACCCCACCACCTGGCACGAGTTCCGGAAGCGAGCGGATTTTCACCTCGAGGTTCGAACGGTACTCCGGTAGCTGCTGCGCCAGCGACGATACTTCTTGCACGATGATGGCGGCGAAGCCGAGCAACGCGAGAAAGGCGATCAGTACGGTCAGAGTTACCGCCGGCACCCTGCCCAAATGCCATCGGCGCAGCCAGCGTACCGCCGGCGCCAACAAAAAGCTGAGCAATATAGCGAGCGTAATAGGGATGACGACGTCGCGCGCAAAATATAAGAACGCGACGACCAGCCCGATGGTCAGAACAGTCAAAAGACCGGAAGGAATTTGCGAAACGGAGCGGCCGTAGGCTCTCGGAGGCTGGTCGGCCACCGGTTCACTCCCCATTAGGTTTCGCGTTTGCTCGCGGTCAGCAAGGACCGCGAGCAAACTAAAACTTTCAGGACCGGTGGACCAGGTAGGCGGCTCCATACCCGATCGCAGCGGCAACGAGCAGCGCTGTCAGCGGCTGTTCCGTCGCAAATCGACTGACCGATCCCCCGGCCCGGGCGCCCTGCTGATAAACCGTAGCGGCGGCCTGGCTGGTCTGGTTTGCGACGTCGCGTGCGGCACCTTGGACCGCATCTATCGCCAGCGCTCCGGCGCTCGAGGCTTTTTGAGCCAGCTCGGTGGCTCTATCCAGCACCGCGCCGGCGCTCTCCTGCAGATCCCGGAGCACGGGCTTGGCCCGATCGATCTTGTCTTGAACTACTTTCTCCGACCGAGCGGCGAGGTCACCGACGGTGTCCCCGACCTTTGTCGCCGCATCGCTCATGATAGCCTCAGTGTGTTGCTGATCCATCGACTACTCCCTACGCAACTGATTTCGCCCGTATCACTGCACCACTGCTAAACAAGCTCCCGGGCGAAAACACTCCTCGCGATCGTTCCGAATTTTAGAAATCGGCGCTGCCGCAACATACGGCGGCTAATGCAAAGCGCGTTCGAGCTCGGTTTAGCTCATCTTCGACCGACCTGGGATGTTTCGAATCGCCTGCTCATAGAGTTCTGCGCGGATCTTTTTGAGCCCCTCGGCCTGATCTTTCTCGGTTGCACCGCGTCGTTCGCGCGCCTTGGTCCGCCGCAAATTTTCCCGGTTCTTTTCCTTGCTCTCGAACTTTGACGCACCGGCTTCCCGCAGCCCGATGGCGATCGCCTGCCTCGGATTCCTCACCTTGCGCCCGCGACTGGTTTCGAGCTCTCCATGCTTAAACTCGTGCATGACACGACTGATGGTTTCCTTTTGCGCCTTCGACTGATGAGTTGCCATTGGTCGACCTCGTGAAGTTAGCCTCTAACAGAGATCGTTTGTCGGCCGGCATCGGTTCCCGATCCGATGCAACTTCGCTCCAATCAGAACCCCTGCCGTTTTCTTCCCATAGGTTTGTTGCAGCACCGGAACCGATTGTTCTCTGGTACCGTTGATGGCGGTTAGGTGCAGTGAGATGTTGGTTGCAATACCGGTGTAAGAACCTCCGTTCTTGCGATCCGCGTCTTGTCGCTCCGTCGTCAGAAGCAGTGTCGGAGAGTTATACGATGGGTAGGGGTCTACTGCTTTGGCTCTTGGGAATCCCCATTCCGGTAATCATTCTGCTACGTGTTCCACGTCATCTGATCGTTACCGGGGCTGTCCGATCAGTTTTCGGATAGAGCACCTTAGCGAACTGTCGCCGGACACCACTGTTGGCGGCATGTCTGAACTCACTCAGGAGGAAAATGTGTCAAAAGCAACCATGACCGCAGTGTTCGCCGCCATCGTAGCGGCAGCAGCACCAGGCGCCTATGCGCAGACGAACACAATGCCGGCGACGCGCGCCGCGGTGACGAGCCACATCATTCAATCGGACGAAGTCCGGGCCAGCAAGATGATCGGCAGCACCGTATACGACGCGCAAAACCGCAACATCGGTAAGGTCAGCGACCTCGTCCTCAACAAGAATGGTTCCGTCGATGTCGTAGTCGTCGATGTCGGCTCTTTCCTTGGTATGGGCGGCAAGTACGTAGCGGTGCCGCTCACCGACATCAAGACCGACAATAACCGTTTGACGCTCGACCGCACGAAGGAGCAGTTGCAGCAGATGGCGGCATACCAGCTCGAGAACCCGGACACCGGCGCCGGGAAGTCGACCTCACCCGCCACTGGCGGACATCTCGGTCGATAAGCAAACCGAGCTGATCGATCCGAACCGGGCGGCGGCTTCTCCGCCCGGTTCGTTTTGCTTGGGACACAATACAAGAAAGTACAAGTGGTGAAACCCCTCTTCGAGAAGTGGGAAGAGGACTTCGAACAGTGAGCGAGCCAAGCTCTATCAGCGCGGCTGTTGCCCGACCGCCGGAGGCTGTCGGTTTGCGATGGGAAGACAGCCGCTCTGTCGCGGCGTGATAGCGAATGTCGAGCGGATCGCCTTTGCTAAGCCGCCGCCTTCTCAGCCAACTCGCCGAGGCGTAACCGCAAAAAGGTGACGACTGCAGCCTCCTCGGCAGTCGTCCCTTCGATCTCTTCAGTCAGATAGACGCGGGTCTTTTCGGCCAGAGTGGCGAGCAAGGTCCCATCAAAGTAGCCTTCGACAATCTCCGGATGGATATAGCATCGGCGGCAGACCGCAGGTGTGTTGCCGAGATGTTTTGCCACCCGCTCGACTGCACGAGCGACGGCGCGCTTACGCATTGCATCGCTGTCGACATGCTCGAACTCGCGAAGCGCAAGCGCGGCCAAGTTCGTACCCGCCCAGGTCCGAAAATCCTTGGCAGTGATCTCCTCACCAGTAGTCTCGTGTAGATATGCGTTGACCTCAGTCGAGCTGATGGTATGGCGCTCGCCGCATCGTCGAGATACTGAAACAGTTCATACCCCGGAAGGTCGCGGCACGCCTTGACGATGCGCGCAAGACGCGGATCATTGATATCGGTTTCGTTGCGGCTGCCGCTCTTGCCGCGAAAACTCAGATAAATGCGGCTTCCCTCGTAATCGAAACCGGCCCGTGTTTTGTGTCGTGTGATTCCGGGCCGGTCGTCGGTTGTGTGGTGCAGCCGGGCGAGCCTGGCCGCAGTCTGCGGGTTCAGCGCCGCGGCTGGAGGCGGAGTTTTCGCCCGCCTTTGACGAGCATTCACTTCCAGGGGTTAGCTCGCCTTCTTGCGGCGTTTCGATTGGCCGGACTCCGACATGGCAATCGCGACGGCCTGTTTGCGGCTTTTCACTTTGCGGCCGGAGCTGCTCTTGAGGTCCCCTTCCTTGTATTCGTGCATTACCTTCTTGACTTTTCGTTTCTGTGACGGACTGGCCATCGTCATTACCTCCAATTCTCGATCACGCGGAAGTGGAGCGGGCCGCCGGATGAGGCGACCCGCTGCGCTGTCCATCAGCCACGTGGTATCCAGTACTGGTCGATCCGGTCTCGGTAGGTCCGATCGGACCAGTTCGGCGGATCGCTCATCGTATAATAGGGCGACCGTTCGAGGCGGGGACGATCGAGATCCACGCAATATCCGCCAAGGCTGGTGTTGTACGTCAGCGTGCCCCACGGCAGCGGGTGATAGCTCTCGCCGATGCCGAGGAACCCGCCGAATGACATAACGGCGTACTCCACATGGCCGGAGAACTTATCGATCATCAGATGATGAATCGAGCCGAGATGCTGACCCCCGCCATTGTATACCGCCGTTCCATCGACTTTCTCCGATGATATCAGCCGATTGGTCTCGTTTGTCTCGACTGGTTGACGGGTCATTGTGTCTGTGTCGGTCCGCATACTGTCCTCCTCAACTGAGTTAAAAGTCGAAGAACAAACGGGTTGGAAGAAGCTCCGGTTCCTCGCCGTCGCGCTGCACCCTGCTCGCGGGTCAGCACGCGTTTGGGAGCCGGTGGAGACAACACAATCGCGGCGTTGCCTCGCGCGCGCCCGCGCGCGCGGCAACGAGCGATCAGGCTCAAACGATTGAGATTCCTGGATCTCGGTTCCGGAAAGCAGGAGGAAACAGGGACGCATCAGGTGAATCGACAACGAGTTCAGGCACAGCGACGTTCCAATAGCGGACGGGAAGCTCCGCCATTATACGTTCATGATACGTTCGCCGTCGAAGGTCATGCTACTATAGGGCGCCAATCACGGAAACTCGACCTGAAATCGCCGCGCGCGATATCGATTGTCCCCATTACCTCTTCCAAAATTTCGCCGAATTGGACAATTGCCCGCCCGCCTTTCGGCGACGGCAATGCAGGACGCGATCTCCCGCTGTTCCTGGCCGGCGATGAACCCCATTGCCAACGCCTTTTCAGCCGGTTTTCTGGCACGCTTTCGGTGATGCGCTAACGTTACGGCGAGACGCTGTGGACTTCGATGTCGTTCAATGCACCGAGGGATCCCTGCAAGCGCTTGAGGATCCCCGCAAAGCGTTTTCGCTCGTTGGTCTGCTTGCGGCTCTCGAACAGTCCCGCGAAGAATTCGCAGGCATAGCGCAGCTTCTTGACGGCAATGCGCAGCTTATGCCGTTGGCGAGCGTCGAGGGCCTCGATGTCTTCAACCTTCTTCGAGATTTTCTTTGCGCGCTTGTCCAAAATCTCGGCTGCGAATTCGACCGCCCGTCTTTCCCGACGGGCAATCGTCAGAGGCTCGGCGCTCTTCGCCCATTCACCATTGGTGACCCAGAGCGCGGTGCGCACACCGAGTGCCCGATAGCGATCGCTGTCGACCGCCGCTTTTGCTTTCTGAATCCCGGCATCCCGCCTCGCCTGCAAATCGCTCTCGAGCAAGTCGATTTCGTCGCCGATCGGCGGGACGCGACGCTCGTTGTTGACGCGCTGCTCGAACAGCACATCAAAATCACGGCCCGAGCTGCTCGGTCAACCGCCTCAGCTCCGACTTGACCGCCTCGGTTTCCGAGTCCGGCAGTAACTCCTTGAATATCGAAATTGCCGCACGCAGCCGACGCAGGCCGACGCGCATCTGGTGGACACCCTCGGTGTCGCCCTCGCGCACGGCCCTGTCGTTGGCTGCAGTGTGGTCGAGACAGGACAATGTGATGCTCTGGAAAGCGGCCGCCGTTGATATCTCCGGATCGAGGTCGACCGCGCTGCGGCAAACGGCTTTCGCTGTTTAATGACCGGCGCTGAGCGCATAACCGCGCTCGGGCTTGGACTGCCGCGCATAGGCAACGGGAGCTGATTGAGCTAACCGTTCGGCGATGGTCGCTATGGCGCCGCGCTCGCCGTCTTTCAACTCGATCTCTATCTCGCTGACCGGTTCATGCCATTCGCGGGCTTTGATATATGCCCGCGCCTAAATCTTGGTGTCAGTGGCTCCGAAAACTCTACGCCGTTTTCCTCAGCGAGCTCACCGAGCGGTAACCGCAGAAGAGCAGTGACCGCGGCCTCCTCGGCACTCATGCCTTCGATCTCCTCAGCAAGGCGCCGGTCGTCGCGCTGTGCTCCTGTGCTCGTCTGGACCGGTCTCGGTTATTTCAACCACGACCAAATCATCGCGACGACCGTGGTTGCCATTGTCGCGGTGGCCAGCCAGCCCATGATCTGCAGTACCGGCGAGAGGGTGAACCTCGCCATGACCGTGCGGCGCATCGTCATGAACATCATCGTCACCATCAGCGGGACCGCGACCACGCCGTTCAGCACCGCACTCCAATAGAGCGCCTTAATTGGATCGATCGGCGAGAAATTCAGAACCACACCCAGCATCATGCCCACGGCGATCGTCGCGTAGAACTCCTTGGCACGCCGTGGTGCGCGCGCCAAGCCCACGCGCCAGGAGAGCGTCTCGCCAAGCGCGTAGGCAGCCGATCCCGCCAGCGCCGGCAGCGCCAGCATGCCGGTGCCGATGATACCGGCTGCGAACACCACAAAAGTCAGCGACCCGGCTACCGCCCGCAGTGCCTCGGCCGCCTGTGCCGAGGTTTGAATCTCAGTCACTCCCTTCGCATGCAATGCCGCCGCTGTGGTGATGACGATGCACAGAGCGACAAAATTGGAGATCCCCATACCAATATAGGTGTCGATGCGGATGCGGTTGAACTCGCCGTCTGCCTGCCTGGGAGCGTGGACCAGCGGACGGGCGTGGGGGTCTTCCTTAGCTTCCTCGACCTCCTGGCCGGCCTGCCAGAAGAATAAATAGGGGCTGATCGTGGTGCCGAACACCGCGACGATCGCCATCAAATAATCCGCATTGATCGATAGCGGGGGCCAGACGATCGCCCAACCCACCTTGCCCCACGATACATCGACGACGAAAGCGCAGATCACGTAGGCAAACAGCGCCAAGCATCCCATTTGAGGATCGACGTATATCGCTTATAGCGGGTGAAAATCTGCAGTCCCGAGGAGAGCAACGCGAACAGCACGACATATGCCAGAGCAGGGCCGCCGACCATCAGCTTCAGCGCTGCCCCCATCGCCCCAAGATCGGCGCCCAGATTTATCAAGTTGGCAATCAGCAACAGCAGCACGATGCTGAAGGAAAGCCATGCCGAATAGTACCGTCGGAGATTGCCGGCGATGCCAAGACCCGTAACCCGACCGATACGCGCGCTGATCTCTTGGATCGCGGTCATCAGGGGGTAGCTGAAGACCAGGGTCCAAGCGAGGCCACACCCGAACTGCGCGCCGACCTGCGAGTAGGTGGCAATGCCACTGGGGTCGTCATCCGCTGCTCCGGTTATCAAGCCCGGCCCCAACACCTGGAGGAGCCTCCGACCGCTGGTTTGGCTGGCCCCGTCGGTTATCGCGTCACCCGTCACGCGCTCTCTCCTATCTGACCTGCTGCCTATGTGAGCGCCGAGCCGATGCCTTACGTCCCTGCCGCCGAGACATCCTTTTCCTCCAAATCGCATAAATGCGTTCGCAGGAGCTAACCTTTGCAACCGCTAAACCATTCCAAATCCGAGCCCATCCCGAGCTCCCGAACGCCGAGCGAATCTCTGCTTGTCTCATGTCGCGGGATATCCGCGTACTCAGCAATAGGCTCAGCGCGAAGTATCGCGGAACGCAATATCCGTAGAAGTGTTAATTCCCTCGGATGTGCGCGCTCACGGTACCGTCGTTAACGGCCTGCTGCCGCCCTCCATGGCGAACAGCAGAGCGCGCCTTCAAAGGGGCACGCCGCCGCTGCTTCTCTATCGCTTTCCGCAGCGCCGATGGAGCTCACGAAACAAATAAAGATTGCCCTCGACGAGACACGGATGTTGATCCTCGGTGCGCAAATCCTGCTTGGCTTCCAGTTTCGCGGAGTTTTCGACAATGGCTATGACCAGCTTCCAAGCCATTTACGCTATCTGGATGGGATCGCCGTCCTGCCGATGGTGTTTGTCGTTGCGCTGTTGATTGCGCCCGGACCATATCACCGTATCGTCGAAGACGGCGAGGACAACAAATATTTCCTCAGGCTGGTGACGGTCATTATCAATCTGGCGCTCCTGCCGTTTGCGATTGCTCTCGGTCTCGATGTGCTCGTCACGTCAGCACGCATCTTCGGCGACATGGCGGGAGTTGGCGCTGGAATCTCGCTCGCCGCGGTGGCAATCGCCTTCTGGTACGGGCTTCCACACCTAAGAAAACGCCGTTATGCCGGGTAGGAACCTATGAAGGCATCTCGCGACATTGAAAAGCCGTCGAGTACACCTCTCGATGTGAAAATAGAGCAACTTCTCACCGAAGCGCGTGTCATTCTCCCGGGTGCGCAGGCGCTGTTCGGGTTCCAGCTTACGATTGTCTTCACGCAGTCGTTCGGAGGGCTTGCGACGGCACCGATGCTCGTTCATGCGACAAGCCTTCTTTTCGTTGCTCTTGCTGTGGTTCTGCTGATGGCTCCAGCCGCCTACCACAGGATCGCCTACGAAGCAGAGGTGTCGGCAGACATGCTCCAAGTCGGCAGCGTGCTGGTAATGGCGGCAACCATCCCTCTGGCGCTTGGACTCGCCGGCGACACTTACGTCGTGATCGGAAAAATCACGACTTCGCCAACTGTTGCGATCATCGCCGCCGGCGCGGCTTTCACTTTATTAGTCGGCCTCTGGCACGCCTACCCTTTGGTTGCAGCTTCTATCCGCCGTCGACATCGGTGAAGCGGGCTGACTGAAGCGCCAAACGCAGATGAAGCTTGGAGCCAGGCGCATTTCGAGATTCGCCTCTACAGTAAAATGGCTGCCCGGTTGCTCGTCATAAGGTAGCCCGCTCACGGCTGCGGCCGCGGAACTTGACGGGAACCCCAGTAGTTATCTTGGTAATTCGGGCGGCAATCTTTTGGTTGCGCGCCCAACCAGGCGCGGGAGGAGCAATCGATGGAACTAGACGAAATACACGAGGGCGTGAGCCAGAGTCCCCCTACCACTCAGACGCGCGAGACCACCGCACAACAGAGGCGGGCGGCCGCGCAGCAAATCGGCAGCCTGGCGGCGGCCGGCCATCATGCGGCCGGCGACCTCGAAGAGGATTTTCCCCAAATGGCCCGTTACATCCATGATGCTGCGGCGGGGTTCGAGCACATCTCGAGCTTTCTGCGTGACCCCAATCTCGATGAAGTGGCGAATTTCGTCGGCAATTTGGGTCGCAAACAACCTGCCGCGGTTGTCGCCGGGGTTTTTTTGGTAGCCGTCGGGCTATCATGGTTTCTGAGAAGCGCTGGCAACCCCTCGGAAGACTTCGGCATCGACGGCCGTGAGAGGGGCACCTATGGCGTACATTGAGACCAATCGCCCGATTTCGGCGATCTTTGCGGATCTGGTGAGCCAATCTACGGCGCTGGTGCGCAAAGAAGGACAGCTCGCTCGCGCCGAGATGTCGGAAAAGATCGGCGAGATCGGTATGGCGCTCGGCCTCGTCGTCGGGGCCGCGGTGTTGCTGATCCCTGCCTTGGTGATCCTGCTGCTGGCGGCGGTTGCCGGCTTGGCCGCGGCTGGTCTTGCCATGGGCTGGGCCAGTCTGATCGTGGGCGGCGTGGCGCTGCTCGTCGGGGTGGCGCTGCTGGTCATTGGCATCAGGCGGCTGAAAGCGGGACGCTTGGTGCCGACCAGAACCATCGCGCGGCTCCAGCACGATGCCGCTGTAGCTGCCCGGCAAATGAGGAACGATCATGGAATCCCAGAGCGCGCGGCTTGAGCGAGAAGCCGAGGAGACCCTCTGGCAATTATCGGGAACATTGGACGAGTTACGCGGTCGAATGACGCCGGGGCGCGTAGTCGATCAGGTGCTCGACTACACACGGTGCAATCCGGCGGCGGAATTCCTGCACAACCTCAGACGCGAGATCCGCGAGAACCCGATGCCGCTCGTTGTGGTCGGGATCGGGATCCTCTGGCTGGTGCTCGCAACCAACCGTACCACGCGCGCGGCAATCGCCTCCGCGGCGGATCAGGCGACAGAGAAAGCGGAGGACATCGGCATGGCGACGAGCACCGCCATGACCAGGACCGGTGAATGGGGCCAGCAGATGGTAGCGCGTCTGGGTGATCGGATGAGCGATGTCGCGAGCACCGTCGGCAATACGGCGGCCGAACTCACCGACGGCGCGCGCGACGCGGCGGGCGGGCTTGCGGACAAGGCGCGATCGGCTTCTACCGGCGTCGTGACCACGTTCGAGCGAGCAAAACGCTCGATTGCCGGCAAGTCGACGGACCCCGCTATGCCGGTGGACATGGACCGGCCGGCAGGCAGCCTGGCTTACCAGGAGGATGCTTACGTCGATGAGCGCCGGTGATACGGCGGCGCGAACTGCGGTTATTCCGGCGCCGCCCAAACGTGAGCCATTATGGGCGATCGGACTGAGCGCGTTGCTGGTCGCCGCCGGTCTTGCGCGAGGTTCAGCTGATCCACGCTCGGAGCGAGCCAATCGCCTGAGGCGCGACGATGCGCGTGGTCGGTTGGCAGAAGGGCCCTCCGAAATCCCGGCGTTGGGATGGAAGGACATTTTACTACGCGTCTATAACGGCATCTCGGATGATCGCATTCTCGCCAATGCCGCAGGCGTGACCTATTACGCGCTGCTTGCGCTATTTCCCGGCATCGCGGCCGTGGTTTCGATCTACGGGCTCTTTACCGATCCCAATTCGATCGTCAGTCATGTCGACACGGTTGCCGGGTTTGCACCCGGTGGAGCGATCGACGTCATTCGCGACCAACTAACGCGGCTTTCCGCGCAAGGCAGCACTAAGCTCGGAGTGAGCTTTTTGATCGGGCTCGTCATCTCATTGTGGAGCGCCAATTCAGGGATCAAGGCGCTGTTCGATTCACTGAATGTCGTCTACGAGGAGAAGGAAAAGCGCAGCTTTATTAGGCTCAACGCCATAACCCTGTCCTTTACGATTGCCACCATCGCGTTCCTGCTGATCGCCCTCACCAGCGTCGTCGCTCTGCCGGTAGCCCTCAATTACCTGCCGCTTCAGGAGGTGACCGGCCTGCTTTTGAAGATCGCTCGGTGGCCGATCCTGCTGCTGCTGGTCGCACTAGGGCTGACCCTGATCTACCGCTATGGTCCGAGCCGCACAGAACCGCGGTGGCAATGGATCACCTGGGGCAGCGTGTTCGCCGCCGTCATGTGGCTCGCGGCATCCGCGTCGTTTTCGTGGTATGCAGCGAATTTCGGAAGTTTCAACAAGACGTACGGTTCGCTCGGCGCCATCATCGGTTTTATGACCTGGATGTGGGTGTCGACAATCGTGGTTCTGGTCGGCGCCAAGCTCAATGCGGAAATCGAGCACCAGACGGCGCGCGAAAGCAGCGTCGGCGCGGCGGCATCGTGTGGCAGACGCGAAGCAAAAATGGCCGGTCCAATCGGTCGGGCACCGGGCTGAAGACATTCCTTCATAATATAGCGGACCCGGAACGATTTTCGCATAGAGGCGTTTTTTAACGTCTGCTGTCATTCCCAAAAGGCGACAAGCCATGACGGTGGTGCAGATCGAGAAGCCCGAGGACGCGACGCTGGCCGAATGGTTCGCCGAGCTGCGCTTATGGTTCGACAATCACGATTGCAGCCCGCTGTCGTTCGCTAACGCCGGGACGATAATGAATAGGGACCGCTTCGATATAAAATTTGCTGATGCTGCCCAAGCACACTTGTTCACCTCCAGCTTTGCGAAGTATGGCCCGTCAATTCGGAGCCCAATCGGCGGGGAACCCAGTGGGGTCAAGGACGGCTCGGATCTCATTGGTCCGCCTGTCGACTTCCAGACCAGAAAAAGCCCATAGCCAGCCGCGGCGCAAATCACTGAAGATTGCGTACTCTCGGCTCGCGGTCCCAGACGCGCGTCTTCTTGGTGGCGGCTATGAAACCGGCAACCGCACTACGAGCTTGTCGATGTTACCGGCGTGACGGATAGGCGCTGCGGCCGCGGGGACGTGGCCGATCACCTTCAGGTGATTGAGGCGTCGGCGGCGCTGGACAACATAGGGGCAAGAGGTGGAGCGAAGTGCAGGCGCATGACTCAAGACTCGAAGAGGTGTCTAACACCTTGACACGCTCCTAAGATGCCGACTCTGACCGTTACTCGCGTGGTTTGTTGAATGCGTCGATGTTGGTTTTTCATCTTCCCATTTTTCGGTTCCTGTCCTATGGCATCACGCCATGGCCAATGGCCGGACCCGTGGG
>Ga0306926_10007114_pt1 | contig 12117 bp, 8 predicted proteins | sample flu12Cox44000178_FD_203759 | JGI IMG/M metagenome (GOLD analysis project Ga0306926, IMG submission 203759) | Lab enrichment of tropical soil microbial communities from Luquillo Experimental Forest, Puerto Rico - flux8day.12C.oxic.44.000.178 (v2)... | ecosystem: Environmental > Terrestrial > Soil... | reverse complement strand
GGCCGATGGTCTCGGGCAGCAGCAGCGCCGACAGGGCAGGCGACACGGTGAAGGTAGCGAGCAGGCCGCCCGACAGGGCGTAGGCGTAGGTCTTGGCCATCGGCGCGAAGATGTGGCCCTCGACGCCCGACAGGGTGAACAGCGGCAGGAAGCCCGCGATGATGATGGTGGCGGAGAAGAAGATCGCCTGGGTGACCTCGGTCGACGCCTGGAAGATCAGGGCTACCTTTCCGGTCAGGCCTTCGGGCACCGGCCGGCCGGAGCGCAGCGCCACACCGCGGCTCGCCTGCGACAGGTGGCGGAAGATGTTCTCGACCATGATCACCGTGGAGTCGACGATGATGCCGAAGTCGATCGCGCCCATGGACAAGAGGTTCGCCGACTCGCCGCTCAGCACCAGGATGACGACGGCGAACAGCAGCGCGAAGGGAATGGTCGCGGAGACGATCAGGGCACTGCGCAGGTCACCGAGGAACAGCCACTGGATGAGGAAGATCAGGATGACACCCATCACCATGTTGTGCAGGACGGTGTGGGTGGTGATGTCGACCAGGGCGCTGCGGTCGTAGATGCGCTCGATCCGCACGCCGGGCGGCAGGACGTCGGACGAGTTGATCCTTTCGACCTCGGCCAGCACGCCGCTAAGCGTCGGCAAGGTCTCCGCGCCGCGCCGCATCAGCACGATGCCCTGCACAATGTCGTCGTCGTCGTCTTGGCCCGCGATGCCCAGCCGCGGCTGATTGCCGATCGTCACGGTGGCGACGTCGGACACCAGCACCGGCGCGCCGTTGGGCGCGGCCAGCATGGTGTTGCGGATGTCCTCCATCGAGCGGATCTGGCCGACCGAGCGCACGATCGCCGACTGCGGCCCGATATTCACCGTGTTGGCGCCGACATTGATGTTGGCGTTGTTCAACCCGTCGAGCACCTGCTTGAGCGTGAGGCCGTAGGCCAGCAGGCGGTCGAGGTCGATGGTGATGTCGTAGGTCTTGGTCTTGCCACCCCAGCCGGTGACGTCGATCACGCCCGGCACGGCCTTGAAACGGCGCTCCAGGACCCAGTCCTGGATGGTCTTGAGGTCGAGCACGGTGTAGCCGGGCGGGCCGACCACGCGATAACGGAAGATCTCGCCGATTGGGCTGGTCGGCGACAAAGTGGGCTGCACGCCGTTGGGCAGGGGCGGCAGCTGCGACAACCGGTTGATGACGTACTGCGAGGCCTGTTGGTAGGTCACGTCATAGGTGAACTGGACCTTCACGTCCGACAGGCCGAACAAGGAGATGGTGCGGATCGCCTGGACATGCGGGATGCCGGCCATCTGCACTTCGATCGGGATGGTGATGTAGCGCTCGATCTCTTCCGACGACTGGCCGGGGTTCTGGGTAATGATGTCGACCAGCGGCGGCACCGGGTCGGGATAGGCCTCGATGTTGAGCTGCCGGTAGGCGAACAGGCCGCCGACCATCAGGGTCAGGGCGAGGATGATCACCAGGATGCGCTGCTTGAGCGCGGTGGCGACGATGGCATGCATGGCAGGAACGCGGGCCCGGAATCCGCGTCAATCGCGTGTAGCGGCGCGGTCGATGAAGAGGGTGCCGCTGGCCACCACGGTTTCGCCGACGTTGAGGCCCTTGCGGACCTCGACCAGGCCGTTTGTCGTCACGCCGACCTCGATCAGCCGCGACACGACGGACTTGTCGGCTGGCCGGGCGACCCAGACCCGGGCCTGCGCGCCTTCATAGACCACCGCCTCTTGCGGCACCGCAGGCATCAGCTGCGTCGGGCCGGCGACGATGCGGAAGGACGCGAACATCTCCGGCAACAGCTCGCGGCCGGGATTCTGGATTTCGGCACGCACCGGCAGGCGACGGGTCGTCGGATCGAGCGCGGGCGCCACGTAGGAAAGCTTGGCGTTGAACACGCGGCCCGGATAGGCCAGCACCATGACCTCGACCTGGGCGCCCACCTTCATCTTGGGCGCGTCCGATTCGCGCACGTTGGCGATCAGCCAGACCGTCTGGAGATTGCCGACGGTAAAGATTGGATCGGAGGCTCCGGCGTTGATGTACTGACCGAGGCCGACCTTACGTTGTACCACCGTGCCGGCGATCGGCGCGGCGACGACGACCTGGGCGCCGATGCGGTCGATCTTCTCGAGCTTGGCGATTTCCTCGTCGGAACGGCCGAGGATGCGCAGCCTGTTGCGCGCCGCCGCCAGCGTGATTTCGGCCGCGCGCAGGTCACCCTGGGCATTGACCAGGTCGGACTGCGCCTGTTCGAGGTCCTTGAGCGCACCGCCGCGGATCGCCAGCAGGTCGCGCTGGCGCTTCTCGATGGTCTGCGCGAGCTCGAGCCTGGACTTCTTCTGCGCGACGCCGGCGACCGCGGTGACGAGGTCGTTCTGGCCCTGCACGTACTCGCTCGCGTCGATGGCGAACAGCGGCTGGCCTGCTTCCACATAGTCGCCCGGCTTGGCGATCAGCCGCGTCACCCGCCCGGAATAAGGCGAGAAGACCGGGGTCGTCGTATCTTCGTTGATGGCGATTTTGCCGTCGGTCATGCGCTCGTCGCGGAAGGCCACCTGGCGCACGGCGGCGAGCCTGAAGCTCGCCCACTGCGTCTCGCTCGGGCGGAACGCTCCGTCGGCGTCGCGCGGCACCTTCTCGGACCGTGCCACGGCGTTGCCCGGGCCGCTATTGAGCGCCCACATGCCGACCACCGCGGCGGCGACGACCACGGCGCCGGCCCCGAGCCAGAGCCGGCCGCGCCTCAGCCCGATAAGTGGTTTGGTTTGGACGGTCGTCATGGAAAGGCGTTTCGGTGGGCGATGCACACGTCGGAAATTACGGGCAAACTAGTCCCTTCCTATTACGACAACCTGACGCGACCCCAGTATCGGTCATGCTAAAGTACTTACAACAGGCTGAAAGAGGCGGAGGCGCACAGCAATGAGGGTGCTTCTCGTCGAAGACAACCAAGACCTTGTGTCTCTGTTGATCAAGGGCCTCGCCCAGGGCGGGCTGTCGGCCGATTCGGTGGGAACGGTCGGCGACGCTCTTCACGTTCTCGCGACAATGAAATATGCCGCGATCGTTCTCGATCTCGGGTTGCCTGACGAAGACGGCCTGACCCTGCTGCGCGAGATTCGGCGCAAGGGCGATGCGACACCGGTCCTCGTGCTCACGGCACGCGACGGCGTCAGTGATCGGGTGACCGGCCTGCGCGAGGGCGCCGACGACTATCTCGCCAAGCCGTTCGCCATGGAAGAGCTGGTGGCCCGCCTGCAGGCGCTGCTGCGCCGTCCCGGCAACCTGCTCGGCCGTCTGCTCACCTTCGGCAACGTCTCGCTCGACACCGAGGGCCGGCAGGTCTTCATCGGCGGCGCGGCGCGCGCCTTCCCGGCGCGCGAGACCGCGGTGCTGGAGATCCTGTTGCGCCGCGGCGGCAACGTAGCGCCCAAGCGCCTGTTCGAGGATCACCTCTTTGGATTGTCGGGCGATGTCGGTTCGAACGCCGTCGAGGTCTATGTCCATCGCCTGCGCAAGATGCTGGGCGATGCCGGCGCCAGCGTGAAGATCCACACCGTGCGTGGCGTGGGATACCTGATGGCGGAGGAAAAGGCCGAGTGACCCGCTTCCGGTCGATCATCACCCGCATCGTCGTTCTGCATGTGGTGGCGATCGGTGTGACCTCGATCCTGATGCCTCTCGCGCTCTACTATCTGCTGGACCAGGCCGCCAACAACCTGCATCGGGACGCGTTGCGCAGCCAGGCCTTCACCATCTCGAGCTTCCTGCGGCCGCAGCCCGACGGCGGGCTGGCGCTCGATATCCCGCCCGAGGTGCAACCGCTCTATTCCGGCAACTACGGACTCTACGCCTACGCCATCCTCGACCCCCAGGGCCGGGTGCTGTTCTCGTCGCGCTCCGATGGCGGGCCGTTGTTCACCCCGGACGAGCAGTCGGTGAACGACTGGTTCATCCGCCGGCGATCGTCCGGCACGACGCTGTTCGGCGTCAGCGTGCCGCGGCCGATCGGCGAACGCATGTACTTCATTCAGGTCGGCCAGGACCTCGCGCATCGCGACGTCATCATCGACGACGTCGTCGCCTCGTTCTTTCCGCGCGTCGCCTGGATCACCTTCCCGATCCTCCTGCTCCTGCTCCTGATCGACATCCTGATCTTCCGCCGCGCGCTCGATCCGGTGCGCGAAGCCTCGACCACGGCCGCGGCGATCGGTCCGCAGCGCACCGAAGTGCGTCTGCCCGAGCAATCGATGCCGACCGAGATCGTGCCGCTGGTTCACGCTGTCAACCAAGCGCTCGACCGCCTCGAGGCGGGATTCCGCGCCCAGCGCGACTTCACGGCCGACATGGCGCACGAGCTCAGGACGCCGCTCGCCATCGTGCGCGCGCGCGTCGATTCACTCGAGCCGGGCCCGGTCCGCGACGCGCTGCGCGCCGACCTCGTCAACATGACGCGCACCGTCAACCAGGTGCTCGACATCGCCGAGCTCGAAAACTTCATCGTTGCCACCGACGCCAGGGCCGACCTGCACGAGGTCTGCGCCGACGCGGTGGGCTTCATGGCGCCGCTCGCCGTCGACCTCGGCAAGACCATCGCGCTGACGGGCGACCCTGGGCCAGTCTGGGTCCGCGGCCACGCCGAGGCGCTGTTCCGTGCAGTGCGCAATCTGATCGAGAACGCGCTCCGCCACACCCCGTCCGGCCTTTCCATCGAGGTCGAGGTGCTGAAGGACGGCGTGCGTGTGCTCGACGATGGGCCGGGCGTGCCCGAAGCCGACCGTGAAACGATCTTCCGGCGCTTCTGGCGGCGCGACCGCACCAGTGGCGACAGCCGCGGGCTCGGCCTCGCCATCGTCGCCCGCGTCGCCGAGGCCCATGACGGCAGTGTCACGGTCGAGAATCGGCCGGAAGGCGGGGCGATCTTCACGCTGCGCCTGCGACCGGCTTGACCGCCGCGAAATGACTGTGGCTAGAGCGGTTTCCGACATGATCGAGCCCCGCTCGATCATGTCGGAAACGCGCGCACTGAGATGTTGAGGACACAGGGCACATTCCGTCCGGCTTCCAGCCGGACGGAATGTGCTATAGGTGCCACGAGACGGGGCGGCCCGAAAACGAGCCGGAAAATCGGCCGAAATCTTGGGGGCGAGGTAGGGATGACGACGGCCACATCAGCCGACGGCACAGGGGCTCGGGATACGTTTCCCAAGCTGCTGGCCGGGCTCGCCCGCGACCGGGGCGCTGCGCCGGCCTACCGCGAGAAGGAGTACGGCATCTGGCAGACCTACGACTGGGTGCACGTCGCCCGCGAGGTCAACCTGCTGGCTGCCGGTCTGGCCGAACTTGGCCTTAGCCGCGGCGACCGGATGATCGTGGTGGGCGACAACCGGCCCAGGCTCTACTGGGCGATGGCGGCGGCGCAGTCGCTGGGCGCCGTGCCGGTGCCGGTCTACCAGGACTCCGTCACCGAGGAACTGGCCTATGTCGTCGAGCATGCCGGCGCGCGCTACGCCATCGCCGAGAACCAGGAGCAGATCGACAAGCTGCTCGAGATCCAGAAGTCGGTGCCCTCTCTGAAGACGCTGATCTACGATGATCCGCGCGGGCTCCGGCACTATGACGGCCTGCTCTCCTATTCGGAGGTGCAGGAGCGCGGCGCCAAGCGCCTGGCCGCATCGCCGACCTCCGTCGCCGACGAGGTCGCCAAGGGTCGCGGCAGCGACGAGGCGATCATGCTTTATACGTCGGGCACCACGGGCCGGCCGAAGGGCGCCGTGCTGACCTACGACAATCTGGTTTGGGCGGCGCGCGCCGGCGCCGAGTTCGATGGGCTCAAGGCCGGCGATGAACTGCTTTCCTACCTGCCGATGGCCTGGGTTGGCGACCATCTCTTTTCCTATGCCCAGGGCTATGTCGTCGGCCTGGTGGTCAACTGCCCCGAATCGGCGTCGACGGTGATGACCGACCTGCGCGAGATCGGGCCGACATATTACTTTGCGCCGCCGCGGGTGCTCGAGAACCTCATCACCCAGGTCATGATCCGCATGGAGGATGCCGGAGCCCTGAAGCGCCGGCTGTTCCACTATTTCATGGCGCTGGCGCGCCGTGTCGGCCCGGCCTTGCTCGACGACCGTCCGGTGTCGTTGGTCGATCGGCTGCTCTACCAAGTGGGCTCGCTGCTGGTCTACGGCCCGCTCAAGAACTCGCTCGGCATGAGCCGCGTGCGGGTCGCCTACACGGCGGGCGAGGCGGTCGGGCCGGAGATCTTCAATTTCTACCGCTCGCTCGGCGTCAACATGAAGCAGCTCTACGGCCAGACCGAAGCGAGCGTGTTCGTCACCATCCATCCCAACGGCGAGGTCTTCTCCGATACGGTCGGCAAGCCCGTTTCCAAGGTCGAGGTGCGCATCACCGACGCGGGCGAGGTGCTCTATCGCAGCCCGGGCGTGTTCAAGGAGTACTTCAAGAACCCGCAGGCGACCAACGACACCAAGACCGCCGACGGCTGGGTGCATACCGGCGACGCGGGCTATCTCGACGAACGCGGGCATCTCAGGATCATCGACCGCGCCAAGGATGTCGGGAAGCTGAACGACGGCACGCTGTTCGCGCCGAAGTTCATCGAGAACAAGCTGAAGTTCTTCCCGCACATCAACGAGGCAGTGGCGTTCGGCCACGGCCGCGACTTCGTCGCCGCGTTCGTCAATATAGACATGACCGCGGTGGGCGATTGGGCCGAGCGGCGCAACATCGCCTATGCGAGCTACCAGGAGCTCGCGGCGCATCCCGCGGTCCACGACCTGGTGCAGAGTGAGATCGAGCAGGTCAATCGCGACCTCGCCCACGATCCGCGCATGTCGGGCGCCCAGATCCGCCGGTTCCTGATCCTGCACAAGGCGCTCGAGGCCGACGATGGTGAGCTCACCCGCACCAACAAGGTGCGGCGCGGCTTCATCGGCGAGCGCTACAAGGCTCTCGTCGACGCGCTCTACGGCGGTGCCAAGCAGGTCAACATCAAGGTCGACGTCACGTTCGAGGACGGCCGCAAGGGCACCATCGAAGGCGACATCGAGATTCGCGACCTCGTGCCCCAGTTTGCGCAGTCTCACGCCCAGCCGCTCAGGAAGGCGGGCTGACGGCGATGGCGTCGCGTTCGCGTTCGTTCAACCAGGTCCTGCTGACGGTCGAGAACATCAGCCTGTCGTTCGGCGGCGTGAAGGCCCTGAGCGACATCAGCTTCGACATCGCCCAGGGCGAGATCCGCGCCATCATCGGGCCCAATGGCGCCGGCAAGTCGTCGATGCTGAACTGCATCAACGGCTTCTATCATCCGCAGCAGGGCGCCATTACATACAAGGGCATCCGGCGCGCGCGCATGCGTCCGCATGAGGCGGCGGAGCAGGGCATCGCCCGCACTTTCCAGAACATCGCGCTGTTCCGCGGCATGAGTACGCTCGACAACATCATGACCGGCCGCAACCTGCGCATGAAGCGCGGCCTGTTCTGGCAGGCGCTGCGGGTCGGGCCGGCCGAGCACGAGGAGATCGAGCATCGCAAGGTGGTCGAGCGCATCATCGACTTCCTCGAGATCCAGCACATCCGCAAGGTCCCGGTCGGCCAGCTTCCCTACGGCCTGCAGAAGCGCGTCGAGCTCGGCCGCGCGCTGGCCGCCGAGCCCGAGCTCCTGCTGCTCGACGAGCCGATGGCCGGCATGAACCTCGAGGAGAAGCAGGACATGTGCCGCTTCGTGCTCGACGTGAACGACGAGTTCGGCACGACGATCTGCCTGATCGAGCACGACATGGGTGTGGTCATGGACATCTCCGACCGCGTCGTCGTGCTCGACTATGGCAAGAAGATCGGCGACGGCGTGCCGGACGTCATCAAGAACAACAAGGCGGTGATCGACGCCTATCTGGGAGTGAGCCACTGATGGGTTTCTTCCTCGAGGTCCTGATCGGCGGCCTGCTGGCCGGTGTGCTCTACTCGCTGGTGGCGCTGGGCTTCGTGCTGATCTTCAAGGCGTCCGGCGTCTTCAACTTCGCCCAGGGTGCCATGGTTCTGACTGCGGCGCTGGCGCTGGTGCGCGCGCTCGACGTCTTCGAGCAGTGGCATTGGCCGTTCGGCGTGGCGCTCGCATCGGCCTTCGTCTTCGCCGCCGTGGTCATGGCGATCGTCGCCTGGGTGGCCGAGCGGCTGGTGCTGCGCAAGCTCGTCAACCAGGAAGGCATCATCCTGTTCATGGCCACGATCGGCGTCACCTTCTTCCTCGAAGGGATGGCGCAGACCGTGTTCGGCGCCGACGTCTACCCGCTCAATATCGGCCTGCCCAAGGATCCGCTGTTCATCCTGGAATCGCTGTTCGACGGCGGCATCCTGGTGAACGAGCTCGACATCTGGGCCGCCGTCATCGCCGGCCTGCTGGTGACCGGACTGGCGCTGTTCTTCCAGCGCACTCGCATCGGCCGCGCGCTGCGCGCGGTGGCTGACGACCATGCCGCGGCGCAATCGGTCGGCATCCCGCTCAACCAGATCTGGTTCATCGTTTGGCTGGTGGCGGGCCTGGTCGCACTGGTCGCGGGCGCGGTATGGGGCGCCAAGCTCGGCGTGCAGTTCTCGCTCAGCCTGCTGGCGCTGAAGGCACTGCCCGTGCTGATCCTCGGCGGCTTCACCTCGGTGCCGGGCGCCATCATCGGTGGCCTGGTGATCGGCGCGGGCGAGAAGATTTCCGAGGTGTTCCTCGGGCCCTCGCTGGGCGGCGGCATCGAGATCTGGTTCGCCTATGTCTTGGCGCTGCTCTTCCTGCTGGTCCGCCCGCAGGGGATGTTCGGCGAACGCATCATCGAGCGCGTATAGGAGGCGGGCGTGATCTATCGCGAAGCCGGCCAATACAAGGCGAGCTACCAGGCCGACCAGGCGATCTTTCCGATCGCCCAGGATCGCTTCGTCATGCTGGCGCTGCTGGCCATCGCCTTCTTCGTCGTGCCGTTGGTGGCGACCGAGTACGTCTATCGCGCCGTCCTGATTCCCACCGTGATCCTGGCGCTGGCGGCGATCGGGCTGAACGTGCTGATGGGCTATTGCGGCCAGGTCTCGCTGGGCTCGGGCGCTTTCATGGGCGTCGGCGCTTACGCCGCCTACAACCTCGCCATCCGCCTGCCGTTCCTCAATCCCTTCGTCTGCATCCTGTTGAGCGGCTTCGTCGCTGCGGCAGTCGGCCTGGTCTTCGGCATTCCCAGCCTGCGCATCAAGGGCTTCTATTTGGCGGTGGCGACGCTCGCGGCGCAGTTTTTCGGCGACTGGGCGTTCCTGCGCGTCAAGTGGATCACCGACTACACGCCGTCCGGCTCGGTCAATGCGCCGCCGTTGCAGATCCTCGGCTGGGATCTGAGCTCGCCGACAGCCAACTATCTCGTCTCGCTCGCCTTCGCCGTGATGCTGGCGCTCGGCGTGAAGAACATCGTGCGCGGCCATATCGGCCGGCAGTGGATGGCGATCCGCGACATGGACATCGCCGCCGAGATCATCGGCGTGCGGCCGATGTATGCCAAGCTCACCGCCTTCGCGGTGTCGTCCTTCCTGATCGGCGTGGCTGGCGCGCTGTGGGCCTTCGTCTATCTCGGCTCGTGGGAACCCGCGGCGTTCGACATCAACCGCTCGTTCCAGCTGATGTTCATGGTGATCATCGGCGGGCTGGGCTCGATCCTGGGCAGCGTGCTGGGCGCCATCTTCATCGTGGTGATGCCGATCTTCCTCAACCAGGCATTGCCGCCCCTGGGCGCCGCCTTCGGCTGGAGGATCAGCACGGCCACGGTGTCGCACTTCGAGGCGATGATCTTCGGCGCCCTGATCGTGTTTTTCCTGGTGGTTGAGCCGCACGGGCTCGCGCGATTGTGGTCGATCGCCAAGGAGAAGCTGCGTCTGTGGCCCTTCCCGCACTGAGGCTGAATCGCTAGGGTTTCGATCATTGAAGGCATAAAGCCACGGACAAGGAGGAAACGATGGGACTACGTAAAGCAGTGCTGCTGGGCGCTGCGGTTGTATCGGCGGGTGTCATCGCCGCCGCCACGGCCCAGGCGCAGAACGAGCAATTCATCCCGGGCCTGGTCTATCGCACCGGTGCCTACGCGCCGAACGGCATCCCGTTCGCCGACGGCGTGGCCGACTACATCAACATGATCAATGCGCGCGACGGCGGCATCAACGGCGTGAAGATCCTGTTCGAGGAATGCGAGACCGGCTACGCCACCGACCGCGGCGTGGAGTGCTACGAGCGCCTCAAGGGCAAGGGCCCGACCGGCGCCTCCTACTTCAGCCCGCTGTCGACCGGCATCACCTTCGCCCTGACCGAGAAGGCGCCGGGCGACAAGATCCCGCTGCTCACCATGGGCTACGGCCGCGCCGACAGCCGCGACGGCGAGGTGTTCACCTGGAACTTCCCGCTGCTCGGCACCTACTGGACCGCGGCCAACGTCGCCATCCAGTTCATCGCCAAGGAGTGGGGCGGCTTCGACAAGCTCAAGGGCAAGAAGATCGCGCTGCTCTACCACGACTCGCCCTACGGCAAGGAGCCGATCGCGGCGCTCGAGGCGATGTCCAAGAAGTATGGCTTCGAGTTCCTGCCGATCCCGGTGCCGGCGCCCGGCAGCGAACAGAAGTCGCAATGGCTGCAGATCCGCCAGCAGCGGCCCGACTACGTCCTGCTGTGGGGCTGGGGCGTGATGAACTCGGCCGCCGTCACCGAGGCCGGCAACGTCAACTACCCGCGCGACAAGATGCTGGGCGTGTGGTGGTCGGGCGCCGAGCCCGACGTGATCCCGGCCGGCGACAAGGCGGCGGGCTACAAGGCGCTGATGCTGCAGCATCCCGCCGGCAAGGCCCCGGTCTATGCCGACCTCGAGAAGTACGTGATCTCGCAGAGCAAGTCGCTGGCCAAGCCGGAGGAGATCGGCTCAGTGCTCTACAACCGTGGCCTGATCAACTCGATGCTGGGCACCGAGGCGATCCGCACGGCCATGGCCAAGTTCGGCAACAAGCCGATGACCGGCGAGCAGGTGCGCTGGGGCTTCGAGCATCTCAACCTCACCGCCGACCGCATCAAGCAGCTCGGCTTCGAGGGCATGATCGGTCCGCTCAAGGTGACCTGCGCCGACCACGAAGGCGCGCGGCTGAGCCGCGTCCACCAGTGGGACGGCAAGAAGTGGAACGTCATCTCCGACTGGTTCACCGGCGACGACACCATCATCGAGCCGCTGGTCAAGTCGACGGCTGAGAAGTACGCGGCGGAGAAGAAGATCACCGCACGCGACTGCTCGAAGGAGAGCTAGGCCGGGCATGAATGCCGCTCCGGCACCAAAGGCCGCGCCCGGCAACGTCATCGACGTTGCCAACATCGAGGTGATCTACAATCACGTCATCCTGGTGTTGAAGGGCGTGTCCTTGTCGGTGCCGGAGGGCGCCATCGTTGCCCTGCTGGGTGCCAATGGCGCCGGCAAGTCGACGACGCTGAAGGCGATCTCCAACCTCTTGCTGAGCGAACGCGGCGAGGTCACCAAGGGCCGCATTCACGTTCGCGGCGAGCGGGTCGACGGGCTGACGCCCAACGACCTGGTGCGGCGCGGCGTCATCCAGGTGATGGAGGGCCGGCACTGCTTCGGCCATCTCACGGTCGAGGAGAATCTTCTGACCGGCGCCTTCATCCATGGCGGCAATCGCCGGCAAATCTCCGATGATCTGGAGAAGGTCTATCACTATTTCCCGCGGCTCAAGGAGCGACGGACGAGCCAGGCGGGCTACACCTCGGGCGGCGAGCAGCAGATGACGGCGATCGGCCGTGCTTTGATGAGCCGCCCGAGTACCATCCTGCTCGACGAGCCGTCGATGGGGCTGGCGCCGCAGCTCGTCGAGGAGATCTTCGAGATCGTGAGGAACCTCAACGAGCAGGAGAAGGTGTCGATCCTGCTCGCCGAGCAGAACACCAACGTGGCGCTGCGTTATGCCCACTATGGCTACATCCTGGAGAATGGCCGCGTGGTGCTCGACGGCGACGCCGGGAGCTTGCGCGAAAACGAGGATGTGAAGGAATTCTACC
>Ga0306926_10007113_pt1 | contig 12117 bp, 12 predicted proteins | sample flu12Cox44000178_FD_203759 | JGI IMG/M metagenome (GOLD analysis project Ga0306926, IMG submission 203759) | Lab enrichment of tropical soil microbial communities from Luquillo Experimental Forest, Puerto Rico - flux8day.12C.oxic.44.000.178 (v2)... | ecosystem: Environmental > Terrestrial >... | reverse complement strand
CGTGCCCGAGCGGGACGCCGGGACTCGACACGCTAGCTCCGGCCGTGCTTGATCTCGCGGCAGGCGGCATCATTGCCTATGCGCAGGTCGCGCTGCTCCTGGCCGAGCGTCCGGCGCAGGCCTTCGGTCTCGGCGACCGCAAGGGTCGCATTGACGTGGGCCTCGATGCGGACGTGGTCCTCGTCGATCCGGAAGCTACGTTGCGTGTTACGCCGGGAGTGATCCGCTCGCGGGCAGGGCGCTCACCCTTCGAGGGATTGATCCTGCGAGGGCGCACGGTCTTGACCGTGCTGCGGGGCGAGGTGATTGCCGAAGACGGCAAGATCGCTGTCGATCGGCCGTGCGGCCGTTTGCTGCGGCGAGCGCGGGCAAGTTGATCGATGAGGGCGTTGGTGCGCGGCATCCATCACAAGCTCGGGATCGTGCTTCCGGCCAACAACAGCGTGCTCGAACCTGAGCTGTGGCCGCGCCTGCCGGCTAACGCCGCGCTGCATACAGCGCGCATCCTCGTTCGCGGCGATCTGACCCCGCAGACGATCGAGGCGATGGAGGCGCAGATCGGGCGCGCCGTCGATGAACTCGTGGCAACAGGGGTCGATCTCATTGTCTATGCCGACATGGTCACGACCTTCATCATGCGGGACGGCTGGAACCGCGAACGCTCGAGCGAGATCGAGCGCTCAACCGGACTGCCGTGCATTTCCGCCTGGACTGCCATGGAGCGCGCACTTTCCGCAATCGGCGCGCGGCGAATCGGGGTCGGCGGTCCTTATCCCGCCACCATCCATGCTCGCGCCGTCGCGTATTTCCGCAAGGTGGGCTTCGATGTCGTCGCCGATGCGACCCTCGACGTGCTGTCGGTTCGCGCGGTTCCAGAGGTGAGCCGTGAGTCGGTGATCGCCCTTGCGGGCTCGATTGCGGGACCGCAGGCGGACGCGATCGTCCTCCTCGCCACGGACCTGCCAACCTTCGATGCGATCGAGGCAATCGAAACCAGCATTGACCGGCCGGTGCTGAGCTGCAACCAGACGATCCTGTGGGCTATGCTTGTGCACCGCGGCCTTGGCATCGCCGGGCCAGGTCGTCTGTTTGAGCATCGGGGGGCGCGACGGGAAGTCGTCCGATGACAGCCGTTTCCTCGAGATTGATCGGGCCCCGACAACTCTCCCGCCGTGCCGATGCCATGCCGGGCTCGGCCATCCGCGAGATCATGGCGCTTGCCGCCACGCGCGCGGACGTGATCCATCTCGAGGTAGGCGAGCCGGATTTCGGCACGCCGGAGCACATCATCACGGCCGCGTTCGCTGCCGTGCGGGCGGGGGCGACGAAGTACACCGGCAATGCCGGTCGCCCGCAATTGCGCGAGCGGATCGCGGCACGCGTGCGGGAACGCACGCGACAGCCCGTCGTGGTGGACCAGGTCATCGTCACGGTCGGCGCCATCGGGGCGATCTACACGGCGCTGATGTCGGTGCTCGACGCGGGCGACGAGGTGCTGATCCCCGATCCGGGTTGGCCCAATTACGAAGCGATCGCAGTGCTCGCTGGCGCCCGCCCAGTACGCTACCCGCTCGCTGCGCACAACGGCTTCTTGCCGGATCCCGACGAGATCTCCTCCCGCATCGGAGCACGCACCAAGGCGGTCCTGCTCAACTCGCCCGGGAATCCGACCGGCGCCGTGTTTTCGGCGGAGATCGTCGCCGCCATTGGCGCGCTCGCGGAGCGTACCGGCGTTCACATCGTAAGCGACGAGATCTACGAGGACATCGTGTTCGACCGTCGTCGGCACGTCTCGTTCCTGGATCACACGCCCTCCGATCGGGTGTTCGTGATCGGGGGAGCTTCGAAGTCCTATGCGATGACGGGCTGGCGGCTCGGGTGGCTCATTTGCCCGCGGGCCGCCGCGACGCTTGCTTCGAAGCTGCAGGAGCCGGTCGTGTCTTGCGCTCCATCGCCGTCGCAGGCCGCCGCCGAAGCAGCGCTTGCCGGCACGCAAGCCGTGGTCGAGGCGGGCCGGCGCTTGTTCGAGCGGCGGCGCGACTTGTTCCTCGATGTACTCGGACCGACAGGAGCGATCGCTGCACGACCGGGCGGGGCCTTCTATGGGCTCGTCCATATCGGCGACGAAGCGGAGAGCGCGCTTGCATTCGCCAAGCATCTTCTCGTGGAAGGCGGCGTCGCCGTGGTTCCCGGCGACACGTTTGGGGCCGGCACCGCGCGCATGGTGCGGCTCGCCTTCACGATCGACGACGCCGACCTCCGTACGGGGCTCGAGCGCCTCCGCGCCTTCCTCGGGCGCTAGCCCGCCCGCGGATCGAATAGGTTGCGCACAACCGCATGGCGCCGGCACTGCGGCGTCGTTTCACGTTGCGGCGGACACAGCGCATGCCATCGCCTGCTGCGGCGGCCATTACGCTCGTTATGCAACGTAGTGCCAAAGGCTTGTAGTCCTCGAAAATTCCATCAAGTCAGAGACGCGCGGTGAGGCAGAATTGACACTCGTCACCCTTGAGGCGCGTCAGCTCGGCGCATTGGGCTCAACTCCGATCGAACGGCAAAGTCCTCGGTCTTAAGATCGGTCAATACCATATGGGCACGAGAGTGAGTGATCGCGATTGGCAAGCGTGCCTGTTCCAGCGCCGCTTGTGCGGTTGCGCCGCATGCCCAGAACACCGGCAGCTCATCGTCATGAAGCCGAGTGAGACCATGCCCGCCGTAGGGTCGCTCGAGGTCCACGCCGATCATCTCGGGCTTACCGATATGGACCGGAGCCCCATGGAATTTCGGAAACCGCGACGTGATTTGCACTGCGCAGATCGCATCGGCTGGCCGCAAGCCTCGCATTGAGACGACCAGCTTGCCGCCAAATTCACCCGAGGCAGCGGTGTCGATGTTCGTGACATACATGGGGGAGACACTTCCCTCTGCGAGATGGCGTAACGGCACCCCCGCGGTCATGAGCTCCTGTTCGAATGAAAACGAGCAGCCGAGGACGAAGGCGACGAAATCGCTCTGCCACAGCTCCCGAATATCTGTTGCCGTTCCGATCACGCTGCCGTCGCGAAAGATGCGGTATTCGCCGATATCGGTGCGCAGATCCATATCCTGGGCGAGCGCTGGAATTCGGGGATTGCCTCGCTCGGAGACTCCAAGAAGCGGGCAGGGGCGCGGGTTTTTTCGACAATAGCCTTCGAAGCCGGCGGCATGTCTTTCGGGCATGATCACTAAGTTGCCCTGAACATAACCGTGCGCGACGGTATTGGTGAACCCTCTAAAGATGCCGGTGCGGATGGCTCGGCGCACTTGCGTCGGGTCTGCAAAGTCCACGTTGGGTGGTAGCGGCGCCTTGTTGGCGAATAGGTTCACCGATTCGATTTCCTTAATCGTTCAAAAGCTCGGCAGCTTTAAGCCTCGACGCGCAGCCTGGCAAATCCGCGTTCGAGATCGTCGAGCAGATCATCGACATTCTCAAGTCCAACGTGAATGCGAATAGAGGGGCCAGGCGCCTCCCATCGCGTGCTGGACCGCAAAGTCGATGGATAAGTGGGCACCATCAGACTCTCGTATCCCCCCAGCTGTAGCCGAGCTTGAAAAGATCCATGTGATCGAGGAATGCGGCGAATGAGCGGTCAGAACAACTTTTCAGTGTGAAACCGAACAAGCCGGAAGCGCCGAGAAAATCGCGCTTCCAGATGCGGTACCCGGGATCTTTGGGCAAAGCCGGGTAATGAACCCTGTGGACCTCCGGACGCTTTTGGAGCCACGCGGCGACGACAAGCGCGGACTCATAGTGTCTGCGCATGCGTACGCCAAGCGTGCGGAGTCCACGCAACGCCATGTAGATATCGTCGGGGCCGCCGCAATAGCCGGCTGTCGATGCTGTCTTCTTCACCGGTACAAGTGCCGCCTCGTTGCAGACCGCGATTCCCAGCATAAGATCCGAGTGTCCGGAAATGTACTTCGTTGCTGCGTGGATTACGACGTCAACGCCGTGCGCGAACGGATGGAAAAAGATGGGTGATGCCCAGGTGTTGTCCATCAGGACCGTTGCGCCGTGCTGTTTGGCCACGCGCGCGATCACGGGTACATCTTGAATTTCGAAGGTAAGGGAGCCGGGCGATTCGAGATAAACGACGGTGGTATTCGGCTTCATCAGTGCGGCGATCCCACCAGCGATAACGCCGTCGTAGTAGGTGACCTCAACCCCGAACTTGGCAAGGACATCGTCGCAAAACTGACGTGCCGGTCCGTAGAGCTGGTCCGGCATGAGCAGATGATCGCCGGTTTTCAGGAAGGCCATGAGTGAACTCGCAATGGCACCTAGCCCGCAGGGCAGGGTGACGGCGCGATATCCGCCTTCGAGCTCAGTGATCGCCTCCTCGAATGCGCGGGTCGTCGGCGTTCCTTCGCGACCATAGGTGATGCCTTCGAACGCGCCGCTGGCGCGGTCGGCACGCGTCTCGAGCAAGGTCTTAAGGGTTGGGAAGAGCACCGTCGACGCGTGATAGACCGGCGGATTGACGATTCCGAAGTTTTTGGCCGGATCGCGGCCGGTATGCTCGAGGATCGTATCCATATGATGGCCATTCCTGCCTGTCATTTTGTTGCCTCTCGATTAAAGCATTGCCCACCCGCCATCGACAGGAAGGTCCACCCCAGTGATCTGGCGGGCGACGTCGCTTGCAAGAAACAAGCAGGCGTTAGCGATATCCTGCTCGGTGGAGATGCGCTGTAAAGCGTACTCGGCAGCGAGACGTTTGGCCGCTTCCTTCTCGGTGATGCCAAGCCGATGGGCCATTTCGGGAAGAACCTTGTCGCGAAAGCGTCGACCCTCAACCATCCCAGGAGCAAGGCAGTTAACGTTAATGTTGTGCGGCCCAACCTCGAGTGCGAACGATTTGGTGATGCCGCGCAGGCCCCATTTTGAAGCTGAATAAGCCATACGCCCGGCCCGGCCGCGCATGCCGAACGTACCACCGACATTAACAATCTTGCCGTAGCGCTGCGCGATCATGGTCGGAATGACGGCCCGCATGGTATTGAAACAGCCGGTCATGTTGACCGTGATGATGTCGTTGAATTCCTCGCGCGTCGTCTCCCACCCGCTCTTTCCGACCGGCCCGGAACCGCCGGCCACATTCACCAGCACGTCGATCCGACCAAAAGAGGAAAGGGCCAGCTCGGCGGCGGCCATGCATTGCGCTTCATCGACGACGTCGCACTTGATGACGGTGACCTCGGCGCCGCCCGCTGTCGCTTTCTCTGCCACCAGCTCTATTGCAGTCACATCGCGCCCCGCAAGCGTGAGCCGGCAGCCTTCGTCGGCGAAGGCGAGACTTATGGCCGCACCCATCCCCTTGGCGGGACCGGTAATGATGACACTCCTTCCCCGCAGATCCAGATCCATCACTGAAGGTCTTGATTGGTCATTCTGTCGCTGGTCGCTTCGCGGCAGAAAAATGAAGTCGGGCAATCGCTAGATCGGTACTCCTGCAGCTCTTAAGATTCCTAGAAAGTACGGCCATCTACTTCAATGCCATATCGGTAAAATTTGCTAAAAAGTACCCGCTACCTTGAACGACGCTTGGTCCCTGAACGTCTACTTTTCGGCGCCACTCGGCACACGAAACAGTTCGATGGGGTTGAATAGGGTTTGCTATCGTAACCCGTCGTCCTAACCCGTTTTCGGTGGGCTCAAAAGCAGGATTGCGGACAGCCGGCACAGCTCCTGCCTAGTAACGGGTGCGCTGTCACATGGACCAGGGAAGCACCGGACGATCGTGCATCAAAAGGATCGAGTGAAATGACAAATCCGACCATGCCCACCGCCGATCTCGTGATTTCAGGCGCAACGGTCGTAACCGACACGGCTTCATTCGACGCGGAGGTTGCGATCAAAGACGGCCAGATACTGGCCATCGGCAAGAAACGTGCAATGCCGACCGCACGGGAAACGTTTGACGCAACCGGTCTCCATCTCCTCCCTGGAGCCATCGACGTCCATGTGCACTTCCGCGAACCCGGTTATACGCACAAGGAGGACTGGCAAACCGGCACAGCCGCGGCCGCGATGGGCGGCGTTACGACAGTGTTCGAGATGCCGAATGTCGATCCGCCGACCGGAACGCCCGACGCTCTTTCCCTTAAACAGGAGGCCGCGAAGAAAGCGCACGTCGATTACGGTCTGTACGGCCTGCTCGCGGAGGACAACATCGACCAGTTGGAGGCTCTGATCGACGGCGGAGTTGCGGGGTTCAAATGCTTTATGGGGAATACTTTCGGCAATCTGCCGTCGCCGTCCACCGGTGCCATGCTCGAAGGTTTCGAGATCATCGCCAAGCACGGGATGCGAATTTCCCTCCACGCCGAGACGGCCTCCATCATGGCTCGGAGGGAGAAGAAATTGCAGGCCGCTGGACGGACCGACCCCCTCGCTCATTTAGCCTCGCGACCGGCCGTCGTCGCCATTGAAGCCGTCTCGCGCGCTGCAATCCTTGCCGAGTGGACAGGTGCCCGCATCCACATCTTGCACATTTCTTCAGCAGATGAGCTTCGTCCACTGCGCGAGGCCAAAGCCCGCGGCGTCGATATCACCGGCGAGACCTGCCCACATTATCTCTTGTTTGACGAGCGCGCCTATATCGACCATCGCTCGATCATCCGTGTGAACCCGCCGGTGCGGGAGAGGCGACATCAAGTTGGTCTTTGGGAGGGCTTGCGTGAAGGCACGATCGATATGATCGCGACCGACCATGCCCCGCATATTCCGGCTGAAAAATTGCGCAATGACATCTGGACCGTGGATTGCGGTTTTCCCGGGGTGGAGACGCAGATGCCGCTCATGCTGACCCAGGTTCGGGCAGGGCGGCTGTCGCTGTTCGATTATGTGCGCCTGACGTCGACCAAGCCGGCCAAGGCGTTCGGCCTCTATCCTGCCAAAGGCGCTCTGCTACCCGGTTCGGATGCCGACATCACGCTCGTCGACCTCAATCGCGGGGACACGATCGCGGCAGATCAATTCCAGTCGCGCAGCAAGATTACACCCTTCGAAGGCATGAAAGTCACCGGTATACCGATTCATACGTTGGTGCGTGGCCGGTTCGTCATGAAAGACCGACAGATCCTCGGCGAGACCAAAGGATGGGGACGGTCGGTTCGTCGAATCCAGCGCATGCCACCCCCACAACCCAAGAATAGCGATCAGACGTTGGAGGCCGTGACACGAGAGCTGGGCGCAGCTCAGGCCAGCAGCAGACAAACGGCCGGGGGGTGATGGCGCGTGTACAGCCCACTCATTAGCCCTCTTTCTTGGATCGGTGACGGCTGGCGTTCTTCAAATGAATGAGGTCTCCGTGCCGTCCTCGGCAGCCGAACCGATACCGCCGGCATTTGTCGAACTGCGTGACGTGAGCTTGTCCTATGGCGAAGACGCAGACTCGATCTTGGCGCTGGAAGGCCTGTCGCTGACGGTTGGCAAGGGCCAATTCATTGCTGTGGTCGGGCCCAGCGGATGCGGCAAATCCACCCTGATGAAGGTCGTCACTGGTCTCGTGCTTCCTGCACAAGGGACAGTCAAGGTATCAGGCGAGATCGTCACCGGACCTGTGAAAAATGTCGGAATGGCATTTCAGAACGCTACGCTGCTGCCGTGGCGCACGATCATGGACAACGTCCTCTTGCCGTTCGAAATCATCAGGCCGCACCGGCATAAGCTGCGTGCCGAGCGGCGCTATTACGTCGAACTGGTGCAGCGATTGCTGAGCACCGTCGGATTGGCGGGGTTCAGCGAAAAATACTCTTGGCAATTATCGGGCGGCATGCAGCAAAGAGCAAATCTGTGCCGCGCAATCGTTCATCAACCGTCGCTTCTCATGCTCGATGAGCCGTTTGCTTCACTCGACGCCTTCACCCGCGAAGAACTGTGGTTCGTGATGCAAGACCTATGGCTGGAGAACAAATTCACGGCGATCCTGGTAACACATGATTTGCGCGAGGCGGTTCTGCTGGCCGACAGGGTGATCGTATTGAGCCCACGGCCAGGTCATATCATCCACGAAGCGGACGTGGCGCTTCCTCGCCCACGCACGCTTGAAACTACCTATTCCCCGCTGTTTACGGACCTCGTGCAGGAACTGCGCGAAAAAATTCGGCCCGGACAACAAAGTTGATCTCGCGACGACTACTTCTCAGGCTTATGCCCTGGCTGACGGCGATGGGGATGCTGATCGTCTGGGAGCTGGTCTGTCGAATATTCAATATCCGGGAGTTTATCCTGCCGGCTCCCTCGGAGATCGCGAAATCCCTCGTTGAGTTCCGGGGCCCCATTCTCGAGCACTCCTGGTGGACCCTGGTCACGACACTCCTAGGGTTCGGACTTGCTATCATCGGCGGCGTGCTGCTCGGGGTCGCCGTCGGCTTCTCGACGCTGGTTTACACGGGTCTCTACCCACTGTTGGTCGGATTCAATGCGATCCCCAAGGTTGCCCTCGTGCCGATCCTCGTGCTCTGGTTCGGGATCGGTGCCGTACCCGTCGTTGTTACGTCGTTCATCATTTCCTTTTTCCCGATCGTCGTGAACGTCGCGACCGGAATAGCGACAATGGAGCCGGAGCTCGCCGACGTATTGAGGTCACTTGGGGCTTCCAAGCTCGATGTCCTCAGAAAAGTAGGACTTCCCCGGGCAATGCCTTACCTGTTTGCGTCTCTCAAGATTGCGATTACGCTCGCGTTCGTCGGGTCGGTGCTGGCCGAGACCATTGGAGGCAATGCCGGCCTCGGATTTTTGATGGTGACCGCGGCCGCCCGATTCGATGTTGCTTTGGTCTTCGCCGGCTTGGTCGCAGTCGCCGTGATGGCCGTGGGCCTGTTCGCGATCTGCGTGCTGATCGAGGCGCGGATGGTTCGATGGGCATTCCGCGGCGATCTGTTGATGTGAGGACCTCATGACGGGGTCGGCGTTGGAACTGGTTACTGGCGGGGGCCTGTGGACGGGGCGGACCTTGGGCGTCGCGATCGCGGGATTTGGATCGATCGGCCGCTTGGTCGGGCGCCATCTTGACCAGGGTATGCAGGGACTTCGCTTGGTGAGCGTTTCCGCCGCCAATCTTGATCGCGCGCGGGAGAATCTCAAGGTTTTCCGTGCGCGCGTTGATGCCGTTCCGCTCGACCAGATTGCGGAAATGGCCGATGTGGTCGTCGATTGTGCTTTGCCGCAGGTCTTCCGTGACGCCGTGACGCAAGCGATTGAACGCGGGCGAACGATCATTACGGTGAATGCGACCTCGCTAATTGAGCATCCTGACGTCATTGATCGCGCTGAACGGACCGGAGCGCGCATCATCCTCGTGTCCGGCTCGGTTCTCGGCTTTGACGCGCTGCGCGCGGCGAATGTCGGTGTGATCAACGCCGTGGTGATGGTCACGCGCAAGCCCCCTCTCTCCTTGGCACATTCACCTTGGATTCGTGAGCATGGAATCGAATTGCATCGGATTGTTAAACCTACCAAGATTTTCGAGGGCTCCGCGCGCGAAGCGGCGCGGGCATTTCCGGACAAGTTCAATACTGCTGCGGCGGTGGCGCTCGCCAGCATCGGACCGGACCGAGTGCGGATCGAAATCTGGTTGGATCCGGCCGTTGAGCGGAACGTCCACCGTATATCAGTCGATGCTGATAGCACGCGTTTTGAGATGGAGATTCAGAATGTGCCCAACCCGGGGCACGAAGGCACCGGGCCGTTGACCGCTTACAGCGTGATTGCCGCTCTCAAGGATCTGACGGCCACTTTCCGCGCTGGCACGTAAGAGACAATCCGGGGATCGAGATGGAGCTTGCTGGGCGCGTGGCGATTGTGACCGGTTCGGGCAAGGGCATGGGTCCGTCCATCGCTGAAACTTTGGCGCGCGAAGGCGCCGATCTGATGCTGTGCGGACGTGACCTGGCGGCGCTCGAGAAAGTGTCGGAACGCGTGCGCATCCTCGGACGGCGCGCTTTCGTCGGAAGCTGCGACGTCTGCAAATCCGCCGACGTTGAGGCAATGGTGACCAACACCTTGCGAATGCTGGGCGGACGTATCGATATTTTGGTGAATGCGGCCGGCGGCACCGGGCCGGTCGAACGAAGCACGATCGACACCACTCCCGATGAATTTGACGACGTCGTTGCTGTCAATATGCGGGGTGTCTATCTGACGATCCGCGCCGTGCTGCCTACGATGATGGCGCAGCGCTACGGCAAGATCGTCAATGTTGGCGGGACCTGGGGCTTGCGTGGCCGGGAGCTCCGCATGGCCTACAGCGCCACAAAATGGGGCCTTCGGGGCATCACCAAAAGCGTGGCGCTCGAGGCGGGTCCATACAACATCAACGTCAATGACGTCTGTCCCGGCATCGTTGAAGGACCGCGCGTCGACAACACCTTCCGGGTCAAGTCACAGCGCTCGGGCAAAACTGTCGATGAAGTGCGGAAGGAATCGGCAGGCGAATACGCACTGCGACGTTTTTCCACGCCACAGGACGTTGCCGAAGTGATTGCGTTCCTGTGCAGTGACAAGTCGCGCCAAATTACCGGACAGGATATCGCCGTCGATGGCGGTTGGGCAACGTAGGTCAACGCGTCCGAATCCAGGAGATGATCATGCGCGCCAGGTTCGTAATGCTAGTTTTGATGGTGCTGGCCATGCTTGCGGGTCATGCAAGTGCCGAGACCGCGCTGAAGTTCTCGCTCGACTTCATTATGTTCGGGCCCAATTCGCCTTTCGTCTATGCCGATGAAAATGGCTACTTCAGGGAGGCAGGCTTGACCGTCCGAATCGATCCGTCTTCCGGCTCGGGCGATGCCATCAATAGGCTGGCGAGCGGCGCCTACGACATCGGCTATGCGGACGTGAGCACCTTAATTGAATTTGCGGCCAAGAATCCGAGCTCTGCCCCGAAGATCGTTCTTTTCATTCAGGATCGCACGCCATCCACGATTCTCTATCGCAAACAGAAGGGCATCAGCAAGCCGAAGGACCTGGAGGGTCATTCGCTGGGGTCCGGCGCGACCGATGCCGGCGCGAGGATGTTCCCGACCTTTGCACGTCTCAACAATATCGATGTCGGTAAAGTCGACCGCAAGCTCGTGGACTTCCGTTTGCGCGACAGCATGTTTGCGCAAGGAAATTTCGATGCAATTATCGCCTATGCGGATTCAATGCTGAACGTCCGGACGCTCGGTCTCGACATCTCCGAGGTAGGGCGGCTCGACTACGCCGATTGGGGTCTCAACTTTTACGGAAACGCAATGATCGCATCGCGCCAAATCATCGATAACAATCCGCAGGCGGTACGCGGCGCAGTGCAAGCGGTGGCCAAGGCTTGGCGTGACGCTGCGCGTGATCAGAAGCCAGTCATCGATGCGCTGCTCAAGAGCAATAATCTAGCGAAGCGGGAGGTTGATCTCGAGCGACTGCAATTCATCGTCAATAACCAGGTCGTCTCGCCATTTACCCGAGCCAACGGGATTGGCGCCGTCGACCAAAAGAAACTCGGCGATAACTTGAAGCTGGTCGGTGAAGGATTCAATCTGGCGAGCGTTCCATCGCGCGCTGATATCTTTGATGATCGCTTCTTGCCGCCGGTAGGCGCGCGGAAATTTGCCGATTAGCTGATTTTGCGCGTCGCCAGAAGATGCGGGCCACTCGCATGCAAACTGCCGGTCGTCGCTCGAACTCGCATCAGCGATTGCAGTGCCATCCCAGCATGATCGTGCGCGGATCGCGCTCACCGCGGCCTCGCATCGACTTTCTCCCAGTCAGTGGAGACCAATGAACCTACCTCAAGCTGCAAAAGCTCGGCTCGCGATCGATGTCGGGGGGACGTTCACGGATGTGGTTCTTGATCGGAACGGCCAGCAGTGGACAACCAAGGTCCTGACAACGCATGACGCACCAGAAAAAGGCGTGATTGGAGGCGTCGAGGCAGCACTGAATGGTGCAGGTGTCCGACCGGATGATGTCGACTTCATAATCCATGGGACGACGCTTGCGACGAACGCGCTTATCGAACGCAAAGGCGCACGCACGGCGCTGCTGACGACGGAAGGATTTCGCGACACGATTGAACTCGGCACCGAGAGTCG
>Ga0306926_10007112_pt1 | contig 12118 bp, 18 predicted proteins | sample flu12Cox44000178_FD_203759 | JGI IMG/M metagenome (GOLD analysis project Ga0306926, IMG submission 203759) | Lab enrichment of tropical soil microbial communities from Luquillo Experimental Forest, Puerto Rico - flux8day.12C.oxic.44.000.178 (v2)... | ecosystem: Environmental > Terrestrial >... | reverse complement strand
GCTCAATGGGATAAGGACAAGCCGCGCGCTGATCGGGTGCAAAGCTTTGACCAAGTGCCGGAAGGCTTCGTCACCAAGATGAAGCTTTCATATGTCGGCAAGACCGGCGGCCCGCTGTTGCGATTGGCATCGGGCGAGCTCAATCCAGATGTGCCGGAGCATCCGCGCAATGTTGATTGGATACACGAGCCCACCAACGTCATGACGATGGGCGAGCCTTACGCGCGCGCGATCAATTGGAACGAACGGCTTGCCGAGCAGCAAGGGTTTCATCTGTTTCCCTCGCAATGGTTCGAATGGGATCGCATCCGGCGCCGGTTCGAGCCGCACCAGAACATGTTTCCTGGGCTCGAGAACATGCCGGCGATGTCGCGCGATCAGCTCAGGGAAGTGGTCGATGAGATGAACGCATCGGGCCATCTCAACTATTCGAAGACCGAAGGCCCCGATGGCAGCCGATATCTCCAGCCGACCAAGCCGCGCCCGAACCCTGGCAGGTTTGTGACCTTCAGCGTGCCGCCGATCGCGGCCGGCATCGGCTGGGCTGGGATGGGGGGAGACCAAGGACAAGCCGCTGAGCACTGACCCCTTGTTCCCACAGCCAGTGCGGGATTGCTCCCCTAGGCCATTGCGTTATGCAAAAGGCCAGCGCTCAGCTAGCCAAATGTATATCCACTGATGGCAAACGGCAATACCGTTTATCCCTGCAGAAGGGATACGGGCGCGGCGGACGTTATGCGCTGCCGGAGCTGTAAAGAAAGGCTCCCTCCGCTGGCCGGCTTGCGAGAAACGCCGGCGCCACTTGCCTAACGGACTGCGGTACCCAGAAAACCTAGGGCAATCTGCCTGGAGGGAAACCTCCAGGTTCACCTGTATCACCCTATCACACCTAGGCTGAAAATGGCTGACGAGGGCTTCTCGCTGCTCGTGCCGGTCGACCATGACCCGTGGGCGGCCGGTGGGACGCCGCCGCTGGGTAGTCAGGAGCCTGGCGGCGGCACTTACACGCTCGCGAGCGCGGATCGGACGATGCAGGGCACCACAGGCCTGCGCCAGGTCCCTGACGTCTACACCGCGGGCTCGGGCCCACTGCCCGAGGTGCCGGACGAAGTCCCGCAGGGCGGCTATTTCCAGCGCGGGATGAGTTCGACCAGGTCCAGCGTCCAGGACTGGCTCGACAACTTGAGGTTGGGACTGACCAAGCCTCCGGACTATCCGATGCTTCGCGGCGTCGGCCGGCCGGATGCGCGAACAAGAGAGCATTGAATGCGGTTCGTGATCTCGGCCGGCCACGGAGCTCACGTCCCAGGTGCCATCGGACCGGAGCCGTGGGGCCTCCACGAACATCAGGAGGCTGTCCGCATGCTGCCTGAGATCGCCGCCGAGCTCCGGCTGCTGGGACATGGGGTAGTGACATTTATAGACGAGATATCGACGACGCAGGACGAGAACCTGCAGACCATCGTGGATTTTCACAACAGCCAGACCAGAAACCTGGATGTGTCACTTCACTTCAACGCCTACGTTCCGACTGCCGGCGGCCGCGGCACCGAGGTGCTCTATCTCACCCAGCAATCGCTCGCCGAGCGGATCGCGAGCGCGATCTCCGAGAGTGGCGGCCTGATCAATCGCGGCGCGCACAAACGAAGCGACCTCTATTTCCTGAACGGCACGACCGAGCCGGCGGTCTTGCTCGAGATAGCCTTCACCGATGCTCTGGCCGATTGCACGGCCTATCAAACAAACTTCGGAAATATTTGTCGCGCGATCGCCGACGTGGCTGCGCCGGTGGCGACACAGACCTTGCGGGCGAAGGGAAAATGCAGCTGGTTCGGCGGGCCCACCGACATGGGCGTATCGCCCTCGGAAGGCCTCGCCTTCATCTATGCCTACGAGGAAAAGCCGCAGCTGTTCCTGCCGCAGCAGCCGCCTGGCACGACCGGCCTCGCGCGCCGGCTGAATTCCGAAGCCGTCAACTACATCGCGATGCGCTGGGATTACAACATCTATCCCAAGGAGTTCTTGCGCGGCGATGTCGTGGCGAAGATCCGAGCTCCGAAAACCGGCAGGACAACCTGGGCATCGCCGGCCGACTGGGGCCCTCACGTCGATACGAGCCGCATCGCCGATCTCTCGCTCGCCTGTATGAGCGAGCTCGGCATCGAGACTGATGACGAGGTCGAGGTCCTGTTTCCGGCCGGCCCGCACTAATGAGGTGACACCATGGCAAGCTCAATCAATCCGCCGTTGGACCCGAACAAGCTGGGCAAGATGATGGCGCGCGGAGCCGCGAGCGGGAGCTCGCCAGGCTCGGCCGGCAATCTCATGCCAGGCGCCAACGCGATGAGCTCGAGCGCCAAGCTGTCGTCCGGCGGCGGCTCGGCGAGCCTCGGCGGCATCCCGTCGCGTGGGGGCGCGCCGGCGATGGGTACCGGCGGCGCCTTCAAAGCGATCGCTGGCAGCCCGAAGCCGATGAGCATGCCCAAGCCTGGCGGTTTTCCAGCGCCGAAGCCTGGCAGCGCGATGGCCAAGGGCGCCTCCAAGGTTCCAGGCGCGACGATCGACAGCGTGCGCAGTGCCGGCCGAGCACTCGGGCATATCCAGGGGCTCGTCAATGGAAAGCACATGTCACCGGCCATGGGCGCCAAGATGTCGGCTCCGCATCTCTCCCATATCGACGGGTACAACAAAATGAAGGCCTCGGCACCGCGGGCGTCGAAGCCCACCATGGGCAAATTTGGCTCACTGGGTGCCGGCCTGGGCGGCGGCGCCTGGACCCCACCTGGCGGCGGCAACAGCATGCCCAGCTTGGGTGCCGGCGGCCTGCAGGGCAGCGGCAGCCAGATCCCTGGCGCCGCGGGCGCGGCCGCGGGATCGAAGCCGATGAGCCCGTGGGACCCCACCAATCCAAGGGCAGGTTAGCGGATCATTCGCGGATCGTTCGCGGAGGGTTCACGCCCTCTTAGGTACAGGCCCAGCCTGTACCTAAGAGGAGTGAATTATCGGTAAACGCCGTTCGAGGAACGTCCCGTGAAAACCTATGTCGTCCTGGCCGTCTCGACCGACGGCAACCACTCTATCTGGTCGCACACCTTTCCCAGCGAGGACGCCGCCATGCAGGCCGCGGACTGGCTCAAGGAGATGGGCTTCGAGGTTCTCGTCATCCCGCAAAGCCTAGGCAGCAGCTGATGGCCCGCACCCGCGATGCCTTCGGGTACGCAGATCCATCGCCACGCGAGCGGCAGTGCCGCAACTGCAATGCGTTCCATGCGACCAAGTCCGGCTGCCATCTCTTCCATGAGCTCTCGCGCAACTATCCGCGCGTGTTCCGGCTCAACAGCGCAGTGCGGCCAGAGGCCGGCTGCCTGGCGTTCGAGCGCGCGACCGGAGCCTACGATGAAAAGCTGTTCGCGCCGTCGCGATCGCGCATCGTCGATGCCGCGCTCAAGGAAGGGAGGGCTGCCTGATGCCCGTCATTCTGTGCGGCGATCAAATCGAATTCGAGCGGGAGCACGCCAACACGCCTCCAAAGGAGCGCCCTGATTGGCCGATGCCGTCATTCGATGCTGACGATTGGGCCGAGGCGTTCTGCAAGTTCAACCCATCAGTGGACAAAGGTCTGATGCTGACATGGTTCGCTTCTGCGCTCATGCGTGGCTTTGACGAAGGCTGGGCGCGCGCAGGTAGGAACGCCAGGGCCACACCTGGGGGGACTGATGCCGTCCGTTAGCCAAGCACAGCGCGGGTTATTTTTCTGGCAGCGCGCGCACCCTGGCCAGGCTCCTCGAGGTGCCAAGCATCCGATCGCGCCGAGCGTCGTCAAAGAATTCACGCAGAGCGATCCTGGCGGCAAGCTGCCCAAGCGCGTGCACGAGGGCAAGCCGGTGGGCGGCAAGGGACGGCGGTTCGGTGCGCTGGGATGATGCTGTTCATTCCAAATGGGCATCTCAACGAGCTCCAGCGCGCCACCATCAGGCGCCTGCTCGACACGCTACAGGACGCGCATCTGGTCGACATCAAGGTGCGCAAGAACGGCAAGGACCTGCATTTCGAGGCCGACTGGCTCAAGCACCTGCAAATTCCAGAACACGATCGAGTGAAATAATGCGTGACGCCGACGGCTTCACGGTCGAGGGTGTGGACGACGCGCCGCGCACGCGCGTGCGGCCGCCGGACGCAATCGAGCTGCCGGCCTTCTTCGACGACTGTCCTGATCCCGTGGAAGCAATCGAGAAGATGGTCAGGGAGCTGAGCTTGCCGTTTTCGGTTGAGCTGCATGGCCAGGACGTCATGTATGAGCGCATCCGCAATGCGCTGATCCTGCTGCTGCTTGAAAGGCGGCTGCTGGGCCGCGACTGATGATCATTCTAGCGTCAGCCGTCTTTTATTTGGTCGAGCTCACCGGCCCGAACAATCAGCCGATCGACATCAATCCTGCGACGGTCGTGAGCATTCGCGAGCGGCGCGCCGGCGAGACGCACCTGCAGAAGGGTGTCCGCTGCGTCATCCATACGTCGGACGGAAAGTTCATCGCGGTGCTCGAGGACTGCGACACGGTGCGCAGAAAGCTGGAGGGGAAATGAAATTCTGCAACGCCATCGACATCGAGGTCACACCCGCCGGCGCGGTCTACAAGGGCGCCCGCTGGCCGGCCGAGATCGATGTCGAGCGCGGCCTGCTCGAGTTCGCGCCAGGCCCGCATGCGCAGTTTGGGCGCAGGGGAGCGCTGGCTTTCAACTGTGTGAACGGGGCCGCGGTCTATCGCCGGTTCGAGGAGCGGGCATTCGGCTGGCTCTACAAGCTGGTGCAGGCAGACCTGCAGGGCGCGGCGCGGCAGCTCGAGGACATTCGCAATGCCGCAACCACTCCGACAGAAACCCCGCAGACGCGGCCGCGCGAGGAGTCTGCCCAGGCCGCGGCACCTCCGTCCGTCGGCGGCCGCTATCGCTACAAGTTCCGGCGCGACCTCGAGGTCGAAGCCTTCCAGTGGCTGCCACACGTCATGCCGGCGAGAGACCTTCCGCAATGGTTCATGCGGGCCAGGTGGCGGCTGAAGAACAAGGAAGGCGAGCTGATCATTCAGCAGCGCAGCGGCGGCAAGACAGTCGCAACTCAGCTGCACGCTGAACCTTCCGACTGGATCGTGCTCAAGGGTGACACGATCGCAGTCTGCAAGGCAAAGAATTTTTCCAGGGTCTACGTCAAGGCTGAGGCAACGGCATGAGTTATTTGATCATCACCGAATATGGCGAAAACAGCAGGGAAGTGCTGTCTGAGCCTGCCACCAATGTGCAGCGCGTCGAAACTGGATTTGTGTCAGCGCCGCTCCGGCGCGACACGACTGTTGTCGTGCTGTTTGCCACCGACCTTTGCAACGTGTCCTTTTTTCATGATGACAGCTGGCGGGATGGCATGGACCTTCCTGACGCTATGCATAGCTGGCCAATGCCGGAGAATGCCCAAGTTATTCGCGGTGCGCGCGGCGGCGCCCGCATTGCGGTCTATCCGCAGGATTGGAACTTCTGATGGCGACAGTTCAGCCTTTGCTTGCAACGTGCCAGGGGCCGAGGAGCGTTGATGGTTGGCAGATCATTTGGCAGCTGATGCATCTTAATGACGTCGGCGCAGCTGTTGGCACGACTATCAACAATCCGGTGCCGGTGGTTGCACCAGGCGGCGGCCTGATCAGCGGCTATGCTGACAAGACGGTCGCCATCACCGGAACATTCGGCGCCGGCGGCAATGTCGCGATGGAAGGCTCGCTCGATGGCGCTAATTTTTTTACCCTGACCGATCCGCAGGGCAATCTGCTCAACATACCGGCGGCAGGTCCCTTCATTAAAGCCATCACCGAGGCCGTCATCCAGATCCGGCCGCACGTCACCGGCGGCGACGGCACGACCAGCCTTACGGTGACGCTGTTCCAGCGCGGAACACCGGAGGACTAGTCATGGCCACGCAGCAAAACAAACAGGCCGCTTATCGTAACCTGCTCGATTTCGCGGACCAGCTGGTCCCGATCGTCGAGCTTCGCGAGGATTTGCGCAAAGCCGGTTCGCTCGAGGGAAAGATTGCTCAGCTCGAGGCCAGGCTTTCGGCGGCGGGCAACGAGGAGAAACGATTTGCACACGAACGGGAGCAGGCAAAGCTGAAGTGCGAAGAAGATATTGCTGCGGCTCGAGCGCGCGCCGATACGGTCTATGCCCAGCGTGTGCATGAAGGCGACGACGCGAAAGCTCTTTTGATCGAGGAAGGACACAAGCAGCTGGAGGCGCAGCGTGCGGTCGCTGCGACGATCGTCGCCGATGCAAGGCGGGCGGCCGCCGAGATGAAGGAGGCTGCGGATCATCACGAGCGGCATGTAGAGCATCTCAAGGGACATGTAGAGCGCTTGGCTGGTGAGATCGAAAGTGCGGAAAAGCGAAACCAGCACCTGCAGAACAAGCATGACGAGCTGGTCTATGCGCTCTCAGTCCTGAAGGCCAAACTCTGATGGCTGTGTTCACTAAAGACGCTCACTTTGGTGAGTTCATGATCGACCATAGGGCGAGCCCTGGCAATCTCGGGGCGCGTGGCCCAGTCGTGGCCGGCGAAGGGCAGGTCGTGCACGGCCGCATTCTTGGCTGCCCACATTGCGGCGGCGGGCAGGTCGAGAACCCGTGGCGGACAAGGGAGAGGCCTTACTGCAGGGCGTGCGACAAGTACATCTGCGACAGCTGCCACATCATACGGTGTCATCCGGACTATGTGCACCGGACCTTCAAGGATGTCGTCGACATGGTGCAGTCCGGCCACTGGAAACTGATGCCTGGATCGACGGCTGGGCGTCCCATCCTCAGCGAGGTGACCATCTATGGCTAAGCGAGTATTCTTTGTCGGTGGCCAAACGTACACCGCACAAGCATTCACCACCAACCTGACCACTCTCACCTATATGGCTCTCAAGGGCGGCACTGCCACGCAGCTGCTGGATGTCCTTGAGGTCAAGGTGACCGGTATGGCAACGGCCAGTGCCGTTGGTGCGATGCTGTTGTGCCGCGCGTCAACACTTGAGGCCGGTGCGCCCACTGCCTTGGCGTCGCCGAATTCAGATGGTCCGATGCATCCGGCGACGGCGGCGCTCGCCAACGTGCCGGTGAGCTTTGTAACGGCGGCCACCAATGGCCCGCAGGCCTCGGCGGTGACGACCGACGGCAAGATCGACTGCGGCCTTAATTTCTTCGGCGGCATCTATCGATCGAACTTTGCACCGACGCAGCAGTGGTCGATCCTCGGCAATACAGCCGATCTCGGAGAGAGCGTCCTGTTCAATTCGTCGACAGCCGGCGGCGCCAATGGTGCTGCCAACGCTCACATCATCTACGAGCCGTATTGATGTCGCGCGGGTGCTTTCCACAGCCTGGAGGGGTGCCAGCACGTGTCTGGCAAACCCAAAAAGTCGGCGCAGGTGGCTTTGTCACGGTCAGCGATCTGCTGTCGGACGGCACCAAACTTGTTCGCACCGACACCTTCGGGGCATGGATATGGAACCCGAGCTTGGCCAGTCCAGGCAATGCCGGAGGTCTTGGTGCTTGGGTCCAGGCGGCAACTGCGGTGAGCATGCCGGCGAGCATTACCTCGCAATCGACTGTCAACTACAACCATACAGGCTCGCCGGCCGTTTACGAGATCAGAGGTGCGCCAACCAATACCAATCATCTCTATATGCATTTCGACGGCGTGATCTATTCCAGCACTAACAAGGGTGGAAATTGGGTGGCTTGTGCCGGCTGGTCTAGCACTGGATCGTCTGGTGCGAGCCAAAATGCGGAAGGATATGGACCCTATTTAACAGTCGATCCAGCCAACGAGAATGTTGTTGTTGCTGGAACCTCAACGGCAAGCTGCTATCAGACGACTAACGGCGGGACGACATTTACCGCGATCGCCGGCTTGACGGTTCCGACCAGCAACAATGGCTATCACATTGTTTTCGATCCCAGCAGTTCCGTAGTCAGTGGGCAGACACAAGGCATCTACATCAATTCATACGGAACCGGTGTCTATCATTCAACGGCAGGTGTTGCCGGCACCTTCACGCTGACAACAGGCACGCCTACCAACATTGTTAAATTGCGCATTGACAGCGCTGGCGTCGTGTACGGTTCGGACGACAGCACCGCAAACATCCACAAGTATTCAGGAGGAACCTGGAGTTCGCTTGCTACCGGCGTTGGCGGCTTTCTGCCGATGAGCTTCGCCATTGATCCAGCTAGCAGTTCCAACATTTCAGCGACTGATAGCCACGGTAATTTTGCCTATTCGACCAACGGAGGAACCACGTTCACGGCGACTAAAACGCCGGCCAGGGCCGGAACCGACATCCCCTGGCTCGTCAATACGACGGATGGCGGCACGCTTGATCTGGCGTCGCTCATGTACGATCCGAGCCAGTCGAATGTGCTCTATGCCGGAACCGGCGTCGGTGTTTTCTATTGTACGCCGACTGCAAGCGGATCAACGATCACCTGGACATCGCAAAATGCCGGCATTGAGCAGCTCGTTGCAACGAGAGTGGTGACCCCACCTCCTGGAAGCAATGTCCTTCTTGGGTTTTATGACCGGCCGGTATTTACCCTGACTACCCCAAACAAATATCCAACTACCTACGCGCCGTCGATAACTGCTGCTAGCTTGAATGAGAATACTGGTATTGACTTTGTGTGGGGAGCGGGCACCAATATTTTTGGAGTAAATTGCAATCCAGGCGCTGCCACCGGCAGTTCTGAGTATTCAACAAATGGCGGCGGAACAGATGGGGGACCGTCCAATTGGGTTGCGGTTCCAGGTATAGCGCAGATCACCGATATTGCAGCTGGCGGCGGCACTCACAACGTTGGATCGATTGCCACCTCCTCTACATCGAATTGGGTGATTTGCGTCGGCAACGGAGCGCCGGTGGGTGCTGCCAGCGGTATGTGGTACACGACCAATGGCGGCACGACGTGGACCAGTCCGACGATGACAGGGGTATCCGCGACCAATATCGTGGGGCCTGATTTCGGATGGAACCAGAGGAACGACCGTCTCGACCGTGACATCCTCTGTGCCGATCGGATCAATGCCAACACATTTTATGCCTACAATTACGGAGGCACAGCTGGGGTCAATACGCAGGGCGTATGGCGCTCCACCAACGGTGGCGCCACCTGGAGCTTGGTGAACAATACGAGGTTTGAAACCGGCAACGATTTATTTGCCTCGCACTTGAAGGCCATGCCTGGAGTGGCCAGCCTGCTGTTCTATACCAACGGGGCGCGATATCCGATTGGACCACCCTATGCGTCGCTTTGGAAATCTACTGATGGTGGGACGACTTGGGCTGCTGTTTCAGGCGTAAATTCGGTCAATGATTTCGGGTTTGGTGCGCCAATTGGCGGTTCGCCAAACTACACAATCTTCATCTACGGGTTTGTTGGTGGAACCGCGCAGGCAAATCTCGGTGTTTACTATTCCACTGACCTTGGCAGCACATGGACCCAGATCGACAATGTGTGGCCGAACAACTGGATTGATCAGATCATATGTGTTGGTGGCGATATGAGTACGGCATACCGCTGCTATGTCGGCTTTGCTGGTTCTGGTTTTGCGAGGTATGGATGAGCAATGTTCCGACGACCTACGCGATTGACTATGTCACCACGACCGGTACCATCGATCATCTGATCCGGCTCGATGCGCCGCTCGATCAGCCTGATTTATGGGGGCCGGATAGCGCGCTGACTGATGGCACGTTTCCGATCGAGAGCGGAATATCACGTCTGATCCAGCCACTCGGGGCGCCGGCCGGAACTGAAATCGATGTCAGCCTCGCGACGCTTGAGGCAATCGTTCAGGCCAATACCGGCCTGTCGCCTCTGCGCCCGCGATGTGGCGTGATCGACATGGTTACCAACAAGGTAATCGATGTCATCGCAGCTGATCCAGCGGTGGCGCGCCTGCCTGGGTTTATTCTCGCCTCGCATTCCAATGTCGCGATCGGCGATACCTATGATCCGGCTACGCAGATGCTTGCGCGCGCGTCGATCAGCGTTCCTGAAAAGGATAGGACTGTCCCAGGTTTCAGTTTTAGGGCAAACGCCGTTGTTACATGACGCAAATCGCCAAATTCAACGGCACCACCAGCTTCGTCATTCCTGGTGACTGGAGCAATACCAATCAGATCGAGTGCGTAGGCGCAGGGGCTTCCGGCTCTGCTTCCAACGTAACAAACGCTGAAGGAACGGGAAACGGCGGCGGCGCCTATTCCACCTCATCCAACCTCACTGGCCTCAGCGGCACGATTACGATCGCCATCGGAGCAGGCGGAACCGGCGGCAATAATCTCGGAACGGCAGGAGGAAATACTTACTGGAACGGAGCGAGCCTTGCCGGCTCGCAGGTTGGCGCTCAAGGAGGTCAGATTGGCACGGCGACTACCGCTGGAGCTGGCGGCGCAGCGTCCTCGGGGACGGGCACGACCAAACATAACGGTGGGGCCGGAGGCGCGTTTCTGGCGACTGTCGTTGATGGCGGTACGGGCGGTGGCGGTGCGGCGGGACCGCAGGGTGATGGCGGACCAGGAGGAACTCTACCCGCCGCTAGTTCTGACACTGGCGCCGCTGGTGGCGGCGGTGCGGGTGGCGGCGGTTCCGGTACGGTTGGTGGCACCGGCAGCAATCCGCCGAATACGAGCGGCGGCGCGGGAGGCGCAGGCGGAAATAATGCGGCCGGCAGCGGCAGCGGGGCTGCCGGCACGGCCGGTGGTGGCGCTGGCACGGCCGGCACGGTGGGTGGCGGCGGTGGTGGCGGCGGTTCGAACGCAGCCGGTAATGCCACGACCGGCAACGGCGGCAATGGAGGTAATGGCAATGACTGGTCCGGCGTCAGCGCGGGCGTAGGAGGAGGAGGAGGCGGCGGCGGTTGCACCAATACGGCCACTGTCGTTCCTGGCAACGGTGGCAACTACGGTGGCGCCGGCGGCGGCAGCGGGAATCAGGGCAATACGTCGGCCGGCAACGGCGCCAATGGCGTCCTGATCATCACCTATACGCCGCTGGCTGGCGTTGCCGGCAATCTGATAGCGGCCGATCTGCCGCAGCGACTCCTTGATCCGATCCCGCACTTACGTACGTTTACGGCCAGCTATAATCCAAATCTGATCGGCAAGGATGTACTGCCGTTTCGCAATCCAACGCATGATCTGCCGCTCGATTGGCGCACTGACCGCTATGCCGCGCTGCGGCGCTGGGAATGGAAGTATCTGCAAACTCTCATCGGCCAGGACCAGATCCCTGGCGCGCGCGCATTCGAACTGCCGATAGGATGGAGGACAGACAGATATCCGCGACCGTGGGAGTGGTCTTATAATCCCAATCTCATTGGTCAGGACGCGCTGCCGGTTGGCGCCATCTGGGACGATCTTGCGCCGCCGGCGCGCCGGCCCATCGATTGGCAGCAACCGGTCGACCTGCTCACGAGCACACTGGCTGCGCCTATTGTTCTGCTGCCGCCTGGGCAGTTTCTCTATGACCTGGCGACCGGTTGGCGTGCCGATCCATATGTGGCCCAACGCGGCTGGGCCTGGAGCTACAATCCCAATCTCATTGGTCAGGACGCGCTGCCGGTTGGCGCCATCTGGGATGATCCTCCGGCTGCTTGGTGGGCGCCATCGCGGCCAGATTGGCGGCCAGTCAATCTGTTCGCCTCGACCCTGGCGCCAACGGCGCTGCTGCCTCCAGGGGTTGGCCTCTACGATCTGCCGCGGCTCGGCCTGCGGCTTGGGGCAGCGGTCGATTGGCAGCCAGATAACCTACTGACGACGACGCTTTTCATTCCGCCGGCACCACCTCCTCCTGGCCAAGCCTATTTCGCCCTGCCCATCCCTGGCCCGCAGCAGATGCCGCCGAGCGCAGCACTCAATCTGCTGCAGAGCACGCTCACACCGCCACCACCACCCGTCCTGACTGGCGGCGAGTGGATCATCAAAGCACGCCGACGAGGCCGAAGATGAAATACCTGACGCTGTTGCTTTTGCTCTTGCTTCCAACACCGGCAGACGCACAGACCGCTATTCCTTATCACTTCCTCAGCGCGGCCA
>Ga0306926_10007111_pt1 | contig 12119 bp, 10 predicted proteins | sample flu12Cox44000178_FD_203759 | JGI IMG/M metagenome (GOLD analysis project Ga0306926, IMG submission 203759) | Lab enrichment of tropical soil microbial communities from Luquillo Experimental Forest, Puerto Rico - flux8day.12C.oxic.44.000.178 (v2)... | ecosystem: Environmental > Terrestrial >... | reverse complement strand
CAATTCCTCGTGTCGTCAGGGGGTCAATTCTTCATGTCGCCCGACACGAGTCGCTTTGGTGCAATCACAGCGCGGTCATGAATGCCGACGCGCTGCCGGACGAAATGCCGGTGCGCTCTTTATGTCCCAGGATGGTCTGTACCGCCTGCGGCCTGATCGGGGCCGATGTGCGGCCGGACTGGTCGCCGCGCACGAACAGGCGGCCGTCATGAACCCCAGGAGGAAACCATGCTCAAAACCATGATGATGATCGTGATAGGCGCCACGCTGGCGCTATTGGCGCTGACGCCTGCCACGGAGGCACGCAAGGCGGGCGGCACCCAGCAAGAAAACAAGCAGGACCCTAACAAGTCGCGGGCGATCACTAAGCCGACCGACAAAGCCACGCCGCTTCAGGGCCGCACGACAAAGTAATCCGCGATTGAAGGCACAGAGTTCTTGACTGCCGCAGATGTAAAGAAGAGCCCCGCGGGGGAGGGGCTCTTCACGCGGGGCTTGCAGTTCAATCGCAAACTTGGATGCGATATCGAATGGCGGCTCCGAAAGTTCACCTCAATACGGGAGCCGGACTTCGGTATGGACGAAGCACACCCTCGCTCTGAGGGCTCTCTTCCTGTGGTGGCAAGTCGCGAAGCCGATTTGATTCACACCCGACGTTGCATGTCCCCCCCGGCCGCAAGTCCAAGTCAAAATCTTCGAGAACGCGGCCAGGAGTCATGGGATTGCGCCAAGGCACGTCGGCAATGCCAGGCGGGCGAATGCGAAGCTCGGGAACCGCCGGGCGAATGCGAAGCTCGGGAACCGCCGGGCGAATGTGAACTGCTCCGCGCTGGGCGAACGCCGACGTTGTTGTGATGTCCGTGAAGGCGAGTACGGCCAACATGAGGACCGCGAGAAAACGAGATGAAACTTTGATCATCGCCCGCTCCGTTCGGCTAGTGAATTGATCATTCCATCCGGATCACTTCGTCGAGCACTGCGACTGGCACACTTCTCACACCGCACGTACGTTCCGTTTTGACGACCTCAGCGCTGTCCACTGGTTGATGGCTTGCCCCCTGTTGGCCCTTGGACCGCAGTTAACTGTTTGATCTTTTGCCGCAGCTCCTGGTCGGACTCGACGAGCTGGCGATAGAGCTGCCCGGCATTGATGCAGGCGGTTGGCGTTTTGCCATAGGCCTCGACGTAATAGAGCCACTTGGACGAATATTCGCGATATCGATTGAGCAGTAAGTCTCGCGTTTCGCGAAATCCGGCCGCCTGCTCTCCTCTATTGAAAAAGTTTTCCACGTTTCCGGCAACGGTGAGGCCAGCGGCGTAGAGCGCGGCAACCCCGCTCAACATCGCGGATAGCGATGTCTCTTTCCAAAGCGGTATCTTTAGTAATTCAAGGGCGGCGCAGACATTTATCGCCGCCAACATCCCCGTCGCGATGATGATCCAAAAGCGCCAGCGTCGGTGTGAGAGTGAAGATCTTCTGTAAAGGTTAGTGGCCGAGTTTGCCTGGCTCATGTAATCATTGACAATGCCAAAGAAGTCCACCTCGGTCTGCTTATAATATTGTGCAATGACCTCTGGCTCCTGATTTTTCCAATCCTCGGCGGATGGCTGAACCAGATGGGAGCTGACTTGGTCGCGCCGTTCCGCAAAACGCGGATTTCGTTGAGACGGCGCAGTCGCAAATCTCCTGGGTCGGCCATGCGATTGGAGATTGGGCTCTCTCTCGTCAGGCCTGTTTTCAGGTGCCTCTACTGCAATGCCAAGCGTATTCAGCATGGACCGCGCTATCAGCTAGATCGGAGTTTGCCGCTCCTTGCCTTAGGTCTTATAGACGCGAATATACAAGCAATATGAGTGCACGCACGTGAACTGCCTCACACTCTAGGCCGTGTACTCATAAAATCCGGCCCAATGTCCGCTTCAGTCCGAAAGCGACCGAATTGCCGCGCCGCAGCGAAATGACGCGATGTGCCACAAGCGGAACCCTGAGTCGATTTTTCCGACTCCACAATGCATTCTAAAAAAAGAGCACCACGACATCAAAGTAGCCCTACATCCGGCAAGCCCTTTGGATTGCCCTCAGGACCGTCCAGACGCGCTTGGTCTGATGCAGGAATGACTGAGCATCTTCGCGCGCAATGCCGCAACCGATCATGGGTACACGGCAATCACCGGATCATTCAAAGCCCGAATCTTCCAGGTATCACCCTGTTTGATCATGACTACATTATCATATCTACAATAGCGCCATACAGATGCGTTTACCGGATGTGTCGGAGATCGTATAAGCTCAATACCGTGGTTTCTCAGATGAATAACTGCCTCACCAATAAGTGTCGGATCCAAAAGCTCGTTCACAGTGCGCGTTCTAACGTAGTCCTCAATTACTGGAACAGCGGAATCAGGAATAACGTAATATTCTCTGAGATTGTCCTTGACAATTCTGACAACTGAATCCCTATCCACGGATCCACTTAATGACGAAAATTGTTTCGCCCGGTTCTCAAAGAGCGTGCTGTGCGGAACGTTGTCCAACACATCGTGCGTCACCCTATATATACGTTGATCGTTCGTCTCCTCGCGAACTAAGTCGAAGGTCAAATTTCTATATGATTGTGTGTTTTCGAACGTTTTTACGTATGCATCATAGGCATCTGCGCGATCACGCATTCTTTCCGACTTTCTGGCATCAGAAATAAAATCCCACGCCCCTTGGAAGTTCTTTTTTTGCAGATGTTCATAAAAAAGTTGTAATGTGTACTTCGCTGGATCAACTTTGTTACGTAACGATGTTATCTCGTCATGTAAGCTTTTATTCTCTTTAGTAAGGTCGTATTGGCGCTCGAACGTACCTTGCGTCATCCATAAAAGTCCCGCGTACACCGCGACGCTGCCACCGAGAGCACCCCAACCCGTATGGAATACACCCGTGGCGCGCAGAAAACCAACAAAGATTAGTGTCAATAATGCAATAAAGGTCCAAAACGCGTAAGTTTGCGGCTTGAAATCGCTCCCAATAAGCCAAACGAACAAGGTAAAAAACACGGCTATTATGCTAATAATTACTACCTTATCAAAGTAGTCAAAAGTCATAGAATCGGCGTGACATCGTGTGCGCTTCCTTCACGATCGAAGCGTCCGTTCCATTGCCCATTGGAATCTCCATCGAGTGGAATTTTCCGAGGATTGGCCTTTGCAAAACGGTTTTCAGGAAAGACTCCTGTCGGCCCGGCACGGAGACAAGCACGGTCGAAGATCGGCACCCCCGATTTGGGTCGCAGCTGCGGAATTGTGTCGGGAGATATCGTTCTCCGGACGACAATTGCCGACAATGAAGCTGATAGACAGAAGGAAGCGAATCATCGTAGCCACTCCCGCCCGGCCGTCGAAGAAGGGTGTAGCGGCGACCTTCGAATTGCATGGTACGGCCGAAACCGCCGGAACGGGTGTGAAGCACTTCACACTAGCGATTATGATTCGCGACTTCTACTGAGACGACCTCTTCGCAGCCCGAATGGGCTACGGTCGCTATGGGTCATTTTCGACCGATCCAGCCGGTTTTGCCTGCCGGTTGATGTCCGCTTGGCCCCAAAAGCGACCTTAGACGTAAATGGCGACAGGCTTAAACGCATTGAGACCGCCTCCCAGCCCGTGATTCAAGCCTGAGACGGAGGGCTCGAATCATGCGCTACGAACTCACAGACTACGAGTGGGTTGCCATCAAGCCGATGCTGCCGAATAAGCCGCGCGGCGTGCCACGGGTCAATGACCGGCGCGTCCTCAGCGGCATCTTCTGGGTCTTGCGGTCCGGGGCACCTTGGCGCGACCTACCTCAGGAGTTCGGTCCACACACCACTTGCTACAACCGCTTCGTTCGCTGGAGGCGGGCGGGTGTTTGGGGCCGGATCATGAACGCCCTGGCCGGTGCTCATGACACCGCCGTCCAGATGATCGATACATCAATTGTCCGCGTGCATCAGCACGGTGCCTGCATCACCCGCAATCGGAGGCAGTCTATGGGGCGGTCACGCGGCGGTTTGACCAGTAAGATTCATGCAGTGGTTGATACCAACGGCCTGCCGGTTCGGCTCGGCCTGACGGCTGGCGAAGCACACGACAACCGGCTTGCCGACAAACTGCTGTCTCGCCTGAAGTCGGGATCAATGCTGCTCGCTGACCGTGGCTATGATGCCGACTGGATCAGAGCCCTCGCCGCAAAGAAAGGTGTGCTCGCCAACATTCCACCGAGATGCAATCGCAACGAGCCGATATGTTTCAGCCCGTATCTGTACCGCGCACGCAATTTGGTCGAGCGATTCTTTAACAAGATCAAGCAGTGTCGTCGGGTCGCAACTCGCTACGACAAGCTCGCGGCCAACTACCTCGCCTTCATCCAGCTTGCATCAATCCGGCTTTGGCTCCGCGTTAATGAGTCCACGCCCTAATTCAACATTGAACCGATCTCGTCGGGGCTTCCTTTCTCATGTGCTTCCCCGGGAGGTCGTGTCGGGGCGGTGCCACCCAGAACGAGGCTGCGCAAACTGCGGTGAGCTGCCTCACTGTCCAAAACATAAAATAGTCCACCACGGCCATTCTGACTGCTTGCACAATTGTCGCCAGACAGCGTGCCCTGCTGATTCATATCTCCATAAATGGAATAGAAGTGGTCGCCCGAAGTCGATACGCCGATCTTCGCATGATTGAAATTGGGTCCGCTTCCGCCCATGAGGCCAAATGTCTTCCCCCTCCATTGCCCCGTTGTCGCGATTGAAACCGGACCTGGATCACTCAGCGCCTCATCCCAACACGTGATGAGTGATGATGCTGTTGTTGTGTAAATCTTGGGATATGCCCACCATGTCGCCGCCCGGAGGGAAATTCCCCCCAGCGCTGCTGAAACCATTTGCCATGGCGGCACATGGAGCTCCGACGGCTTCGAAATTAATTCGAATCCTGTCGACAGCCTTGATCTTGTATAGGTCTTGCTCTCCGACTTAGTCCCAAGCTTTGTTACGAGCGCTTGAATATCGGGCGGCCCACCGTTGTTGACCAGCTGGCGACTGCCGATATTGGTCACCACGCTTGCATTGGCGAGTGACTTTAGCACCTTGCCGAGATCGGGTTTCGTCAACTTGAGAGAGAAAAAATGTTGGCTGACCTTAACATTGTTGTCTTCGATGCATCCGAGCGTGTTGCCGTCGGTCTTACGCGGAAAGTTCCTGCTTCCGGCGGCCGGCCATGAAGGCGTGGTAACTTGCATTGCGAAGCCCTCACCGTCCTCATTCCACGCGACCATTCCCTTTGAGTGACCCCACGGAGAGCCACACGATTCGCCACACCCTTTGATTTCAGGATCCCCATAAAACTGATCGTTCCAAACCACGTAATAGGAAGACCCGTTATAAACTTGGTCAAAGGTCGCTCCGATCGGATCCTTAGCTGTATTGCCAGCGCAGCCAGCTCCTTCCTGAAGCGTGGGGTTCTCGCTGCTCGAATACACGAATTGTTGTCCGAAGATCTTATAAGGCCCCGGTTCACCGCCAAAGATGCATGCACGTTGTGCTCCGGCAGCACAGGCCGGTCCCGACGCGCTATTGAATTTGAAAACAAACCACCAGTCTACCGGTTGACCTTGCTTCAAAAGCGGGGTCGGAGCGTCAGCAGAATAGGAAATTGCCGCCTGGCACATGAACGACGCAAGGGCGAGCACGAATAACACTTGCATGGAAAGAGATCGTCGCATGACGCGTAGAAATCTTTTCTGACGTAGTAAGGCTCTTTCGAAGGATGCATCGAATGCGTTGCGACATTTGTGAGGTAGGTTGCACTTCACCCGCAAACTTTGAGCGCCACGCAATAACAATGGTTTTGGCTCTATAGTCTGCAGCTATAATTAACTGTCTGGACACATCATCCATGCAATTGGGCGCGCTGATTGCGCTCGATGCCGACGCGCTGCCGGACGAAATGCCGGTGCGCTCTTTATGTCCCAGGATGGTCTGCACGGCCTGCGGCCTGATCGGAGCCGATGTGCGGCCGGACTGGTCGCCGGTTACGAACAGGCGGCCGTCATGAACCCCAGGAGGAAACCATGCTCAAAACCTTGATGATGATCGTGATAGGCGCCACGCTGGCGCTATTGGCGCTGACGCCTGCGACGGAGGCACGCAAGGCGGGCGGCACCCAGCAAGAAAACAAGCAGGACCCTAACAAGTCGCGGGCGATCACTAAGCCGACCGACAAAGCCACGCCGCTTCAGGGCCGCACGACAAAGTAATCCGCGATTGAAGGCACAGAGTTCTTGACTGCCGCAGATGTAAAGAAGAGCCCCGCGGGGGAGGGGCTCTTCACGCGGGGCTTGCAGTTCAATCGCAAACTTGGATGCGATATCGAATGGCGGCTCCGAAAGTTCACCTCAATACGGGAGCCGGACTTCGGTATGGACGAAGCACACCCTCGCTCTGAGGGCTCTCTTCCTGTGGTGGCAAGTCGCGAAGCCGATTTGATTCACACCCGACGTTGCATGTCCCCCCCGGCCGCAAGTCCAAGTCAAAATCTTCGAGAACGCGGCCAGGAGTCATGGGATTGCGCCAAGGCACGTCGGCAATGCCAGGCGGGCGAATGCGAAGCTCGGGAACCGCCGGGCGAATGCGAAGCTCGGGAACCGCCGGGCGAATGTGAACTGCTCCGCGCTGGGCGAACGCCGACGTTGTTGTGATGTCCGTGAAGGCGAGTACGGCCAACATGAGGACCGCGAGAAAACGAGATGAAACTTTGATCATCGCCCGCTCCGTTCGGCTAGTGAATTGATCATTCCATCCGGATCACTTCGTCGAGCACTGCGACTGGCACACTTCTCACACCGCACGTACGTTCCGTTTTGACGACCTCAGCGCTGTCCACTGGTTGATGGCTTGCCCCCTGTTGGCCCTTGGACCGCAGTTAACTGTTTGATCTTTTGCCGCAGCTCCTGGTCGGACTCGACGAGCTGGCGATAGAGCTGCCCGGCATTGATGCAGGCGGTTGGCGTTTTGCCATAGGCCTCGACGTAATAGAGCCACTTGGACGAATATTCGCGATATCGATTGAGCAGTAAGTCTCGCGTTTCGCGAAATCCGGCCGCCTGCTCTCCTCTATTGAAAAAGTTTTCCACGTTTCCGGCAACGGTGAGGCCAGCGGCGTAGAGCGCGGCAACCCCGCTCAACATCGCGGATAGCGATGTCTCTTTCCAAAGCGGTATCTTTAGTAATTCAAGGGCGGCGCAGACATTTATCGCCGCCAACATCCCCGTCGCGATGATGATCCAAAAGCGCCAGCGTCGGTGTGAGAGTGAAGATCTTCTGTAAAGGTTAGTGGCCGAGTTTGCCTGGCTCATGTAATCATTGACAATGCCAAAGAAGTCCACCTCGGTCTGCTTATAATATTGTGCAATGACCTCTGGCTCCTGATTTTTCCAATCCTCGGCGGATGGCTGAACCAGATGGGAGCTGACTTGGTCGCGCCGTTCCGCAAAACGCGGATTTCGTTGAGACGGCGCAGTCGCAAATCTCCTGGGTCGGCCATGCGATTGGAGATTGGGCTCTCTCTCGTCAGGCCTGTTTTCAGGTGCCTCTACTGCAATGCCAAGCGTATTCAGCATGGACCGCGCTATCAGCTAGATCGGAGTTTGCCGCTCCTTGCCTTAGGTCTTATAGACGCGAATATACAAGCAATATGAGTGCACGCACGTGAACTGCCTCACACTCTAGGCCGTGTACTCATAAAATCCGGCCCAATGTCCGCTTCAGTCCGAAAGCGACCGAATTGCCGCGCCGCAGCGAAATGACGCGATGTGCCACAAGCGGAACCCTGAGTCGATTTTTCCGACTCCACAATGCATTCTAAAAAAAGAGCACCACGACATCAAAGTAGCCCTACATCCGGCAAGCCCTTTGGATTGCCCTCAGGACCGTCCAGACGCGCTTGGTCTGATGCAGGAATGACTGAGCATCTTCGCGCGCAATGCCGCAACCGATCATGGGTACACGGCAATCACCGGATCATTCAAAGCCCGAATCTTCCAGGTATCACCCTGTTTGATCATGACTACATTATCATATCTACAATAGCGCCATACAGATGCGTTTACCGGATGTGTCGGAGATCGTATAAGCTCAATACCGTGGTTTCTCAGATGAATAACTGCCTCACCAATAAGTGTCGGATCCAAAAGCTCGTTCACAGTGCGCGTTCTAACGTAGTCCTCAATTACTGGAACAGCGGAATCAGGAATAACGTAATATTCTCTGAGATTGTCCTTGACAATTCTGACAACTGAATCCCTATCCACGGATCCACTTAATGACGAAAATTGTTTCGCCCGGTTCTCAAAGAGCGTGCTGTGCGGAACGTTGTCCAACACATCGTGCGTCACCCTATATATACGTTGATCGTTCGTCTCCTCGCGAACTAAGTCGAAGGTCAAATTTCTATATGATTGTGTGTTTTCGAACGTTTTTACGTATGCATCATAGGCATCTGCGCGATCACGCATTCTTTCCGACTTTCTGGCATCAGAAATAAAATCCCACGCCCCTTGGAAGTTCTTTTTTTGCAGATGTTCATAAAAAAGTTGTAATGTGTACTTCGCTGGATCAACTTTGTTACGTAACGATGTTATCTCGTCATGTAAGCTTTTATTCTCTTTAGTAAGGTCGTATTGGCGCTCGAACGTACCTTGCGTCATCCATAAAAGTCCCGCGTACACCGCGACGCTGCCACCGAGAGCACCCCAACCCGTATGGAATACACCCGTGGCGCGCAGAAAACCAACAAAGATTAGTGTCAATAATGCAATAAAGGTCCAAAACGCGTAAGTTTGCGGCTTGAAATCGCTCCCAATAAGCCAAACGAACAAGGTAAAAAACACGGCTATTATGCTAATAATTACTACCTTATCAAAGTAGTCAAAAGTCATAGAATCGGCGTGACATCGTGTGCGCTTCCTTCACGATCGAAGCGTCCGTTCCATTGCCCATTGGAATCTCCATCGAGTGGAATTTTCCGAGGATTGGCCTTTGCAAAACGGTTTTCAGGAAAGACTCCTGTCGGCCCGGCACGGAGACAAGCACGGTCGAAGATCGGCACCCCCGATTTGGGTCGCAGCTGCGGAATTGTGTCGGGAGATATCGTTCTCCGGACGACAATTGCCGACAATGAAGCTGATAGACAGAAGGAAGCGAATCATCGTAGCCACTCCCGCCCGGCCGTCGAAGAAGGGTGTAGCGGCGACCTTCGAATTGCATGGTACGGCCGAAACCGCCGGAACGGGTGTGAAGCACTTCACACTAGCGATTATGATTCGCGACTTCTACTGAGACGACCTCTTCGCAGCCCGAATGGGCTACGGTCGCTATGGGTCATTTTCGACCGATCCAGCCGGTTTTGCCTGCCGGTTGATGTCCGCTTGGCCCCAAAAGCGACCTTAGACGTAAATGGCGACAGGCTTAAACGCATTGAGACCGCCTCCCAGCCCGTGATTCAAGCCTGAGACGGAGGGCTCGAATCATGCGCTACGAACTCACAGACTACGAGTGGGTTGCCATCAAGCCGATGCTGCCGAATAAGCCGCGCGGCGTGCCACGGGTCAATGACCGGCGCGTCCTCAGCGGCATCTTCTGGGTCTTGCGGTCCGGGGCACCTTGGCGCGACCTACCTCAGGAGTTCGGTCCACACACCACTTGCTACAACCGCTTCGTTCGCTGGAGGCGGGCGGGTGTTTGGGGCCGGATCATGAACGCCCTGGCCGGTGCTCATGACACCGCCGTCCAGATGATCGATACATCAATTGTCCGCGTGCATCAGCACGGTGCCTGCATCACCCGCAATCGGAGGCAGTCTATGGGGCGGTCACGCGGCGGTTTGACCAGTAAGATTCATGCAGTGGTTGATACCAACGGCCTGCCGGTTCGGCTCGGCCTGACGGCTGGCGAAGCACACGACAACCGGCTTGCCGACAAACTGCTGTCTCGCCTGAAGTCGGGATCAATGCTGCTCGCTGACCGTGGCTATGATGCCGACTGGATCAGAGCCCTCGCCGCAAAGAAAGGTGTGCTCGCCAACATTCCACCGAGATGCAATCGCAACGAGCCGATATGTTTCAGCCCGTATCTGTACCGCGCACGCAATTTGGTCGAGCGATTCTTTAACAAGATCAAGCAGTGTCGTCGGGTCGCAACTCGCTACGACAAGCTCGCGGCCAACTACCTCGCCTTCATCCAGCTTGCATCAATCCGGCTTTGGCTCCGCGTTAATGAGTCCACGCCCTAATTCAACATTGAACCGATCTCGTCGGGGCTTCCTTTCTCATGTGCTTCCCCGGGAGGTCGTGTCGGGGCGGTGCCACCCAGAACGAGGCTGCGCAAACTGCGGTGAGCTGCCTCACTGTCCAAAACATAAAATAGTCCACCACGGCCATTCTGACTGCTTGCACAATTGTCGCCAGACAGCGTGCCCTGCTGATTCATATCTCCATAAATGGAATAGAAGTGGTCGCCCGAAGTCGATACGCCGATCTTCGCATGATTGAAATTGGGTCCGCTTCCGCCCATGAGGCCAAATGTCTTCCCCCTCCATTGCCCCGTTGTCGCGATTGAAACCGGACCTGGATCACTCAGCGCCTCATCCCAACACGTGATGAGTGATGATGCTGTTGTTGTGTAAATCTTGGGATATGCCCACCATGTCGCCGCCCGGAGGGAAATTCCCCCCAGCGCTGCTGAAACCATTTGCCATGGCGGCACATGGAGCTCCGACGGCTTCGAAATTAATTCGAATCCTGTCGACAGCCTTGATCTTGTATAGGTCTTGCTCTCCGACTTAGTCCCAAGCTTTGTTACGAGCGCTTGAATATCGGGCGGCCCACCGTTGTTGACCAGCTGGCGACTGCCGATATTGGTCACCACGCTTGCATTGGCGAGTGACTTTAGCACCTTGCCGAGATCGGGTTTCGTCAACTTGAGAGAGAAAAAATGTTGGCTGACCTTAACATTGTTGTCTTCGATGCATCCGAGCGTGTTGCCGTCGGTCTTACGCGGAAAGTTCCTGCTTCCGGCGGCCGGCCATGAAGGCGTGGTAACTTGCATTGCGAAGCCCTCACCGTCCTCATTCCACGCGACCATTCCCTTTGAGTGACCCCACGGAGAGCCACACGATTCGCCACACCCTTTGATTTCAGGATCCCCATAAAACTGATCGTTCCAAACCACGTAATAGGAAGACCCGTTATAAACTTGGTCAAAGGTCGCTCCGATCGGATCCTTAGCTGTATTGCCAGCGCAGCCAGCTCCTTCCTGAAGCGTGGGGTTCTCGCTGCTCGAATACACGAATTGTTGTCCGAAGATCTTATAAGGCCCCGGTTCACCGCCAAAGATGCATGCACGTTGTGCTCCGGCAGCACAGGCCGGTCCCGACGCGCTATTGAATTTGAAAACAAACCACCAGTCTACCGGTTGACCTTGCTTCAAAAGCGGGGTCGGAGCGTCAGCAGAATAGGAAATTGCCGCCTGGCACATGAACGACGCAAGGGCGAGCACGAATAACACTTGCATGGAAAGAGATCGTCGCATGACGCGTAGAAATCTTTTCTGACGTAGTAAGGCTCTTTCGAAGGATGCATCGAATGCGTTGCGACATTTGTGAGGTAGGTTGCACTTCACCCGCAAACTTTGAGCGCCACGCAATAACAATGGTTTTGGCTCTATAGTCTGCAGCTATAATTAACTGTCTGGACACATCATCCATGCAATTGGGCGCGCTGATTGCGCTCGATGCCGACGCGCTGCCGGACGAAATGCCGGTGCGCTCTTTATGTCCCAGGATGGTCTGCACGGCCTGCGGCCTGATCGGAGCCGATGTGCGGCCGGACTGGTCGCCGGTTACGAACAGGCGGCCGTCATGAACCCCAGGAGGAAACCATGCTCAAAACCTTGATGATGATCGTGATAGGCGCCACGCTGGCGCTATTGGCGCTGACGCCTGCGACGGAGGCACGCAAGGCGGGCGGCACCCAGCAAGAAAACAAGCAGGACCCTAACAAGTCGCGGGCGATCACTAAGCCGACCGACAAAGCCACGCCGCTT
>Ga0306926_10007110_pt1 | contig 12119 bp, 15 predicted proteins | sample flu12Cox44000178_FD_203759 | JGI IMG/M metagenome (GOLD analysis project Ga0306926, IMG submission 203759) | Lab enrichment of tropical soil microbial communities from Luquillo Experimental Forest, Puerto Rico - flux8day.12C.oxic.44.000.178 (v2)... | ecosystem: Environmental > Terrestrial >... | reverse complement strand
CAAAGATAAGGTAGGGAGTGACCCGAAACAGCCACGAGGCGTTGTCCGCGAGTACCACCTCCTTGCGCATCAGTCGCACCAGGTCGCGATAGGGCTGGACGAGCGGCGGTCCTCGCCGGAGCAGGAGCCGGGCCTTCACCTTGCGCGTGAAGCCGGTGAGCAGCGGCGCCAGCAGCAGCACCAGCAGCATCTGCGCGCCCTGCACGCCGAAATCGAAAATCACGGCCATATCGCCAGCACCAGCAACAGCAGCACGAGCGCAGCGAAGACCAGGCTGAGGAATTGTCGGATGGTCAGGAACTGCAGATGATTGAGCCTGTCGGCAGCAAAACCGATGCCGCCGGCAATCGGCGCATAGAGCGCGTCCCACACGAGATCGTGCAATTCCACCGTGAGCCGCGCTGGCCGGCCGTCGCCTGGCGGTGGGATTTCGACATGCTCGCGGGCGTGAAACACGACGGTACCGAAAACTCGGCGGATCGGCTGCGCGAAGCTCGAAGCGGTGTACTGGGTCGCCGGATTCGCATCGGGATATCCGCAGTCCCACGCCGGCGCCCGACGCAATTTGTCGGAAGCCAGGCGGTGGATCGCCCAGGCCGCGAGTGCGCCCGATAAGACCATGAATGCGAAGACGAGGAGGCCGTTATAAGAGCTGCGGCTCTCCGCGATCGGCACGATCGAGAGCCAATCGACGCTTCCTTGCACCGGCATGCGGTCGCCCACCAGGACCTCCGTCACCGGCGCCAGTGCATCGATGAAGAAGCCGGGCAGGATGCCGGCAACGAGGCAGAGCGCGGCGAAGAAGAACATCGCTGCGAGAGAGAAGCGATCGGTTTCGCGTGCGCGCTCGGCCGCGGGCGTGCGGGCGCGACCGAGAAAGGTCACGCCGAAGGCCTTGACGAAGCAGGCCGCGGCAAGCGCCGCCGAGAGTGCAAGCAGCGCGCCCACCGCCGGCACCAAGAGCTTGAGCCCCCAAGACGGAAGCTGCGGGCTGAGCAGGATCGCTTGGAAGGTCAGCCATTCGGAGACGAAGCCGTTGAGCGGCGGCAGCGCCGAGATCGCGGCGCAGCCGACGAGAAAAACGAAAGCAGTCTGCGGCATGCGATGGATGAGGCCCCCGAGGTGCTCCATGTCGCGCTCCCCGGTGCTGGTCAGAACCGCCCCGGCGCCGAAGAACAGCAGACTCTTGAAGATCGAATGGTTGAAGGCGTGCAGCAGGCCGGCCGTGAGCGCGAGCGCCGCCGCCCATGCCATGCCGTGCGCCTTGAAGGCGAGCGCAAGGCCAAGTCCGATGAAAATGATCCCGATATTCTCCACGGTGTGATACGCGAGCAGCCGCTTGAGAGCGTGTTGCATGAGTGCGTAAAGCACGCCCATGACAGCGGTGATCCCGCCGAGCGCCAGGACCACCATGCTCCACCACCAGGCGGGCGTGCCGATGAGGTCGAACGCGATGCGCACGAAGCCGTAGACGGCGACTTTGGTCATCACCCCGCTCATCAGCGCCGAGACGTGGCTGGGCGCCGCGGGATGCGCGAGCGGCAGCCAGACGTGCAGCGGCACGAGGCCGGCTTTGGAGCCGGCGCCGATCAGTGCAAGGATCAAAATGGAGGCCGCGAGCGCCGCCGAGGGATGCTCGCCGCGGATGTCGGCAAAGGCATACCCGCCATCGGCGCCCGCCAGCAAACCGAAGGTGAGCAGCAGCGCGAGCGTCCCGAAGCTCGCCATGATCAAATAAACGTATCCTGCGCGGAGGTTGTCGCCGACGCGATGATGCGCCATCACGAGTGCCCACGACGACAACGACATGAATTCCCACGACACCAGAAACGTGAACGCGTCGTCGGCAAGCACCACGATGCTCATGCCGGCGAGAAATGCCGGATAGAACGGAAGCACCCGGCGCGGGGCATCCTCGTGGCGACCGTATCCAAGCGCGAAAAGGCTGGCCGCGGCCGCGCCGAGATTGACGACGGCAAGGAAAAAGGCCGAAAGCGCATCGAGGCGGAAATGCGCTCCAAGCCACGGGATTCCCAACGGAAGGGAGGCGGCCGAGGGACGCTCAGAGATGCCGAGCAGAGCAAGCAGCGCGATCGAGAACAGCGCGAGCGACACGATCAGGCAAACGCCGTAGACGATGAGGCGCGCGCGCGCAGCATCGGCGATCACGACGCCAAGCGCGGCCGCCGAGATGAGCACGGCGGCACACGCCAGTGCCAGGAGCACCATCAGTCATCCCCCCGTTGGCGCACCGGCGCGCCAGCGCATGGATACTCGCAGCGCAATTCCGTGCCTCTCACCGCTTCAGCCGCACGCCACGTCCACCGGTGTGACTGACCGCGCCTTCCCCGATCAATTCGATGCCCGCAGCCGAAAGCGCGTCGACGAGCTTCATCAACGAGTCGACATTTCCCCTGATGACCCCTTCGCTCGCTTCCATGCGCTGGATCGTGGGCAGCGAGAGACCCGAGCGCTGGGCGAGTTCGCGCTGATCGATCTCCAACAGCGCCCGCGCGGCCCGCATCTGAGGTCCTGTTATCATGTTTTATATATGAGAATCGATAGTTCACCCATTTCAATTCATGCCTAGTTTATGTAAAATGAAATGGCAAGGCAAAATGAGTCGCCGGACTTATGTCGGCGGATCGCGGAGGGATGGTCATGACAATTGAGGCTCTGATCATTTGGTTGGTCATCGGCGCCGTGGCAGGCTGGCTCGCGGGCCTAATCGTTAAGGGGTACGGTTTTGGACTCATTGGTAACATCGTGGTCGGCATCGTCGGCGCCGTCCTGGCCGGTTGGCTCTTGCCACTGGCCGGGTTTGTTCTCGTCGGCGGCGTCATCGCGGAGATCATCAACGCCGTTATCGGGGCGGTGATTCTCTTGGTCTTGATCAGCTTGTTCAAAAAGGATTAAGGTCCGACCGAAGCGCGCAAGCTCAATGACAAAATCTGTGGCGCGGCCGGCCTAAGCGCGGCGCTGACGCTGGCGGCTACAAGCTACGTGCTCTGCCTCGTCGCCCTGCTGTTCCTGCCGGAGACTCGCGGGAAGCACCTGACCCGTTGAGCTGTTCTGATTTGATGATGGCTACCATTCTTCTGCAGAGAGCGAAGCCCGACGCTTAGCTGCGGTCGATCGGCTCGATGCGGCGGCATTCGCGGCCGCCGCATCGAAGCATTTGATCTCACGCAACGAGAAACCGCAACGACGGACGCTGCTCGACGAATGAAAGCTTCTCCACCCATCCGTCGAGGCCCCACACGTGTCCGGCACGGTAGGCGATCAGATACACGCACACCACCGCGTAGACGATGTGATAGTCGACGATGAAATTGTTGGTGTTCTCAATGAACGGCCAATCCATGTGTGCCGTCCAATACATGAGCAGAAGCGCTACTCCACAGGCCGCGCTTACGCGAACCATTAAGCCAACCAAGAGAGAAAGCCCGATCAGGAGGTGACCATAGCTGACCAGGAACGTCAGAACGGGGTCGGCCGCGGGCGTCGCGAGCACCGCATAGACGTCGTGGAAGGTCTTTGTGTGGCTCAGGAATGCCGCTGCGCTGAATTTCGGATTGAATACTTGATGCGACGCGGCGTAGAGGAACGTCCACGCCATCAGCAGGCGGAAGACGAGAATGAAACTGCGGTCGGTGCTGGATTGGGTCATGAGTTGGTCCCTTTCGCGGCTTTGATGATTCGAATTTTGCTCAGCAAGCGAATGATGGGACAGTTCGTCAGACCTGATATTGACTTACCTCAAAAAGCCGACCGGCATTCAGTGGACATGCGGCCATTGTCGGTCCACGTCAGAGCGGGAGCTCATTTCCTAGCTGCATGAGGCTCAGCATCAGCCAATGGGCATGGGCCTTTTTAACGCGTCCGAACGATGAAAGCCCGCGACGTAATGCATTTAGGATGCGGTCCGGACGGCAGCATCGCAATCTTTTCAACCCGGAAAGAATCCGTTTGTTGAAAATGCCCTGCAAAGCATTCCACGCCGGCATCAGTTCGCGCGCGCATGAAAGAGGATGGGTGCATAAAGCAGAGCAAACCCTCCAAAGGCAACGACCCAGGCAAACGCTGCGACGTGAGTCAGGGAAACGGCCCAAGCAGGGTCTAGCGCGGCTCCGACGCGAGCCAACGCCGCCAACACGACGGCGGCGTATATCGTCTGTGTTCCAATTCCCGCGACGAGTTCCTGGCCGGTGTGACCGAGGCTGGCTCGCGTCATGACAGCGAGGGTCATTGTCCCAACAGCTCCGGCCATCCAGGCATGCAGGCCGGCGCTAGGCAGCACCAGGCCGAAAGCAGCCAATCCTGTAAGCGCGAAGCCGAGTGGAACGAAGGCGTAGGCGACGTGCAGAACAAGCACCAGCCGTTCGCGTGCCGTTCGCTCTCCCGCCCAGCGGGCGAGGCGCACGACGTGAAGAACAGCTGCGATGCATAACACGGCGCCTATTAGCAGCCCGTCAGGCGCGGCGACCCATAGGCAAAGCGCTGCCGCGCTTAATGCGATCGCCGCCATGTCGAATTTTCCGAACGGGAGCGGCAGACGGCCGGGATTCTCCCGCACCAACCAATTATGCGTGAAACTCGGAATGATCCGCCCGCCGATAAGCATGACAAGAATCAGAATCGCGATCACTCCCGTCCTGAGCGCGAATTGCGCCGCGCCGGAGACATGTGCCTCGATATGAAACCCGGCGTTAGCGAGCGCAAGCATCGTCACCGGGATGACGACCTTTAGATTCCGCCAATTCTGTCCGGCCACGATTTCACGCGCAGCCGCGCCAACAACAAGGACAAGAAACACGCAGTCAATCATGGCGGTTAAGAGCCAGCCGAGATGAGCCGAACAGGAAACTGCGATGCGGCCTGCCATCCAGACGATCACAAGGAAAAGCAGCGGCAGTCCCTGCAACGGCAGCCTGCCAGTCCAGTTTGGAATCGCTGTCAGCAGAAATCCTGTAACCACGGCAGGCACGTAGCCAAAGAGCATTTCATGCGCGTGCCAGTCGCGCGGCGCAAACAGCGTGGGAAGGGCAATTTCGCCCTCGAAGAGCGGCAGCCACAGCGCCATGGAGAGTGCCGCCTGACATGCGCCAAGAAAGAAAAAGGGACGGAAGCCGTAGGAAAGAAGAGCAGGGCCTCGATGCGGTTTAAGGCGCGGGATTGGGCTCATGACGCGGGGACCGGAACTACAGATGAACTTCGACGAGGAAGATGAGCGAAGCGACGAATAGCCGTGAGGGATGCTTCGAATCGATCCCGGTTGGCGCGGCTTGATCAGGGCTCGAGTGTCTGCAGATAGGCCAGGATGTCCGCGATTTGATCGGCATCAAGCCGAAACTGCGGCATCGTCGGATGGGTGGCCATGATTCCCCTCGGCTAACCGCCGGCGCAGGCTTTCAATCGGGAATTTCTGATGAAAAGTGCGGAATGGCGGTGCGACGGCGAGCGGGCTGTCGCTGACTTTGTCGATGGAATGGCACTGCGCGCAATGCACGCGCACGAATGTCAGGCCTCGCTGCGCGGCCGGCGATTGGGCGAGGACCGGACTGTTTGCCGATACAAGGAAAGCAGCCACCGCGATCATCATCCGGCGGTGTCTGGCGGGATACGTCAGCGCCACTCTAGTTTGTCCTTTGTTGCACGCGACGATCAGCCTGCACAATCGCCCGAACGATTTTCGCGCTATCTGGTTGCTTTAGTTTTTGGCCACCCGGTCGGCAGCCAAAGCGGAGAGCGTCGTCGCGTTGGGACAATATTTTTGCCAAGCCGGATCGGAAGGTTTCGTTGCGAGCTCGTGCGCGCATCGCCGTTTGCTTCCACAGACCGTACACACCCGCTGAAGATCTCGCATGACTTGCGGCTCGATTTCCGTGACTTTCTTTCGATCGAGCTTGATTTCGTTCATCCTCGAATACAGCAGATCCGCGGCATCCGGCCATTTGCCAGCGAAAGTGAAGAGCTCGGTTCCGCTGACGCCTACGTCGCGGGCGATGCGCTCCGCTTCGGCATAACCGCAACGATCAAGATCGGCCATCGCCCTGCGTCTGCCGCTCCAGTTTTGCCACCAATGCGCAACCCGACGAATAAAGCCAGGCCCTTCACTTGCTTGAGCGGAGTGGGGCATTGCAACCTCCATACTGTTCGAGTGTCACGCCCTACCCATTGAGCCGGCGCAACGCGGGCCGGTTTCGCAGCAGGATTCGGCGCCGCCTCGCCACCTCGATTGCCGCAGCGTCTTCCAAGAGCTTGAGCGAGCGAGATACGGTTTCGATCGTGAGGCCGAGGTAAGCGGCGATATCCTGACGCGACATCGGAAGTTCGACAGTCCCCCCGCTGGCTACGCGGTCAGCCATTTCCAGGAGAAAACCCGCGACTCGCTCCTCCGCGGTCTTGATCAACGCCAACGAATGTTTCTGCACCCGCTGCAGTTCGCGTGCGGTTAGTTCCCACATTTGGCGGGCGACATCATTGTCCCTTGCAGCCAGCGCCATCACCGCGCTGCGTTTAATGACGATGATCTTGCAATCGGTGATCGCCTCGGCCGAAAACGTATGCTCGTCTCCGGTCTCGAACCCAAAGATGTCGCCTGGCAGATGAAACGCGCCGACCTGACGCCGCCCGTCCACCAGCACCTTGTAGGTCCGCACCGTGCCGCTGACGATCTTGTAGAGGTAATCGGCCGGCTCGTTCTCGCCGTAGATCTCGCTATTGCGCGCAAACGACATGCACGCGCCCATGAGTTCGATCGTCCCGGCGTGCGCGGCGGCACCCGCCCGCGGCGCACCAGGAGATTGCGTGCCCGCTTGCTTGAATGAACCATTCCGGATTGCGCTCTGCGTCAGCATGGCCCATCACCTCCAGTTGATGAGCCATTGGTAACGGCTGCGCTGGTGAGCGAAAATTCCGATAAAATCCCTCCGGGCTGGCCCGGAGGTAAAAGAGGCAAAAGGCTCTTGATGAAGACGCTGCTCGCAGATTTGGCCGCGAAATCGAGCTCGGAGGGCTACTTAACCAGCTTCAAGCATTGGCTTTTTCTACAGGGGGACCTGCTTCGCTACGCCCTCGCGCCTGCCGCCGTGGCAATTGCGTTCCTGGCGAGACTCGCTCTCACGCCGATCCTCGGAGATGCCGCGCCCTATCTCTTGTTCGTGCCCGCGGTTTTGGTTGCCGGAGGCCTGGGCGGATTGGGACCGGGACTGCTCGCAACCGCCTTGAGCATCGTGCTTGGCTTCTTCGTGATCACGATCTCGCCCGGCGTTTCGGCGTCGGAAATTGTCGAGGCCGCCCTTTTCGCAATGATCGGAACGGGCATCAGCTGGAGTGGACAGCAGCTACAACGCAACCGGATTCAGGCTGCGGCCAGCACGCGCGAGGCGCTCGCGCGTGAGGCCCATCTCGCGTCGATCCTTGAGACCGTGCCAGATGCAATGATCGTGATCGACGAGCGCGGAATCATCCAGTCGTTCAGCTCGGCGGCCGAGCGGCAGTTCGGCTATGCCGCGGCAGAGCTGATAGGAAAGAATGTCAACCTGCTGATGCCCTCGCCGTACCGCGAGAATCACGATCGCTACATCGAGCGGTACCGGCGGACCGGAGAACGGCGAATCATTGGAATCGGACGGCTCGTGGTCGGCGAGCGCAAGGACGGCTCGACGTTCCCGATGGAGCTCGCAGTCGGAGAAATGCGATCGGGAGACCGGCACTTTTTCACCGGCTTTATCCGCGACATAACCCAACGTCAGGCGTCGGAGGCGCGGTTGCAGGAGCTGCAAACCGAGCTCGTCCACATGTCTCGACTGACCGCGATGGGCGAGATGGCCTCCGCGCTGGCGCATGAACTCAATCAACCTTTATTGGCCATCGCCGGCTACATGAAGGGCTCGCGGCGGTTGCTCGAGAGCGGCGCCGAAGATCGCTCCGACCTGCTTCGCGATGCTTTGGACAAGGCCGGCGATCAAGCCTTGCGCGCGGGACAGATCATCCGCCGCTTGCGCGAATTCGTGGGACAGGGCGACAGCGAGCGGCGGATCGAAAGCGTCAACAAACTCATTGAAGAGGCCAGCGCCTTGGCGCTGGTTGGCACCAAGGATAAAGGCGTTCGCGTCCGGTTTCAGTTCGACCCGGCCATCGATCTCGTTCTTGTCGACAAGGTGCAGATTCAGCAGGTCTTGCTCAATCTGTTGCGAAACGGGGTCGAGGCGATGGAGGCGTCGCAAACACGAGAGCTTGTGATTTCCACGGCCGCTCACGATGATAATATGATCGCCATCAGCGTCGCTGATACCGGATCGGGAATCGCGCCGGACATAGCGTCACAGCTGTTCCAGCCGTTCATCACCAGCAAGGCGCAGGGCATGGGTGTCGGCCTGTCCATCTGCCGCACCATCGTCGAGGCGCACGGTGGACGGATCACTGTGGCGCCTAATCCCGCCGGAGGAACCATCTTTCGTTTTACTCTGCCGATTCCGACGCAAGAGGATCCCAGCGATGCCCGCTGAAAAATCCGTCGTGCACGTGATCGACGACGACGAGGCCGTGCGTGAGGTGCTTGCGTTCCAGCTGGGGTCGGCCGGAATCGACGTGCAGACATACGACTCCGCTGCTGGGTTCCTCAAAATTGCGCCCACCGTCCAGGCAGGCTGCATCATTACCGATGTCAGAATGCCCGACTTCAGCGGCATCGACCTGCTGCGGCGCTTGCGAGAGCTCAAGGTGGCCGCGCCAGTCATCGTCATCACAGCTCATGGTGACATCCCGCTCGCCGTGGAAGCGATGAGACTGGGTGCCATCGATTTTCTGGAAAAGCCTTTTGATGACGACGTTCTGCTCGCCTCGGTGCGCTCGGCGCTCGAGAAGGGCGATCGCGACAGAACGCGCCAAGCCGAACGCAGCAGCATCCAAAGCCGGCTCGCGGCGCTCTCGAACCGCGAACGCGATGTGCTGGGGGGCCTGGTGGCCGGACGTGCCAACAAACAGATTGCGTATGACCTCGGGATCAGCGCTCGAACGATCGAAAACTACCGGGCGAACCTCATGATCAAGATGCAGGCTGCGAGCCTGTCCGATCTCGTGCGCATGGCCCTGATCGCTGGAATGCTCGATCCGAGCGCGGATGATGCAGGCGGAACGGCATAGCTCGCCTGCGTCGATTGACGTCGGTGCGCGCAAGGTCGATTGCTGAAAGCGAGACAGGCGCTCAGGAGGCTGCGAACCTCCGGAGTTTCCCGGAGGGAGAAGCCCGGAATTTTCCCGCTTCGTCATCCCCGCTAGCATGACTCATCCAATGGCGGACGGGGGGATCGCATCATGTCGCCGCAGGTATTCGGCTTGGTCTCGTCACGAGGCCGCCATGTCACTGGCAGCACGCTCGGTTAGGGCCATGCGCGGCGTAGTGCTCTGCTGGCTGCTCCTCAGCTTGCTCACCATCGGCATCGCTCGGCCGGGCCTGGGCGAGGAGGCCAGCACGCCGGCGCGGCGAGGGGAGGCGTTGCTGACCGCCAACTGTGCCCGCTGCCATGCAATCGGCCGCAGCGGCGCCAGTGCACACCCGCAGGCGCCGCCGTTTCGTACCCTTTCTCGCAAGTTCAAAATCGAAGGGCTTGCCGAGGCGCTGGCCGAAGGGATTTTTACCGGCCACCCGGACATGCCGGAATTCGTGTTCGAGGCCGACGAGGTCGGCGCGATCATCGACTATCTGCAATCCATCCAGCAGCGGTAACGGCTAGCTCGCTCGGGGTTCAGTGGCCCGATCTCGTTCTTGATCCATCTCAAGAATCTGCGTTTTCGATCGGGCCATACGTTGAGCCAGCCCCTCAGGAGGGCAAGTGGAGCAACTCTCATGACCATGGCTCAGTTCGAATGCGCTATTCCCACTCGCGGCACCCAACCGCACGGGGGATCGCTTGCAACCATGCTGGTGCATGTCGACGTCGCGCGGGACTGCGAACAGAGGATTCAACTCGCTGTTGCTTTGGCCGACCGCTTTCAGGCGACGCTCATTGGCGTTGCCGGGCTGGGGCTGCGCCCCGCTTTCGCCGCGGCAGGCGTCGTCGTCTATCACGAGCCGACGGAAGACGATTGCCGGGCGATGAGCGCGCGCCTGGATGAGATGGGCAGGAGATTCTGCGGCAAAGGCCAGCATCTCAAGCAGGTCGAATGGCGCACTGCTCTCGACCTCCCGAACGAACTTGTGTCACGGGAGGCACGAGCGGCGGACCTCGTCATCGTCGGAGCAAGGCATGCCGCCGGCAACGTGCACGATCTTGCCGATCCCGGCATGATCTTGCTACGCGCCGGCCGGCCGCTGCTGGTGGTGCCCGACGTCGTCGCTCCCCCTCAACTCCGCCGGATCGTGGTCGCGTGGAAGGAGACGCGCGAGTGCCGCCGCGCAGTGCGCGATGCGCTTCCGTTTTTGCAGTTGGCGAACGAGGTTCTGGTCCTCGGAATCGACGAAGCCCAACCGGAAACCGCCAAACAGCATCTCTCCGACGTCGCGGCTTACCTCCGCCGCCATGGCGTGGTCGCGGTGCGCGAGGTGTGGCGGCAACCACGGGGACCCGTTGCCGCCGAGCTTCTTCACCTCGTGCGCGATGAGGACGCCGATTTGATCGTGGCCGGCGGCTACGGACATAGTCGACTGGGTGAATGGATCTTCGGCGGGGTCACGCACGAACTTCTGGCATCCAGTCCGGTCTGTTGCCTGTTGTCGCATTGAGCTCAGGCGGCGCCCTCCGCACCAATCCGATCACGCTGCCGGTTCGACCGACACGACTTTGAAGGTGTGGGATCCGCCCTCATGCCCGTCGATTGAAACATATTCGCCAGGCGCAAAGGCGTGCGCGCCAAACCGGTATCCCGCCTCGTCGTCGTCGGTCGTGCTCGGATCATAATCAAACACCCATCGCGCGTGCTCCGCGCCGCCCGGCTTGTGCGTCAGTCTCCCGATTTCGTTCTCTGCGCCGTTCCAGAACCTGCGCACCCCGCAATGCTCCCGGTATTTCTGCCATAGATGCGGATCGATATGCCCTTTGCTGTCGAGCGGCGCCACGAATTCATAGCCGTGGCGCGCGGAGCCCATCGGAAACTCCTTCGATCGATCCAGTTCGAGCCGAATGCGCTTGAGCACGTGGGGGAACGACATGGGAGAACTCCTCTCCGTAGTGATCATCGGAACGAGGTTGTCAAAGATAGCGATCCCGCCTTTGATATTTCTCAAATCCAGCCTCGATTCCTGCTCGTGCTCGGCTTGACCTCAGCGGCGAATGAGCTGGTTGTAAACGACGCCTAGGACGATTGCAGCGATCCAGCCGAAGACGATGCTAAAAACAATGCCATCGATCCAAACCCGAACCGATGTCATTGGTGCGACAGAGAACAGCCCAATCCATCCGTGTGACGCGCGCCAATCGGGAACGAGAAACGCAACTGCCAGGCAGATCACGAACAGGACCACAAGCGCTGCCGAAAGGCCCCATCCGAGAGCCATGATATTAAGCGGGCTATTAGTCGTCGTAACCTGTGTGTTCATCGTTGCCCTCCTTCACCTAACGCAAGCAAGCTTCCGCACAACAGAGCGCGAATATTTCGGGTAGACCCACCAATACGAGGGGTGCGCAATCTGAGGCGGCTAGTATGGGTTGTCGCCCATGTGGTGGAATGGGTCTCTGGGCCCTCCTCGATAGTGGTGACCACCAGTGCTGCGACCCGTAGTGGCAGCGCCCTTAGTGGATTTCGGGTGTTTCATCGAGTGAGGCACTACGGTCTTCGGCCCACCTTGGTAGTGGTGAGCATTCTCATTCTTGTCGGATGTGACTTGGGCGACGGCGGGCGCCGCAATCAACTGAAGCGCCACCGCGATTGCCAGCATTTTGCCTACGGTCATCTTCCTCTCCTAATTTTGTAAAGCCGGTGTATGCATGCCGGTTGCTATTTTCAGATAACCTTAGGTCGCCTTCCCGGATATTGACTTGGATCAAATACTCCTGCCGCCAACAGGGCAGTCTTATGTGCCAGGCGCTCGAGGCGCCGATTGCGACGACGTCTGGATGAGCTTCATTGAGAGCCCTGCGGTTCAAGACGCCTTCGCGTGACCAGGCTCCTCATTC
>Ga0306926_10007104_pt1 | contig 12122 bp, 9 predicted proteins | sample flu12Cox44000178_FD_203759 | JGI IMG/M metagenome (GOLD analysis project Ga0306926, IMG submission 203759) | Lab enrichment of tropical soil microbial communities from Luquillo Experimental Forest, Puerto Rico - flux8day.12C.oxic.44.000.178 (v2)... | ecosystem: Environmental > Terrestrial > Soil... | reverse complement strand
ATGATGATCAAGTCGGCGCCGCGGCCGGTCAGCACCCCGCCGACCGAGGTGGCGAGCCGGCAGCCCAGCGCGGTCGTCTCGAACTCGGGCACCGCTTGGCGGTCGGGCGAGAGGCGGGTCGGGAAGACCCGCCGATACCAGTCGCTGGCCACGATCCGCCGGCAGTCGCGCGAGAGTTTGTCGGCGAGCTCCTGGGCATAGCTAACGCAGAGGATTTGCGTCGCCGGGTCGTGCCCGAGACACCAGGCCGGAAAGGCGACCGAGGCCAACAGCGACTTCAGATGACGCGGCGGCATGTTGATGATTAGCCGGCGGATGTAGCCCTTGCGCAGTGCCATCAATTTCGCGGCGATGATCTCGATGTGCCAGTTCATCGCGAATTGGCTCCGCGGGCTCAGCTCGCGGAAGCAGCGCTGCGCAAAGCTGACGAAATCGAGCCGCAGCAGCGTGTCGTAGCTTGTCCTGGTAACCCTGTCGGCGGGGGTCATCGTTCGGGCGACGACCCAGCGCTCTGCGTGCCTCGCTCGCGAAGTTCCTCCTCCCAGGATTGCCGCAGCCTTGCGATGAATGTTGCCATGACTTCCTCGTCCGCCGCGGTGAACGGGGCGGGCTCGGGCGGTTGTGTCACCCCGGCTTTTTTCTCGGCGTCCTTCAGCGTGTCGATCAGCATCCTGGTCGCGCGCAAATCGGCACCGGCCGATTTGTTGACCAGTTGGGTGGCGACCGCCTCGCGCTTGGTGATCTCGCGGCTCTCGCCGTCGATGGTCACGACCACCTTTTCGTTGAGCGCCTCGACGAGCAGTGCCGGCAGGTCTTTCGGGCGCGGTCCGCGCGGGTTGCCGGACTGGCCTTTCTTGAATCGGCTGTGCACCGGCGGCTTGCCGCGGCCGACCTCGTAATCGCGCTTGTTCTCGGACACCTTGTTCTCGGACATGGGGGGAGCTCCCTCTTGCCTAAACGGAGATCGGTTCCATATACCATGATCGTGCCTAATTATCAATTCATGCATTATCATATCGGCAATGCGGGGTGATTGCCGGTTTCCCTGCCATTTCCCTGCCAAGGCTGCGATTCGTGCTTTATGCCGTGGCCAAGTCTATGATCTGGCGAGATCTTTCGGCATCGGGAGAGCCACGCAAAATTTTTTACCCGGGTTTTCCCTAAGCGGCAGGGAACGGACGAGGCAGCGTCGCCCTCAGCGCAACGCGGCGGCGATGTTGCCGCCGTCGACCGTGGTCACGTCGGCGGTGGTCTTGAGCGCCAGCGCGTGGTGCAGGAAGGCCTGGGCAACATCGTCGGCCGTAACCTCGCGCCCGAGCAGGTTGCCCGCCATGTAGTCCTCTTCGCTGACGCCGCGCGCCCTGGCGCGGGCGGCGATGAGTTCCGGCGTCAAGAGGCCGCTCCTGATGCGGTCGGCGTTGACAGCATTGGCGCGAATGCCGTCGGCGCCGTAATCGAGGGCGTATTGGCGGACAAGAGCGAAGGTCGCCGCCTTCGGCAACCCGTAGGGGCCAAAATTCGGGCCCGGGTTCACCGCCTGCTTCGACACGTTGAACAACAGGCAGCCGCCGGTGCCCTGGGTCAGCATGATGCGGACCGCGTTTTGTGCGACGGTCTGATGGGCAAAGAAGTTGAGCTCGAAGCTCTGCCGCAGCATCTGGTCCTCGACCTCGCCGATCCGGCCTTGCCAGGCTGCACCCGAATTGGAGACGACGATGTCGACCCCGCCGAAATGCTCGGCGATGCGGTCGAACGCCTGGCGCACCGCCGCGGGATCCGTCACGTCGCACTCGATTGCCAGCGCCGCCCCGCCGAGTCGTTGCGCTGCGGCAGACGCGCCCTGGATATCAAGCAACGCGACCTCGGCCCCGGCGCTGCTCATCGCGCGGGCCGTGGCAAGGCCGATCGTTCCGGCGCCGCCGGTGACGACGGCGATCTGGCCGGCGAGCGGTTTCTCGGCGGCCTGACCGAGCTTGGCTTGCTCGAGCGACCAATATTCGATGTCGAAAAGCTCGGCTTCGCTGATCGACTCGAACCGGCCGATCGCTTCGGCATCGGTCACTGTCTCGATGGTGGACTCGGCAATGTCGGCGGCGATCCCCGCGTCGCGGGCATTGCGTCCGAGCCCGAACAAACCGACCCCGGGCACCAAAATCACCCGCGGCATCGGGTCGAGCTCGCGCTTGGGCGTCTCCTGACGCGCGTTGTGGCGGGCGAAATAGGCGTGATATTCGGCGACGAAAGTATCGACGGCTCCGCGCACCACCGTTTTGAATACGTCGAGTTTGCCCGGCTCGGGTGCCGGCACGATCAGCGGGTAGTTCTTGGTGCGGATCGTGTGGTCCGGGGTGGCGACCCCAGCCTGGCCATAGCGGTGAAGCTCGGCGCCGTTGACATAATCCAGCACGGCGGGGTTCGAGCGGAAGTCGAGGATAAAGCGCTTGAAGGCGCCTGACCCGGAGGGATCAGTGATGGCGCAGGCACCGCGCAAGATCGGCGCCACCTCGGCCGCCCCGGTCACCTTGCCCGGAAGGCGAGCGCCGACGAACACCGTCTTACGGCGGCGGGCAAGCCGCTCCTCGGCCAGCGAGACGGCGGCGATCATTCGCTCGTAGGCCTCCTGCGCGGTTTCGCCAAAGGTGAAGATGCCGTGCTTCAACAACACGAGCCCCTCGACCGCGGGATCGTTCTCGAAAACCTCGGCCGCCTTTTTGGCCAGCTGGAAACCCGGCATGATATAGGGCACGAGCCCCAGCCGCCCGCCATAGAGATCGGCGCAGCGTTCGGCCGAGGCTGGCTGGTCGGCGAGGCTCAACACCGCCGTCGAGTGCGTGTGATCGACGTATTTGTGTGGCAAGAACGCGTGCAATAAGGTCTCGACCGACGGGTTCGGGGCACCGGGATCGATCAGGTTCGCGCGCTGCACACGCACCATTTCCTCGTCCGCGAGCACCGTCCGCTGCCGTAATTTGCGCAAGGGCGCGAGACGCACGGCGGGGAGCCCGGCGGGCTCGATCGCCGCCATGTCCCAGCCGCTGCCCTTGACGCACAGCACCTCGACCGGCTCGTCGAGGAGGTCCTTGGCGACGGTCTTGACCGAGGTGTTGCCGCCGCCGTGCAAGACGAGCTTTGGCTCCCCGCCCAACAGTCGCGAGGTATAGACGCGCAAGGCGAGATCGCGCCCGACCCCCTGTTGCGCGTAGCGCACGACCGTCCGTTCGGCGTCGGCATCGGACCACAGGCTCTGCATCCTTGGATCTCCGGTCACACCTCGGCGGGAGCGTAACGTTCTTTTTTGAAGAGACCGCGCTGGAAAGCGAGGTAAGCCTCCTTGGTCATCGCCGGCTCGAACTTCGCGAGGATCTCCTTTGCCGGTGATGCATCGCCATGCAGCAGATCGATCGCGGTCATCGCCAATAGCTTGGCCGGGGTCAGGTAGCCGTGCTGCGGCTCGTTGATCCGCCAATCGGCACCATGCGCCTTGCCTTCGGCGGCGACGACGTATGGGTGGATCACCGGCATCATATGGGCGAGATCGCCCATGTCGGTCGATCCGGCGCGATGCCCGCCGATGTGGAACTCGCCCGGCCCGAACAAAGCCTCGATGTTCTCGCCGAAGATCCGCCCCATGAGTTTGTCGTTGCGCTGTGGCAGATAGCCGGGGATCGTGTGGATCTCGACCTCCGCACCCATCGCCATTGCTCCGGCGCGCAGGCAGCGGTCGACTTTGCGGTTGGCGTCAAGAATCGCCTCGAGCGAGCCGCCACGGACAAAGGTCTCCATCGTCACCTCGGCCGGCACCACGCTGACCGCGTCGCCGCCCTTGGTGATGATCGGGTGGATGCGGATCGTGTCCTTCTCCCAGAAGGTCTCGCGGTGCGCGGCGATCGCGTTCATCGCGATCATCGCTGCGTTCAGCGCGTTGACACCGAGCTGCGGCAAGCTGCCGGCGTGCGCCGCCCTGCCAAGAAAGCGGATCTGCTTGATGAGCGCGCCGTTTGACGACTCGGCGAGGATCGACCGCGTCTTCGAACCATCGCGCGAGCCGGTATGGATCATCATCGCCATGTCGACATCGTCGAGATGGCCTTTGGCGACAAGTTCCGGCTTGCCGAGCATGAACTCGATCTCGCCTTTGGCGACGCGCGCCATCCGCTCCTCGACGTCGATGAACTCCTCGGCCGGCACGGCAAAGAAAATGACCTCGCCGACCAGCTGTTCCGCGATGTTCGCGTCGCCGAGTCCGATCGCTGCACCCAGCATCCCGGCGATCTGGGCGTTGTGGCCGCAGCTGTGCGCCGCTCCGGTGGCGGGATCAGCGAGCGGATGATCAGAGGTGCGCAGACTGTCGAGCTCACCGATAAGGGCAAGACGCGGTCCCGGGCTGCGGCCGGCGAGCCGGCCCTTGACCCCGGTAATCGCAAGGCCGGTACTCGGCGATAGCCCGAGGCTGGTCATGCGCTGCGCGACCAGGGCAGCCGTTTTCACCTCGTTGAACCCGGTCTCCGGACTACGCAGGATGGTTTCGCCGAGATCGATGATCGTGTCGGCGTGGCGATCGATCGCCTCGCACACCGCGCGCTTCAATTCAGCCTTGATGCTCATCTTACGCGATCGCCTCTTTGCTCTATGTCCCGGCTGAGGAGTATCCGGTCTATTCGGTCGTTGCGCAACGACCGCCGGTCGCGGCACCCTGCACGAATTCGGGAGCAAGCGCTCTCGCAGGGGCCCGCCCGGACACCGGATCCGGTCGCCCGACCTTGGCCCTTGATGGGGACGATCCCGACGCGAGGTCCGTGGTGCTCAAGCGCTATTGTGTGGCCGCCAAAATCAGGGAATGGGCGGCCGGTTCTCGCTGTTTTTGCTGTTTCTGCAGGAAATTAACAGCAAACGACATCGCGGTTGGCGCGTAAATCCTAGGTTTTTGGCGGTTCGGCGATGTGCAGAACAGCAAAAAGAATCCGCCGTTTTCGCTATCTTGCTGTTTTATATATTCAGAGTATAGCAATGGCAGGACGGACTGCCCTGAGTGATGTGATCCCTCATACTAAGGTGTGCCAGCGCTGGACCGTAATATATGCAGCAATAATTTGTCAATTTGGTAAATTGCGTTCTCGATCAAGTATGGCTCCTGCCCTGAGGTCAACGCTTCGTAATCGGTAAAATCTAAGTATAATCAAAATAAAATTTTAGGTATTTTCTTAGTAATTTGATCAAAATGGTTAACGTTCACCTTGATTTATATTGACTTTTTGTTGACGAACGTAAAAAATCCATCAACGGCTTAAGAAACGTTCACAATCAGTTAATGAAGGTCGGAATCGACAAGCTCTGATGTGCTGAATGCAGTTAGACGAAGGACAGACTTGGTACTTTGTTGCCCGCAGAAAGTTGCCGCGGCCAATCACACGCCCAACGCTAGACCGCGGCCCCAACCATGTTCAAAAGACATGTCTTCATCAGGGAGCATCCCGATGACTTTGATCTATCCGAACATCGTCCCCGAGAACAACCTCCGTCTTCCGGACGCACTGACGGCTAAATATGGTCCGGCTCCCCTGCTCTCCAGGTTTGTGCTCGAGGGCGACAAGGCAGCGCGTCAAAAGGGTGTCCGCCTGCGCCTTCGTCACGATTTCGGTGAACTTGTTTACGTCAACAAGCAACAAACTGCACTTGGAAATTGGTTTCGCCTTGTAAATATGTTCAATCCAGAGTATTCATACCTTTCTCCAGAAAATTCTTATTGGATATCTGGAGAAGACGACCATGGTGAGATTGTCGTCACACAAGCGGGTCGTGTTTATTATTGGCCCGAGACGACTCTCGATCACGAGGCCCGGGTAATGTTTTACGGAGGACGTGACGAGGGCCAACGCTGCATAGTGACGGCCAAAGATGCGAAGTCGATAGGCGGTGTTGTGTTTTACGGCGGTTCGGTGTGGGTGCGGCCGGATTTCCGAGGAAGGCGGTTTTCCGAGATCCTGCCCAGGCTGGGAAGGGCTTATGCAGTCGCGCGTTGGCCAATCGACTGGGGTATTTCGTTCGTTGCGCCTATTCTGGTCGAGAAGGGAATTGCCGCGGCTTATGGTTATAAGCACGCGAGTTACAGCATCTCCTTTCCGGAATCGCCTTGGGGGGATCTTGAGGTCGTGCTCGTCAGTGTGTCCGCCGGGGAGGCCTATGCAGACTTTGCCGAAAAGCTGGTTATGCAGTCGGCAGCGGTGGCTTCGGACTCCGCTAGCTCACCGTCATCCAATCTCTTCGACGACAAAGTGACGAACACCTCCTCAGATGGAGTCCTCCAAGGGAGTAGCAGCCGCTCGTAACGTGTCATAAACAAACCCGGCTGACTTGGTCGTGCCTGAATTGCCGCTCTGATAATATCATAGCGCGGCTGGCCTGTGCGGGCCACGGACTTGTAGAACTCGGCCACCCATATCCCGTACTCTTTGTCGGGTTGGTTTTCTATACTTTCTCCGATGCCGTAAAACTGATAATCTGTCTCGAGCCAGTTAAAGCCGTCTCCGATGAACCGAAACACCGGATCCTCCCTGCGCGGCTTGACGCCGACGACCATCATCCGTGATAGTAGCTGGTGTTTGATAGCAAAGGAGATAACGGTAGGATCGAAAGACCCGAACGACATCCTCCACTTCTGGGCCATCAAACCTAGTGGATGCTCTGGCTTGCTAAATAGCGTTGTGTATTCGCGTGGTTCTGCAATAAATCTATTGCTGCAAGGTGGAGCGAACGCCGGACTACATAATTCCGAGAGCCGAGACACCGCGAGCTCGGAGGAAACCATGATTTCCGATTTCCATGATGTCTCAAAATATTTGATGCGAAACAATTTAACTTGTGAGGACAGTAGTTGCTGCTGAACCGCGAGCAGAGTAGGTAACTCCACGTTCTGTGGATGCAGCTCGAGCTCGATGACCGAGTTGTCAACGATCTGAAATTTAATGAAGCCGAGGTTCTTGACCGCGAACAGAGTGCTGTCATAGTCGGGATTGGGATCGCCCAGTGCCGCCAAAAACTCGGCACTGTTCTCGACCACCCACTGGCCTCCCGGCGTCACTAACATTGTAAGGCGTTTCACAAAAACCCTCGTAGCGTCAACTCTCGAACCTTCCGCTTACGGCATTCACGATCTTATCTACGGGGTATTAATGGGATGTGAACCAGCGGGAGCTTGTAATCTTCCGACGATAAAGACGATAGAATTTTAGCTTTTTTGTGCTTTTTCCCCCGAAAAGACTTTGCGATTTTGACGCTTTACTGACGCGTAGAGGACGGTCTTATGATCGTCTTCTGTCTAGCTTGCACAAAACCATCGAACGGAAGAGCGCGCCGGATCGGGCGACACGCGGCGACGACCGTGTTTCAGCCGGATGAGCGAAGAAACTCGTCTCGGGTCTTTTCCCGAACGTGACTGGCTCATGCGATAGGATCGGATGACCGTCGACGTCATCATACTCCCGAACTCGGGTCGGCGGCAGGCGGCAATCGCTTTAATGATCGCCACCGCGATGCAGGCTTTCGACAGTACGATCGCAAACGTGGCTCTGCCCCAGCTAGAGCAAAGCTTAGGTGGCGGCATCGATCTCGGCTCCTGGGTAATGACGAGCTACCTCTGCGCTGCCGCGGTGATGGCCACGCTAACCGGTTGGTTTCGCCGTTGCTACGGTGCGCGGCAAGCTTTCGGCGGTGCCATCACTCTATTCGTTTTCGCCTCCTTATTATGCTCGATCTCGCCATCGCAGACCACGCTGATCTTGTTCCGCTTGGTGCAGGGTGCCGCCGCCGGCATCATCCAGCCGTTGGCCCAGGCAATTCTCCTCGATCTCTACCCCAAGCGTTACCATGGCCGCTTGCTGGCGGTCTGGGGCGCGACGATCATGGCGGGCCCGATTATGGGTCCGGTGCTCGGCGGCGTGATCACCGACCTCGCTTCGTGGCGGTGGATCTTCGTCTTGAACATTCCTCTCGGAACGATTGCAATCTTGGGTTTGGGTCAAGTTCCGGCGAGCAGCGAGCGGCAGGATGGCAACGCGCGCATCGACAGCCTCGGAATTCTCCTTCTTGTCCTAGGCGTAGGTTCGCTTCAACTGTCTCTCGAGCGTAGTATTGTTCAGAGTTGGCCTCCTTCGAATGAAGTTATCATCGAAGCAACGATCGCAGTGATCGCCTTTGTCGCCGTCGCCGTCCGAAGCATCCGCCTAAAATTTTCTTTGTTCAAATTCGAAGTATTCAAAAACGTAAATTTTGCTACGTCCATATTTTACAATTTCATAGTGGGGGCAATGGTGTTCACGACGATCGTATTTTTACCGGCATTGAGCGAAGGCCTGCTTGGCTACGATGCGACGCAAGCCGGTTTAACCATTTCTCCTCGCGGCGTCGGAACGATGGCGATGATGCTCGCCGTCGGATATCTCATCGACAGGATCGACCATCGTGCCTTGCTGGTCGTGGGGATGGTGATTACCGCGGGAGCGTTCGAGCTGATATCGCAAATGCCGCCTGACAGGAGCGGTGCGTGGCTGGCAGGGGCGAGCGCGATCCAAGGGATCGGCGTTGGGTTGCTGTTCACCCCTCTCAGCGCGCTCGCGTTTTCGAGCCTTGCTGCCGAGCTGCGTACAGATGCTGCGGGGGTCTACAGCCTCTTGCGCCAGCTCGGTAGCGCAACCGGCGTCGCGGCGATGACGGCTCTGCTACAGGCAAAAGTTCAGACTAATTATGCGGCCATCGCTGGCTGGCCAGCGCTTGGCGCCGGGTCATCGTCCGACTTGCTCAGCCTAGCGACATTTAGTGCCTACTCGGGCTGTTTTCGAATTATGGCGATCATCACCGTGGTAATCATTCCGGGGGTCTTTCTCTTCCAAGTATTGCGACCCGGCCCGGCGATCCCTACGGTCGTCTGATCCCCCGCCATCCACGACTCGGGTACGGCCCGACGTCGCTGAGCTTAGGGATGCGGAGAACTAGAACCCAACTTTCGCATCTGTTCGTTCCCTCGGCAGAACGATCCGGACCAGCGTTCCGTAGCCGGCGCGGCTGTTGATCGTCAGAGTACCGCCGTGCGCTTCGACGAGGCCCTTTGTGATAGGTAATCCGAGCCCGGTGCCGCCGTACTTGCGTGTGGTCACCGGTTTCGCTTGCCCGAACGGTTGCAATGCGCGCTCCTGCTCTTCTTCACTCATGCCGATACCGTGGTCTTCGATTTCCATCACAGCAGTGTCGGGTTGATCGGCGACGATACGAACATAAATCTGTCCCCCCTCTTTCGAAAACTTGATCGCATTGGACAGCAGGTTGAGGAATATTTGTTTCATCGAGCGCTCATCCCCCCAGATTTCGACGCTCTCGTCCGGCAGCTGCGCCGTCATCTCGATATCACGGCTGCGCGCCCTCTCATGCACCATCCGCATGACCTCGGTGATCACATTTTGTAATTGCACTACTTCCTTGGCAAGCTCAACTTTACCAGCCTCGATTTTCGACATGTCGAGAACATCATCGATAATCGACAGCAAATGAAGGCTACTGGTGTGGATATCCTTTATATACTCAAGATACTTCTGATTGGCGATGGGACCGAACAGCTCGTTAGAGATCACCTCGGAGAATCCGATTATTGCATTGAGGGGAGTCCTCAGCTCGTGGCTCATGTTGGCGAGGAAATCGCCCTTTGTGCGGTTCGCCGCCTCGGCCTCACTGCGCGCTTCGATCAACCTCCGCTCGGACGCCTTGATATCTGTTACATCTGAATAGATCGAGATGACGGCGCCGTTCGGCATTGCACGCCGGCGGATCTGTAGCGTCCGACTGGGCGGCATCACACGCTCCTTGATCGTCGGCACTTCGCGATAAAAGAGATCGAGACGCGTCGCCACCTCCGTTCCCGGGTCGCCGCCGCCAAAATCTCCGCGGATCGCCTGGTACGTAAGAATGTCGCGAAGCGTCGCACCGGCGGCGCGGTCGGCCGGCAAATCCAGCAATTCGCAGAACCGGAAATTCCAGGCGATCAGTCGTCCCTGGCTGTCGAATACGCTCAGACCCTCGCCAATATTTTCAAGCGTGCTCTGAAGCAGCGAGTTCCGGCGTTTCAGGCGCAGCTCGCGGCGCCGGAGCTGCCCGGCGACAAGTTGCTGGCGCTCCAGGGCACAAACCAGGCGCCAAGCAAGGGTCGCCGCAGCCACGGAGAACAGCACGAATGCGACAACCAGAGGTGTGCGCTCGCCGCGCCATATGAAGATACTGGCCCCATAGGTGAGGAAGAGACCCGCGCCGAGCCCCATTACGCCCCATCGAGGTCGAACGGCCCTTCTGCGGGTAGCGGCGCGGGGCGGGGGCAGCATCGGCCTGAGCCCTCGGCCCTTGACGGCCGTCAACCCGGGAACCCGCCCAACGCTCCCACTCCAGAAGCTCACGCGCCCTCCCCGCGGCAACCCAACGCCCCGACGAGCGGTCCGCCCGGCAGCGACCGATCTCGGTCGCTAATCGGCACGAGTGTAAGCCGCCGCGCCCGATCAGGAAAACATTTCCCCCTCACCGTGGCGCGAGTAGCTTCCCGGGTTTGTCGCCGATCCCGAAGGGGCGAACGGCTATTCACCGGTCTGGCACATCGGCTGAAAATGACCAGCGTCGCCATCAGTCACCGGTGCACCTGCTGAATCTTTCAGTTCGAGTTAATCGGATTATCCGGGATTCGGTAAATATTCTCTTATGATGTGACGGGATTTGGTGCGTGCGCTCATAACAGATCGAATGCGATGCGATTTACCGGTATGTTCCGGCCGGTTGGGGTTCGTCTGAGCCTCGCCGGCCCACGAGCTGGAGAGCGCCAGACGCCATTTTGAGAAGGGTGGCAATGAAGCTGAGATCGTCAACCGGTCAGGCGGGCGCCGCTGCCGAAGCCGGGGATAGCGCGACTGCCGCAGGCCTCTCGATCGACCGGGCGGAACTCGAGAAGTTGGCGCGGTGGATACCAGCAAAGGAAATGGCGCTGCTGTTCGAGATCTTTGACCGCAGCCGAAGCGATCCCGATCTAGCGAGGCCGGCTCTCCTTCTGTGCTCGGCGTACGCTGAGAGGGTCGCGCGCATGCTCGATCAGGACCCGCTTCCCACCGTCACCAAGAGGATCAAGGACCGTCTCGAAGAGCTCCGCGAAAAACACGGCCTCTGAGAGCAATAACGTTGTCCGCGCAGCCCGCGGGCTTGCTGATTGTCGGGGCGAAGCCTCTTATCCGATGATCTGGGTTGGCATCCATGGGATCGTTGGCCGCCTCGTCGCTTCCTGGATGTCGGATGTACTGGGACGGCGCCCTTCAGGATTTTTGATCGGCATGGGCGGCGCTCTCACCATGGCTCTGGCCGGATATTGGCACGACGTCTACATCGGCGCGGTGTCCGTATTCTTTCTATTGATCATGGCCCAACGCTTCTTTGGCGACGCCAGCTACGCGATCATCGGCCCTTATATAGCGGAGGTTTGGCCGAACCGGCTGCGCGCCAGCGGCATGGGCTTCAGCTACGGCATCAGCAATCTCGGCAAGATCATTGGTCCCCTCGGGGTCGCATTGATCGTCGGCTCGTCCAATTATGTCAGCCCGAAGATTACGCTCGAGGCTCTCTTCCCGGAAGCTGCTGTTTCTCGCCTTCTGGTATGGCCAGACGGGGCTTGTGTTCATAATCCTCGGCTTCGAGACCAAAGGCCGCTCGATCGAAGAGATCGATAGGTCGCTGAAGACGCCGGCGGTGGGGGGACTGGCAAGTGTGTAGGTGGCCAAGGCTTAAGCTCGGGCGCCTGGGTGCCAGTCAAGCTCCGAGCTCTTCCGCCATCTTGGGGTGTTCAGTATAAGTGGCAGGCGACCACGTGCTGCGGAGGTATTTCTTTGCGGGGCGGCGCATCGCGTGCGCATTGCGGCGTGGCACGCGGGCACCGTGGGTGGATCCGGCAACCCGATGGCGGATCGAGCGCGCTCGGCACCTTGCCCCTGATGGTCAGCTTTTCATGCCTTTGGTCGGGATGTGACGGCTGAGCCGTGGTAAACAGTGCCTGTCTGTAGGGGTGGAGCGGCTTGGTGCGCAGTTCGACGCTGTCGGCGAGCTCGACGATC
>Ga0306926_10007103_pt1 | contig 12122 bp, 13 predicted proteins | sample flu12Cox44000178_FD_203759 | JGI IMG/M metagenome (GOLD analysis project Ga0306926, IMG submission 203759) | Lab enrichment of tropical soil microbial communities from Luquillo Experimental Forest, Puerto Rico - flux8day.12C.oxic.44.000.178 (v2)... | ecosystem: Environmental > Terrestrial >... | reverse complement strand
GCAGCGTTGAGCGCCTCAACGACTATGTGCGGCCGCCGCTGGCGCACGCCGTGGCGTTTGCCGGTGCGGCCGGGGACGGCATTCGGCTGGCGCGCACGCTCGGCGCGTTCCTTGAGGAGGATCATGCTTCGGCTGCGTTCTGGACGCCGGTATCCGAGACTGGGTGGCTCGATGGCGGGTGCGGCGCCTTCCCGCATCTGTCGCTCGACCGAGCCAAGCCGGGTCTCGTAGCCGTCAACGCAGCCGGGCGTCGCTTCGTCGATGAGGCGGTTTCATACCACGAGTTCGTCATCGGCATGCACCGCTCGCACCAGAGCGTGCCCAGCATCCCAGCTTGGCTCGTCTGTGACCGTGAATTCATCGACAAATACGGGCTCGGCCGCGTCCCGCCGGGGCGGCGCAGCCTGCGTCGCTTCATCGCGAGTAGCTATCTTGTCGAGGCGGCCTCGCTCGAGGCGCTGGCCGGCAAGATTGGCGTGGACGCAGCGGGTCTGTGCGCGACGGTGCAACAACACAATCGCTTTGCCGAGACCGGCGAGGACCAGGAGTTCGGCAAAGGCTCGACCGAGTTCGATCGCCACAATGGCGATCCGCACCACGCACCGAATCCATGTCTCGGCCGCATCGCGACGCCGCCCTATTATGCGATGGCCGTGTATCCGAGCACGCTGGGAAGCAGCGTGGGTCTGCGGGCCGACCCCGACGGCCGCGTATTGACGGAAATGGGCAAACCGATCGCGGGCCTATTCGTCTGCGGCAACGACATGGCCTCGATCATGCGCGGCCACTATCCGGGGCCCGGCATCACCCTCGGGCCGGCCCTCGTTTTCGCCTATCGGGCGGCCATGGCGATGAGGGATGACCGCGTTGGGCGATGAAAACTCTGCCCGCGCGCTCGCGGACAACGCCCGAAGTCGTTGAAGCGCTCCTTCTCGCGCTTTCCGTCGGCTCGCCTTTGCGCAGAGTATCCGGTACTTTTCCGAGCCTGCCTGCGGCCGGAAAAATGAGCGCGCAAGCGCAGCACGGCAAAACGAGAGCGAAACGTGCACGTCCTCGAGCACAACTACGATGGCATCATCATTGGCGCCGGCCATCACGGCCTCGTGCTCGGCGCCTATCTCGCCAAGGCTGGACTCGACATTCTCGTTGTCGAGCGGCGGCTCGACTACGGCGGCGGTCTAAGCACCAAGGAGGCGACCGAACCCGGCTTCTATCACAACCTGCATTCCATCAATCATTTCCACATCAGCGAGGCGCCGTGGTTCAAGGACCTCGGTCTCGGCGAGCGTGTCACCTACATCACGCCGCGTTACGAATTCGGCCAAGCGCACAGCGACGGCACCGCCCTCGTGCTCGGGCGCGACCTCGAGGAGACCGTCGCCAATATCGCGCGCTTCTCAAAGAAAGACGCCGCCACGTTTCGCGAGTGGAACCGCAAGGGCGAGCGAATCACGGCCAACATCTTCTTGCCCGAGCGCTATTCGGAGCCGCTGCCGCAGACCGAGCGCGAGGCCTTGCTGTCACGCACCATGCTCGGCCGCGAGTTCCTGGCGGTCACCAAGCGCCAGCCACTCGATGTCGTGCAGGAGTTGTTCGAGAACGAGCACGTGCGGCTCCTGTTCCTGTTCAAGATCTCGCTGTTCGGCACTTGGCTCGTCGACACGCTGTCGACGAGCCCGATGGGCTCGGTGATTCGCGCCTTCGATCTCGAAACCGGCTACCAGCTCTGCCAGGGCGGCTCGTTCAATCTGGCGCGCGGCCTGATGGAGACGTTCATTGCCGCGGGCGGGCATTACCAACCGCAAGTGGCGATCGATCGCATTATTATCGAAGGCGGGCAGGCGACTGGAATCGCGCTCGCGGACGGGCGCACGGTGCGGGCCAAGTTGATCGCCAGCACGCTCGACGTGCATCAGACGTTCGAGCAGCTTGTCGGCCGCGGGCAACTGCCCGAGCCGTTCCGCCGCAAGCTCGACGGCTTTCGATATACCCCTTGGACGATCTACGGGCTCCACCTCGCGCTGCATGAAAGCCCGCGATTTGCCGCGGCAAGCTTCGATCCGAACATCGACCGCGCGCTCAAATGGAGCATCGGCGCCGAGACCATGGAGGATCTCTTCGCGGCGCACCGCGACGTGCAGGCCGGCCGCGTGCCCAAGCTCGTGCAGTTCGGGTCGGGACCGTTGAGCCTGCTCGACCCGACGCAGGCGCCTCCCGGCAAGCACACGACCTATGCATGGCACGTCATGCCGCTCAACCCGGATCTCGGCGGACAGCACTACGACGAGTTCCAGGAGGAGTTCGCGGACAAGATCATAGAGACTTGGGCACGCTACTGCCCCAACATGACGCGCAGGAACATCATCGCGCGACACATCTACACCGCGCGGGACTATGCCTGCGAGCTCATCAACATGCGGAGCGGCGACATCTTCATGGGTGCGTTCAACGCCGACCAGGTCATGTATAACCACTTCGGCTACCGCTCACCGATCGCCAATCTTTACAATGCAGGCTCCGCGGGCCATCCCGGCGGCGCAATCTCGGGCGGCGCCGGCTATATCACGGCCGGCATCATCGCCCGCGATCTCGGATTGAAGCCGTGGTGGAGGCCCTGGGACGCGCGCGCGATGCTTGAGGCCATGCCGCAGGCGGCGTGAGATTTCGATGCTTAGCAATTGAGGAGCTTCCCCGATGACAATCATCGATTCCCAGGTCCACGCTTACGAGGCGAACACTGCGAAGCGACCCTGGCACAATGTGCCGAACTGGCCCGATCACGTTACGGGTGACGAGATGGTGGCGGCGATGGACAAGGTCGGCATCGACGGCGCCATCTTCATCTCCGCCTTTTCCATGTACCGCTACGACGCGAGTTATGCGGTGGAAGTGCAACGGGCCCATCCCGGTCGGTTCGCGATCGTCAAGCCGGTCGACCCGGATGATCCAGCCGTGGGCGATGTCATCGCCGACTGGAAGCAGACACCGGGCGCGGTCGCCATCCGCGTCATGATGACGAAGGAGGCGCAGCGCGAGCCGAATGACCCGGGCCTCGACCGCATCCTGCGCGCGGCGGTAAAGCACGACTTTCCGGTCAACATACTGTGCTGGGGCAACGTCGATGCGGGCACGGCGTTGATCGACCGTCACCCGGATACGCGCTTCATCATCGACCATCTGGCGATCCTGCAGCCCCGCACGCCACCGGCTCCGCCGCAGCCGTGGGCCGAGCTGCCGAAGGTGCTGGACCTTGCCAAGCGCAAGAACGCGGTGATCAAGGTGAGCGGCGCCTGCACGCTGTCGCGCCAACCGTATCCGTTTTCCGACATCTGGGATCCGCTCGCCCGCGTGTTCGATGCCTGGGGTTTCGCCCGCTGTCTGTGGGGCACGGACTGGACACGCGCATACGCCGTCGTCAACTACGAGCAGGCCGTCGTGCCCTTTCTCAAGACTGAGCGCCTGAACGACAGTGAGCGAGCGATGCTGATGGGTGGCGCGTGCGCCAATGCCTATCGTTGGTCGCCGAAGAAAGTTTAGGCCAGTCCCCACCCGCGCAGGAATTCGGTGCTTTCCGATAGCCCTCCCTTTTGCTGATCGCGACGGCAAACCCGTCCTTCGAACGCATTGCGAAATGCACTGATCCGCCGGGCCAAGCGTGTTGCCGCATCCGGATTGAGGCCGTCATCGGCGAAGCCCTATTGCAGTGAGAGGAGGGCGAGAGCGAGCAAAGCTGATGCGCTGGCGAAGGCGAGAAGAGCGGCGCGTCCATTGACGAAGGCGTCCGGGAGCGGTCGCAGCAGCAGCGGCGCTGCCAGCATCGCCGCGCCGGCTCCGATCACCGCCGCGGGCCAAGGCAGGACAGCGCATGCTGCTGCGGCACCGACGAGGAGCGCGAGCGCCGAAACCGCACAGGCGCCGAACAAGATGGCGCGGCCCACCCCGGCGCGCAGCGACGCGCCACGGTGCTCCGGGGGGAAATGGCCGCTCGCGGCAAGCGCCGTCAGGCCGGCGGAGAGCACCAGCGCGATGAACAAGGTAACCGCAGGCACGGCGTCGCGTGACATCTCCATCGTGCTCGTTTCGTCCCCTTGACCCGCAGGCGGAGCGCAACTCTAATATACAAGACATATATCAGCGATCGACCCGGAAGGCGCCGATGCCGGCCCATCGCACGGCGAAGAACAGGCAGGCCGCGCTGCAGCGGGTGGCGGGGCCGGGGCACGTGCGCAACGCGCCCAGTGCGCGGCGGGCGGAGAGCCTGACCGAGCAAGCCTACCGGGTGATCGAAGAGCAAATTGTCACGCTTCGCCTCAAACCCGGCGATATTCTATCCGAGCAGTTCCTTTGCGTTAGCACCAAGTTCGGGCGCACTCCCATCCGCGAGGCGCTGCAGCGGCTCTCCCGCGAGGGACTCATTACCATTCTGCCGCGCAAGGGCGTTCTGGTTTCGGACATCAACCCGCGCAACCAGCTGTTGCTGTTGGAAGTCCGCCGCGAGCTGGAACGACTGTTAAGCCGCACCGGAGCGGAGCGCGCCACGCCGGAGCAGCGGACGGCACTGCAAGAGATCGCCCGCGGCATGGACCAAGCCGCAAAGCACAACAACGACATTGCCTTCATGCGGCTTGACCGCGAGCTGAACGCGCTGGTGATAGCGGCCGCGCACAACGATTACGCTGCGCGCTCGATGAAGCTGCTGCAGAGTCTATCACGGCGGTTTTGGTATATGCACTACCGCGAGGCGGCCGACCTGCCGCTTTGTGCGCGGCTGCACGCCAACCAGGCGCGCGCTATCGCCAAAGGCGACGCCGATGCGGCTGAGCGCGCAAGCGACAAGCTGATGGATTATGTGGAAAGCTTTACCCGCGCAACCGTGTTGGTGTGAGTCATGACTGTGTACGAGGGTAGACGTACCATCGACGGCCTCGTCGTCACGGTCGATGGCGAGCGGCTGAACGAGCACTACGAGGTCAAGCGCTTCACCAGATTCGGCTTCGAGTGGACCTACGAGGGCGACAGCCCCCAGCAACTCGCCCTCGCCATTCTCTTCGATCGTCTGGGCAGCAAAGAACGCGCGATACAGCTCTCGCAGCCGTTCATGAAAACGGTCATCGCCAACCTCGACAACGATTGGAAACTGACGGGCGAGGAGATCGACGCCTTCGTCCGCGGCAATCCTCGAGTTGAATAGTCAATCATCCAGGGAGGAATTCCATGTCTCTATCACGGCGAAGCCTGCTCAAATCTGCGGCCGCGGCCGGCGCATTGGCCGCATCGGGTGACGTGGTCGCGCCTGCGATCGCGCAAAACAAGCCGGTGCGCATCGGAATTTTGGCGCCGCGCTCCGGTATCGCAGCAGCCCCGGGGGAGAACGGCATCCGCGCGACCCAATGGGCGGCCGAACGGTTCAACGCCGCTGGCGGCATCGCCGGCCGCAAAATCGAACTCGTCATAGAAGAGGAAACCTCGCCCAAAGATACGATCGAACGCTTCAGCAAGCTTGTGCAACAGGAGAAAGTGGACTGCGTGCAGGGCATCATCTCGACCGGCGTCGGCCTGGCGCTCGGACCGGTGGTGGAGGAAGCACGCGCGCTGACGATTTTCTGGGATGGCACGGCCCAGGACGGCGTCGACGAGAAGATCCCCAACCCGCGTTACCTCTTCCGCAGCACCGACAACGAGTGCGAGGCGGTGATGTCCTCGCTGCTCGCGATTAAATACTGGAAGGGCAAGTTCGCGACCGTGGCCGGGATCAATCCGGACTATTCCTACGGTCGCAACAACATGGCGGCGTTCGCGGCGATCCTCAACCGCTTCAACATCGAGCATAAGATCGTCACCGAACAATGGCCGAAGGTCGGCACGATGGACCTCACCAGCCATGTTGCCGCGCTCAAATCGGCCAAGCCGGATTTGATTTTCTCTTCGCTGCTGTTTGCGGATCTGCCGGTATTCATGAAACAGGCCCATGCGGCGGAGCTGACCAAGGACACCAAGCTCGTGTTGCCGGCAGCAGGATGGCAGCACACGCTGATGAAGAAGGCGTTCACGCCGGAGGGAATACTGTTTGGCCACAACACGTTCTATTTCGATAACCCGAATGCATCGCCCTTGGCCAAGGAGTTCGTGGGTTGGTACGAACGGACTTACAAGGACTATCCGGAGTGGGAAGCCGACCGGGCCTATTTTGCGATCGCATCCTACAAGGCGGCGGTTGAGAAAGCTGCGGCTGCCAAGAGCGGCAACTGGCCGAGCCAGAATGACGTGATCGACGCCATGGCCGGCCTGTCGGTGGAGAGTCTTGGCGGCAGGGGCGCGTGGCGCAAGGATCACATCGCCGAGCAGACGTTCGTGCAGGGCCTCACGACCCACAACAACAAATACGACTTCGTCACGCTCGGCACGTTCGAGACCATGTACGCAGCCGATCTGCAAAAGCCGCCGGGCGCCAACTTCTGGGATTGGATCAAGACTGCGCAGTTCAAGATCTGACTCGAAGCCGCTTCGCGGCGCGAGCGAAGCAACGTCTGCGCACTGCGATGCAGGTCTAAATGGTCGCCTTCGCCAACATTCTCGTCGGCGGCGTCTTCCACGCCGCCGTCCTGTTCTTGGTCGCCGCCGGACTGCAACTCGTCTTCGGAGTGCAGAAGATCGTCAATCTCGCCTGCGGCTCGTTCTATGCGCTGGGCGCCTATTTCGGGGTGAGCTTCGTCGCTTACGCGAGCGCGGCCGGCCTCTCGCGCTGGCTGATCATGCCGGCGCTCCTCGTCGCCGGCATCCTGGTCGGCTTCGTCGGCCCGCCGATCGAACGGCTGCTGCGCAGCGTCTACGGCCGCGATGAGAGCTTCCAGCTGCTGCTGACCTTTGCGCTGGTATTGATGTTTCAGGACGTGTTCCGCTTCGTGTGGGGGTCGAATCCGCGTTCGCTCGACAGCGCCTACCTCGTCTACGGTGTGATCAATGCGCGCGGATTCAGCGTGCCGGTCTACAATCTGTTGGTGATCGCCGCCGCGATCGCCACGGCGGCCGGATTCGGCGCGTTTCTGCAGCGCACCAATTACGGGCGGATCCTGCGCGCGACCGCCGAGAACCGCGCCATGGCCGAAGCGCTGGGCGTCGACGTGCGCAGGCTCTATGCGGTGGTGTTCACCATTGGAACGGTGCTGGGCACCACCGCGGGGGCTCTGGTTGTGCCGACCGCCGCGGCTTCGCTCGACATGGCGATCGATTTCGTCATCGAGGCGTTCGCCGTCGTGGTGATCGGCGGGCTTGGCTCGATGCGCGGCGCCCTTGCCGGCGCGCTGATCGTGGGCCTCATTCGCGCTTACGCCATCGTGGTGTACCCCGAGGCCGAGGTGCTGGCGATCTACGTCATCGTGATTGCGGTGTTGCTGATGCGGCCAGCCGGCCTGTTCGGGAAGCAAGCGTCATGAGGCGCGCGCCGCTCGCGCTTGCCGTGCTCACGGGCGTAATCGGCCTGGCAGCGTTGCCGGTCGTGACACCCTCTTATTACGCCAGCCTGATGATCCCGTTCTTCGGTTACGCCATCGCCCTATTGGGGTTCAATCTGCTCTTCGGCTACACCGGTTTGCTCTCGTTCGGTCACGCCATGTTCCTCGGCTTCGGCGCCTATGGCGCGGCCGTCCTCGTCGGAAAGCTCGGGATCACATCGTTCGAGATCGTGCTGCTGACCGTCATGCTCTCGGGGGCGCTGGTCGCGATGCCCATCGGGCTTTTCTGCGTTCGTTATGTCGGCATCTTTTTCGGCATGCTGACGCTCGCCTTCGGCATGCTGTTCTACTCTTTCCTTTTCAAGTTCTACCATCTGACCGGCGGCGACAGCGGCATGCGCGTTCCGCGCATGAACATCCTCGGCCTCGAATTGAGCCAATACAACAAAATCGAGTTCCTGGCCGGACCGTTCTATTACTACAGTCTCGTGCTCCTCATCATCGCCGCCGTCATGATGTGGCGCATCGTGCATTCACCCTTCGGCCTGCATCTCAAAGCCGTGCGCGACAATGCCCGCAAGGCCGAATATCTCGGCGTTCACGTGCACCGCGCTCGCCTCGCCGCCTTTGTCATTTCGGCGGCATACGGCGCAGCCGGCGGAGCGATCCTCGGCTTTCGCGTGGGACTGGCCGACCCCGAGCTGGTCTACTGGACGCAATCGGGCCAGCTCGTGTTCATGACGGTGCTGGGCGGTTTCTCCAACTTCTTCGGCCCGATCATCGGCGCGTTCGCGTTCACGCTGCTGCAGGATCAGCTGCAATCGCTGACCCAGTACTGGCGCTTCATTCTCGGCGCCGTTCTCGCCGTTATCGTCATCGCGTTTCCCGAGGGACTCGCCGGGCTTGCCGACAGCCTCCGCCGGACTCGCGCGGGGAAAACCGCATGACGGCGCTGCTCGAAACCAAAAACGTCAGCAAATACTACGGAGTGCTACGCGCGCTCGAAGAGATCAGCATCGCTATCCGCCCGGAAGAAGTCGTCTCCGTGGTCGGGCCGAACGGCGCCGGCAAGACTACGTTGGTGAATCTGCTCACCGGCCTGCTGACCCCGACCACGGGCGAGGTGCTGTTCATGGGCGAGAACATTGCGGGAATCGGCCCGGTGCGGCTTGCCGAGCGCGGTCTGGTGCGCTCGTTCCAACTCATCCAGATTTTCCCGCAACTGACGGTGGCGGAAACAATCGCGGCGGCGGTCGTCTCGCGGCAGAATAAGCGCTGGCACCTGTTCGCGAACCTGGCGACGGATCAAGCGATCGGTGCGCGGGTTGCTGAAGTGGCGGAGATCTTCGGCCTCGCGCAACGGCTGGGGACGCCGGCCGCGACCTTGTCGCAGGGCGAAAAGAAGCTGCTCGACGTCGCATCGGCCTTCGCGCTCGATCCGCGCATCATCCTGCTCGACGAGCCGACCTCCGGCGTTTCCACCGCCGAAAAGCACGGGATCATGCGGACGCTCATCGCGGCCGCAAAGCGCGCGGGCGTGCAAAGCATCCTGCTGGTCGAACACGACATGGATCTGGTCGCCGCCTATTCGCAGCGGATCATCGCGCTTTCGGAAGGGTGCGTGCTGGCGGACTTGCCGCCTGAGCGGTTCTTCGCCGATCCGCAGCTCATCGAGCACGTGATCGGCAAGCGCAGGAGGCATTGATGCTGAGCGCGCAGAACCTGAGCGTCAACGTGCGAGGCAGCGGCGTGCTGCGCGGTATCTCGTTCGAAATCAAGGCGGGCGAGCTGGTGTACCTAGTCGGTCGCAACGGCGCAGGCAAGACCACGACGTTCCGCACCATCATGGGCTTTCGCAAGCCGGCGGCCGGCGCGATCACCTTTGACGGGGTCGACCTCGTGGGGCTGCGGCCTTACCAGATCGCGCGCCTCGGCGTCGGCTTTGCGCCGGAGGAGAGCGAGGTCTTCGGCGAGCTGACGGTGGCGGAAAACATTGCTCTGCCGACCTGGGTGAATCTGCAGGCGGGGCCGGCCGCAACGAGGATCGAGGAGGCCTACCGTGTGTTCCCCGCGCTCGAGCGTTACCGCGCGCGAGGCGCACACGCGCTGTCCGGCGGCGAGCGCAAGATGGTGTCGATCGCGCGCGCGCTCGCGCTCGGCTCGAAATTGCTGCTGCTGGATGAGCCCACCGAAGGGCTCTCGCCGGTGATCGTGCCGTCGATCATCCGGGGCCTCGCCAACATCCGCGCCTTCGGCCATGCGCTGTTCATTGCCGAGTCCAACATCCATCACGTGCCGGATTTTGCCGACCGGCTTTACGTGATCGAGCGTGGCGAGGTCATTTTTGCCGGCAAGCCGGAAGCGGCCGCTAACGACCCGGTCGTGGCGCGCATTGTCGGCGGAGCGCCGGCTCCCGCCGGCGGTGGCGGGCCCGATTGAACAGAGACTCCTCAGTGTGATAGATGTGTGATATATCAGCCAGACCGAGATCGCCCCGCTCCTTGCCGGCGGGAGGAGGAATAAACCATGATCAGCCAGCGCCAGATCGATTTTCGGCAGGAGTACCGTTCCCGCATCATGGGCTGGTACGACGGGTACTTTCACATTGCCATCATCTACGCGATGGGCGCGGCGGCGTTCTACATCTACATCGAACACATCCACGACGTGACCGCGCTCGAGTGGCTCACCGTGCCGATCACCTTCCTCTTCACCAACCTGTTCGAGTGGGCGGTTCACAGGTTCGTCATGCACCGGCCGGTGAACATCAAGGGCCTGCGCGCGATCTATGAGCGACACACGCTCAACCACCATCAATTCTTCACCGACGACGAGATGCGCTTTCGCGACCACAAGGATTGGCGCGTGACCGTATTCCCGCCCTATGCGCTGGTGGTGTTCATCCTGATGTCGCTACCGCTCGCCGTGATCCTCGGCCGGTTGCTTTCGCCCAACGTCGGCTGGCTGTTCATGTGCGTGACCACCGGCATGTACTTGATTTACGAGTTCATGCACTTTTGCTGCCACGTCGACGAGAACTGGTTCGTGCGCAACTGCCCGTTCGTCAATTCGCTGCGCCGCCACCATACCGCGCACCACAACGCCCGGCTGATGATGGAGGTGAACATGAACCTGACCTTCCCGATCGCCGACTGGCTGTTCGGGACCTCGGATCTCAATCGCGGCGTTATCGGTCATCTGCTCAACGGCTACGATACCCGGTTCGTGAAGAAGAACCTGCGCGGCGCGCCGCGCCGTCCTGACGAGGCGGCAGCGGTTCCAGTCGGCGCCAACTGACTCCAGAGGGCGATTGCCGTGCCGACCGACGTCAAAGCCGCAGTCTCCGCCGTCGCGCTGATCGTGGCCGCGGTACTGGCATTCTGGAGCGGGTCGCCGATCCGGCCGGAGCTCTCGATCTTCGTCATCGCCACCGCCGTGTTCATGGTGGCGGCGATGTGGGTCTTTCCGGAAGCCGGCGTGAAAAAAGGCGACGTCAAGAAGGCGAAGTAGCTGACCGCTTGGGCGCGCCCATGACCCTGCACTACCGGGCGGCCGTGCTGCATCGCCCGCACAGCCCGCTGCAGATCGAGACGATTGCCGCCGCGCCACTCGCCCCATTGGACGTGCTGGTGCGCGTGCGCGCCGCGGGGCTTTGTCACACCGACCTCGAAGTGATCGACGGCTCGCTGCGCTATCCGATGCCGATCGTGCTCGGCCATGAAGCCGCAGGCGTGATCGAGGAGGTGGGTCCCGCCGTGCGGGGGGTGAAAAAACGCGATCACGTCGTCCTGTCGTGGAACCCGCACTGCGGCCACTGCTACTATTGCGACCGCGGCCTCCCGATCCTGTGCGAGGATTATCTCGGCAAGGGCGCGCAGGCGCTGCAGTTCGACGGCACCTCGAAGGCGGGGCGCGCGAGCGGCGAAGAGCTCAAGCATCTGATGTTCATCGGCGCCTTCGGCGAATATTGCATCGTGCAGGAGCAGCAGGCGATCGTGGTCCCGCCGGACATCCCGTTCGATCGCGCCTGCCTGATCGGCTGCGGCGTGATGACGGGCGTCGGCGCGGCGCTCAATGTCGCTCACATCGGGCGCGCCGATACGGTGATGGTGATCGGCTGCGGGGCCGTCGGGCTGGCTGCGGTCCAAGGCGCGAGGCTTGCCAGCGCGGCGAAAATCATCGCGGTCGACATTGACGACGGCAAGCTCGAACTCGCGCAGCGCATGGGCGCAACCCGCGGCGTGAATGCCAAGCGGGAGGACGTGGCCGCCGCCGCCAAACAGGAAAGCTGCGGCCGCGGCGCTGACGTCGTGATCGAGGCCGCCGGCAGCGCCGCCGCGTTTCCTCCCACGGTCGAAGCGGTGCGGCCCGGCGGCGAGGTGGTCTGGCTCGGCAAGATCGACGTCAACCACGAAGTCAGTTTCCGCTGGGGCGCGCTGATGCAGGAGAAGCGCATCCGCCGCTCGAGCTACGGCGACGCCCGGCCCGCGCGTGATTTCCCCATGCTGGCGCGCGCCTACCTGGAAGGGCAGCTGATGCTGGACGAACTCATCACCCAGCGCATACGCCTCGACGCCATCAACGAGGCCTTTTCCGCGCTGCGTGAGAGTAAGGTCATCCGCAGCGTCATCATGTTCGGATAGTCATCACCACTGAAAACCTCGCGGTGCA
>Ga0306926_10007100_pt1 | contig 12125 bp, 8 predicted proteins | sample flu12Cox44000178_FD_203759 | JGI IMG/M metagenome (GOLD analysis project Ga0306926, IMG submission 203759) | Lab enrichment of tropical soil microbial communities from Luquillo Experimental Forest, Puerto Rico - flux8day.12C.oxic.44.000.178 (v2)... | ecosystem: Environmental > Terrestrial > Soil... | reverse complement strand
AATCCTTTGTATGTCCAGGAGTTCCGATCTGGCGAAACCATAGCTTCTCGCCAGAACCACCGGATGGATCCAGAACTTCGCACTGCTGCGTTCTCGTTCCACATGGACATGGGGTGGTTCTCCCCCGTCGGCCGAATAAAAGAAAAAGCGATAGGGTCCTACAGTGAGAATCGTCGGCACCCAGATATGCTGCTTGATTGGCCGCTCTGACTTCAACAAGGAAAACCGACCTGCGGTTCAAAAAAAATTTCCACAGGCCTCAAAAGTTATCCAAGCCGATCGGGCGTCCCTGCCTGATACGCGAGCATAGAGCGAAATTGGCTAGCGATCCGTTTTGCACCGTGATGGGGTAGTTGATCTTTGCGGATGCCTGTTTTCAGCTCCCGAAAACATGATATATATGCTTTCTATTCCTCTTCGAAAATGGTCGCAAAACAATCGACACTTCGGGCTGCGGCGGTGGCCGAGGCCGATTACCTGATGCCAACGGGTCCCGGTGGAGGGCAGCCGGATGATGGCCAGCAACCCTTCGACCTCGATCCTTTCGCCCCAGGGTCGTTGACCCGGCAATTTCTGACGTATGGGGTCGACGCCGACGGCAACACCGTGCCCCTGAAAACTCTGCGAATCACCAACAACACCGCGCAGACCGTTTATCCGATCATGCGGGACCCCAACTCGAACACCGTCCCGGGGAATGCCGGGGTGGGTTTGTATGATCCCTACGATCCGCCCAACATGGAATACCGCGGCTACATCGGTTACAAGCAGGGCGGCAAATACTACTTCGGTCTGAAGGCGGGCGAAAGCATCCTCGTGAGCGTGCCTCTGGTTTTCTGGAACGGCGCCCGTATCGGCATCGGGACCGACGGACAATACCTAACGCCGACCGGACCCCCCAATCCGCTGACATACGACCCCGACGGGCACCGCTCCATCGCCCGCGCCGCAATCAGCGACGACACGATCGCGAACGGCGTCGTGATGTGGTATCGGGCCCGCATCCCGCGGGCTCCTAACGACGACACCGAGGATCAGCTCGCGGAGTGGACGATCCGCGACCACGACTACCTGATCAAGATACGGACCAGCAGCCAGATCCCGGACAGCCAACTGGTCACGTTGATCAATTACGACGTCTCCAACGTCGACAACCTCTACCTGCCGCTGGCCATGGAGGCGAACGACGTCTGGGTGGTGCCGCAGGGCTCCGGCACCGGGTCGAACCCCAACCGCGACGGCTGGAAGCCCGGCTCGGATCCCGACGTCTACGGCTGGACTGGCGCCGTCAATACGGTCGACTTTTTGCAAACCAAAATCCGGGCATTCACCGCCGACGACAACCAACTCCCCAACCAAATCCTCAAGCAATATTTCGGCGGAAAGGGCTGGCCGTTCTACAACATCCCCAACCCCACCAATGACCCGGACGCGCCCATCAAAATCCCGTCGGGCGCCAACATCTTTGCGCAGAGCCCGCTCAAGGCGGTCCCTTCCAGCTATGGCAACGGACAGTGGCAGAACGACAAATACATGCTCTCGAGCGGCGGCACGGAACCGATCTCGGCGACCATCCCATTTGCTGGCGGCACCACCGATCAGCCAGGGAGCACCACTCTGCACCTCAATCTCGATGATCCCAAAAAAATCGATTTTCTCGGTCCGAATTATCTGGTCACAGGCTTCCCAAATGACCCGGATAAGAACCCCATTCAGAAAGACACCACGCTGGTCAAGGTGATCGATTCAAAGGCCGGAACGGTGGAACTCAGCAAGCCGCTGGTCTATCCCAGCGCAAACTGCTCGTATCAGTTCACCCGGCCCGTCCAGGATTACGCCTCCGAGGCCATGATCAAGCTCTGGTATTCCTGGGCGCAATATTACCTGGCTCACTGGAAGGACCAGACACCGGGCGCTCCGATCGCCAAGACGCCGATCGTCGGCTCCATCGAGGCGATGACGGCCACACTCGCGTTCAACGGAGTGCACCCCGAGCTGGTCAAGGGCATGGCCGTCTCCGGCCCGGGTCTGGACAAGGCGCAGACCGAGCGCGGTGTCCATCAAGGGGACGCCGTGATCCTGGCAATCGCGAGCGATCAAAGGTCGGTCATCCTGAGCCAGGTTCCGGCCACCGGCTCGACGAACGCGACGTTCACGATCGAGCCCCCGAAATCGCTGCTCTGGACTCCCAGCAAGGGCGACCCGGGATACCCGCTCATCGGCGACCAATTTGTATTCTCCAATGAGCAGCCGTGGCACGACCCCTACACGTTCTCCCAACAGGTCTACCTGATCATGGCCTCCATGAACCAGATCGGGCAGCAGAACAACGACAGCGTCTCCAAATTCATGCAGGACATCGTCGGCGCCAACATGGGATACATTTTCACCGACGACGCAAAGAAGACGGACGATGCCCAGATGGTGATCGCGATGATCCGCGACATGATCAAGTCCGTGCTGCGCGGGGTCACCGATTTCACCAAGTATCCGGACACCGTCGACGAACAGGGCAACCACCTGTTCTGGTATCCCGACCCGACCGAGCCGCACGGCAGCCAGCCGTTTAACGTCTTCAACCTCGATCCTTTCGTCCGGTTCGTGCACGTCAATCTGGGCTTCTCGGGCTACGGGTTCTCGGTGGATGACGACACGGCGGACGTCGGCGCCGGCGGGGCGACTCAGTTGCGGATCAGCGTCACCCAGGCGGACGGTCTGCAGAATCCGTATCCGTGGACCATCCAGGCTCCCTACGGTCCAGTGAAAGACGTCCGCCTGTCCTATTCAGGCCCGGCCAACGACACGAACGGGGATACCCTCTACAACGCCATCGCGAGCGTCAGGGATACCACGCCGATCACCATCACCACACCTGCGCCGCACAACCTTTCCAATGGCGCCAAGGTGCGCATCGACCAGGTCGCCGGCGACAACGCAGCCAACGGCACGTTCACGATCGGTAACGTCACGCGGACCACGTTCGACCTGTTCGATGCGAACACGGGCAACCCGGTGGCCCCCAATGGCACCTACACCGGCGGCGGCCGTTGGAGCTATCCGCTCCATCCCTACGTCGATACCGGCCGCGACCTGACCGAGGTCTTCTACCGTGTGACAGGCGACGATGCTCTCGGCACTTTCCTGGGAACATCCGTCTCCGTTAACGGCGTGAGCGAGAACAAGAAGGTGAAGTTCCGCGTCTGGCAACTCGGCCGCCAGGACTCCGGGCGGCTTCTCCTCAACGTCGACCTCACCGATGCGAGCGGCAATCTGCTGATCGCCGGCACCTACAGCTTCACGTTCTTCGGAATCGCCGAGCCGCCAGAGTTGTTTATTGCTAACGTGGGCCTGGACAGTTTAGAAATAAACGTCAAATCTCCCTCCGGCGGAAAGGGGATTTCGGTCAAAATCGGCCCGCAAAGCTTCGTAGAAGTGAACGGCCCCCAGGTTGGCCCACTGCCCTGGACTGTTGGGGATGCAAATGAAGCAAATCCTCAACAAGTCGACTCGCTACCCGCAATTGTTAACTATGGTAAGAGTCTGACAGCAGTCCTTTATCCTTCTTATAATTAAGCGTTAAGGTTGATTGCGTCATAAACTGGTCCGCCCGCGAGACCAGCCGTGAGAATGCATGAACGAGCACGGGCAGAGTTTTTGTCTCAACATGATCGTCAAGAACGAGGCGCGGGTGATCAGGCGGTGCCTCGACTCGGTCCGGCCGATCATTGATTACTGGGTGATCGTCGACACCGGCTCAACCGACGGCACCCAGGAGGTTATCCGCCAGCATCTCGATGGCCTGCCTGGGGAGCTGATTGAGCGCCCATGGGTTGACTTCGCCCACAATCGATCCGAGGCCGTTGCGCTCGCGCGGGGCCGGGCGGATTACGTGTTGGTGATCGACGCCGACGAAACTTTGGAGATTCCCACCCGCTTCAAAATGCCTTGGCTGACCGCTGACTCTTATGACATCGAGGTGCGCTGCGGAACTCTTACGTATGCGCGCAAGCAGCTACTGCGAAATTCCTTACCGTGGCGCTATGATGGTATCCTCCATGAGCACCCGCGTTGTGACCAGGCCCGTCGCGAAGAATTCCTTCCCGGTTTGTGGTTCGCATCGCACAGCGACGGTGCTCGGTCCCGGGACCCGCAGAGCTGCCTTCGCGACGCCCAGACGCTTGAGAAAGCCATTCGCGACGAGCCGAACAACGCCCGCTACGTGTTTTATCTCGCACAGACTTATTTGCTTTTAGGGGACCTCAATTCCGCCTTGAGCCATTACAGGCGCCGAGTCGAGTTGGGCGGGCACAACGATGAGGTCTGGTTCTCGCTGTATCGGATCGCTCAGCTTGAGCAGGTCAAGGCGAAGCCTTGGCCGGAAGTGATGCAGCATTACCTCACCGCCTACGAGTTCATGCCGGACCGGGCTGGTCCGCTGTTCCACGTCGGCATGAACTACCAGGCGAGGGGCGATCACGGGACCGCGCATCAGTTCTTCCGCCGCGCAATGAGCATTCCCCCGCCGGCAAATAACCGATTGTTTGTGGAGCGGCACATTTATGAATATTTGCTGCCGCTCGAGTACGCTGTTGCCTGCCATTACGTGGGCGAGTACGCTGCCGCGATCGCGACCTACAATGGACTGCTGCGCCGGGACAAAGTTCCGGCCATGCTGATCGACCAGGTGATCGCCAACCGAAGGTTCAGCATCGACGCCCTCAAACCTCCATCCAGGAGCCCGGGTGAGCCGGGTCAGATCAAGATCTGCGTGGCTTTCCAGGACCCAGGACCAGAACTCGACGAATGTATCGAAAGCTTCTTGCGACAGGATCTCGAGTCATTCACCGCCACCTTCATCGACGATGGTTCATCGCAGGATCACTCTGCGCGCATTCCTCTGGAGGATCCCCGTTTTTCCTTGTTGCGCCACAAAACACCCGTCGGGCCGGAAGTTTGCCTCTACCAGTTTATCCACGAGCATTGCAGAGCCGACGATCTGGTGCTACCCCTCAGGTCTCACGAGCGGTTCGCGGAGGTAGCCTCGCTTGGTAAGATTCGCACCGAATTCGAGAGCAGCGGATGTCTGTTGCTCTACGGGCAGTACCGTATGGCAACCGGCGAGTTGGGCGACGCTGAGCCAGCTCCGGATGTTGCTACTCATAACGAACGCGGGGCGGCACTGGCAGGCCGTTCACCGGTCTTTTTCCGCGCCGGGTTGGTGCTCGGGCCGGAACAAGTCCAGGCCGCTGCCGCGGCATGTGGCCTCAATGAATTGCTCATGCGTGTAGCCGGCTTCCAGCGCAGCTGCTTCAGCGACACCATCTACACAGTGCTTGCCGAGCCGGGCAACGAAAATAGAAAATTGCCGGCGAGCAAGATAGTGCAACGAGGCCTGGCAGGGCCGGCCAAAGACTGCGCCGTTTACCGCTTACCGCCTACCCTTTTAGAGCTGCAGGAATTACCCAAGATCAGTTGCCTGATGGTGAGCCATGCCCGGCTCGCGCTCGCCCGCCGTGCGATTCGCTGCTACGCAGACCAAACCTATCCGAAGCGCGAACTCGTAATCGTGAGTGACGGCCAGCTGCGCTATCGCCGCGCGCTCGAGCGCTACGTTGCCCATCTTGGACTTGACAGCGTACGCTTCGTGTATCCTGAGTCAGACCGATTGCCTCTCAGCCGGCTCCGGAATATCTCGCTGGACGCCGCCGATGGCGATCTCATCTGTCAGTGGGACGACGACGATTGCTACCACCCCGAACGGCTCGCGCTCCAGCTCGCGCACATTCTTGATTGCCAAGCTCGTGCCTGCTGTCTCACAGACCACCTCCAACTCCTTGAGACGGACCGCGAACTGGTATGGGTAGACTGGACACTGGGCGGCCGATCCGGCGAGGGCCAACTGCTACCCGGTACTATCATGGCGTTCAAAGATCGTCGGTTCCGCTACCCGGAAACCGGCCCTTACGTTTACCGGGGTGAGGATTCGGTTTTCCTCCATGATCTTTATCGCAACGTGCCTACCGTTCCCCTCCGCGGCATGGGTCATATCTATCTATACACTTACCATGGAGGAAACACGTTCTCCAGGGAGCATCACTACAACCTGCGCCTATTCAGTGCCTCGAGATCCGAGCTTAATGAAAAGGCGGAGAGAATCCGGCAAGCGGTAACATACTACCCGATGCCAAGACCGATCACCGTCGTAGGCCGGGATGGTGCGGCCTTCGTCCTGGACGAGAGAAGTGACTTCGGAAATCAAGGTATGTTGAAGATCATATAAGGAAACGCAAAATGGCTAATAAAGAACTGCTTATCGCTAATTTGGATCTCTCAGGCACAAAACCTCTTCAAGTCTACTTTCAGTCCACCGACGGAAAACAGACTCCTCCCATAGCAATCGGTCCACAAAGCTTTGTCGAGATTAGCACATCGCTGGTTGGCACACCGCCTTGGACACTTTGGGTCAATAACGCCGTTCAACCGAATACGATTGATGCTCTACCAGCAGTTGTTAGCATATCTTTTAATATTCTGACGGCAATCCTTTATCCTTCTACAGCGTCTAAATAACAAAAGGCTGATAGCCAAAAGCAAGCATCGGTCAGTCAAGGTGCCACCTGGAATAGTCCAAAGAGAGCCGCGGCTAACCGGGACTGCGAAATGAGGAGCATCGAGGTAGTTGGTCCATTCAAGGGATTCACAGGGTATGACCGACACACCCGCGAGTTCGTCAGACAGTTCCTGCTGCGGGGGCTACAAGTACAGCTGACAAATCTTGCTGGCTGGTCATTGGAATGGCCTCCAGAGATGCGAGAGGTTTGCTTCGATCAACTCTCGACCCCGGTGAACGCTGACACTGTTCTCCACTTCACCATGCCGAACCACGTTCAGCCCAGACCAGGCAAACGAAACGTGAACTACACCATGTTCGAGGCCGACCGTATTCCCGCGGACTGGGTTATTCACTCCTCGGCGAGCGACTTTATCATCGTTCCTACCGATTGCTCTTTGCGGGCCTGGGTGACCTCCGGCGTTCCCGAGGCGAAAGTTCGCGTATGCCCTCTTGGGGTAGACGGCGACTTCTTCTCTAAGAGCGCTGAACCACTGCCGCTCACCGGTCCGGAAGGAAAATTGGTCTCTCTCTACCGCTATCGCTTCCTTAATGTCTCGGAGTTGCGCCCGCGCAAGAATCATCTTGGCCTGTTGAGAGCGTGGATCCGCGCCACGACAGGAAAAGACAATGCAATTCTCATTCTGAAAATAACAGTCTGGGATTCTCATACACTAAACCAGTTTCAAGTCGACCTGGCAGGGATGCAGTCCAAGCTTGGCCGATTTCTCGCCGAGGCAGCACCTGTCGTATTCCTCGTCGACATTTTGTCTGAAGAGCAGATGCGCTCTCTTTACCAAACGGCGACGCACTACATCTCGATGTCCAAAGGCGAGGGTTGGGACCTGGTAATGATGGAAGCCGCCGCGGCCGGGCTTCATTTGATTGCCCCTAACCACTCGGCCTATGCTCACTACCTTCACGAGAAAGATACCGAACTGATCCCGGCGTCCCTGGTTCCCGTAGTATTCGAGAGCCCGATGCGACGCGAGGACCTGATTTACTTTGATGGAGCATCATGGTGGGAACCGGACGAGAATGCTGCGGTGGAGATTATTCACCGGATTATCCGAGGCGATTCCCCAGCCAAAATCTTGCCCCGCGAGCGAATTGTTACTGAGTATTCTTGGGTGAACGCAGGCCATCGGCTTGTTCATTTACTTGAAGATTCAGGATGAGGCTCAGGAGATCCTGTTTCCGTATCTCTATTATGGCTTGCCTGAGATGGCGACACTTCTAAAGAGTGTCTTAACTCACGAGATCGGCCAGTGGGCGGTTGTAAGTTTCAACGGGCCTCGAGATATTAAGATCACCGTAATGTTATGTACGAGTACTGGTTGGAACCATGGGTGCCTCACAGCGGTCGAGTATTCGTTGATGTCGGTGCGAATGTCGGCGCATGGACGCGCTGGCTGGCGCCGCGTTTCCAACATGGCTATGCCATTGAACCAAATCCTGATGCGCTACCGATCTTATGGGCAAATCTTCCATGCAATGTTACGGTGCATGAAATCGGTGCTTGGAACCACGAGACGACCTTAACGTTCACTCGATTCGTCGATTCTGCGCACCTGTCCAGTTTCTTTAAAGAGCAGGGAATCAATACTGGGCCTAAAGTGGGTACTGTCGAATTGGCCTGTTGCAGGATCGATTCACTTTTTATCAACCAAACTGTGGACTTTCTGAAATGCGATATTGAAGGAGCCGAGATCCAGTGCCTATTAGGAGCCGAGCAATTGATACTTCGAGATAAGCCGTGGCTTTTGGTAGAAAACCATTCGTCTGGGAACTTCATTTCCCTGGTTCGCCTGTTAGCGAACTGGGATTATTTATTCACGATTATTCGGCATCCAGATTACGAACCCTATTCCCGCTTTTGGTTCGAGCATTGTTGGTTTTCATGCCAACCGTTGCTTGAGGAGGGCGCCCTACAGCATCGATTTTTGCTGGAACAATAATCCATCTTGCGAGCAATCGAGCAATCGAGCCAATAAGACCGAAGTCTGTCGGCGGCTCCAAGAGCGACATAGATCGGCGCAATCCGGCCCGTTTTCCGTCGCAGCAGCCAAACCCCGCTGAGGCAACCCTTCCTTCACAGCCGAGCATTCGCTCCGTGTCCGACCTGCCTAGGCGCGGGGGCGTCATGCTCGTTTTCCACGTGTATGCGATCGGCCAAATTGAGGCGCGCTTTCCGCGCCTGTCGATCGAGAAGGAATTTGCTCAGGCGACCGGGCGCACCGAAACCGCTGGGCAGCCGGAAAGGAAGATCCATAGAGACGTTGCTTTCCCGAACCGCGACAGGATCGAGTCGATAACTTTCCCGGTTTTCGGGATCGTTGCGGGCGGAGCGACAATCTCGTGCTTTTCGGAGTTGTTTCAATTTCACCTGCTGCATAGCGGCGCCCTCGAGCATTTTGTTCATTTGGCTGTTCGATAGGAATCCGAGCAGCACAGACCGCTTGATCAACTGAAAGCCGCAGCCTGATACCCAGGGTTGGAAAGCGCGTCCCGCCACTCGTTAGGCACGGGCGGTGGACCGGTCTTGGATTCTCCCTTGGTGTACCCGCCCGATGCGGTTGCCCCAGTAATCTGGAGAACAGAGTTTCACGAAATCGGAGAATTTCCCGGCATCGGCAGGTAGGTAGCGGTCTCAGTTGAAAGACTTTTTGGAAAATCTACCAATAGATTGGCGAAGTTGGGATAAGGGCCCGTCTGTCAGGGAGAAATGAAGCGGTGTTCGATTTATTTTCCGCGTGATTCCGGCACTCCTGCCCTGCGCGGAACCGACCGAGCGCGGCAGCTTGCCCACATTTCTGGCTGCAACGACGTGGGTCGAATTTCGTGATTCCCTTGATGAGCCAGAGGCATTCCACAGACTGGTGAGCGGTATCCGTGGCCTGGAGCCCGGACCTGGTCCCGGCCTCGCCCTTAGGAAGGCCAGTGTCCCCTATCGCGGGTTGCGCGTTTTTGATGTGGGGGGTTCGGCCTTTTTCTTCGGACGCGAAGCCTTGGTCCAATGGCTCTTGAACGAGGTGCGGCCGGCTCCGGTTGGCCCAACGGTCAATCGTCTTCTTGCCATCATCGGCGCTTCCGGAAGCGGCAAATCTTCGGTGGCTCGCGCGGGACTAATCGCGGCGATCAAGCGGGGTGACATCCCAGGCAGTGGCGCTTGGCCCGTCGCAATACTTCGTCCGGGTCCGAATCCAATTGAGAGTTTGGCCGCCGCACTTTTGAGAGTTGTGGCTATCGGACAAGGCGTATCCGCGCTGTCCGATTTGATCGCGGAGCTGCAGAAGAGCGAAAGGACCCTCCACCTGATTGCTCGTCGGGCCCTGCCCGAAAATGTGCCCGACACTCGCTTGGTTGTCGTCGTGGACCAGTTTGAAGAAATCTTCACACTCTGCGGCAATGATGGACTTCGCGACGCCTTGGTTAGTAACCTTCTCTCCGCGGCGCAAGTCGCGCAGGGGCAGACACTAGTGATTCTGACATTGCGAGCTGACTTTTATGGGAAGTGTGCGGGAAATGCTGCGCTTGCAGCAGCGTTATCTGATCACAATTTGCTTATCGGGCAGGTGACTGACGAGGAATTACGCCTCGCGATTGAGCGGCCCGCGCTCTTGGTCGGATGCGAACTGGAGCCTGGTCTCGTGGACCTCCTCTTGCACGACGTTTGTGACCAACGAGGTGCCCTGCCGTTGCTTCAACATGCTTTGCTCGAACTCTGGAATAAACGCAATGGACGATGTCTTTCCGTAAAGGCCTATCAGGAAATTGGAAAGTTGGAAGGTGCCTTGCAAAAACGGGCCGATGCTACTCTGGAGAGGCTCTCGGAGGAGAAGAGAGAACTCTGTCGGCGCATTTTTTTGCGCCTGACGAAACCCGGGGAAGGCACCGAAGACACAAAGCGTAGGGTCACGATGCAGGAGTTGTTGTCATTTCCCGAAGGGGCTGACGCTGCGGAGGAAATCATCCAAAAACTCACGATGGCTCGGCTGCTCGCCATCGAAGGCGATCTTACCCACAATTATGCTTTCGTCGAAGTGGCACATGAGGCTCTAATTCAGAACTGGTCGCAGTTCCGCAGATGGATTGATGTGGACCGAGCCGGTTTGCGCACGCGGACCCGCCTCAGCGAAGCTACGCGCGATTGGAAAAGCTCCGGTCGCGATTCTGGATACCTCTACACGGGCGCTCGCTTACTTGTTGTAAAGGAATGGGCCGATTCGCATCCCGGAGAGCCGAATAGTGACGAGGCAAGTTTCTGCGATGCGGCCTGGAGGCGCAGAAGCAAAGAGAAGCCAAAGAGCTTGAAGATACGAAACGACTGGCCCAAGCAGAAGCAGAGAGGGCTACTGAAGCAGAGAAGAGGCTGCAGGCGGAAGAAGAACTGCGTCAACGCGAGTTGGAAGCGGCCCGCAAGCTAACGAGAATGGAAGCGAAACGCGCCGCTGAGGCAGAGAAAAGCCATGAGAAGCAGGCAATAGCGGCAAAAGCGTTGCGCAATCTTTCCTATACTCTTGCGGCAGTCGCAGAAATTGCTGCAGTCGCTGCCGCCTTTGGTTTCTTCAAGAAAGACGAAGCCGAAAAAGAGACAAGGCGGGCAATTCAGGCGGAACAGGAGGCAAGAGATGACGACGCCGGCGACTGGCTCGTTATATTTCGGCTAGATAGTGCCAGGCCCGGCGCGAATTTGTCGTGACGCGGCAATCGGGATCCAAAAGCAACGTGATCAGCGCTTGCCGAACAGGTCTGTTTCGCAAATCCAGACCGCTGATCGGTGAACATTCTGGTGAATTCAGTTTGTTGACACATTCTGTTGTAACTCCTCGTAAGCCAGGTTGTAGGTCCGCAGTTGGTTACACATAGATCTCGAGCTCCAAGTTTCAGTGTTTCCGCCAGACGCAAAGTTTAGGCCGGTCCCCGATGGCGAAGATTCAATGGATCTCGTGAAACTCGGCGAGGCAATTCCCTGTGTAGCTAGTGAGACGAGATGACAAAAACCGACCGACCATGCTCGCATCTCGCCTTTGTTAACAATGAACCAACCATTCAGAAATCCGTTAGCTGGAGAAGTGATAACTTTAGTCGGAAGTCGAATCGATCAGCCTGACAGGGAGATGCCCTCCGCGCCGGTGAGCTCGTACTGGACGGCTGGCGCGGAAATAGGTCATCACATCACCTGCAACCTCCGAGGTCAATCGGTCGACTTGGGCTACTACAGCCTTGGCTTTTATACTGACCAGGGAAACCACTACAACTCAGGCCATCTCCAATTCGGGTCCGCCTGGAGGTTTTAAGATCGGAGAAATCTATGGCACAACGCGTCGGTAAATGCACAAACTATTCGGGCTGCAAATTAGCCTATCGAAAGGAAGAGATTAAGGTCGTCACGAAGGGATTCCACTGTCCCGAATGCGGTTCACCCCTCGAACCTGTCTGGACGACTAAGGGCATATCCCTGATATCCGCCGGCTTAATCGGGGTCGCAGCGCTGCTACTCCTAACCACCGGC
>Ga0306926_10007097_pt1 | contig 12128 bp, 7 predicted proteins | sample flu12Cox44000178_FD_203759 | JGI IMG/M metagenome (GOLD analysis project Ga0306926, IMG submission 203759) | Lab enrichment of tropical soil microbial communities from Luquillo Experimental Forest, Puerto Rico - flux8day.12C.oxic.44.000.178 (v2)... | ecosystem: Environmental > Terrestrial > Soil... | reverse complement strand
GGAAGCTCTTGTCGCTAGCCAGGGGCTTGAGCCGCGTCAGTTGCCTGAGGTCCGTGATCCAGCCGTCGCCGATGGCCTCACTGATCGCCCAGGAGAGCGCGGGATTGGCCAGCAGCAGCCAACGGCGCGGTGTGACCCCGTTGGTCTTGTTATTGAAACGCTCGGGAAACAGTTCGGCCAGGTCTTTGAGTGTAGTCTGGCGCAGCAGGGCGGAGTGGATGGCCGCCACGCCGTTGGTACTGTGCGAGCCGACGACCGCCAAGTTAGCCATGCGGATCTTTCGCCCGCCCTCTTCCTCGACGAGGCTCACACGTCGAAGGCGGCCCTCATCGCCCGGGTACCGGTTCTGAACGTCGACAAGCAGCCGTCGATTGATTTCGTAGATTATTTCCAGGTGGCGGGGGAGCATGATCTCAAACCACTCGAGCGGCCATTTTTCCAGGGCCTCGGGCAACAGCGTGTGGTTGGTGTACGCCAGCGCTCCTTTGGTGATATCCCAAGCTTGCCCCCAACCAAGATGAGCATCGTCCAACAAGATGCGCATCAGCTCGGCGACCGCAATCGCCGGGTGGGTGTCGTTCAGCTGGATCGCGACTTTTTCGGAAAACACACGCCAATCGGCATTGTTGCGGCCGAATCGCCGAACCAGATCCGCTAATGAGCAGGCAACCAAGAAATATTCCTGCACAAAACGCAGCCCCTTGCCCATGCTCGTGGAGTCGTCGGGGTACAGTACTCGGGTCAGGGATTCGGCAGACAGCGTCTCGGCCAGCGCGCCCACGAAGTCTCCCCCGCTGAACTCCTGGAAGTCAAAGTAATCGGGCGCTGCGGCGGCCCAGAGCCGGAGGGTGTTGATGGTTTTGCCGCCATAGCCCACCACGGGACGGTCAAACGGGATACCGATCACGCTAGACGGCCGACCGGGTACGACGCGCAAGCTTCCGGCGCGCAACTCGAACGAGCAGTTTATCCCGATTTCCACTTTCTCGTTCGGACGCGCCACCTCCCAAGGGTCTTGGCTTCGAAGCCAGTTATCGGGCCGTTCATCTTGCCAGCCGTTGCGCATCGACTGTTTGAAAATGCCGTACTCGTATCGAAGTCCATAGCCCATAGCCGGGAGTTGCAGGGTGGCGGCCGATTCCATAAAACAAGCTGCCAGGCGCCCCAGGCCGCCGTTACCCAGTCCTGCATCCGGTTCCTGCTCCAACAGGTCGATCCAGTCGATGTTCTTGTGACGGACGACTTCTTTGACCAGCGGATCGAGAAGAAGGTTAGTAACGTTGTTGGCCAAGGATCGACCGATAAGGAACTCCATGGAAAGGTAGTAGAGGCGCTTTGGGTTCCGGCGCTCGTAGGTCTTTTCCGTTAGTACCCATCGTTGGGAGAGAACGTCCCGCACGGAGCGGGCGAAGGCCTCAAACCGGTCTCGCGACGTCGCCTCGGCTAACTCGATCGCTTTATCAAAGAGGAGATGACACTCATAAAGCGCATCGTCGGTCCCCTCGATGCGAATCGGACCGCATCCGTACTGCTCAAGAAGTTCCGAAAGATTTGGAGATCGGCGTGATGCCGCATATTGTGCCAGGGTTTCCGTGCCCATTTGAGTATCCTTGTCTGAATGTGAAACGAGGGCGCCTCTGGCTCCTCCTCGTGCCATGGATACAGATAACTTCGTTGAAGCACAGAACGAGGATCGCCCATCGTTGGGCCTGCCTCACTGGTAGCCAGGATGTGGCGAATATTAAAATGCGCTCTTTTTTTTTGCCCGGCGCCGGAACTCATACCGCCGCCCGCGCCGGTTCTGGTCGGTGTTACGCGGCCAAGGCGGCTTTGATTTCCTCGCTCACGCTGGACTCGTATTTGCGGAAATTGTCCCGGAACAGGCCCGCGAGTCTCGTGGCTGTAGCGTCATAGGCTGTCTTGTCGTTCCAGGCGTCGCGTGGCCGGAGGATATCGGCGGGCACACCGGGACATTCGCGGACCACGTCGAAGCCGAATACGGGGTCGCGCTCGATCCTTGCTGTCCCCAGGGCGCCATCGTGGATCGCGTCGATGATGGTACGGGTGTTTTTCAGGCTGATGCGTTTCCCGACACCGTATGCGCCGCCCGACCAGCCGGTGTTCACGAGCCACACACGCGCCTGGTGGCGCTTCATCTTAGCGGCGAGAAGTTCGGCATACTTGTTCGGGTGCCACACGAGGAACGGACCACCAAAACACGGCGAGAAGGTGGCCTCGGGTTCGGTTACCCCGACCTCAGTACCGGCAACCTTGGCCGTGTAACCGCTGATGAAGTGATACATCGCGTGTGCGGGGGAAAGAGCACTCACGGGCGGCAGCACGCCAAACGCATCACAAGTGAGGAAGATCACATCGGTAGGGTGGCCGGCAACGCATGGGATCTTCGCGCTACGGATGAATTCGATGGGATAGGCGCCGCGTGTGTTCTCTGTGATGCTAGTGTCGGTGAAGTCCACGTTCCGGTCCTCCTCCAAGACCACGTTTTCCATCACCGCCCCGAAACGGAGCGCTTGGAAGATGTCCGGCTCGTTCTCTGGCGTGAGGTTGATCGCCTTCGCGTAACAGCCGCCTTCGATGTTGAAGATGCCGTCGTCGCTCCAGCAATGTTCGTCGTCGCCGATGAGGTGCCGTTTCGGGTCGGCGGAGAGCGTGGTCTTGCCCGTGCCGCTCAGACCAAATAGCAGCGACGAGTTCCCGGTCTGCTTGTCGGCTGTGGCGGAGCAGTGCATCGAGAGGATGCCGCGCTTGGGCGCAAAATAATTGACGGCGGTAAAAACCCCCTTTTTCATTTCGCCGGCATACTCGGTGCCGAGAATAACTAGCTCGCGGTCTTCCAGGCTTAGGTCAACACTGGTGGTGGACGCCATACCGGTGGTGAGGCGGTTAGCGGGGAATGAACCAGCGTTGTAAATGGTGAAATCCGGCTCGCCGAAATTCCCCATTTCATCCTTGGTTGGCCGAATGAGCATGGTATGCATGAAAAGAGCGTGGTAGGGGAGCGAGCAGATAACGCGGACTTTGATCCGATATTTGGGATCCCAGCCGGCGAAACCGTCGACGCAGTAGAGCCGCTCGCGTGTGTTCAGGTAATCAATCGCTCGCTGCCGGTTAACGGCGAAGGTACTGGCGTCGCACGGGATGTTCACGGGTCCCCACCAGACATCGTTCTCCGATTCAGCGTGCCTGACTAAGCGCTTGTCCTTCGGCGAACGGCCCGTCTTCACGCCCGAATAGGCCACCAGGGCACCATTTTCGGCGATGCGGGCGTCTTTTTCGTATCGAATTGCGTGTTCATAGAGTGAGCTAGCGGGGAGATTGTGATGAACGTCCTCGACGTTGAGTCCGTGCTTTTTGAGAGCGAGGGTGCCCATGGAAGATCCTTGACGCGGTCCGCCTGGAGGCGGATCTAATTTTCCCAAGGCTCACATTTTCCTATTTTGGCTATTCCGGGCTGCTTCAAGACAACAGTCGAACGTCAAGCAAATAGTCTGTATCTCGAATCTTCCACTGTGCATCGTTATCCCGGTAGGACCGCTCGATGTTCCCACCGGGGGGGCAGATGAGCTCGCCACAGGAGTGTCATTTGAAGCACCACCCAGTGCCAACGAAACGTGCTGTGTTTCCGGCTGCCATGGCGATTCTTCAGGGAGCTTGCGCAGGTGAGAAGGCTGCCGCAAAAGATGATGCCGGGCTAGCCGGGCCCGCGGTTTCTGCCGCGGTCGCCCCGGTGGTTGAGAGAACTGTACCGCTTTTCAAGGGACTCGCGGCGAGGGGGTTGCTTCGGACCCAAGATCTAAGCGAGGGCACCATGATCGAAGCGGGCAAAGCACGAATCCCGTCCACTGCTATGCACCATGCATCTGGGCGGTCGGCCGAAATGGCGCCAACCTCAAATCCTAGTGATTGGCGTTCGCAAGGAGGAGCGAGATTCCCGTGTATCGAAATAAGGATCGTGCCACTTCTGAAAGCAACTCACGCGGGCGATTGAGCGTGGGGAGGTGGGCGGCGGTTCTGGCCCTCTCCGTGTCGCTAACTAACGGGTGCGGCGAAAAGAAGGCCCAGACGGCGCCTCCTCCTCCTCCCGAAGTCGAGGTTGTCGAGGTGGTGCCGCAGGATGTCCCAATCACCAAGGAGTGGGTGGCTACTCTGAAGGGCCTGGTCGACTCTGACATACGCGCCCAGGTTGCCGGCTACTTGCTCAAACAGACCTACGTCAATGGTGCTGTGGTGGCCAAAGGAGATGTCCTGTTCGAGATTGATCCCAGGCCATTCCAAGCAGCAGTCGAGCAGGCCCAGGCAAATCTCGAACAGGCTCAGGGAGGCCTGGAACAGGCTAAAGCGGGACTGGCAGAGGCTCGAGCGAATCAGCAGCGAGCTGAGGCAGGGCTGGGCAAGACGGAGATCGACGTGGCGCGCTACACTCCGCTCGTCAAGGTCAAGGCGATCAGTCAGCAGGAACTGGACAGCGCCGTGCAGGCCAACCTCGCCGCGAAGGCGCAGGTTGAGGCAGAGAAGGCAGGGGTGGCCACGGCTTCGGCAATGATCGACGCCCGCAAGGCGTCTATCGTCGCTGCCCGAGCAGCCCTAGAGCAGGCGCAATTGAATCTCGGATTTACTCGCGTCACCTCGCCAGTCAGTGGGATCGCCGGCATTGCCAACGCCCAGGTCGGCGATCTAGTCGGCCCCCAGACCCCCATTCCTCTGACCAAGGTCTCGACCGCGGATCCCATACTCGCCCAGTTTGCCCCGGCCGAACAGGAGTATCTGACGGCGGTCCGAAGCGTTGGAGCGTCCAGCCCTAACGCCCGAGCTGCCCTGGGCCGGCTGAGTTTTGACCTGATATTAGCGGACGGATCGGTCTATCCGCACAAAGGTCGTCTTCAGTATATCGACCGCGAAGTTGATGTGAGAACTGGCACGATCACCATGCAAGTCGCATTTCCCAATCCCGGCAATGTACTCAGGCCCGGTGGATACGGCACCGTCAAAGCGGTGGTCAAGACCCAGAAAGGCGCCCTGGCGTTGCCGCAACGGGCTTTAACTGAGCTGCAGGGCCGCTACATGGTGGCCGTGGTGGACGACCAAGACAAAGTTACGCTTCGCCAAGTCAAGCCCGGAGATCAAGTTGGATCCTTGTGGGTTATCGCGCAAGGCCTCAAGCCCGGCGAGCGTGTGGTCGTCGAGGGAACGCAAAAGGTGAGGGAAGGCATGCAGGTTGTTGCGAAAGCATATCAGGGAAGCACAGGCGCGGCCGCCAGACAGAAACAGTAGAGACCTTACAGTCGCAAAGACAAAAAGCCATGGCTAAGTTTTTTATCAATCGCCCAATTGTTTCGATGGTGATTTCCATCATCATGGTCCTGGTCGGGGTTTTTGTCATGCTCACGCTGCCGACCGCCCAATTTCCAGATATCGCCCCACCGAACATCCAGGTGAAGGCGACTTACCCGGGGGCGGATGCGTTAACCGTAGAGCAGTCCGTTGCAGCGCCTATCGAGCAACAAATGAGCGGCGTCGACAACATGAACTACATGTATTCGATTAACGCGAACAACGGCACCCTGACACTGACCGTCGTCTTTGACGTTAAGACGAGTGCGAATACCGATCAGATTCTCACACAGATGCGGGAGAGCCAAGCTGCGTCGCAGCTTCCCGCCGAGGTGAACAACTACGGCGTCACGGTTCAGAAATCCACGGCCGCTCCTCTGATGCTGTTCGATCTTTACAGTCCGGATGGTAGGTACAACGCGGAGTTCCTTGCCAATTACGCTTATATAAACCTCAACGATCAGTTCACTCGCGTCCCGGGAATCGCGAGTGTGACCGTCTTCGGCGCCGGCCAGTATGCTATGCGCCTGTGGGTGCGGCCCGATCAGCTTTCGAAACTCCAAATCACAGTCCCGGACATCATCAAGGCGATTCAGTCTCAGAACACCGTCAACCCGGCGGGTCAGATCGGAGCCGAACCTGTGCCCGCCGGCCAGGAACTGACCTACACAGTCCGGGCTCAGGGCCGCTTGACCACGGAGGAGGAGTTCGGAAACATCGTGGTTCGTGCCAATCCCGACGGGTCCGTGTTGCGCTTGAAGGATGTAGCGCGGGCGGAGCTGGGGGCTCAGGTGTATAACTTGCGTGGCCGACTGGATGGCAGACCGGCGGCTGTCGTGGCTTTATACCAGCTTCCTGGGTCTAACGCGGTCCAGGCCGCGGCCGGAGCCAGGAAACTGATGCAGGAGGCGAAGAAGCGCTTTCCACCCGGCCTGGACTACACGATTGCGCTGGACACTACCGTACCGGTGACGGAGGGCATGAAGGAGATCGTACACACGTTGTTCGAAGCCATACTGCTGGTCATCCTGGTGGTTTACCTCTTCCTGCAAGGCTGGCGGGCCACTCTGATACCTCTGATGGCGGTGCCGGTCTCATTGGTGGCCACTTTCATCTTATTCCCAGTCTTTGGCTTTTCGATCAATACCCTCTCCCTATTCGGTATGGTCCTGGCAATTGGCCTCGTCGTGGACGACGCCATTGTCGTAGTGGAGGCCGTGGAGCACCATATTGAACATGGGCTTTCGCCCAAGGACGCCGCGTTCAAGGCCATGGAAGAGGTTTCCGGCCCCGTCATCGGTATTGCCATCGTTCTTTCCGCGGTGTTCATCCCTACGGCCTTCATCCCCGGAATCACGGGGCGACTGTATCAGCAGTTCGCGCTGACCATCGCCCTCTCCGTGCTGATCTCCGCCTTCAATGCGTTGAGTCTCAGCCCGGCGCTGGCCGCGTTGTTGCTGCGACCCAAGAGGGAAGCCCGCGGCCCACTGGGCCGCTTCTTCGCGTGGTTCAACCGGTGGTTCAACCGCGGCACGGACGGCTATGTGAAAGCCTGCGGCGTGCTGATTCACAAATTCGCCTTCAGCCTGATTCTGCTGATCGGCTTGGGCGCTCTTGCCGTCTGGTTTGGCGGGAAACTCCCGGGCGGATTCCTCCCTGACGAAGACCAAGGTTATGTCTTTGCGGCTTTGCAGCTTCCCGATGCCGCCTCTTTGCAGCGCACTGAAGCAGCCGCAGAAAAAGTGGAGGAGATCCTGAAACAAACGTCGGGCGTCGCACACGTAACCACCGTCGTGGGCTTCAATATGTTGAGCGGTGTGCAGAACACGTACAGCGCCTTCTTCTGGGTCACCTTAAAGGAATGGGCCGAGCGCAAGGCGCCGGACGAACAATACAGCGCCCTCAAAGCTCACCTCGGCTCGCTCCTCAGCCGCATACCCGAGGGCACAGCGTTTGTCTTCCCGCCGCCTGCGATCCCGGGAGTGGGCGCAGCTGGTGGATTCACCTTCATCCTGGCGGACCGCTCCGGCAAGGACGTTCAGTTTCTTGCGACGAACATGCAAACCTTCCTGGCAGCGGCCCGCAAGCGTCCGGAACTTACCGGCGTGTTTTCCCTGGCACTTCTGAGCGTCCCGCAGCTGTTTGCGAAAGTCGACCGCGACAAAACGCTCAAGCAGGGCGTGGACTTGAGCGAAGTCTATCAGACTCTGCAGGCCTTTATGGGCGGCGCACTGATCAACTACTTCAACCGCTTCGGCCGCCAATGGCAGGTGTTCGTTCAGGCCGAAGGCGACTATCGGACTAAAGCGGAGAATGTCGGCCGGTTCGACGTGCGGAACAGTCGCGGAGAGATGGTGCCGCTTTCCGCGCTGACGACGATCGAAAATCAGACCGGGCCAGAGTTCACCATGCGTTACAACCTGTACCGAGCCGTGCAAATCAACGGGAGTGCGGCACCAGGTTACAGTTCCGTTGACGCCATGAAGGTCCTGGAGCAGGTGTTCGCCCAGACCATGCCACCGGAAATGGGATACGACTATCTAGGCATGTCCTATCAGGAAAACCTGGCACGGAAAGGAGTGCCCGCCTCCGTCATTTTCGCAATCTCGGTGCTGTTCGTTTTTCTGATTCTGGCGGCTCTTTACGAAAGTTGGTCCCTGCCCTTCAGTGTGCTGCTGAGCACGCCGATTGCGGTTTGCGGCGCGCTGGGAGCGTTGTACCTCCGCCGCATGAGTAGCCTCTCGTTCGAGATGAACGTCTACGCGCAGATCGGCATGGTGATGCTCATCGGACTAGCCGCCAAGAACGCGATCCTGATTGTGGAATTCGCCAAGGCTGGTCACGAATCCGGCAAACCGCTGGTGGATGCCGCGCTCGAAGGCGCCAAGGTCCGTTTGCGGCCGATTCTGATGACATCGTTTGCGTTCATCCTGGGCTGCGTGCCACTGTGGACCGCCACCGGAGCCGGTGCCATATCGCGGCAAGTGATGGGTACCGCCGTGATCGGGGGAATGCTGGCCTCGAGCGCAGTCGCGATTTTCGTGATCCCCGCACTGTTCTACATCGTCGAGAAGCTCAGCGGCTACGGGAAGGTCAAAGTCCCCACCCAACGTCTGGAGCCGAGGACATCCGAATGAGTCACCGCGACCTGTTTCCGATTCGTGCTCTCCTCCTTGCGGCCCTTCTCCTGCCAGGCTGTGCCGTCGGTCCCAACTACCGTCGGCCGAGAGTCAACGTCCCGCCTGCCTTTCGCGGTGCGGAAGGTGCCGCTCAACAGGCCTCGTTCGCCGACCTGCCGTGGTGGCAGATCTTCAAAGATGACACCCTGACGGGACTCGTCAAGACCGCGCTGAAGAACAACTACGACCTGGCCATCGCCACGGCACGCGTCGAGCAAGCCCGCCAGATCGCCGCTCAAGCGCGTTCGCAATACTTCCCGGAAATCGACTCTAAAACACGCCTCACTGCCGGCAGCAACCAGTTCAACGTGAGTCCGTCAGGAACCGCGGGTGGCTTTAGTGGACTATTTCTCGGCATTGCCACAGTCGCCTGGGAAGCCGATGTCTGGGGGCGTATCCGGCGCCTCAACGAGGCCGCCAAGGCGGAATATCTTGGGACCAGCGAGGCGCGCCGCGGAGTCATGCTCAGCCTCGTCAGTGACGTCTCCACTGCGTACTTCCAACTGCTGGGACTGCGCCGCAAGCTCGAGATTGCCCTACTGTCGGAAAGCGCGTTCGATCAGTCACGAACCCTCTTCTTGCAGCGGTTGGAGGGCGGGATTTCTTCGATGTTGCCGGTGTCGCGGGCCTCGGCCAATCAGACCACAGCGGCGGCACAAGTGACCGAGTTCCAGCGGTTGATCGCGCTGACGGAGAACCAAATCAGCGTCCTGCTTGGCCAGAACCCCGGCCCGATCCAGGTCAAAACCACGCTTCTCGCGGACACAGTTCCGCCCGCGGTACCCGCAGGCCTGCCCTCGGCTCTGCTCCAGCGCCGACCGGACGTCCTCTCAGCCGAGCAACATATACGGTCTAAAAATGCGCAGATTGGCGTAGCAAAGGCGGACTACTTTCCAAAGATTGGCCTCACTGGATTCTACGGCAAACTCAGCCTTCCCCTGTCGGCTTTCACTTCGGGCGATTCCAACGCTGGCAGCATCGGCATGCTCATGGAAGGCCCCCTTTTTCAAGGCGGCAGGCTCAAGGCGCGGAAGCGCGAGGCGGTGGCCGAGTGGGATCAAGCCAAGTCGGAGTATCTGCAGACGGTCCTCAATGCCTTTCGGGATGTGTCTGACGCTCTGATCTCACGCGGGCGGTACGAAGGCATCCGTGCCGACCAGGGCAAAACCGTGCAATCGCTGGAAGAGGCGGTTCGTCTGGCGCAGATGCGTTACGACCAGGGGTTCTCCAGCTATTACGAAGTTCTCGAGGCGCAGCAGCAGCTGTTCCCGGCCCAGTTGGCTCTAACAGAAACCGATCTCGATCAGAGGCTGGTGATCATCCAGCTTTATAGGGCTCTGGGCGGCGGTTGGAACCTGAGCGATACGCAGTTTGTAACGGCCGGGGCGCCGTAACGGCTGAGGAGAAGGCGCAACCGGCTGCGGGAAATCCCCATGGCAACCGACCTCGCCTTGGCGCTCGGAATTCTGGCCCTGCTCGGGCCGCGTGTTCCGGCCCGGCTCAAGGTCTTTCTGACGCCGCTCGACATCGCCCAAGATTCGGGAGCCGGGCCGTTCATCGCACTGGTCTATGCCGACCGCATTTAGGTGGCTCCCCTGATTGCAGCGGTTGCGTTTCTGGTGTTGGGTGTATTCGCGGCTCACCAGCGAGTCAACTTGGCCTTCCTCTACGCCGCCTTGGTGATCCGCGTCTGGCTGGGTGTCTCTCTATCCGGAATTCACGCGACCTAGCCGGAATTCTGGTAGCTTTGGCGGTCTCGATCCGGAGCCGTGTCCGACCGAAGCGCTTGATCACCATTGCGGTGAGCGACTGGCGGGACTGGAGGCGAGCAACCTCACCGGTAAAGTTGATACCTTACTCAACTTGAAATCAAATGGACGCCCATGGAACAGTGGTCGCAAGTTATGGAGTGGCGTTGTTCGGTCGGGCTTGGCTCGAACGCTACCTTCATCCGGTCACAGCCTACGTGCTTTTGCCGCTGTTCGCACTGTTCGATGCCGGTGTCGTCATAGACTCCGGAGTCGCAAAGACGCTCGCCCAACCCGTAGCCTTGGGTATCCTGTTCGGCCTGCTCATTGGCACGCAGGTCGGTATCACTGCGGCGAGTTGGATCGTGATCCGATCCGGGCTCGCGGAGATGCCCAGCGGCGTCAATTCGGGCCAAATCCGCGGCTCGGCGATTCTAACGGGTGTTGGTTTCACATGTCCCTCTTTGTCAGCGACTTCGCCTTCGGGAGAGAACTGATCATCGGGTTTTCTAAAATCGGTATCCTGGCCGGCTCGGCTCTTTGCTCCGCGGTTGGTTACTAGGTTCTGCGGTCGGAGCTAGATCTAGAAGCGCCGCCAAGCAAGCGCGCAACGGCCAAAGGTCCCGGCAGAAACTACATCGGTCCGCCTTCGGTCTGCATCTCGAAAAAAGAGGAGACTGCGTGATCCTCCGCACGAAGCGCCGCGGGCGCCTGATCCCGCAGAAGTCTTGAATCATGAGAGTTACGATCCACAGATGCCTGCTCCTCGTCGCGCTTTTCACTCTGGCAGGCACCAGCCTCCTCGCCGCGGCCGATCCGGACAGCAAAGAGCACGGCCTGCCGCAACAAGCTGTCGAGATCGCACGGCCGCTCGGTTTCCCGATCACGAACTCCATGGTGGTCACCTGGATCGTGGCGGCAGGCCTGATTGTTCTCGCCCGGGTTGCGACGCGCGACATGAAACGGGTGCCCGACGGAGCGCAGAACTTCCTCGAATGGCTGGTTGGAGGTCTTTACGGATTTCTGGAAGGGATCATAGGGCCCCATTTAGTCAAGCGAACATTCTGGTTTTTCGCTACGATCTTCATCTTCATCCTGTCGGCGAATTGGTTTGGCCTCATCCCCGGAGTGGGCACGATTGGGTGGGGACACGAGACCACGAGCGGCTTCAGGGTCGATGACCCCTTGCTCCGCGGCGCGAATGCCGATCTGAACTTGACGCTGGCCATGGCCCTGGTCTTTTTCGCCTGCTGGATCATCTGGGCACTGCAAGAGGTCGGGCCGATCGGATTCGTCAAAGAATTGTTTGCCCCCAAGGGTGACACGGCCGGTCTGTTAAAGGTGCTTATGGTGGTTGTGTTTTTCGCCGCCGGCTTGATAGAAGTTGTCTCGATTTTGTTTCGACCGGTCTCGCTGAGCTTTCGTCTCTACGGCAACATCTTCGCCGGCGAGAACATGCTAGAAACCATGTCGAAGTTGGTTCCCGGGCTAGGTTGGCTGCTGCCGATTCCGTTTTACTTCCTGGAGTTGGTCATGGGTTTAGTGCAAGCGTTAGTCTTCATGCTATTGACCGCCGTTTTCACTCTCTTGATTTGCCAGCATGAGGAACCATCACCGGCGGCGAAGCCTGAACCCGAAGTGTGAGTTTTGCCGAAAAGGGCCGGTTAGGTGGGCTGAGAACGGCAAGAAAGCGAAAAGGTGAAGGATATATGTCAATGTTGGCACTGATAACACCCCCTGAACTGGGCGGAAGCCTTCCGGGCGGAAGCCTCCTGAGCGGCAACATCCACGTTGGGCTGGCCGCTGCGGGCGCAGCCATTGGTGTGGGTTTGATCGGCATGGCGGCTTC
>Ga0306926_10007096_pt1 | contig 12128 bp, 11 predicted proteins | sample flu12Cox44000178_FD_203759 | JGI IMG/M metagenome (GOLD analysis project Ga0306926, IMG submission 203759) | Lab enrichment of tropical soil microbial communities from Luquillo Experimental Forest, Puerto Rico - flux8day.12C.oxic.44.000.178 (v2)... | ecosystem: Environmental > Terrestrial >... | reverse complement strand
CCAGCCCGGGGACGGAGGCTACGAGGAAGCCAGACGGGTTCATAACGGGATGGTCGATAAAAGGCCGGCGCTGATCGCCCAATGCGGCGGGACTGCCGATGTCGGCGAAGCCGTGAATCTCGCCCGCAACCTGGGCCTAGAAGTGGCCGTTCGCGGCGGCGGACACAACGTGGCAGGTCGAGCCACGGTGGAAGGTGGGGTGATGATCGACCTGGCCCGGATGAAGGGCGTTTACGTCGATGCAAGCCGCCAGACAGTCCGAGCGCAAGGCGGTGTCACCTGGGCCGAGCTCAATCGAGAGACGCAGCTGCACGGCTTGGCGGTGACCGGAGGCGTGGTATCGACCACCGGTATCGCGGGGCTGACACTGGGCGGAGGCATCGGATGGCTCATGGGGAAATACGGGCTGGCCCTCGATAATTTGCACTCCGTGGAGTTGGTGACAGCCGAAGGTCGGGTGTTGCGGGGAAGCGCCGAGGAGAACCCGGATCTGTTCTGGGCCGTCCGCGGCGGCGGCGGCAATTTCGGCGTGGTGACGTCGTTCGAGTATCGACTTTTTCCGGTTGGACCGACAGTGACCGGAGGACTGATCGCGTATTCCTTCGAATGCGCCCGGGAGATGCTGCGGTTTTACCGGGATTTCACCGCATCCATTCCTGACGAACACACGGTTGCTGCGACGCTGGTGCACGCCCCTGACGGCTCTGGCACCAAATTGGCGGCAGTGGTCGCGTGCCACTGCGGATCGCTTGCCGAGGGCGAGGCGGCGACGCGACCGCTCAATGAGTTCGGCTCCCCGGTGATCGCGCCACTGGGCGCGATGCCGTATTGCCAGCTGAACCGCATGCTGGACGACGGCTATCCCAAGGGTGCGCTGAATTACTGGAAATCGAGTTTTCTCGCACGGCTGAGCGACGATGCTATCGACACGATGATAGAAAATTTTGCCTGTTGTCCGACCCCGATGGGACAGCTGCTGCTGGAGCACTTTCACGGCGCCGCGACACGGGTGGGGCCGACAGACACGGCATTTCCGCACCGGACAGAGGGCTACAATTTCCTGGTCGCTTCACAGACTATGGATCCCGCGATATCCGACCGGTGCACGGCCTGGGTACGGCAAACCTATGCGGCGATGGAACCGTTCATCGCGCCCGGCCGGTACGTAAATTACCTGGATGACGACGAGACCGGCGACTCGGTCCCGGCGGCATACGGCCAAAATTACCGGCGGCTCCAAGAGATCAAAACAAAGTACGATCCGAACAACTTTTTCCATATGAACCAGAACATCCTCCCGTCAATGCGGCTCGCTGCTCGCCGCACTGACGGGTGATCAGGTCTCAGCTTTTCGCGCGATCGTACTGCCTGCTCGTCGCACCGGGGGCGCTTCGAGGACGTGCATCGCGGCAGGTGCGACCCCGAGCAGACGCGCCGGCAGGGTAAGATCCGCGGGGCCGCTTCCGGAACGCTGCGCGACGCCAGCAGCCGCGCGACCAAGGCGTTCTATCCGGCATTGTCGATGTGCGACATGATCTTCTCCGGCGTCTTCGAGCGTCATCGGCGCCTGACCCTGGCCATCGTCGAGTTCGAGCTGTCCTGGGCGCCGAATATGCTCACCTCGATGGACTACACGTATCGCGAGCCCCACGGCGAAGCTGACCGCCCTGCTTGAAGAGCCAGCGTGCCCGCGCCGCTCACGGAGGCCACGCGCTTCCGGTGCCAGCCCGACGTCGAACCGGCCCTGCCGAGGCGCAGGCTGAGCTGCGCATCATCCCCGAGGCCGCTGGCCATGAGAAAGCCGCGGTTCGTCGCCTGTGATTTTTCTGCGAACCCGAAGGGGGGTGGCGGCGATGGTCGGCGGGTGGGCTCGAGGCGTGCACCATCACCGCGGCCGCGGCGCCAGGTCGTCAGGCAAAGGCGCGGAGACGCCGCGTTGTCTCGTCGGCGAGCCGCTCGACCAGCTCGGCTGCCTTCGTCGCTCGTGCCAGCGCCGCTGACTGCCCAGACGTCAGGGCTGTCCATTCGCGGTCTCCCGAGTCGCCGAGCCTCTGGGTGAGGCTCTGTTGCGCCGGGACCGGAAGCGGCTCCAGCCCGGATGCTTCGAGATCGTCGATCAGCTTGTTGCGGATATAGCGGCACGGCCTGCCGCTGATCACATCGGTGACGGCAGTGCAGGCATCGTCCGCCTCGGCGAGGGCGGCGCGATGCGCGTCGCGAACGTCGGCTTCCTCGCACAGCAGAAAGGCGGTGCCGAGCTGCACGGCGCTGGCGCCGAGCATGAACGCCGCTGCCGCCGTGCGGCCGTCGGCCACGCCCCCGGCGGCGACGACCGGAAGCCGTACCGCGTCGACGACCTGCGGCAAGAGCGAGAACAGTCCAGGCTGCATGCTCATATTGACGCCGGTAAAAGTGCCGCGATGGCCTCCCGCCTCAATGCCCTGCGCGATGATCGCGTCGACGCCCCGCTGCTCGAGCAGTCGCGCTTCGGCGACTGTTGTCGCGCTCGACAGAATAAAGATCCCCGCCGATTTGAGCGCCCGGATGACCTCGGGCTCAGGCAAACCGAAGTGAAAGCTCACCATCTCCGGCTTGGTGTCCAGCAACACAGCAACGTGCTCGGGACCGACATCGCTGACGCCGCCCGCGGGTTCGGGCACTGGCCCCAAACCGTGGGCGTCGTATTGGATCTGCAGATGCTGCCGCATCGCCGCGCTGGTCTCGGGCCCGCAACGCGGATCGGGCCAAATCGGGTAATTGACGTTGAGACTGCCGCCGCTTTGCTGGCGGAACGCGGCGATGCGGCGCGCTGCCTGCTCGGCGCTCCGGCCCCACATGCCGAGGCCGCCCAGCCCCCCGGCATTGGTCACCGCCGCCGCCAGAGCCGGCGTGCTCGCGCTGCCCATCGGAGCCTGCAGAATGGGCCATTTGAGATGCAGGCTCTCAGTCAAGGCGTTCGTCGGCCACATGCGCGTGTCCTCGTCAGCAAACGTAGCAAACGTAGGGCGGGTTAGCGAAGCGTAACCCGCCAAAACGAGATCCAGTGCGGCAGATGGCGGATGACGCTGTGCTCATCCGCCCTACAGATCGTTAGCCCTTTCTGGGCGACCAGCCATAAGCTCTGGCGCAAGCGCCGCCCATCAGCGTGGCCCGCTCGGCCTCGCTCACGCAGTTGGTCTTAACGAAAGGCTCGACGGCCTGCTCGTAGTTGACGACGGCGAAGGCGCGCGTCCAATCCGTGCCCCACAGGCAGCGGTCGAAACCCCAGGCGTCGAACACGCGGGCGAGCGGGTCCCAAATATCCGGGAAAGGATACGGCTGCCGGGACAGCGTGCAGGCGCCGCTGACCTTGATCACCGCGTTCGGGCGCCTGGCGAGTTCGAGCACCTTCGGCAGGTCGGCCCAGGGCTGCGGCGGCGCGGGCGGCACGCGCGGCTGCAGGATGGCCAGATGGTCGATGATGAACCGCGTCTCGGGGTGGCGATCGATCAGCGCGGTGCCCGCGTCCACATTGCCCCAGAACAGGACGTTGACCGGGAAATCGTGGCGGCTGGCGGCGCGCGCGATCCGGTCGAGGCCCGGGTCGTCCGGCGCGCGGTTCGCCTCCTTTGTGAGCATGATGCGGACGCCGACCGCGCCCGGCGTCTTCTTCCAATCGGCGATGACATCGGCCACCGCTGGATCGTCCGGGTTGACCGGCTTGACGAGCGCGAACCGGCCGGGATGGGCCCGTTGCACCTCCACCGCATAGCTGGCGTCATACTGGTACATGGAGAAGGCGGAGATGAAGATCGCGCCGTCGACGCCGACCTTGTGCATCGACGCCACCATCTCGTCACCGGTGACGTGATCGGGCCAGTTCGGCACGCTGTGCCAGGGCCGCTTCGGCGTGTTCGCCTCATATACGTGGACCTGGGAATCGATGATCGTCATCAGGAAAGCTCCTCTGTGCCACGCTAGTTTGGCTGTCACCACCGGTTCCTGTCCAGAGGGCCCGCGCCACCTGGCTCTGGAGGCGCGCTTCTGCCGTCCGCTACCTAGTGGTCGGCCAGGCGGTACCGCAGCAAGTCGGCGAGCGATGGCGCCAGGCCCGGCAGTGTCGTCAGCTCGTCGGTATCGAGCGCGACCAGGATCGAACCCAGCACCGCCGTGAAGGCGCCGATGACGACGGCGGTGTTCATGACCTCGTAGTCACGGTTGATCAATTGCGACAGAAACAGCCGGAAGACCAAAGAGAGCTGGAGGATCGGCGTCACCACCATCAGCGGCGCGACCGCGAGCGATGCGTAGACGAAGGCCTGGGAGATGGCGACCAATACAGCCGAGGAGAGAAACCACGGCAGGTTTTCACGCCTCATGCGCCGTATGTCGCGCCAGGCGCCGGGCTTGAGCAGGATCAGCGAGAAGAGCAGCGTCGCCGCCGTATAGGCGAGGCAGCCTGCGGCCGCCGTGCTGGCGCCGGGCGCCTCCAGGAATGCCTGGCGGGCCATCAAGGGCGAGCTGCCATAGCACATCGCCGCAGCCAGGCCGAAGATGTAGCCCGAGAGGACGCGCGGCTGGAAGGTCGGTTTGGGCTTCGGTTCCGGCGCGGCCGGCTCCCCCTGTGCGAGTACGGTCGGGACGGGCACCGCCGCCGGCAGGGGTGTCGATGCCTTCTTCTTGCTCCCTCCCGCATTGCTCTGGGTGATGAAAGAGCCGCCCAGCATCAAAACCGAGCCAATCGCCTGCAGCACAGTGAATTTCTCGTGCAGCATCGCCACCGCCAATATCATCGCGAAGGGTACCTGCAGCTGGACCACCGGCGCCGTCAGGTTCACGCCCATCAGCTGGTTGGACTTGTAGTTGCAGTAGCGGCCGATAACGAAATGCACGACGCCCTGGCACGCCAGCCAGGCGAGAGCTACCGTCGGGAACAGCACGAGCTGGCCCAGCTCGCCGAACGCGACGGTCATGACCAGGAAGGAAAGTCCGCCGATCGGCACGGTCAGAGCCATGCCTTGCAGCACGCTGCCGGTCACCACCCCCCTGCGCATCGTAACGTTGTTCAGCGCAAAGGTGAACGCGCCGAGCGCAGCGTACAGGACACCGAGCAAGAGTTCCCCCCTCAAAGACCTATTATCTTGCCCGCCTGTCTACATCATGCCTTTGGTCATACCGTCACGTCGGGGGCAACACCACCCGCGCCTACCAATTTGACGTGGTGCGGCTGCCCCTCCGTGCTTGAAGAGCCAAACCTCTCTGCGGATCGACGAGGCGATACGGATCGAACTGCAGCGCTCACCCACGCGGCGATGATAGAATACGACGACCCGCCTCGAGCAGCATATCGCTGATCCACGCCCCTTGCATCGCGTCCCCTTGCATCCTGCGCCCGGCCTGCCGGATGCGATTTGTGATTTCCTGCATTGTCTTGACAACTTCCGGATGGTCGGGTTGGCCGGGATAGCCAAGACTTTGGGAAAAATCGTTCGGGCCAATGCTGTAGAGGTCAATGCCCGGCACTGAGAGAATGGCGTCGAGGTTGTCGGGCACGGCGCGATCTTCCAGCAAAGCGCAGACCAGCATCTCTTCGTTGGCCTCGCGGTAATACGCCGCCTTGTCGGCAATCCCGGCATTGTAGTCGGTGCCACGGTTGGCCCCGAATGACCGCTCGCCAACCGGACCGAAGTAGCACGCCCGCACCAGCTGGCGGGCGTCCGCCTCGGTGGCGATGTGTGGGCCCAATATGCCCATGATCCCGCGATCGAGATAGCGCAGGATGGTTGACGAGCCGATGTCCGGCACCCTGGCGATCGTTGTCAGGTTATGGCGTTCGGCGGTCCTGCAGAGGTCCTCGAGCTGGTCGAGGCCAAACGGCCCATGCTCGCCATCGATGAAGACGAAATCGAAGTCGAGCTTCCCCAGAATGTCGATCACCCATGGGGATGGGAAGGACAGGTTGTAGCCGTAGGCCTTGCGTCCGGTCCGCATGGCGGCTTTGACACGGTTGGGTTGCTTCATCGTATGTCCTCTTTTGTGCGGCGACTGCGATCTGGTCGCCCCATCCTGTCGGTGTCTGGCCTGTCGGTGTTTGGCCCGTTGGTAGCGGCTGAACTCTGCACCGGGAGAGCCAGTCCTCCAAGATGAGATGCAAAGCGCCGAATGAGCAACCGCCTCTATACGCCGATTTCGGTCCTTCATCACGATCGGCCGCCGATTTCCGACCCGAAATCGACGTGCTCGTCGACATCCTGATCGGCGCCAGGTCCTCCGGTAATCGGCCGTTTAACGGCCCACAGCGCCGCGAGACCGGCTATAATCCACCGTTTCCTACCCGACCGGAGCGCCCAGATGAGCGACTTTCCGAGCTGGCATATCGTCGGCGACTGGTTCGACAACTGCAGTTGTGCGGTTCCCTGCCCGTGCACCTTTGCCCAGGCGCCGGATAATGGCTTCTGCGAGTCGGTGCTGTTCTGGCACGTCCGCGAGGGCTACTACGGCGACGTCAAGCTCGATAATCTCAGCTTTGTGCGGGTCGGGCGCTGGGAGGGTGACCTTTGGGCGAGACAGGCGACTGGAGTCGCTGGCCTCTATATCGATGATCATGCCGACGATCGGCAGATGGAGGCGTTGCCGATGATTATCGGCGGCCGCGCGGGTGGCTTCCCCGGCTGGGTCAACGAGTGCTTCGCCGGAGGGCGGAAGAGCCGTGGCATCGAGCGAGCCCAGATCACCTACGAGATTGCGCCCGATCTCGGGCATTGGGGGGTCGACATCATCGGCAAAGTGAAGGCCTGGGCCAAGGCGATCAGCGGACCAACCAGCCCGCCGGGGAAATATCCTCAGCTGATAAACGCCCCGGGCAGCGAAACCGGGCCCGGGCCGCAGGTCGTCACGTGGGGGAAGTCGACGATCCTATCGGTCGACGCGCACGGCTTTAAGTTTGAGTACACGCTGAATTCGGCGAAGCACATCCCGTTCGACTGGGTCGGACCCTGACAGTGTCGTAGATCACCGAATGACGACCACTGGCACAACGGTCCTCGAAGCCGTGCTGCGGCGAGACCGCATCGTGGTGGTTGCCGCTCTTGTCTCAGTCATCACGCTTTCTTGGATTTGGATCCTGCTCGGCGCGGGCACCGGCATGACCGCGATCGCCATGACCCTCGGATCGGGAATGCCGGGCGTCGCGGCCATGTTGATGGAGACGGCGGCATGGTCACCAGGATACGCCGGTCTGATGTTCGCGATGTGGTGGGTGATGATGGCCGCCATGATGCTGCCGAGCGCGTCACCGGTACTGCTCTTATTCGCTCGGATAAACCGCACCCAAAAAGCGGGCGGCCGTCCTTTTATTCCCACCGGGATTTTCGCCGCTGGGTATTTGGCGGCCTGGGGCGGGTTCAGTGCGCTCGCGACAGCGTTGCAATGGAAATTGGAGCAGCTTGATCTGCTGTCGCCAATGATGGTGACGACTAGCCACTGGCTCGGCGGTGCGATTCTGCTCGCCGGTGGCGTTTGGCAGTTGACGCCCGTCAAGACCATCTGCCTGCGACATTGCCGTTCGCCGATGGGCTTCCTTGTCCAGAGTTGGCGGCCGGGACGGCTTGGCGCCTTTAGAATGGGGCTCGAGCATGGGAGCTACTGCTTGGGCTGCTGCTGGTTCTTGATGGGGCTGCTTTTCTTTGGGGGCATCATGAATTTGTTTTGGATTATCGGCCTGGCCGGCTTCATCCTTTTGGAGAAAACCATGCCGATGGGCTCCCGTATCGGACGGATCGTCGGCGTCGGCGTTGCTGCCTGGGGGGTGTTGCTGCTCGCAACCACGACACTCACGGTCGCGGCGCCAACTGACTATCGCTTCGAGGTAGTCGAGCTACAGCCCTCGGTTCCGGGCAAGACCATGGTCACGGTTCGCCTTCTGCATGTGCAGGACAAAAAGCCCGTCGACGGAGCTGTCATCCTTGAATCCAAAACGGACATGGGCCCGAGCGGCATGGGCGAGATGTCGGGCAAGGTGACGGCAACCACATCCGATCAGCCCGGGCTTTATCGCTTCTTGATCGAGACTGGGATGGCTGGAAAGTGGGAGCTAATTCTCACTGCGAAGGTGCAAGGGGAGGCCGGTCCTGTCACCGGCAAGATCACCTACGACGCCAAATGAGCCGAACGACAACCAGAGCTCCGTCGTCGCGCCATGCTGCGCAGTCGTCGCCGCCCTTAGTTCAGCCGGCCTTTGTGGCTCAGATGGATATGCGCGAACTGACCGTACGTGCTGGTCAGATCCAGTGCAATCGGACCGCTTGTCTTGCTCGTGCCGCTGCCGATCTCGGCCAGGCGGAATTCAAAACTCTGCGGAAAATCGATCCTGACACGATGTTCGGCACCGGTTACGGGATTGCGGATCGGTTCACCGACCGACCGCACCAGGCCGGGGATTTCAAGCCGGGCTCGGCGCGCGTCGACATCAACCTCAAAGTCGATCGGACAATACAACGGGTCGTGCTTGGTCGGACACATGGCGCTGAAGACCCACCACACCGTGGCCATGTCCTGGGTTTCCTGTCCGGACAAGATTTGCGCGAGGGCATTGCGCTGACGCGCATCGGCGCGCTCGTCGATAACGATTTGCATCACCCCGTTACCCTCGTGGACTGCGCCGGGCCACCGCCACATGACGGCCGCGCGCAAACCATCCAGACGCACATCTCCAAAATTACCTTGATGAACCTGATAACCCGCCACCGCCTCGCAGAAGCCCTTGTCCGGCAGCGCGTTGAACTGGCAGCCACAGCCATAAGCGCAGTTGCAGTTGGCAAACTCGGTGCCCTTGATCTCCCACGCGACTGAGACGGTCATCGCCACGCCTCCCTTTGCCTATGTTGAGGCACTTCCTATTCGTTGCATCCGTGATCGTCGAGAATGCCGGCGACCGCGAAAACGCGGACCTCGCGCCGGATACCCTTGGCGGCGATGCTGCCGCGTTCCTCGGCGCGCACGATGCCGCGCACCAGTGCCCAGGTCGGATAGGAGATCAGGATGCCGCCCGGGTCGGCGTCCGCTTGGATCCGTGCCGCGAGATTAACCTCGGCGCCGATGATCGTGTAATCCATGCGGTCTTCCGAGCCGAAATTGCCGACGTTGCAATAACCGGTATTGATGCCGATCCGCATCTGGAAGGGTTGCTCGAAACCGCTGGCGTGCCATTCCTGCTGCAATTCGACCATCTGCCGCTGCATGGCGACAGCCATCCGCACGCAGGCCCGCGCGTCCTCCTCGGCGCCTTTGGTTTCGGGATCGCCGAAAAACATCAGCATCGCGTCGCCGATGAATTTGTCGATGTGCGCGCCGTGAGCCAGCGCGATCTTCGACATTGCGGTGAAATACCGGTTCAACATCGCCGTCAGGTCTTCCGGCTGCATGTCGGCGGTGGTCGCGACAAAATCCTTGATGTCGCTGAAGAACACCGTCAGCCGCTTGCGTTCGGTGGCCAGCTCCACGTCGCGCGAGCCGGCGAAGATCGAGGCATAGACCTGGGGTGAAAGGTATTTGGAGAGCTTGACCGAGAGGCTCTCCAGCATCCTGGTCTTTTCGTCGAGAGCGGCGTTCCGCTCCTCGATCTCTTTCAGCGTATCGCGCAGCAGCAGGTGGGTCGCCACGCGCGCACGCACGACGGTGGGGTTGAACGGCTTATGAATGTAATCGACCGAGCCGAGCTCGAACCCCTTTGCCTCATCCTCGGCTTCGGTCCGCGCCGTCAGAAAGACCACCGGAATGGCCGCGGTCTCGGGATCGGCCTTGAGTCGCGCGCAGACCTCGTAGCCATCCATCTCAGGCATCGTCACATCGAGCAAGATCAGGTCCGGCTTTTCGCCGGCACCAGCATGTTCGAGCGCCTTGGCGCCGCTGGTCGCCACCTTGGTGCGATATTGATCCTTCAGGATGGCCAGCGCCGCGGCGATGTTGGCCGGCGTATCGTCGACGATCAGAATGGTCTTGTCCGCCATAAGGTCCGATGACTCCGTAAATCCCTCCCCCTGGATGGGGGAGGGTTTTGGGGGGGGTGGAAGCACGAGAACCGGCGCCGATAATTCATCCCGAAGCGCGGCGCCCTCGGCCACGTCACCCCCACCCTGACCCGCCCCCATCAAGGGGGCGGGAAAGCGCGATATTGCGCACCCGGACGAGGGCGGCGTCGAAGTCGAAATTGGTGACCTCGCGGAGGAGGGCCTCGGCCTCTTCTTCGCCTAAGGCGTGCTCCAGCAGCTCCTGTGCGGCGAGCGCGCAATCGAGTGCGGCGCCATTGCCGTCGGCCAGCATGGTTTCGAGTTGAGAGAGGGCGGCGCTGAGGGCGGCGCCGTCGGCGCCGGCCGTTGCCGTTTCAAAGCGGGCGGTAATCGCCTGCAGCTCTACCAATGCTGCATCGAAGGCGAAGTTCTGCACCTCGCGGGTCAGCCCGGCAAACTCCTCGGGGGTCAGCGCTTGGGCCAGCATCTCCTGCGCCTCGAGCAGGCAATCGAGGGCGGCGCCGTCGCTGTCGAGCAGCAGGGCCTCTAGCCGTCCGAGCAATGGGATCACGACCGCCATATCGACCGATTTCGGCGCCCCAGGCTGCGCTTGCGTCGGTGCCGCCGGCGCAAGCGCCGCCCGGATCGCTGCGATCACCGCCCCAACCGCGTTTCCAGTGCCGCCAGATCGTCTTCGATCCCCTCCAGCCTGCCGTGCCGGATGCGGTCTTCGACGACCGCTGCCGCCCCGCTTGCGGGTTTGATGCCGAGGGTGGCGGACACGCCTTTGAGCGTGTGCGCCAGCCGTTCGGCTGTCTTCATGTCAGCGGCGGCGAGTGCGGCGCGTAGGGCGGTCGGCGTGTCGGCCTGGTCTTCGGCATATTGCCGCAGCATGGCGCGGTAGAGGCGCTCGTTGCCGCCCACCCGGTGCAGGCCGCCCGTCGTATCGACCCCTACGATTTCCGTCGGCTCGGCGGCAGCAGCCTCGCGAGGCACGGTACCGGCGCGGGGTACCACGCGCTGACCGGCGAACGCCAGCACCGTCCGGTACAGGAGATCCGGATCGATCGGCTTGGTGATGTGGTCGTTCATGCCTTCGGAGAGACACTGATCGCGCTCCTCGGCCATCGCCTGCGCGGTCATCGCGATGATCGGCAGGCTGTCGTAGCGCGGATCCGACCTGATTGCTCGCGTCGCCTCGTGGCCGTCCATCACCGGCATCTGCATGTCCATCAGCACGATGTCGTAGGGCGGCGGCTGTACGGCGCCGGTGATCGCGGCCACTGCCTCGCTTCCGTCATTGGCGATGCTCACCGCAGCGCCCCCTTTCGTCAGCAATTCCACCGCGATCTGCTGATTGACCGCGTTGTCCTCGACCAGCAGCACGCGGATGTCAAGTTCGGTACCGTCGCCTCCGGCAGCGCTGACCGCGGCCTGCCGCCGCCCGCAAAGGTCTCGACCAGCATGTCGTAGAGCGAGGACAAGGTAATTGGCTTTGTCAGGAACCCGACCGCCCCGGCATCCTCGGCCGCCTGGCGCACCGCCTCGGTGGCAAAGCCCGTGACGATGATCTGCGGCGGTGACTCACTCGCCTTGTCCCGCAAGATCGTCCGCGTCGCCTCGGCGCCGTCGATCCCCGGCATCCAGTGATCCATAAAGACCACCCGATAGGGATCGTCGGCCGATGCCCGGTCGAGCTCGGCATAGGCCTCGCGCGCCGACCCGACGCTATCGGCCCGCAGTTGCAGTTCCCGCAGGCTGCGGGTCAGGATCTCGCACGCCAGCGGATTGTCGTCGACCACCAATGCCCTGATACCGGCGATCGCGACCGGCATCGCCTGCCGCGGCCGTTGCCGCGCGGTGACGCCGAGCCACAAAGTGACGCGGAATGTGCTGCCGATCCCTGCCTGGCTTTCGACCGCGACGTCGCCTTCCATCATCTCGGCCAGCCGCTTGACGATGGTCAGGCCCAGCCCCGTGCCGCCATAGCGGCGGGTGGTCGACCCGTCGGCCTGACTGAACGCCGAGAACAGCCGGGCGCTCTGCTCTGGTGTCATGCCGATGCCGGTGTCGGCGACCGCGATCTCGAGGCACACCCGGCCGTCCCGCTCGTCGCGGCGGGTGATCGATACCTCGATGTGC
>Ga0306926_10007093_pt1 | contig 12130 bp, 8 predicted proteins | sample flu12Cox44000178_FD_203759 | JGI IMG/M metagenome (GOLD analysis project Ga0306926, IMG submission 203759) | Lab enrichment of tropical soil microbial communities from Luquillo Experimental Forest, Puerto Rico - flux8day.12C.oxic.44.000.178 (v2)... | ecosystem: Environmental > Terrestrial > Soil... | reverse complement strand
GCCGAAAGACGCCGAGCTCCACAATCGCCTCGGCAGTGTCCTGTGCGATCTCGGCCGCCTGAAAGAAGCCGAGCACAGCTGCCGTCGCGCCCTCGCGCTGAAGCCGGGGCTTGCCGAGCTACACAGCAACCTCGCCATGGTGCTCATGGCGCAGAACCGCACCTCGGAAGCCGAAGGGAGTGTCCGCCGGGCGCTCGAGCTCGATCCTTCCCTCACCGCGGCGCTCGTGCTGCTCGCTGAGTTCGAGGGCGCGCGCGGTGAGTTCGCAGCGGCCGAGGCGCTCATCGAGCGTGCCATCGGCATCGATCCCGACATGCCCGAAGCGTGGGCGGCGCTCGGCCGCTGGCGCACGGGCTCGCGTGAGGATGACACCTGGCTCACGCAGGCCGTACGACTCGTTGCGGGCGCCCTGCCGCCGCGCCGTGAGGTGCGCCTGCGTTACGCCCTCGGGAAGTACTTCGACGACGTCGGCAAGTTCGACCAGGCGTTCGGGCACTATCGGCGCGCCAACGAGCTCACGCGAACCTTCAACGCCCCCTACGACCGCGGCGAGTTCACGCGCCAGGTGGATCTCATCGCGCAACTCCACGACCGCGAGTGGCTCGCTGAAGCGCGCAGCGACATACCCGGCTCCTCACGCGCAGTCTTCCTGGTCGGCATGTGGCGCTCGGGCACGACGCTCGCCGAGCAGATCCTCGCTTCGCACCCGGGAGTGGTCGGCGCGGGGGAGGTGCCGTGCTGGCACACGGCCGCGGCGGCCTGCCAGCCGTCTGCGCACATCCCCGAGGGAGGCGCCCAGACCGCACGTCGTACCGGCAGCGAGTACCTGTTGCTCCTGCAACGGTTGTCCGCCAGCGCGGAGCGCATCGTCGACAAGATGTCGAGCAACTTCCTGCATCTCGGGGCGATCCACGCCGCGCTCCCCGAGGCGCGCATCATCCATATGCAGCGCGATCCGCGCGACACCTGCCTCTCGATCTACTTCCAGGACCTCCTCTACGGGCATCGGTATGCCAACGACCTCGAGGACCTCGCGCAGTACTACCGCGACTACGCCCGCATCATGGAGCACTGGCGCGCGCTCCTCCCGCCGCACGTGCTGCTCGAGGTTTCCTATGAGTCGCTCGTGGCAGACCCCGAGACCTGGAGCCGCCGCGTGCTGGAGTTCCTGGGTCTGCCCTGGGATGCCCGCTGCCTCGATTTCCAGCACAACCCGCGCAGCGTCATGAGCAGCAGTAAGTGGCAGGTACGTCAGCCGCTCCACCGGGGGGCAGTGGGACGCTGGCGCAATTACCAGTCGTTACTGGGACCGCTGCTCTCGCTCATGACCCCGTCGCCCGCTGACTGACCGCGAGAGCGGGGTAGCGGTGAGCGCGCGAACCACGTGCGCGTGACTCCTCTGGCGGGTGTCAGTGCGCGAGCTTCTGCAGGAAGCTCGCCGCGGTCTGCAGATACTCGTCGCGGTTCGCTTTCTTGAGGAAGCCGTGCCCTTCGTCCTTCGCCACCAGATACCACACCTCTCCGCCGCCGGTACGCACGCTCCATACCAGCTGCTCGGACTCGGAGATCGGCACCCGCGGATCGTTCTGGCCAGCCACCACCAGCACCGGCTTGCGGATGCGGCGCGCGTTGGTGAGCGGAGAAATGCGCTGGAGAAAGGCGCGCATGTTGGGATCGCGCTCATCGCCGTACTCCGTGCGCCGCCAGTCGCGCCGGTAGCCGGAGGTGTTGCGCAGGAAGGTGACGAAGTTGCTGATGCCGGCGAGATCGATGCCGCCCCGCAGCCGCTCGCCGTAGGTGACGAGCGCGGCGAGCGCCATGTAACCGCCGTAGGAGCCACCCATCACCGCCACGCGCTCGCGATCGAACCCGGGCTGCACGCCGATCCACACCAGGAGCGATCCGATGTCGCGTACCGCGTCTTCGCGCAGCACGCCGTTGTCGAGCGCCAGGAAGCTCTTGCCGTAGCCGGATGAGCCACGCACGTTGGGCGCGACCACTGCGTAGCCGAGCTCGTTGACGAGGAACTGCACGAACGGATCCCACTCCGGCCGGTACTGCGCTTCAGGTCCGCCATGGATGTCGATCACCACCGGCAGCGGGCCGCTCGCCTGCTTGGGCCGGTAGACGTAGGCCGACAGGCGCCGCTCGTGGCCCCCGACGCGGTCCCAGGTCGGATAGCGCACGAGCTCGGGCGCGACGAACGTGCTGACGTCGACTGGCCCCGCCTCGCTGTGCGTCCAGCGCGTCACGCTATCCTTCTCGACCTCGTACACATAGACGTCGCGCGGCGAGGTCGGCGAATCGACGGTCATCGCAAGCCTGCGCCCGGTACGGTCGAAGCGCGGGTTGCCGATACGGCCCTCGGGAAGCCCGGCGGGCGTGAGCGTCTGCTTGCTCTCCTTGTCGAGCACGGCGAGGCGGCTGCGGCCGTCCTCGTTGAGGACGTAGGCGATGTAGCGTCCATCCGCGCTCGCATCGAAATCCTCCACGTCCCAGTTCACATCGGCGCTCACCCTGCGGCTCTCGTGGGTGATGAGGTCCTTGAACTTCAGCTGCGCGAACTCGCCATCCTCATCGGTCACGACATACACCCCGCGACCTTCGGGGTCGAACCTTGCCATGCGGATACCGGCGCGGGCCGGCTTCTGCTCGAGCGGGGTGAGCGCGCCGCTCGCCACGTCAGCAAGATACAGGTAGCTCTCGCTGCTCGAGAGGTACTTCCACGCGAGAAGCTTCGAGTCATCCGGCGACCAATCGAGCGGGTACCAGGTGTCGTCGCGGCCGCCGACCACCAGCTGCGGCACGCCGGCTCCGGTCACGTCGGCGACGTAGACGTCGTAGCTGAGTGAGTCGCGATCGTTGCCGTAGAAGGCGACGCGCTTGCCGTCGTGCGCCCAGACGATGCTGCCGTGGATGAAAGCGCCGTGCGTCAGCGCGCGCGGCTCGCCGTTGCCTGCGTAGTAGTACACCTGCGCGTTGTCATCGCCGGCATGGTCCTTGAGGAACACGAATCCCTTGCCGCTCTTGGCGCCACGCGCCCACTCGATCGGGTCGCTGTAGAAGGTGAGCTGCTCGCGCATGCCGAGCGGTGCGCTGACGCGGTGTACCTGCTCGGTGTCGCCGAAGCGCGTCGACACGAGCAGGCTCCCGTCCGCCAGCCAGTCGAGAAAGGTGGCGCCGCGCGATTGCTGATAGCGCGAGAGCCGGGCCGCAAGCGCGGGGTCGGGCGGCGGGACGCCATCGAAGATGAGGTTGCCGCGCTCGCGGCGCTGCAGGACCTGCGGCAGCGGGATGAACGCGGCCGGCTGCGGGACGGCCGTCGCGACGGGCGGCGCGAGGGGCGTCGCTGCTGGCGCTGGCGGCGTTGGTGGCGCCGGCGACGCACTCGCAGGCTCCGGTGCGACCGTGGTCGAGGGCTGTTGGGCAAGCGTTCCCGCAGGGGACTGCGCGAGCGCGATGGCGGCAGCGAGGGTGAGTATGAGCGTGGAGCAGGCGGCGGCGAGTGTCGTCGAGTGCAAGGTCCGGTGAGTCATGCCCGTAAGCTAGCGTACAGGGTACGATGTGTACATGCAGCGGCGCGGAACTGTGAAGCCGACACTCTATCGACATCCGCACGGCATCACCGCGGTCGATACCGAGTATCTCTATCCCGGGCACGCTGCCGCGCACCTGATCGTCGACGGGGGAAGCGCTGCCTTCGTGGATGTGGGAACGAACTCCTCCGTTCCCTACCTGCTCGCGGCGCTGAATGAGCTCGGCATCGCGCCCGCGGCGGTCGAATACCTCCTGCTCACCCACGTGCATCTCGATCACGCGGGGGGTGCGGGCGCGCTGATGCGGGAGCTCCCCAATGCGCGTGCCCTGCTGCATCCGCGCGGCGCGCCGCACATGATCGATCCGACGAAGCTCATCGCGGGCTCGAAGGCCGTGTACGGCGAGGAGCGCTTCCGCCGCATGTACGGTGAGCTCCTGGCGATTCCCGCCGCGCGTGTGCGGGTGGTCGCCGACGGCGAGCGCGTCGCGCTCGGCGGCCGGATGCTCGAGCTCATTCACACGCCAGGTCACGCTCAGCACCACTACGTGGTCGTCGATGCGGCGCATGCCAGCATCTTCAGCGGCGACACCTTCGGCATCTCCTATCGTGCCCTCGACACCGAGAACGGCGCCTTCATCACCCCCTCCACGGTACCGACGCAGTTCGATCCCGAGCAGCACATTGCCTCCATCGATCGGCTGCTCGCCTACCGCCCCGAGTCGATTTACCTGATGCACTTCAGCCGCGTGACGGACGTGCCGCGCCTCGGGATCTCGCTCAAGGCGCAGATCGCCGAGCTCGCCCGCATCGCGCGCGCACACGCCGACGATCCCGATCCGCAGGCCGGTATCCGCGCCGACATGCTCACCCTGTGGCGCAGCCTCGCGCGCGATCACGGCTGCCGCTTGCCCGACAGCGAGCTCGAGCACGCGCTCGCCGGTGACCTGACGCTCAACACCCAGGGACTGATCGCCTGGCTCACCCGCATCGCAGAGCGCAGCCAGGCGAAGAGGTGAAGCCATGAACCGTTTCAAGGCATTCCGCATCCACTCTGAAGGGGGCAAGATCGGCGCGCGCTTCGAGGAGCTCGGCCTCGAGGATCTCGCGCCCGGGGAGGTGGTGATCCGCGTCACCCACTCCGGCATCAACTACAAGGACGCGCTCGCCGCCACGGGCGCCGGCAAGATCCTGCGCCGTTATCCGCTCGTCGGCGGCATCGACCTCGCGGGCGTGGTCGAGTCCTCGTCCGATCCGCGCTACGCGCCGGGCACGGCCGTGCTGGTCACGGGGTGCGGATTGTCGGAGACGCACGATGGCGGCTATACGCAGTTCGCGCGCGTGCCCGGTGACTGGGTGATCCCGATGCCCGCGGGGCTCGATGCGTTCACGGCCATGGCGATCGGTACGGCGGGCTTCACCGCCGCGCTCGCCATCCACCGCATGGAGCAGAACGGCCAGGCACCCGCGGCCGGTCCCATTGCCGTGACCGGCGCCTCGGGCGGGGTTGGCAGCCTCGCCATCGACATGCTGAGTGTGCGGGGCTACCGGGTCGTCGCGGTGAGCGGCAAGGCGGATGCGGTGCCGTACCTGAAGGAGCTCGGGGCGAGCGAGGTGCTGCTGCGTGAGAGCCTCGACCTGGGCTCCCGGCCGCTCGAGAACGCGCGCTTCGGCGGCGCCATCGACAACCTCGGCGGCGAGACCCTCGCGTGGCTCACGCGCACGGTCGACTTCTGGGGCAACATCGCCAGCATCGGCCTCGCCTCGAGTGCGACGCTCACCACCACCGTGATGCCCTTCATCCTGCGCGGCGTAGCGTTGCTCGGCATCAACTCCTCGGCGACGCGGCGCGAATGGCGCCTGGCGGTGTGGCAGCGCATCGCAACCGACCTGCGTCCACGGCACCTCGAGCGCATCGTGACGCGCACCATCCCTTTCGAGGAGCTGCCGGCGGCATTCCCCGACTACATCGCCGGCCGCGTCACCGGCCGCACGGTGGTGCGCATCGGCTGAGGAACACACGCCTACCCACTGGTAGGTAAAATGCGCTGGTCAGCTTTCGAGGTTCACCATGCCCGAACTCTCCCTGACCGCCGGCGCGCGCCTGCGGGCCGCCCTCGAGATCGAACGCCCGCTGCAGGTGGTGGGCACCATCAATGCCTACGCGGCGCTGCTCGCCGAGCACGCCGGCTTTCGCGCCATCTATCTCTCCGGCGCAGGGGTCGCCAACGCTTCGTTCGGCCTCCCGGACCTCGGGATCACCGCGCTGAATGACGTGTGCGAGGACGTGCGCCGCATCACCGGCGCGTGCCCGCTGCCGCTGCTCGTCGATGCCGACACCGGCTTCGGGAGCGCGTTCAATATCGCCCGCACGACGCGCGAGCTGATCCGTGCCGGCGCCGGCGGCATGCACCTCGAGGACCAGGTTTCGGCCAAACGCTGCGGTCACCGTCCGGGCAAGGCGCTGGTGCCGGCCGGCGAGATGATCGATCGCCTCCACGCGGCCGTCGATGCGCGGAGCGATCCCGACTTCGTCATCATGGCGCGCACCGATGCGCATGCGGTCGAGGGACAGTCGGCGGCGCTCGAGCGCGCCGCGGACTATGTGGCGGCCGGAGCCGACATGATCTTCGCCGAGGCGCTGAAGACACTGGATGAGTACCGCCAGTTCGCCTCCGCGCTCGCCGTGCCCGTGCTCGCCAACCTCACCGAGTTCGGGCAGACACCGCTCTTCACCGTGGCCGAGCTCGCCACGGCCGGGGTGCGTCTGGTGCTCTACCCCCTCTCGGCCTTCCGCGCCGCCGCGCGCGCGCAGCTGACCGTGTACAACGCCATCCGCACGCAGGGCACGCAGAAGAGCGTGCTCGATCTGATGCAGAGCCGCACCGAGCTCTACGAAGTGCTCGGCTATCACGACTACGAGAAGAAGCTCGATGAGCTCTTCGGGAAAGAGAAGTCATGAGCGAGACGCGCAACCTCGGGCCCAAGAAGTCGGTCGCCCTCTCGGGGGTGACGGCGGGCAACACCGCTCTGTGCACGGTGGGACGCACCGGCAACGACCTGCACTATCGCGGCTACGACATCCTCGAGATCGCGAGCGTGAGCGAGTTCGAGGAGATCGCCTACCTGCTCGTTCGCGAGAAGCTTCCCAACCGCGCGGAGCTCGCCGCCTACAAGGCCAAGCTCAAGTCGCTGCGCGGGCTCCCGGCGACCTTGCGCGGCACCCTCGAGCTGCTGCCGGCCTCGAGTCACCCGCTGGACGTGCTGCGCACCGGGGTGTCAGCACTCGGCTGCGTGCTTCCGGAAAAGGAGGGTCATGATGTCGCGGGCGCACGCGACATCGCCGATCGCCTGATCGCCTCGCTCGGCTCGATGCTCAACTACTGGTTCCACTTCAGCCAGTCCGGCGAGCGCATCCAGGTCGAGACCGATGACGATTCGGTCGGCGGCCACTTTCTGCACCTGCTGCACCGCCGGCCACCGCCGCCGTCCTGGGTGCGCGCCATGCACACCTCGCTCATCCTCTACGCCGAGCACGAGTTCAACGCCTCGACCTTCGCCGCGCGCGTGATCGCCGGCACGGGCGCCGACATGTACTCGTGCATCACCGGCGCGATCGGCGCGCTGCGGGGGCCTAAGCACGGCGGGGCGAATGAGGCAGCATTCGAGATCCAGCAGCGCTACGCCACTCCCGCAGAGGCGGCGCGCGACGTCCGCGCCCGGGCGGCGAACAAGGAAGTCATCATCGGTTTCGGGCACCCCGTCTACACCCTCGCCGACCCGCGCAACGAAGTGATCAAGGACGTGGCGCGGCAGCTCTCGAAGGAGGCCGGCGACATGCAGATGTTCGAGGTCGCCTCGAGCATCGAAGCGGTGATGCGCGAGACCAAGAACCTGTTCGCGAACCTCGACTGGTTCTCGGCCGTCTCCTACCACATGATGGGCGTGCCGACCGCGATGTTCACGCCGCTGTTCGCCATCGCGCGCACGAGCGGCTGGGGGGCGCACGTCATCGAGCAGCGGATCGATGGCAAGATCATCCGCCCGGCGGCGAATTACACAGGTCCCGATAACCTCAAGTTCGTACCGCTCGCGCAACGCAGATAAGCCACGGAAATAACGGCCATGTCAGTGAACGACAGCAAGTCCGCGGAGCGCCCGCCGCCGGACCCCGCACTCGTCGCGATCAGCGATTACGCGCGCAACTTCACGATCCGCAGCCCGGGCGCTTATGACACGGCGCGCTATTGCCTCATGGACACCCTCGCCTGCGGCTTCCAGGCTTTGAAATATCCGGCGTGCCGCAAGCTCCTGGGACCAGTGGTTCCGGGCGCCGTCATGCCCGGGGGGGCGCGGGTGCCCGGCACTTCCTTCGAGCTCGATCCGGTCCAGGCGGCCTTCAACATCGGCACGATGATCCGCTGGCTGGATTTCAACGACACCTGGCTGGCCGCCGAATGGGGGCATCCGTCGGACAACCTCGGCGGCATCCTCGCGGTGGCCGATTACCTCGCGCGTCAGGCCGTGATGTCGGGCCGGCCACCGCTCACGGTGCGCGAGCTCCTCACCGCCATGATCAAGGCGCACGAGATCCAGGGGGTGCTGGCGCTCGAGAACAGCTTCAACCGCGTCGGACTCGATCACGTGCTGCTGGTGCGGGTCGCCTCGACGGCGGTCGTGACGAGCCTCCTCGGTGGCACGCTCGAGCAGGTGGTGAGCGCGGTCTCCAACGCCTGGATCGATGGCGGTGCACTGCGCACCTACCGCCACGCACCCAACACCGGATCGCGCAAGAGCTGGGCGGCGGGCGATGCCACGAGCCGCGCGGTGCGTCTCGCACTCATCGCGCTCACCGGCGAGATGGGTTATCCCTCGGCGCTCTCGGCCAGGACCTGGGGCTTCAGCGACGTGCTCTTTCGCGGCAAGCCGATCGTGCTGCCGCAGCCCTTCGGCAGCTACGTCATGGAGAACGTGCTGTTCAAGATCTCCTACCCCGCCGAGTTCCATGCCCAGACCGCGGTGGAGGCGGCCATGACGCTGCATCCGCAGGTGGTGGGGCGCCTCGCCGACATCGAGCGCGTCGTCATCGAGACGCAGGAGCCGGCGGTACGCATCATCGACAAGACCGGCCCGCTCGCGAACCCCGCCGACCGGGACCACAACATCCAGTACATGGTGGCGGTCCCGCTCATCTTCGGGCGCCTCACGGCGGCCGACTACGAGGATGCGGTCGCGGCCGACCCGCGCATCGACGCGCTGCGCGAGCGCGCGCAGGTGCGCGAGAATCCAACCTTCACGCGCGAGTATTACGACCCCGATAAACGCTATATCGGCAACGCCGTGCAGGTTTTCTTCCACGACGGCAGCACGAGCCCGCGCGTGCAGGTCGATTACCCGATCGGCCATCGCAAACGACGCGCGGAAGGCATGCCGGTGCTCGTGAAGAAGTTCGAAACATCTGTGGACGCTCACTTTGGGGCGAAGCAGGCCGACCGGATCAAGGCACTGTTCGCGACGCCGAAATCGCTCGATGCACTGCCGGTGAATGAGCTGGTGGCGGCGATGGTGACCAACGGCTCGGGTGGCTGAGAGGCGCCGGCGCGGTATCTGTGGCTCTTTGGCCGGATAGTTAGGCATTTGCTTAACTATCGGCAAAAGGACCCCTTGACTGCGGGCTCTAACGGCGAACCGTTGGCCGCGGGCGGCGCCTGAGGGAGAAGCCGGGCAGCGCGAACACCGCCCGGCTCGAGTTTCAGCCGACTCGCACCGGCACGAACAGCCGTGCCTCTCCGCGCTGGATCAGAAGCGCGATGTGGCCCTTCGATTTCTCCACCGCACCGCGCAGATCGTCGGCACTGTTGATGGGCGAGCCGTTGGCCGCCAGCACCACATCGCCGGGCTGTATGCCGGCCTCGGCCGCAGGTCCGCTGGCGCGCTCGACCACGAGCCCGCCCTTGACGTTGCCCTGCCGCTGCTCCTGCTCGGTGAGCGGGCGCACGGCGAGTCCGAGCTTGCCGCCATCGTTGTGGGAGCCTTCCGTGGAGGCGGTGCGCTGGTCCTCCAGCGCGGCGAGCTTGACGCTCACATTGCGCGTGGCGTGGTCACGCCACACCTCCAGATCGACGTTCGTGCCCGGGGCAATGGAGGCGATCTGCACGGGCAGCTCGGTGGAATCCTTGAGCGGCTGGCCGTTGAGCTTGAGGATCACATCACCCGCCTCGATGCCGGCGTGCTCGGCCGGGCCACCTTTCTCGACGCTCGAGACCAGCGCGCCTTCCGGCTGCGGCAGGCCGAAGGAGTCGGCCAGCCCCTGGGTGACATTCTGGATCACGACGCCGAGCTTGCCGCGCGTGACGTGGCCGGTGGTCTGCAGCTGCTGACCCACCTGCATGGCGACATCGATCGGGATGGAGAACGACACGCCCATGTAACCGCCGCTGCGGCTGTAGATCTGCGAGTTGATGCCGACGACTTCACCGCGCATGTTGAAGAGCGGACCGCCCGAGTTACCGGGATTGATCGGCACGTCGGTCTGGATGAAAGGCACGTAGCCGGAATCGAGCGTGCGACCCTTGGCGCTGACGATGCCGGCGGTCGCGCTGTTCTCGAAGCCGAACGGCGCGCCGATCGCGAGCACCCATTCACCGACCCTGAGCGCGCGCGAGTCACCGATCTTCACCGTCGGCAGGTCGCTGCCTTTGATCTTGATGACGGCGATGTCGGACTTGGTGTCGACGCCGACCACCTTGGCGGTGTATTCACGCCGATCGGTCAGGCGCACCGTGACTTCGCTCGCGCCGTTCACCACGTGCGCGTTGGTCATGATGAGGCCGTCGGGACGGATGATGAAGCCGGAGCCTTCACCATGCACCGGCTGCGGCGATGGCGCCTGGTGGAAGGGCGCGCCGCGGAAGAACGGGGCAAACGGGCTGTTGGGACCGAAGGGGTTGCCGGGGCCGTTGTCGCCGCCGTTCTCCTCATCGCCCTGGTCGCCCTGGCCATTGAAGCTCGTCGCCACCTTGGTGGTGACCTGGATGTTGACCACCGCCGGACCGTACTTCTGCACCATGCTGCTGAAGTCGGGAAGCGTCACGGTGGGGATGCCGGCAGGCGCGGGCGATACCTGCGCCGTGACCGCGGCGGCGGCCGGCGTCGCGAGTGCGCGGGTCATCCCGGCGACATAGAGCGCGCCGACCGGCACGCCGATCATGCTGGCGCCGAGCACTGCGGCGATCAGCGGTTTCTTGATGAGTCTCGAGAGGGTCATGGAATGCTCCGTCAGTTCGCGTGTCCACGGGGAGATCGTGCGCACGATAGAGAGCGCGCCTTATGGGAGTCTTAAGGTGTGCGGGGCGGTGCTCCCGGGGAGCGCTATTGTGAGCTGAAACGCGTGTAGGGGCGCGGCTCGGTCTTCAGGGCGGGCGTCAACGCGCTGAAATAGGCCGCGATCTCGGCGATCTCGGCCGGCTTCAGCGGTGCGGCCAGACTCTTCATGACCGGATTCTTCCGCCCGCCGTTCTGGTATTCCTCGAGCGCACGCACCAGGTAGTCCGCGTGCTGGCCGGCAAGGGAGGGGTACATCGGCGTCACGGCGACGCCGTCCTGCCCGTGGCACGACGTGCACAGCATCGCTGCCTTCGGCGGGGCTCCCTGGGCTTTGCCGGTGGACGTGAGCGGCTTGCCGGCGAAAAACACGGCGATGTCGGCGATGTCCTGGTCGGAGAGCTCGGAGGCCTGCGAGTGCATCGTCAGGTGCGAGCGGTCGCCCTTGCGATAGTCGTGCAGCGCGCTCGTCAGATACTCCGGGGCCTGCCCTTCGAGCTTCGGCACGCTGTAGTCGGGGTAGGCGTTGCGGTAGCCATCGATGCCGTGGCAGCCGAGACAGGTATAAGAGAGCTCCCTGCCACGATGCGGATCGCCCTGCAGCGCGGCAGGCGCCGGGGCGGCCTGCGCCGCCGGTGCGGGAGTCTCGGCAGGCTGTGCCGGTGTCTGCGCCAGCGCAACGCGCGCCAGCGCATACGCGGCGAGGGCCGCGACCGAACCGGCGTGCACTGGAGAGCCGCACCGACGCCCCATCTGCTCTCTCCGCGAGTTAAAAAACGGGCCCGAATGTTACGGGCTCCGCGTGCCAAAAGCCACTCACTGCGCGGGCACAGCACGCGGCAGTGCGCCGGCTCGAAGTTGGTGTCGTAAGCTTGAAGCGTGATCGCCCTCATCCAGCGAGTGAGTGAATCGGAGGTGTGGGTTGGCAGCGAGCGTGTCGGCGCGATCGGCCGCGGCGTGCTCGCATTGATCGGCGTGCAGCGTGGCGACAGCGCCGAGGCGGGCGCGCGGCTCCTCGAGCGCATCCTCTCCTACCGGGTGTTTCCCGATGCCGCGGGACGCATGAATCTCTCGCTCCGCGAGGTGGGCGGCGGACTCCTGCTCGTGCCGCAGTTCACGCTCGCGGCCGATACCGGCAAGGGCACCCGGGCCGGTTTCAGCACCGCGGCTGCACCCGAGGAGGCGCAGCGGTTGTTCGCGGATCTCCTCACCCGCGCGCAGGCGGCCTATGCTCCTGTTTCCGCTGGCGTATTTGGCGCCCACATGCAGGTG
>Ga0306926_10007089_pt1 | contig 12132 bp, 13 predicted proteins | sample flu12Cox44000178_FD_203759 | JGI IMG/M metagenome (GOLD analysis project Ga0306926, IMG submission 203759) | Lab enrichment of tropical soil microbial communities from Luquillo Experimental Forest, Puerto Rico - flux8day.12C.oxic.44.000.178 (v2)... | ecosystem: Environmental > Terrestrial >... | reverse complement strand
CCGCGAAGCCGACCCCGGTTGCGATCATCAGCGCGGCCGCGGCCAGAAGCAGCAAGCGCCGGGAGTGCCGGTTGGCGATCCAACCGACCCAGAGCGTCATCAGCGCCGTGCCGATCAGCGTGCCGGTGACAATAGTGCCGATCGCGAGCGCATCGAAACCGCGCTCAACCAGGTAGATTGGCAACAGCAAGGCGACAAACCCGTCTCCGAGCGCCCGCACGCCACGCGCAGCTAGAACGCGCAATGCATCGGCCGAAGCTCCCTGCGGCAGTGGCCGCCACCATTCGTCGCCGGTCGCCAATCGACCACGCATTCGTCAGCTCCCCCGCGCGATCAGCGCCACTCCCGAAATTAAGAGCAGGCCGAGAACCACCCTGCGAAACCCGGCTTCGTCAAGCCGAGCGTAGAGCCGAAGTCCGACCCAGGTTCCCGCGAGCAGCAACGGCAGACCTATCATGAACAAGCGCAGCGTGTCAGCACCGACCAGCCCGGTGCCGCCGAGCCACAATCCTGTCATCAGAAAGACCCAGACGCCAACCGGCTGAAAGGTCGTGCGTTGCTCGGCGCGCGGCCATCCTCGCAACGTGCACCAGATCGTGACGACGATCCCGGCAAGCCCGGTCGCCCCGCCGATGATGCCGATCGAGCCGTCGGCCGCCTTGCCTGCCCTGAACGGCGCAAATCGCGGTCGCATCAGGCTGTAGAGGCTAAAGATAATCAGGACGATACCAACCGAAAGACGCACTGCCCCTGGCGGGACTTCGTGTAACAGCTCGACGCCGATCGGCGCGCCGATCGCCCCGCCAACCAAGAACGGCAACAGCTGCGGGAATTGGATCGACCGGCGGAGCTTCCAAACGGAGACGCCTTGCACGATCAGGCCATAAGCGACGATCAGAGCTGTCGTCTGCGCTGGCAAAAAATGAAGCCAGGCCGCGGAAGCGACGATGCCGAAGGCAAACACCGCTACACCCGTTACCAGCGCCGCGGCAAAAGTAGCAGCCGCAAGGAGAAGCAGATCCCTAACAGTCATAGCAGCGCTTACCGCCGATGCGACATGAAGTGTTAGCGGTGGTCAAACGAGGGGAATGACGAGCCAGGTGCAGCCGCCTCGATTGAGGCTTATCGGCGCGGTCGCTCGCGCACAGCCCGCAACCTGTCGAGTGTCAACCGCGCGATCGCCGCCGGCGCCTCGTCGGGAATCGCAAAGACCGAGCTGACATTGATCTCGCACAAGACGTAGGTGTCCTCTCCCCACGCTGTACGCGGGCCGTAGAGAAAGTCGGCGTCCCAGATGATCGGCAGCGAGCCCGCATCGAGCCCCAGAAGCTGCATCATCTGCGGCGTCCATTCCTGTTCCATCTTGGTCCGCAGCGCCTGGAACGGCGCGGCGTCGGGACCGTGCATGATGCGCGGTCCCGGCTGGGCCGCGGGTGAATCCGGGCCCTCGGGCGGCGGCGCGACCAGCGCCTTAATCAGCTGGTGGCCAAAGCCGACGACCCGGTCGACCCCCATGTAGCAGCGGATCATGCCCTCGGGCAGTCGCGGCTGAAACGGCTGGTCGATGATCAATCCGCCATCGGTAAAATAGAGTTCGCAGCGGGCGATAAATGCGGCGAGCGACAATTCCTCCGGCATGCTGCCTCGCAGGGCGTGCAACACCCGCACCGTCTCGGGGTTGCCGGCGGGCTCGACCTTCCATACCCCCTGACCGTCGTTGCCGCGGTTCTGCTTCAACACCCGCGGGCCGGACGATTGCAGCCGAGACGGAAAGGCGGCGTGGAACTCTGATGCGGTGGAATAGAGATGGGTGTCGCTGCCCCAGCTCAGATGCTTCGTGCGGTGGAGGACTTCCTTTACACCCATTTTGAGGATCACATCCGGGTGTGCGCTGACCCAGGGTCCGCATGCCGCGACATCGAGCATCAACGTGTCGAGTGCCCGACGGTTCTTACCTCTGCTGAGAGGATCGACCCACACGAGCACCCCATCGACCGCCAAAAGCTGCTCGCGAACCTCATCAGCAAATTCTTCATCATAAACTGCAGGTTCGGCATTGATGCCGAGTGCCGCGAGTTCCTCGAATATCCGATGGTAGCGATTATTCTGGGGTGTCGCGGCGCCTCGCGCGTCGCGATCGCCCCGCCATAGAATCGCAATCCGGTAGGGACCCATCTGCGCTCTCCAGAAAAGCTTTTATGACCTGTACGAGGCTGCGTCGGCGGTTACCGACCAAGGATCAGCAGGCTCGCCCCGGAAACCAGCAGCAGCGCCAGCACGACCCGGCGGAACATCGCGTCGTCGAGCTTGCCGAAGAGCCTGAGACCCGCCCAGGTGCCGAGAGCCAGGGCCGGCAGGCCGATCAAGAATAGACCTATCGTATCGAGCCCGATCATGCCGGTGCCGCCCAACCACAGTCCGGTCATTAGAAATATGGTCACTCCGGAAGGCTGAAATACTGCGCGCTGCTCGGCTGGTGGCCAACCCCGCAGGCTGCACCAGATTACCGCGGCGATGCCGGCAAGCCCGGTTGCGCCGCCGATAACGCCGTTGATGACGCCGACCGCGCCGTCAGCGACCACCCCGGCCCGCGACATCGAAGCAATACTCGGTCGGAATAAGTTCCACAGGCTGAACAAGACGAGCAATGCGCCGATCCCTATCCGCAGATATCCAGGTGAGGTCCAACGCAGAATTTCACCGCCGATCGGAACGCCGACGACGCCGCCGATCAAGAACGGCGTCAGACGCCGCCACTGAATCGCGGCGCGAAGCTTCCACACTGAGACACCCTGGACCATAAGTCCGAAGGCGACAATCAGCGCGGCGGCTTGCGCCGGTGCGAGAAAATGCAGCCATACCGCGGCCGCGACGATGGCGAAGGCAAAGCCAGCGAGTCCGGTAACAAAGGCCGCCGCAAACGTCCCGGCGCTGAACAGTGCGAGATCGAGGGTTTGAAGTTGGCCCATGGCATACCCCAATTGTCCCGCCACGCTTGCGCAACGGGAGGTGGGGCAACGCTTGGCCGACCAAGGTGGCTAAGGGGTGGTTGCCTGAACCTACCTCTATCTATGGGAACGAGGCGCCTAGAATTCAACCGAGGATCGGGCAGAATTTCGACGCCTGCCGGCTTCTGCCAGTTGCAGCCCGCGCTGACTTTCATGTCCCTAAAACTGCGTTAAACGAACCCCCGCACCCTCACTCTGTTCTCACAGGAGGGTAACATGTCAAATCGCAATATCCGGTTCGGTGGCGCAACTGCGATATTTGTGTTGGCCAGCACGTGTATCGTGCTGACTACACCGCATCGCCGGTGCTGGGACCGGCAGTGGCCGCTACCGCAGCCGAAAAGGCTGAGGGGCGCCACGACCTCGGCCAGCTGATCAACTCTCTGCAGGCCGTCGACACCTCTTACGCAGCTGGCAATGCCGGCGAAGCTCAAGCGAAGTTCACAGAGGCGCTAGCCACGTGGAATCGGATCTCGCGGCTGATTTCCGCACGCGAGGCGCGGGAGCAACAATTGCTGTTCGATTCCCTCGCGAATCAGCTGAAGACCAGCGAGCCGGCGACGCAGATAAAGGCGACCGTCATCGGCATGGTCGAAGAGCTGAATGACGATATTGCCGGCGAACTGAAATAGCGTCGTCTTGCATTCGGCTCTACTCTGGCTGGCAACGACAGAGTTGCGTCGGGCCGGACTGCGGTCCGGCCCGACGCCACTTGCGCGCGCTGCATAAACTTGCCTTAAACGAGCGCCTGCAGGGTGTCTGCGTTTGCGGGCGGTTCCGGTCCACGACGAACCTTCGCGCCGGATACGCAGGTGTGGTGCGTATTGTAAGTAAGCGGTTAAGAACCGGGGTCATATCAGGAGGGCACACTCCAACAGCCGTGCTGCGGAGCAACCCGGACGCTAGTGAAACCCTCGCAATGCTGACGCGACAAGACCTGACAGAATGTCTGGCCCCTTCGTCACGCCGAAAGCGAAGGTGACGCCCGCACGGATCTCGCCGGCAGTTTGGCCATTGATGCGCGCGCCACGCAAACCAACGTCTACCGCGATGTTGTCTTGGACCTGCCAGATCGCCCCGACAAGGGCGGAGCCGGTTCGAAACAAGCTCACATCGCTCTCGTAAAAGATCTCGGCGACCGGTCGCACAACCCACTGATGCGGGGCCTCGATAATCGTATCGAGAAAGTAATCAACATGCTGCTGGCGGGTGAGTTCAATTTGAACATTGAGATGGGTCGTGCCCCAGTACCAGCGCTGCGAAACGATGCCGTTGAGGACTCCACCGGTCCCATGTTGATCATTGATCCCCGGCAACAGAACGCCGAATTCCGTTGCGATACTGGGCCCAGGCTTCTCCTGCAGGCTGCCCTCGCGCAGCACCCCTTTGAGTAGAGCCTGGCTTTCAACCAGGCTCGTCCCGGGGATGCCCGCGGTCAGACCATGAGTGAGCTTACCCTCGAGTGCAGCTTCCCAGCCCGGGATGAAGCCGTAATTGATCCTGAGATCGGGGGCGAGCAGCGCGCGCTCGGCTCCCACGCGAAGATACTCGACCGGGCCGAGCTCGATTTCTATCTCGCCCGTTTCCGCCACGGCGGCATCGGTGCCGTCGAATGGACGATAGGCCTCTACCTCACCAGACCAGAGACTAACGGCCGCCGCAGCGAGGGCTGCTACGCCTCCGTTCGCCTTCATGAAGCCGGCCGGAACACCCAAATCGCCGCCGGCTCACTGGACACCGCTCGCACCGCCACGAACAGCCGGTCGAGCTCGGGCACGAACAGCGAGGTGCGCGCTCCTGGTGCTGTAGACACGCGCGCCAGCCGGCGGTAGCCCGCACCCGATTCGAGCACATCGACGACACCCTCGCCGCAGCTCACGTAGATACGGTGGCGCTTGCGATCGACGAACACATCATCGGCATCACCGCAGGTGTCGATCTTGGCCGCGACGTGTCCGTCCTGGCTGGAGAGCGCCATCAAGCTCGGTGGGCTGCGAAAGACCACGAGAAACCGGTGCACCTCGCCGTCGATCGCCATCGGAAAATTCGATCCCGCCCCTTGCGTCGGCAGCGATTGCGTCGACCCGGTCCCAAGGTCGACAACGCCGATCTCGCGCGCGTCCGGAACATTCGCAAAGACCTGGGTTCCGGTTTGGTCGATCTGAAACCCCTCGGGATGCGCTTTGAGACGAATATCGGCAGTTTTCGACAGGCTGACGGGATCGATCACCGCGAGCGCACCTTTGCCGTAGCCCACCAGCACCCGCTTGTGCGCTGTGTCTACGCGCACATTGTCGGCATCGTCACCGAGCTCGATATGCCCGATCGGGGCCAGATCCTCGCCCCGTAGAACGCGCACGGAGCCGTCACCGGCATTCGCCACAAATACGCCATCCGAAGAGGGGACATAAGCAACGCCCTGCGGCTCAGCCAAACCGGGTATTCTGCTCAGCACCTTGCCCGCTGCGAGATCGACGACACCTAGGCTGTTGTTGCCGAACTCGGCAACAAGCAACCTCTGCCGCTTAAGATCGATGGCTAGGTGATCGATACGGCCGCTCACATCTCCGAGCGGAATCTTCGCCTCGAGTACCAGGGGTGGGCTTGCCGTCTGGGCACTTGTCGCGGCGGGCCAGAGGAAGCTCGCAGCGAGAAGGATCGCCCACCCCAACACGCTCAGCTCTTCGCGATATTGATCTGCGCAAGCGCCGCCTTCAGCCCCTCGGCAAGTTTTTTGGCGTCGTCATTGGCCCAGAAGTGCATGAAATAGAGGTGCGGCTGATCGTCGAGCATGTGGTTATGGAGTGCCGTAACCTCGATGCCATGGTCACGCAGCGCCTTCAGGACCGGGTTTACCTCCTTGGCGATCAGCACAAAATCGCCGGTGATCGCCGCCTTGCCGCCGCCGGTCGGCTGAAAATTGATCGCGTTGGCCGAGCCCATTGGCGGCGGGACGTCCATTCCATTGTCTTTGATCGGCTCCGCGCGCGGGATGCTGAACTGATAGACGCCGCCGTTATTGGCGCCCTTGGCGCCGAGCGTCTGGTCAAGTGCGGCGGTATCGAGATCGATCTGGGGCGGCGCCGCGGCTGCGGCAGCGGGAGCAGGGCCAAGGGGCGTTTTGCTCTCGGCGAGCGCCGTGTGGAGAACCGTTGCCAGTTTCACCGGATCGCCGTTCCCCTGTATATGCATGTACATCGTGAAGGGCTGGTTGCGCAGCAGATGATTGTGCAGTGCCGTCACTTCTATGCCGCCCGCCGCGAGCTTGGTCATGACCGGCGCGACCTCGTCCATCGTCAGCACGAGATCGCCCATTACCATGCCTTGATCACCCATTTTCTCAAAGGCGAGCCAGCTGCCGAGCGCAAAGCCGGCTTTCAACTCGACCCCGTCGAGTGTGACTTTCAAATCGGTGCGCGGCAGGCCCACGCGGTAGATGCCGGCGGGCGTTGTCGCGCCCGTCTTTCCAAGCGCCTCGCCGACCTGCGCCTGCCATTCATCGGCGGCGACGGCAAGACCAGGCGCTCCAGCTACCAAAGCTACGAGCGCCAACTGTCGCAGATGGAACCGCATGGTCATCCTCCCTCAGCTCTGGAGTGCACAATCCGAAAATCCCGCCTTCAGTCGAGCTTCTCCGTCACTTTCTTGAACGCCGTTCCCTGAAGCAATGTCACCTCGGCTGTCGCCTGTCCATTCTTTAGCTCGGGAACGATGCTGACCGCCCTGGACCCGGCATTCGCCTTCACGGCTGTCTCGGTGGCGGTCAGCAACGGCACCTTCGCCTTTGCCATTGCAGCCTTCTGCTCTGCCGCTTCCTTCAAATCCACAGCATCCGTAATCTTTTCCGCCTTGGCTATCGCGCCACTGTTGGGATCGGCGACGACCTCCATAAAGTCGTTGCCCTTCATCGTATAGATCGACAATTGCAGTTTTCCGTCCTCGATCTCAAACTTGGCCGATATCGGGGTTCCTTGTGGCTCACTGGCTTTGAGCCCGCCCTGCAAGGTGGCCGCCGCGTTTTTCATCGCGGCGGCCAACGCCGCGGGGTCACCCTCAGCCCAAGCAGGCGCAATCGCCGCACCCAAAAAACCGATCGCCGCGACCAGCGGTATGAACTTTGAGGTCATCGTGTCGCTCCTCCCTCGGAACATGGTCCCTGAAAGCCTCATGCGGGTCCTTTAAGACAGTTTTAACGCTTCTCCGGGGCTTTCGGGGCGGGTGCTAAAACAATGTTAAACTTCGCGCTGCTCGCTGGGGAACGGCTTGTGCCAGCCAAACTCAGGCAGGAGAACGATCGTTGCGTCTTCTGGTCGTCGAGGATGAAGACCGCCTCTCCGGTATTCTGAAGTCCAAGCTCGGCGAGATCGGGTTCACCGTCGACATCGCCGGCTCGGCGGAGGATGCCAACATCGCGCTCGAGCTGATCAACTATGACGCGGCCGTCCTCGATCTTGGTCTGCCCGATGGTGATGGTCTTGCTGTGTTGACGGCTGCACGGTTGGCCGGAAAGGCCCTCCCGATCCTGATCCTGACGGCGCGGGATGCGGTCGAGGACAGGGTTGCGGGACTCAATGCCGGCGCCGACGATTATCTGACCAAACCTTTCGCGATGGCCGAGCTGGTTGCTCGTATCAAAGCGCTCCTACGCCGTCCCGGGGGGGTGCTGGGAATGACGCTCGAAGCCGGTAATGTCTGCCTCGACACAGTCGGTCGAGAGCTGACGATCGGCGGGATCCCCGCGCGTTTATCACGCCGGGAGTTGGCGATCCTCGAGCAGATGATGCGGCGGTTCGGGCGGATCGTGCCCAAAGCCGTGCTCGAGGAGAAACTTTACGGAATTGACGAGGAGCCGGATTCAAATCCGATCCCTGTCCACGTTCATCATTTACGGCGCCAACTCGACGCGGCGGGCGCTAGCTTGATGATTCATACCATCCGGGGGGTCGGCTACATCCTCGCCGAGACGAAGGCATGACCCGCTGGGTCAAATCGCTTCAGCTTCGGCTCACGGTCGAGCTCGCTGCTCTCTTCTTTGTCGCAAGTTGCCTCGCAGTGGGTGGTCTCATTTACAGCGCAGCGATGACCGCCGGCTCCCTGGCTGATCGGGAGCTCGGGCTGCGAGCCGAGGACCTCGCCCGCTACATTTCCCTGGACGCAAACCGGAAGCCGCGGCTTGAGCTCCCGCCGCCGCTAAAGGAGGCCTATTCCGTGGCAGCTCAGCAGTCGGTCTTCGCGATCCGGGACGCGGACGGTCACCTCGTCGAGGCTTCAACACCCGAGATCGGCGCGCTGATCGCCCGATGGCCGCAAGCGGATTCCGAACCCAGTTATTTCCGACTCAGTAAATTCGGCCCCTTGGAGCGAGACTATTCCGGAGTCAGCATAAGGCTCGACAGCGCTGCCGGGCCGCTATCGGTGCTGGTGGCCGAGGTATCGGGCGGCAACCAGCTGGTTCACTCGATCCTGCGCGAGTTCGTCTTCGACATCGCCTGGTATGTGCCGCCGTTCGTGGCGCTCGCTTTGCTGCTCGCCGCCTTTAGCGTCCGTAGGAGCCTGCTGCCTTTGCGGAAGGCATCGGCGCAGGCGAGTGCTATCGGGCCCGGATCGATCGCGCTGCGCCTGTCGGAGGCGGGTGTGCCCAGCGAGGCGCTCCCGCTCGTCATCGCCGTCAATCACGCGCTTGATCGGTTGGAGCAAGGATTTGTCATTCAGCGTCGCTTCACGGCCAATGCGGCGCATGAATTGCGGACGCCGCTGACCATAATCACAGCGCGCCTGGATACGCTCGAGGGTAACGGTCAGCTTTCGGCGCTCAGGGAAGAGGTCGCGCGGATGAACCGGTTGGTCGAGCAATTGCTCTGTGTCGCCCGTCTCGACTCGATTACGCTGGATGTCTCGTCACTTGTCGATCTGCGGCAGCTCGCCGAGGAGGTTGTCGGCTCGATGGCGCATCTGGCGTTGTCGGCCCGCCGGACCATCGCGCTGACCGGCCCCGATCACCCGGTCAACATCATTGGAAACGCTCCAGCAATTACCGATGCGTTGCGCAATCTGATCGAAAACGCGCTTGTGCATACAGGACAGGGAACCGAGGTGGTTGTCGAAGTTGACCCGGATGGCGCGATCAGTGTCCAGGACCGCGGTCCGGGTATCTCACTCGAGGATCGGCCGCACATCTTCGAGCGCTTCTGGCGGGGTAAAGCCGTCGGGGGCGAGGGTGCCGGACTAGGTTTGGCGATCGTTATGGAGATCGTCAGGGCGCACGGCGCGAGCATCGCGGTAAGCGACGGCGCTCCGGGGGCACGCTTCGACCTCCGGTTCCGAGCTGCCTGAAGAAACGCCCGTTTGGTCGATCAGTCGTTCGCGCGCTGCGGTTCCGCCAGGCCGAGCGCCTCTCTCTCTTTGCGACCCATGATCTCTGCGGCCGCTTCGACGACCTCGGGGGCGAGGGGAGGGGGCCCGAGCGTCAGGCCTTTACCGAGCGCCTTGACCACCGCCTTTGCCACCGTGACGCGGGCGAACCATTTGTACTCCGCCGGCACCAAATGCCAGGGTGCCGCCGCGGTCGAGGTTCGCGCGAACATATCGTCGATTCAAGGTACTCGCGCCGGTGCGCCCTGTTGCGAATGTCCTCGGCGCTCATCTTCCATCGCTTGGTCGGTGTCGTGACCCGCTCGCGGAAGCGCCGGAGCTGCTCGCCGTCCGAGATGTGCAGAAACAGTTTGACGAGGCGGACGCCGTCGTCGACGAGCATTTTCTCAAACGCGTTGATCTCGTCATAGGCGCGCCGCCACTCTTTTGGCCGGGCCAGGCCTTCCACCCGTTCAACCAGCACCCGGCCGTACCAGGTGCGGTCGAAGATCGCGATCTCGCCGGGCGCCGGCAACCTCTGCCAGAAGCGCCAGAGATAATGACGACCCTGCTCGTCGGGGGTGGGCCGACCGATCGACCAGACGTCGACCCAACGCGGGTCGCACTTTTCGATCAGCCGCTGGATCGCACCGCTCTTGCCCGACGCATCCCAGCCTTCGAGCGCGATGACGGCTCGACGCCGCTCGACCCGGTAGATCTGCTCGAGCTCGAGCATCGCAATCTGCAATTTGCGCAACTTCTGCTGATAGCTCGCCTCGTCGGCGAGCCGTCGCTCAAGATCGAGCTCGGCAAGCTTGAACCCGGGTTTGACTTTCACCGACGATGCCATTTACCGGCTCCCTCCGTACAACCCTACGCTGTACTGATCTTTGTCAGTACCGCTAAAGAAAGTGCTTGCCAAGATTGTTCACGTTGTGTTCTTAATGACCGAGCGGGGACCCCAGTAAGGAGATCGTTGATGAGACCATGGACCCTTGCCGCAGCGGTAGCCGCCCTCGTTACCGCCGCCTGGTGGCATTTGCCGGCAGCAGCACAGCGCGCGGCGACGCAACCGGCTGCTAGCGAATTGATCACCTTCGAGCAATACCGCGATTTCCGGCTGCACGATCTGGCGCAGCGGCAGGCGCGTCTGGCGCGCCAGCTCGCCGCCCCCGGGCTTTCGGCATCCGAGAAGACAAGCCTCGAAGGCCGCAAGGCCTATTACGATGAGCTGGCGGCGATGCCGGAGGCGGAGCGCGACAGGCTTTATCGCGAGCGATTCGACCAGATCGACACCAATCACGACGGCAAGCTCGACGCGCAGGAGCGTGCCGCCTGGCGCGAGAAGCAGCACGCGAACTATCGGCAGCAAGCTGCCGCACGCACCCAGCCCGGCGGCGGGCAGCATTAGGTGCGGAGCTTCCCTCGTAACGTCAAAATTCCCCTGCCAACACGTCAAAACGGCGTCGGAATAAATTCGTAAACAACTGATTTATAATAAATAATCGTTGCGAGTTCGCACGCAAAATGCAATTTTCCGCTGAGTCTTTCCGCTTGCGGCAGGAAAAGGAGATTTCCGACAAAGGCTTAGATCCGGCTTGTTCTTCGCCTGAATTCCCCTGCATGATGCCGCGGTCGCAGTTCGGGAGAGACCCCCTTGCCCGACCGTCCGCCGATCCTGACCGCCGACAGCATCACCCGCGTCGGCGCCGACGCAGTCGGTGCCGTCGTGGTCAACGGTTCCCATGGCGGCATCTATGCCGCTTATCTGGCGGGCAAGCTCCGCGTCGCCGCGGCGATTTTCAACGATGCCGGAGTCGGACGCGATCAGGCCGGGATTGCCGGGCTCGATTATCTCGAAAGGTTCGGCATCCCGACCGCCGCCGTTGGCTATGACACCGCGCGCATCGGCGACGGCGCCGATATGATGGCGCGCGGGCTCGTGAGGCATGCCAACGCCTCGGCCCAGGCGCTGGGCTGCCGTGTCGGCATGGCGTGTCGAGACGCAGCCGCCTTGCTGCAACGAGCTGTGCCCGGCGGACGCGAGCCACCGGCCGAACGGGAAGGCGCCTTTATCCTCATTCCCGATTCACCTGCGACGTGGGCGCTCGATTCGGCTTCGCTCGTTGGTGCCGAGCATATCGGCACGATCGTCGTCACCGGATCGCATGGCGGTCTCCTGGGGGGCAGGCCAGACACTGCTCTCAAATACGATGCGCTTGCCGCGTTGTTCAACGACGCCGGGATCGGGATCGACGAGGCTGGCGTGACCCGCCTTCCGGCGCTCGAGGCTCGTGGCATTGCCGCCGGTACTGTTGCGGCGGCAAGCGCCCGCATCGGCGACGCACGTTCGACCTACGAGGATGGTATTCTGAGCCGGGTCAACCCACGTGCTGCGGCGCTCGGCATCGTTCCGGGCATGGCGGCGCGTGAATTCGTTGCGATTATCCGCCGCGCGGCGGCCGAACGGGAGGGACGCACATGACCGACATCGACCGCGCGAGCAACCGACCCTCAGGCCGCATGAACGGCGGCCGTGCGCTCGCCGAAATGCTGCGGCTGGCCGGGGTCGGGCCGATGTTCGGCATGGGCGGCTTTCAGCTTCTGCCGTTCTACGATGCGCTGGCCCAGCTCGGCATGCGGCACTTCCTGATCAACGATGAGCGGTGCGGCGCCTTTGCTGCGGAGGCCTACGCGCGGGTTACAAATCGCCCCGGTGTGTGCGACGGGACATTGGGGCCCGGCGCCACCAATCTCGTGACCGGCTTGATCG
>Ga0306926_10007086_pt1 | contig 12134 bp, 10 predicted proteins | sample flu12Cox44000178_FD_203759 | JGI IMG/M metagenome (GOLD analysis project Ga0306926, IMG submission 203759) | Lab enrichment of tropical soil microbial communities from Luquillo Experimental Forest, Puerto Rico - flux8day.12C.oxic.44.000.178 (v2)... | ecosystem: Environmental > Terrestrial >... | reverse complement strand
ATTAAAGGAGGATTACGTTCCAAACATTTTTCCATGAATTTGTTTTTTACACACTTTTAACCGGGCAGATTGAGTGGGCTGCATAGAATTGTAAAGGTACACCTCGGTTTCCGTGTGCGAACGGCACCATTCTCGCCATCCCCAAGACGCGGCGGCCTCGCCGTCGCTGCACGATGTCCTGTTTGAGCTGGCTTCCCATCCGGGCAAGGTCTTGCGCATGTGGAACTGGAAATCTGCGGCGCTGAGCATCATTCTGCGCGGTCCTATTTTTTTGATCGCGAGCGCGCGGCGGGGATGGGGAGTCGCGATTGCAGCGCTGGTCACTGAGGCGATCTTTTGCGCGGCGACGGCTGGCTTCTACGGGACGCTGGGTCAGGCGGTGCGCAATGCACGGCCGAAGTGGGCCACCGGTCTGCTCATTACTTTTCTTATTCCTGCAGTCTTCCAGGGACTTGAATATGGCATGCACTGGCTGCGCGGGACGCCGCATCTGAAAGGGGCGGAGATCGCTTCGGTGATCACGAGCGCGGTGTCGGCGTTATTTAACTGGTACGCGATGCGACGAGGGGCGCTGCTCGTGGGCGGCGAGGGCGGCAACTTCGGCGGCGACATGCGGCGTATGCCTGTGCTGATCTTTAACTTTGTGGCGAGCCCGGTGCGGTGGATCCTCGGGCAATTGAAACATCGTGAACTGACCGAGGATTGTCGGGCGACTCTACCCGCGACCCGAGGGGAACCATGCCCCTGAAGACCCTGCATTTCACCAACGCATGGCATGAAACTTCGGGTGGGATTGCTACTTTTTACCGTGCCCTGATGGATGAGGCAAACCGGCGCGGGCACTGCATGCGGCTGGTGGTACCGGGAAGCGATAACCGCGTCGAGGAGGCAGGCCCGCACTGCGGCATCTATTATGTGCGGGCTCAAAAAGCTCCGATGAACTCGGGGTATCGGATGATTTATCCGAACGAGTTTGTGCCGCCAGGCAGCAAACTGCAGAAAATTCTCGCCGACGAGAAACCGGATCTAATCGAAGTTTGCGACAAATACACCCTGCACTATCTTGCTGGCCTACTGCGAGAGAGATTGCTGCGAGGCGTGCTGTTCCGTCCGGCGGTCGTGGGGCTCAGCTGCGAGCGCATGGACGACAATTTTCGCAGATACCTGCCCGGGATTCCGCTGGGCGACCGCATCTCAGCGTTCTACATGCGGCGGCTGTATTTCCCCCTGTTCGACTATCACATTGCCAATTCGCGATACACGGCCGAGGAACTGCGGCAGGCCGGCGTCGAACAACTTACGCCGCGTTCGGTATGGATTCGACCGATGGGGGTTGATTTCAGTCAACTCTCGCCCGCACGACGCAATCCCGAGTTGCGACGGCAGCTGCTCAAGAACTTCGCCGGTCCTGGCGTGTTGCTGCTGTACGTGGGCAGGATGGTTCCGGAGAAAAACTTGGGACTGTTGTTCGGATTGATGGAGCATTTCGCGTCGCGTCCGGAGAATCCATATCGCTTGCTCGTGGTCGGCGATGGAATGGAGCGAGATTTCTGGCAGCGGCATGCAGCGAGAGCGACGCCCGGGCAAGTTATGTTCATGGGACATACGCGGGACCGGATGGTGCTGGCCGATCTATACGCAAATGCGGACGTGTTCGTGCATCCGAACCCGCGCGAGCCATTTGGGATCGCACCGCTCGAGGCGATGGCATCGGGCGTGCCGGTTGTGGTGCCAAACGAAGGCGGAGTGTTGGCCTATGCCAATGATGAAAATGCCTGGACGGCGGCACCGACCGTGAGCGCTTTCGCTGACGCTGTAGCGAGCGCTGCCCAGGACACTCGCGCGCGCGAGGAGAAGACACGGAGGGCGATGCAGACCGCGGAGCGTTACCGGTGGGAGAACGTCGCTGGGGAATTCCTGGATCTGTACGCCGAGTTTTGCCGAACGTTTCAGGGACAGGAAGCCGTGCTGCCACCGGACTTTTCGTCGTCGATATCATCGGGAGCGCAAAAGCGGGTGTTGCATCTGGCGTCGGCCGCCGCGAAGTGGGCTTATAACCTCGGAGGTGGACGCCGCAAGAAACTAGGAGTCGGCGAGCCGCAAAGTGGCGAGCACCTGCCTCCCACGGAGGGGATGCCAAGCAGTCACTTGTCACATGGGTAAGTTCGAACGAAGATTCGAACGAACGTTGTTTTGGGAAGAGCAAGGGCCATTCCGATGAGTACGAGCGCACTGACAGAAGGCATTGGTTTCGTCGCGGCGGCCTGCACCACGCTGGCTTTCGTTCCGCAGTTGGTCAAGATTCGGAAGCAAGGCGGGCGGGATCTTTCGTACGTGATGCTCTCCCTCTACCTGCTCGGGCTGGGGTTGTGGCTGGTGTATGGCGTGCGCCTGCACGCTCCGGCGGTGATCGCAGCGAATGCGGCTGGAATCCTTCTGGTGGGAGCCGTTCTCGCACTGAAGCGGGAGGCGGAATTGCCAAAACCGATGCCGCCCGTGGTGTACCGGGAAGAGTTCGTCCGCGACAATCCGCTGGGATTGTTTCCGGCTTATGCGACGGAGGTCGAGCCCAAGAAGTTGCACGCCTCCGCACACTACGCCTCGCGTTGATTCTGCCGCTATAACCGCGTCCTTTTCTGGTACCATGCGCGCCTCGGCCGGAATGGCCGCTGCTATGCGGTGCTCACACCCAGGAGGCCCTTTGAAACACACCATTCTGCGCGTAGGACTTGGAACGGCTGTGCTGCTTGCGCTGGCGATCGTCCTGTGGCGTGCGCCCATGAACACGCCAGTGTACGGAGCCGGTGACACGGCCGCGACGCCGGATGACTACACTTACGCCGCGGCCGCAAAGTACTGTGTAAGCAAAGGGGGCGAACTGGAGTTACGCACTCCTTACTACGGGACCAACGATCCGAATCCGCTGCGTCTGAATGGGCCGCGATGGTTCTGCCATTTCACGGCGAAGGATGGATCGCGCATCCATCTTCTGCTCACGACTCTTTATTCAACTCAGCCGACGCTGGCGGCCCTGGCGTACTATGCGCAGGTTCCGCTCGGTAATAGCTGCACCGGCAACCCGGCGTCGTGCTACTGCACCCTGCTGGGCGGCACTGACTTGTTCGGAGGCATCAATGCGGCTGGCGGGTCGTGGGTGCTGAAGGGTGCGATTGATGAAGATCTGGAGGCCTGCATTTTCCCGGACTTGTCGTCGATCGACTCCTGGGGACTCGCTTACCACTCGGCGGGGATCATCCGGGGCCGAAACCTGGCGAAAGTGCTTCGCTACCACAAGCCGTAGGCGGCGTTGGGGGCTGGATTTTGGTGAAGGTGGCTCGCGAAAGCGAGCCACTTTTGTTTTGGGGAAGGGAGGGTCGAAACTGACAAAAACTGTCAGGAGGTCTCGGAATCTGACACCGCGCCCGGGACTGCAGGACGCTCGATGATGGCCCGAAGGTAACTGTTGTTATTGATTCGGCTGAACTTAATCTATGGCCGGTTGGAGTCTGCCGATAGGGGAAGTGTGGCGCTTAAGCTGCGAGTAAGCAGGGTGGATTTTAAAGAGACCAAGCACACGAAAGAATCCGATATGAGTAGCTCCCAATTTGGCCGCCCCACCAAGATGCCAGCGCTGCCACCGGATATGTCCCCGTTGGAGCACCTGATTGATCAGGATGTTACGCCGAAGCAGGTTTGCGGCGTTCTGGCCAAACTTTTCAACGTTCAGCAGACAGAAGTTGCCCTTCTGCGCCTAGACAGAGGGCTGTTACGGTTTGTGTTTCCTGATGAGCTGACGACCGCAGGATCGATTCCGATTTCCAGCAGCTCGATCGCAGCGCATACGGCGATGAGCAAGAAATCAGAGATCTTCAACAACTTCGCTCGCGTAAAGCATGCGAGCATTTTCGAGACCGTAAAGCTCGGAAGCACCGAGGGTGTGGATATGAGTGAGCCCCTGCCGATTCAGAAGCTGATGTCGGCGCCGGTGATCGATGACTCGGCTAAGGTGTTAGGTGTTATCCAGATTTCGCGAAAAGGTTCGGACCCTGCGTATTGTGGTTCGGACTTCAGCCGGGAAGATTTGCATGAGTTGGAACTGGCGGCAGGGATTCTAGCGACTTCGACAGTGATGAACGAAAGCTAGGACGAGAAAGCTTGCAGGACGCGGTTTTTGGGAGGAGAATCAAGACGGGTGAAGGACAGGTCCCTTCGTGTCTGCGCCTCACAAATAAATGTTTTCTAGACCTCGGTAGTTGTGAATAATGGCGGTGTGGAAACCGAGGAAGGTCCTGCAGTGAGAACGGACGAGACCACCGAGATGTTCGCACCGCATCCGAACCTATCGGATGACGTGAACCGCAAGATCGTGCAGTCTGAGGTGGAAGGCGGCGTTTTTCTTTCGAACCTTCGTCCGCGCACCGTATTACAAATCCAGACTTGCCATCATTGTTATACCGCGGTTCTCCTGAGAGACAATCTTATGTTGCTGTGGGGACACCCGGAAATTTGTCCGCGGCCTGTCACGGTTGCGATTTCCGGATCGACCTGGGGCGGAACCATGTTGAAGACGCGATTCCTGGGCCGGGGGATGCGGCTGGAGTTTCATCATCCTTCGTATCGCACGCCGATTGTGACTTCGCCGATTCGGGAAATCGTAGAGCGGGTGCAGACTCTGGTCGGGCCCAGCCTGGCACACGCATCGATCTAGATACATCTACAACTCTTCAAGGTTGATGGCCCTCAAATTCTCCTCGTAACTCTCTCCTTTCTAATTCCCGCCGCCGGGTCCAGAAGTCTGGCCGCAATTGGACCTGCCTGCGTGCGCGTTATATGCTCTCGGGGTGCAGAGCTCGCCGCTGCGATCACCCAGCGCAGGCCTTTTCTTAGGACTCGTCGTCACACTTGCGGCGGTGGTCGCGTACTCGTGGTACACCACGCAACAGATTTCCGGACTGCGCGCGCTCCAGAACAATCTCTCCGACCGAAACCGCAAAGACTCGCTACAGTTGCTGCGCATTCAGAATGATCTGAACTCGTTGGCATTGGGCATGCGCGACATGCTCGACAACGATGAGCCTTACCCGCTGACGGCATGGACGGCGCAGTTTCAGCGGATTCGCTCCGATCTAGACGAGGCGTTAAAGGTTGAGGAAGAGTTGGCCGCTGCGCACCGGACGCCCGAGCAACAACAATTCCTGGCGACATCACTGGCACAGTTCTGGGACGCGGTAGATCGCACTTTTGCCCTGGCCGCGGCGGGGAAAGCCGACGAGGCGCGCACGCAGATCCGGCTCTCGCTGCAAGCCCGGCAAGCCGCGCTCAGCACCGCGGTGGCTCGGTTGCTGGTCGAAAACAACGTGAGTGAGGAGCAAGCCGATCAGCAGATCCGGCAGATTTACGATCGTGTGCAGCGGCAGGTTTACTTATTTCTTGGGCTGACGCTGACGGCGATTTTGCTGACTAGCCTATCTTTGATCTACACCAACCGGCGGCTGTTTGCGCAGATGGCGGCGCTGTCGGAGCAGCGCAGTGAACTGGCGCAGAAGTTGATCGCGACTCAGGAATCGACGCTGCAATATATCTCGCGAGAGCTGCATGACGAGTTCGGGCAAATTCTGACTGCAGTGGGCTCGATGCTTGGACGAGCGGAGAAACATACGCCGGAGAACTCGCCGCTGCGCATGGAGTTGAAGGAGGTACGCGGCATCACCCAGAACACACTCGACAACGTGCGCAGCCTGTCGCAGGCCCTGCATCCGGTCATGCTGGAGGAGGCGGGACTGGAGAGCACGGTCGATTGGTACGTGGCGACGGTGGAAAGGCAGACCGGACTTCACATATCCTACGACAAATCAGGAACGCCGTTTGCATTGAGTACGAGTGCCGCGATCCACGTGTACCGAGTGCTGCAGGAGGCGCTGAATAATGCCGCCCGTCATTCCGGCGCGCAGAATGCTGAGGTGCGATTGCGTTACTTTGCAGATCGGCTTGAGTTAGACGTTGAGGATCACGGGAAAGGCTTGGCACACGAGAGTTCGCGAAATGGAATCGGGTTGGTGGCGATGCGCGAGCGAGCGGAATTGTTGGGCGGAACGATCGAGTTCACGCGTCCTGCAGAGGGTGGGACAAGAATGAGTCTGCGAGTGCCCCGCGAAAGTACGGAGTCGAATGACTGAAAAGATTTCAATTTTGCTGGTCGACGATCACAGCCTGGTTCGGCAGGGCTTCCGGCGAATCCTCGAAGATGAACCGGATTTGCGCGTGGTCGGGGAGGCGGGCGACGGCAACGAGGCGGTAAAACTGGCGCGCGAACTGAAGCCCACGGTGATTGTGATGGATTGCGCGCTTCCAGGGGCCAGTGGATTGATCGCGACCCGCAAGATTCTGGAATCGGCGCCCGAACAGGTGATTCTGATGCTGAGCATGCACTCCGAGGAAACCTGGGTGCGGCAAGCTCTCGACGCGGGGGCGCGCGGCTACGTTCTGAAGAACGCGGTTGATTTGGAATTGCCGGCTGCAATTCGGAAAGTGGCTGCCGGAGAAATCGTGCTCGATCCTCAGGTGTCTCGTCCGGCGGCGCTGAAAGGTGAGCGCAACGCCGGGCTGACGACCCGCGAGCTTGAAATCCTGCAACTCATTGTCGATGGCAAATCGAACAAAGAGATCGCCGACGTTTTGAAGTTGAGCGTCAACACGATTGCCGTGCACCGCGCGAACATCATGGATGCACTCGGCATCCACAAGACCGCGGAGTTGGTGGTTTACGCGATCCGCAATGGCTTGGTGAATCTTCCGTGAACCGGCGTGCTTTCCTGGCCGGAATGGGAGCGGCTTCGGTTGCGGTGGTAGCGCGCCGAACGTTCGGAGCAGCGTCGGATCCGGGCATCGGGTTTCGGCTGACGGATGTCAGTGCGAATGCCGGGGTCCACTTCCAACACAATAGCGGGGCATACGGCGGCAAGTTGCTTCCAGAGACCTTAGGTTCGGGATGCGCTTTCCTCGACTACGACTCCGATGGTTGGCAGGACATACTGTTGGTGAACGCCATGGACTGGCCCAGCCATAAAAAACAGCGCAGCACGCTGCGCTTGCTACGCAATAATCGCAACGGAACTTTCAGCGATGTCACGCGCGCGGCCGGGCTGGACATCGAGATGTATGGCATGGCCGTGGCCGTTGGCGATTACAACAATGACGGTTTTCCCGACATCCTGATCACGTGTGTGGGGCAGAACCGGCTCTTTCGCAATACCGGCAAAGGAACGTTCATCGATGTCACGCAGGTGAGCGGGTTGGGCGGGCGGCAGGCTCTGAGTACATCCGCGGTATGGTTTGACTTCGATCGCGACGGACGACTCGATCTCTTCGTCTGCAACTACGTGAAGTGGACCGAGGCGCATGACGTTTTCTGCAGCCTCGATGGAAAGCACAAATCTTATTGCACGCCGGAAGCGTATCGCGGAGAAACCTGCTGGCTGTTTCACAATCGCGGAGATGGGACATTCGAGGATGTTACGGCGCAGAGCGGCGTGTTCGACAGCAGTTCGAAGTCGCTGGGCGTGGCGATGTTCGACTATGACCGCGACGGCTGGCCCGACCTGCTCGTGGCCAACGACACCCAACCCAACAAGCTTTACCACAACCTGAAAAGTGGAACATTCAAGGACGTAGGCGTGGAGGCAGGGATCGCGTTCAGTGCGGAAGGCAAAGCTCGCGCAGGGATGGGGCTCGACACGGGAGACTTTCGCAATTCGGGACTGGATGGAATCGCCATCACCAATTTCGATAACGAGATGGTCGGCTTGTATCAGGGGTTGAAGAATGGAAGCTTTGAAGATGTCGCGTTGGCTTCCGGAGTCGGCATGGCCTCGAAGAACAGCCTTGGATTCGGATGTGTGTTCGCGGATCTGAATCTGGATGGAGCGCTGGATCTGATCATCGCCAATGGGCACATCGATGAGACCGTGCGAAACATTCGCGGGAATGTGGGGTACGCGCAACCTCCACAGCTATTTCTCAACAATGGCAAGGGGATGTTTCGTGACGTGGCTCGCGAGGCAGGCGAAGCATTTGCTCAACCCAAAGTCGGCCGGGGACTGGCGGTGGGAGACTTCGATCGAGACGGAGACCTGGATGTGCTCATCACCTCAAACAACGGACCGGCGTATCTGTATCGCAATGACCAAGCGAGTGGGAACCACAGCATCCGTTTCCGGTTGATCGGGCACAAATCGAATCGCGACGCGATCGGAGCCACTGTGCGGATTGAAGCCAGCGGCATGAATCAGTCGCGGCTGGTGCGTGGCGGTTCAAGCTATTTGTCGCAATCGGAGTTACCGGTGACGTTTGGGCTGGGGAAACTGAATCAGATCGACCGCGTCGTCATCGACTGGCCAAGCGGGCACAGCGAGGAATTCAAGAAACTCTCCGCCGGAAGAACCTATGTGTGCACCGAATCTGAGGGCATTCAACCAGTATCCGGTTACTAGTATTTTTACAGTATTGTTCGATTTTTCATTCCACTCTACAGTTCACTCACTTCATAAGTCCTCATCAACGCCCCACGCCGGCGTACTTGAGGCGCCCTAGAGCCGGCAGCCGGACACTGCCGGTGCAATCATACGATCCCCAGCCCGCCGCAAGGTTGGCTGGGGTTTTCTAAGTTTAGGGGTCGGGGTCGTCTGCGTTCACTTCGTATTCGGGGTTATCACAAATGAAGTTGGCTTCCGCTGCCGTACGCTGCGCACTACCCATTCTGCTGGTCGCTGCGGTCTGGGCCGCTGCTCCTAAACCGACCAACGCCACCGTGAAGGGCTACGTGCTCGATTCCGCTTGCGCTTTCACAAAGGGCCTCGAGAAGCCCATCAGCGCTGGCTGCGCGACCGCCTGCGCGAAGGCTGGTTCTCCGCTGGTGATTCTCAGCGACGACGGCACGATTTACTGGCCGATCGCCGACACCACTCCTTCTTCTGGCCAGAACGAAAAGCTTATGCCTTTTGCGGGGCAAAAAGTAACGGCCAGTGGCAAGGTGTACGAGCGCAGCGGCTCCAAGGCGCTCGTGATCGAGAAGGTCGAAGCCTTATCGTCGAAATAGGGCTAAGAAATCTCTAACCAATCTGCGTGGGAGAGTGGGGAAGATGCGCTGCCTCAGAAGCTTGATCTGCGTCTTAGTGGTGGTGTCGGCCGGTTTGAATGTGGTTGCTCAGCAAATCACTGCCAACATTCGCGGGAATATTTTCGATCCCAGTGGCGCCGTGGTGCAGGCAGCGACAGTGACGGCCAAACAAGCCGAAACCGGCCTTGTCCGAACGGTGACATCTGCTCGCGACGGCAGCTATCTTCTGGTGGAGTTGCCGGTCGGCCACTACACGCTCGAGGTATCCGCGAGGAGCTTTCAGAAGTACCGGCAAGAGGGCATCACACTCGACGTGAATCAGACCGCGACGATTCCCGTCCGCCTGACGGTTGGCGCCGAGACCCAGCAGGTTGAAGTTACTGCCGACGCGCAGCTCATCCAGACGACCACCAGTAGTCTTGGGTTGGTCGTGACCGAGGACGAACTGCTGAACCTGCCCCTCGACGGGCGCAATTTTTCGCAGCTTGGACTACTGCAACCTGGAGTTGTGCCTTTGACGGCTGGGCTCCAGCAAGCCGGCGGATCTTTGCGCGACGGGCAGGCCTATGCGGTCAACGGCCAGCGTTCGGAATCGAATAACTTTCTCATCGACGGCGCTAACAACGTTAACTCGGTGGACGCCGGCTTTGTACTAAAACCGCCGATCGACGCCATTGCCGAGTTCCGCATTCTGAGCCACAACGCGAACGCAGAGTTTGGCCAGAACACCGGTTCCACCACGAACATCATCACGCGGTCAGGTTCCAATTCGTTCCACGGAGCGGTCTGGGAGTTTCTGCGCAACGACGCCATGGATGCTTCGGACTTCTCCACGCACTCGGTGCAGCCGCTGAAACAAAATCAGTTCGGCGGGACGTTCGGCGGGACGTTCGGCGGTCCGATCGTGAAAGATCGCAGTTTCTTTTTTGGCTACTACGAAGGCTTCCGCAACCGGCAAGGGGAGACGGTGTCGGCAACCGTGCCTTCTCTGTTACAGCGGCAAGGCAATTTCTCCGAACATGGGCTGTGCGAGGTGAACTTCGCGACGGGAAACTGCGATCCGGTGCCGGGCAATCAGTTGACCTCGATTGATCCGATCTCGCAGAACATCCTGAAGTTTTACCCGCTGCCCAACCGCGGCCTGAACACATTCATTTCGACCCAGTCGCTGAGCGTGAATAACGACCAGTTCGGGTTGCGCTTCGACCAATATCTTTCGCCATCGGACAACCTGAGCCTGCGTTATATGTTTAGTGCTGGCCCGACGACGGATCCGTTGTCGACATCCGGCGCCAGTGTGCCAGGTTTTCCGGTCGGCGAGAATGACCGCGCACAGAATTTTGCGATCCAGGAGACCCACGTTTTCTCTCCGGCGCTCGTGGGCGTGGGACGCTTCTCGTATCTCAGAAACAAATTCCTGTTCGACCAGCACCTGAACCACGAACTGCCCTCGAGCCTGGGCTTTCAGTACGATCCGACGCTGGCAATTGCCGCCGGGCCGCCGTTTATCCAGGTCGGAGGCTATGGATCGGTTGGCGACCCGATCACGGGACCGCGAAACACTTTTCAAAACACGTTTGACCTGTCCGGATCGCTCAGCTGGACTCATGGGTCGCACGAGTTGAAGTTCGGCTGCGGGTTCCGGCGCGACCAGGTCAATGCTCTGCAGGGAATCGCCACGAACGGATTCTTTGTGTTCGCGCCATTCCCCTTCAGCGACGCCTTCGCCAGCTTCCTGTCGGGGGAGCCGGTCGTGTTCCTGCAAGGCGGCGGAAATCTTGGCCGACACATTCGCGGCAAGGCCCTGAACTTCTACGGGCAGGACACGTTCAAAGTGAATTCCCGATTCACGCTGAATCTCGGGCTGCGCTACGACCTGCCATTTCCCTACACAGAATTGCACAATCTGCAAAATCTCTTTGTGCCGGGCGCGCAGTCGAAGGTCTTGCCGACCGCTCCGGCGGGATTGCTGTATCCGGGAGACCCCGGCGTGCCCGCGGGCCTGATACAAACCCAGAAAACAGCATTTGCGCCACGCCTGGGGCTCGCATGGGACGTGAGCGGCAGCGCGAAATGGGTGGTCAGCGCTGGTTATGGCATCTTCTACGAACCGTTCTACAACGGGCAGGGCGGGCCGCTGCAGGATCCAATCAGCGCGCCGCCGTATCTGGCGACGCCGCAGGCTGGCTTCCCGGTCAATTTCGCGGACCCGTTCAACGGCGTCAACGAATTTGACGGCCGCTTTTCTACGCCGATGACGTTACTTGTGGTTTCACCGAAATTGAAACTGCCCTACGCGCAAGACTGGAACCTGAACATTCAGCATTCCTTCGGCACAGACTGGCTGCTGCAGATCGGTTACGTCGGAACCACAGGTGTGCGCCTCCCCAGATTCGTCGAAGGCAATCCGGCGATCTACTATCCGGGGCAATCGACCGAGAACAACGTGAACCAGCGGCGCCTCTATTCGGGTTGCACACTGACCTCTCCGCCATCGGTACCTTGCAACTACGCATCGGTGGGCGAGATCGCGGGGATTGCGAACTCGGCGTACAACGCCCTTGAGACAAGCGTCCGGAAGCGCTTCGGGCGCGGGATTTCGTTCCTCGCTTCATACACCTTCTCGAAATCAATTGACGACGTTTCGTCGTTCAACATTACGGGGTCGGCATCGCAGCCCGTAGCTGGCGAGAACGATCTTGCGCAGAATCCGTTTGATTTGGCTGCCGAGCGTGGCCGTTCGATGTTCGACTCGCGCCACCGGTTCGTGCTCAGCTATCAGTGGGCTGTTCCTTACTGGCGGCAAGCCAATACCTGGTATCAGCATCTGCTTGGCAACTGGCAGTTCAACGGCATCGTTACCGTGCAGAGCGGCACGCCCTTCACTGTGTTCGATTCAACTGACGTTTCCTTGCAAGGACAAGCTCCGGAGATTTCTGGTTTTTCCAGCAATCGCCCCAATATGATTGCTGACCCGAACTCGGGACCGCATTCCTCGCAGGAGTGGTTCAATACGAAG
>Ga0306926_10007085_pt1 | contig 12134 bp, 11 predicted proteins | sample flu12Cox44000178_FD_203759 | JGI IMG/M metagenome (GOLD analysis project Ga0306926, IMG submission 203759) | Lab enrichment of tropical soil microbial communities from Luquillo Experimental Forest, Puerto Rico - flux8day.12C.oxic.44.000.178 (v2)... | ecosystem: Environmental > Terrestrial >... | reverse complement strand
GCTCGCACGATTCACGGCTTCTATTGCGTTGTCGAGACGGCTGACTGCGGTTCCATCAACGGCAAGTCCAGCGTGCTTGGTGCATGATCGGAAATGCGCTGGCTTGGTGCCGTGTTGATGTCAGAATAGGTGCGCCCATAAAACGGCGCGAGCTGAAATTCCTGACGCTCCAGTATTGCATCAGCATCGCGCGCCTTCACCAGATCTCCGGGCCACGAACGCGAACCAGTTCACCCTGATGTCCGTCTTGCTGTGCGAGTCCGGAACCGGGTTCCGTCAGGAAAGCAACGGCCAGCAAGGCGATAAGGTAAGCACCGACCCACCCGTTCACACTAGCTATGGCTTCCCGGTTTGGCATGTTTGGCACCGCGATTTCGCAAAGTAGCCAGGGTTATTCGGAAATGACGACTCTATCGGGAAGTAAACGGCAAGAGAACGAAATCCTCGAGCAATCGGGAACTTGGCACTTCGATAGCTGAATCACGACCGGGTCAGTACAGATATTTTCATCCCCTCTTACACCGTTCGTTTGACGTGAACCGTACATAGCGGACATCAGAATGAAATAGGGATTGAATTGTTAAATTTGGACGGGCGACTTCTCCGATGCCTCGCGCTAATCCATCATCTCTTAAACACCGCATCGGATGTCATTTTTTCTGCACCTTGGAGATGCGTTCCGCTAGACCGAGTGTTTTGAGTATTTCCGGTGAGGCTTCATCCACCGCTACGAGTTCGTGGCATGCACTGCAGTCCTGCGTTATCACCGTTCCCCCTGCCTCTGCGTGAGAACCGTCATGGCACCGGAAGCAACCTGGAAAGTCAGTGTGGCCCAGGTTGTTTGGGTAGGTTCCCCACTTGACTTTGAGTTCCGGAAAGACATTGCGGTCGTAAACGGCCAGGATAGTTTGTCCCGCTGCTTGAATGTCTTGAGATCGACTGGTGTATAGATCAGGATAGTTCCGTTTGTAGAACTCAACGAGCGCAGCAGGCAATTTTTCAGCCGCTTCTCTCTGGGAACTATAGTTCGTTTTAAGCAATTCCACGGCTTTCTTCCTGATAAAGGGCAACGTGTCGGGGAGCTCCCCGAGCGCCAAGGCATTGTTTATCCCACGTTCAGGCGACTCAAACGTGTGCGTTGGACGGTTATGGCAATCCACACACTCCATCTCGTAAACAGGAAGATTCTTGTAGGAGTCGGGTGTGGTTCCCTCACTGGCAAAGGTCCGAATTGTTCCGGTATTGGTGTTTCGGTACTCCACCCAGGGAATGGTCTGCCTCTGGGCATCGACCGCCGCGAATCGGATCTCCACGCCAGGGCCGAAGTGACTGCCGTGTATCCCCGCAAACTTGCTACCTCCCACCATCATCATCAATACCGTTTGGGTGCGGGTATTTTTCTCGTCCTCGGCGTAATTCGTCACCACTCGCAGTCTTGCAGAGCCGAATTTCTCGGGCCAATGACAGTTCTCGCAGGTCTTCGCCGCGGGTACGAGGCGGTTGCTTTCGAGGGCGCCGGGAACTGGACGATGATACGTGTTGAAGATCGTTTCGAAGAGTTGCCGGGTGCCCGCTGCCTTGCTCGCCAGCCACCCTGCTGCGCCGGGCGCAACATGACATTCTACGCAGGCCACCTTGGAATGCGGGGAATTCTGGTAGGCCGCGAATTCTGGCGCCATGCTGTGGCAAGACTGCCCGCAAAATTGCGGAGTCTCCATATGCTCAACGGCCCGGTACGTGAACTGCGTTCCGATAATTACGTTTACAAGGGTGGTGATGCCGAAAAACCAGGCTAATCGTTGCATCGTAGCCTTGCGATCGAATTCACGGGGAACTACGTCCCTCTCTAAGCGGCGCTTTCCTAGATAGACACCGATCGGAATTAACACGAGTCCGGCAAAGAATATGGCTGGAAGAATCAGGAACACAACGATGCCGATATAAGGATTCTCGACGTGCCCTGAAATTTGATGAGGCAACACGAAGAAGAAGGAAAGTACTGCGGTTGTTACCAGAGCAGTGCCGACTAAGCTCACCCAGTGGAGGGTGAGCAGGTACCAGACCGGCTTGCGATCCGTTTTGTTCATGAATGCAATGTCTGCAGGCCTTGCAGCTCTTGGAATCGAGATTTTTTAAGCCAGCGCCCGTTCTTAAACTTTGCCTCGACCAGTGTGAAAGCGACGCCAACTCCAGACCACTGTTAGTTCTAACAGACGTTCGGTCGTTGAACTTTGTGCTACAAAACTACCGGCCACCCCAGAAAGGCTTACAACCGTGAGGGCCCTGTTTGCGCACCACACACCAGCTCGTCTTCTCCTTGCAGGCGACCAAGCCATGTTTATGGAAGCACTGAAAGTGTGCTTGGAGCGGACTTACAGCCTCGTAGGAGTTGTGGGTGACGGACGTACCATGGTGGAAGAAGCGATCAGGGTGAGGCCCGATGCCGTCATCGTGGATGTCGGGATGCCCTGCTTGAATGGCTTAGATGCAGCCAAGAGGGTCCAGCAAAAAACGCCCATACCTAAATTCATATTCCTCACCGCCCAGGACGTTCCGAATATGGCCGCCGCCGCGCTAGAGCTAGGCCCCATCGGCTTCCTGAACACGCATTCGCCGGCTTCGGAGCTCCTGAAAGCCATCGACCATGTCTTGCGTGGCGAGTGCTACCTGGGACAAGAAATGCGGCCCACCGATTGGGTGGCCGCCAAGTCTAGAGGACGGCGGTTTTGGACTGAGATGACTCCGCGGCAGAGAGATGTCGCGCAATTACTGGCAGAAGGCCGCTCCGCGAAGGAGATAGCTGAGCTACTCGATGTGAGCCCAAGAACCGTCGAGTTCCACAAACAACAAATCAAGGATTGCTTCAACCTTAAAAGCAACGCGGATCTGGTGTTATTTGCATTGAAGCGCGGTCTTATCTCGATCGATGGCTGAATCGTATTTCAGTTTGCGGTGAAACTTCGGACAGAGCCTTGGGAACCGACTTGCGGGCCTTAACGAACTCGCCGATGGCTCTCGCTTGCGCATCGTTTGGACCTGAGATGCCTTTACGGTGAGCAGCTTTTGAACCACTCTTGCCCTTTGCGCCGCTCAGCGCGCACCCCACAAGACCGCAGTCCACAGGATGGCCGTTAACTACGAAATGCCTAGCAAAAACCCTAGTAGCTCTTCTGGTGACTGACAAGTATGATGGTGCGAAATTCGCCAGATTTTAGAAGAGGTGTTTCTACTGGCGATTTCATTTCCTGCGCGGAGAGGCCATGAAGCCTGAAGAAATTAAAGAGAATCGCACTCTTGGCCCGTTTCAAACGCTTCATTGTGGGTCAGCCGAAAATAAGAGAACCTCTCGAAGAGATTGGTTCAAAACCACTGCCGGTGGATGTGCCGGGCTGGCGCTCGGCAGCTTGATTGATGTCCAGGCCGTGCGAGGAAGCACCGAGAACTTGAAGCTGGCTGAAGTACGCGAGTTCACCACATCCTGCAACTTCTGTTCTTGCGGGTGCGGGATGGTGGCCTCGGTTCGTGATGGCAACCTGATTGCCATGGAAGGTGACTTTGACCACATCGTGAACCGCGGATCGTTGTGCGTTAAGGGAATTTCCATGTTTGCGACGCACACCTCACCGAACCGACTTGCAAAACCCCGCTATCGAGCTCCGGGCAGTGATCATTGGGAGGAAATCTCCTGGGACGACGCGATTGCGCGGGTCGCACAGAAGATTCGGAAGACGCGCGACGCGAGCTGGATCGCCACCGAGAAGATCGGCGACAAGGAGGTTCCGGTCAATCGGACGGATGCGATTGGCTTCCTGGGCGGCGCGCAGAACACGAACGAGGAGTGCTACCTGTTCCAAAAGGCGGCCCGGCTGCTCGGTCTGGCTTACGTCGAGCACCAAGCCCGACTTTGACACAGCCCCACGGTCCCCGGTCTGGGGGCCTCGTTCGGCAGGGGGGCGATGACCAACCACTGGATCGACCTCCAGCACTCCAAAACGATTCTAGTAGAAGGGAGCAATGTTGCGGAGAACCACCCTATGGCCTTCAAGTGGATCCGGAAGGCCCAAGAGAACGGGGCGAAGATCATCCACGTTGACCCGCGGTTCACTCGAACGTCAGCGGCGGCTGACATATACGCGCGCATCCGGCCTGGAACCGACGCGGCGTTGCAGAACGCCATGATCAACCACATCCTCGTCAATAAGCTGTATGACGAGGATTACGTCCTTACCCACACCAACGCCCTTTTCTTGGGCGATGAGGCCTTCGACTTCAAGGACGGAGTTTTCAGCGGGTTCGACGCGGAGAACCACAAATACCATACGGAGACTTGGGGATATCAGCTCGATGCCAGGGGAAAGCCCCGCCTCGCGAAGAGCCTAGATGACCCGCACTGCGTCTTCTCGCGCCTGAAGACCTTCGCCTCACGATACACGCTGGAGATGGGCGAGCAGATCACCGGGATTCCGAGCGAGCAGATCCAACAGATCGCCGAGACGATGGCGAAGAACCGGCCGGGATCCATCCTCTACGCGCTCGGGATGACCCAGCACACAACCGGTGTGCAGGGGATCCGGTCGTTCACGATTCTGCAACTCCTGCTCGGCAACATCGGCAAGCCAGGCGGCGGAGTCAACGCACTGCGGGGCGAGCCAAACGTGCAGGGCGCGTGCGACATGGCGGTGCTCTACAACTACATGCCGGGCTATCTCAACTCTCCGTCAAACGCCGAGCCGACCATCTACGACTACGTGCGCAAGAACGGGATTGCCGACAGCCGGTCCCTCGTCAATACGCTCAAGGCGTTTTTCGGTGAAGCGGCCAACGCTGGGAACGATTATGCCTACGCCTGGCTGCCCAAGCGAAACGCTTCCAAGGACTACGGAACTTTGCCGATGTTCGAGGATGCCCTCGCCGGTAAGCTGAAACTCCTCTGGATCGTCGGCCAGAATCCCGCGGTCACCCTTCCCAATCTCAAGCTAACGTTCGACGCGATGGCGAAGCTCGAGATGCTAGTGGTCCAGGAGATATGGGAGACCGAGACCGCGGCGTTCTGGCGCCGGCCCGGCGTCGATCCGAAGTCCATCTCCACGGAGGTCATCCTGCTGCCCGCGGCGTTCTTCATGGAAAAAAACGGAACCATCAGCAACTCGGGCGGCATGGTGCAATGGCGCCACGCCGCCGTGAAGCCTCCGGGGCAGTCCAAACCCGACGGCGAGATCGTTGACCTCGTGTTCCGCAAGGTGCGTGACCAAGTCAAGGACTCGAAGGAACCGAGGGACGAGATCATCCAGAAAGCTTTCTGGAACTACACCACGGCCGAGGACGTCCTGCGCGAGATCAATGGGTACGCCCTGCGCGACAACCCGGAAACCGGCCTAAAGGCTGGCGATCTCGTCCGCAAGGTCAGCGATCTTCGGGCCGACGGCTCCACGTCGTCCGGCGCGTGGATCTATGCGGGCGTCTTCGCTAACGGCGAGAACCTCTCGAAACGCCGGGACTCCGCAACGGATCCAGGGGGACTTGGACTCTATCCCAATTTCGGCTGGACTTGGCCCAATAACATGCGCATTCTCTACAACCGGGCGTCGTGCGACCGGAACGGCAAGCCCTATCCTGGCTCGAGACCCATCGTCTGGTGGGACGAACATGCGAAACGCTGGGCAGGATACGACGTACCGGACGTCCCGGTCCTGGCAGACGGACCGGCCACCCCGAACGGCCAGCGGGCCTTCCATCTGGGCGCGGAGGGCGTTGGGCGCCTGTTCGCGGCCGTCTACTCGGACCCGGACGAGAAGCATCCGGGGTATCCGCGCGATGTGGCCTACGTGCCGAAGGATGGTCCACTGCCGGAGATGTACGAGCCCATCGAGAGCCCAGTGGAAAACATCCTTCATCCGCGCGTGAAGAGCAACCCGATGCTCAAGTATCCGCGCGTCGCGACGCATCAACCCATCGGCACCGTTGGCAAGTTCCCCTACGTGCTCATGACATCGACGGTTGCCGAACACTGGTGCGGGGGCTCAACGACGCGTAACATTCCCTGGCTCAATGAACTAATTCCCGAACCAGTGTTGGAAATGCCCATCGCCCTCGCCCAGAAACTTGGGGTGAAATCGGGTGAATGGGTTCGGGTCTCGTCGGCGCGTGGTGAGCTCGAGGTCAAAGCCCTCATCACGCCCCGTATGAAGGAGCTGAAAATCGGCGACCGCCAGGTCACCGTCGTCTGGATGCCCTACAACTGGGGATACAAGGGACTGTCGACCGGGCCCAGCGTTAACCATCTTACGATTGATGCCGTGGATCCTGGAGCTGGCACCCAAGAGACTAAGGCTTGCTTGGTAAATATCGAAAAGTTGCTAGAGGGTCGTACGAAATCTTCCGTCACCTAAGGAGCAAGGCGTGAGCGAAACTGCACCATCGGTTCCGGTGAAAACGACTCTGGTCGATATCACGAAATGCATCGGTTGCCGTGCGTGCCAGGTCGCGTGCAAGCAGTGGAACGAACGAGACGGCGAGAAAACTGAATTGCAGGATCAATTGGGTTTTCAAAATCCAGCCACGCTTAGCTCGAAAACTTATACGCTGATCGCCTTCCATGAATTGCCCGACGAGAACGCTCCCGGCGGCCTGCGCTACCTCTTCAGCATGCGCCGATGCTTGCACTGTCTCGAACCGGCCTGTGCCTCCGCTTGCCCAACAACGGCCTTACAGCGACAGCCCGACGGCCCAGTAACTTATAACTCCGACCAGTGTATCGGTTGCCGCTATTGTATCTGGGCCTGCCCGTGGGGTGTGCCGACTGCGGAATGGGACTCACTCGCACCGAAGATCCAGAAGTGTACCCATTGTGCCGACAGGTCCGCCCAGCCCTTGCCACTGTCAAGGAACGGGCTGGCGCTCACCCAATTCGAGAGCAACGCATTCCAGGCCAACATAGCGACACCCGCCTGCGTAAAGGCTTGTCCGGCGGACGCGCTGCGTTTCGGAGAGCGGAACCAAATGTTGCAGGAGGCTCGCAGTCGTATAGCGGCCCGGCCAGATAACTACGTTAACCACATCTACGGCGAAAAGGAGGCAGGCGGCACGAGCGTACTCTATTTGTCGTCTGTTTCATTTGACAAGTTAGGCTTCCCTGAGGTCGGAACGAAATCGTATCCGGGCCTCTCGAGGATTGCACTCCACGCCGTTCCACCCGCGGTATTGGCGGTTGGTGCCGCACTCGCCGGGGCATACTCCTTTCTCAAGCGTAGGTCCTTGGCGGTTGGCAAAACGGATGGAGAAACTCACCATCACCCCGAGTTCGAGCCGCTGCAATCCAAGCTGTTGACGCCTTTCAATTGGATTCTCTTGGCGCTGATAATTTTTGGCGCCATTTCCTTGTTGGCCCGATTTGCAATGGGGCTGGGCGGCAGCACGCATCTCTCCGACACCTATGCGTGGGGGCTGTGGATTGTGTTCGACCTGGTATGGATTGCGGTTGCCGCTGGCGCGTTTGCGACGGCGGGGCTGATCTACGTATTTCAGCGCAAGGACCTTTATTCGATGGGACGATCAGCCGTCCTGATGGGTTTCTTGAGCTACTCCTTTGTCACCGTCACGCTGATTGCCGACCTCGGATTGCCCTGGCATTTCTATCAACTGGCATTACAGGCGCCGGGACAGTCGGCAATGTTTGAAGTTTCCTGGTGCGTGGGCCTTTACGTCACGGTGCTGTTGCTGGAGTTTCTCCCGGTGCCCTTTGAACGCTGGGGGTTAAGCAAGGCGTTGGAGCTTTGGAAGCGCTGGTCTGGGGTGTACGTGGCGTTTGCGTTGACCCTGTTTGTGTACCTGCTCTCGCGCAGTTGGGTCTATACCGGACTCACGGCGGCGCTCTTCTTATTCCTGGTTTGGGCGTCCCAATCAAAAGAACTGAAACCTGAACCCGTCATGTTGGCTATCGCGGCCGTGACGCTGTCCACCATGCACCAAAGCTCGCTCGGTTCGCTATTCCTGCTCATGCCCGACAAGTTGGCGCCCCTGTGGTGGTCTCCGGTGATGCCGATTTCGTTTTTCCTGTCGGCTATCGCCGCCGGAACGGCTCTCATCATCCTCGTCGAGCTGTGGATTGCAAAAGCCTGGAAACGACAGCTTCGCGTAACGCAACTTGCGGCGATGGGCCAAATCACATTCTGGTCGCTGCTTGTTTACCTCGTCTTCCGCTTAGCTGATCTTGCGGTTCGTGGCCAATTTGCCGAAAAGTTCTCAGGTCGCGAAGGTGCGCTTTTTGCTGCTGAAGTTCTCCTCGGAGGAATCTTGCCTTTGGTGCTTCTCGCCACCAGTGCCATGCGACGCCGGCCATCCGTCCTCGCGATCGCCACGCTACTCGCAACGGGTGGAGTTGTTCTCAATCGCGTGAATGTAGTGTTGCTAGCGATGCACCTAAGGGGACCTATGCCTCAAATCGCGCCAGCCTCATATGCTCCCTCCGTTTTCGAGTGGGGCATCTCCATCGGTCTAATCGCTGCGACGATTTTTCTGTTTGGACTGTTCGCTCGATTGTTGCCGCTGCTCCCTAAGGAAGAGACAGCCGGGGCTTAGGAAGATTGATTTATGAACCAAGACGTTTGGGTATCGAGGCATCCGTACCTTCAACCAGTCGCTGACCTTCACACACAAGTGACAGCGGCTTGTGCTGACGGCCCGAGAGTTTTTGCGACCATACCCAATTGGGACGACTACGACCACGATTATCACCGGAGTGTTCCGTTGCTGGCGAGTTCCTGCGCGGGAGTCGAATTGCAGCCTGCAGAAGAGATCCTCGTCTCGCTACTCGCGAAGTTAGGTTCCTTGTGTCTGCCGCAGCGATTAGCCGCGGAGAGCCGGGAGCTAGACGATCAATTGCACAGCGAGGTCGCTGCACCGCAGCGGGCGCTAGGATGGTTGCTCGGTACTGAGAATTTTGCGCCCGCTCATCCGGGACTGCTTCGTTATTTGGGCTGGACAGCACTGGCCCGGTATCTCCATCCGATTGTCGATGGGTTCAGTAAATGGCGCGACGAGGAACTTTGGCTACGTCCTTATTGCCCCACTTGTGGATCCGCACCCTCGATGAGCCAGTTAGTCGAAATTGATTCGGCCCGTCGCCGGCTCCTGTCATGCGGCTGCTGCGGCACTCGCTGGCAATACCGCAGAATGAGTTGCCCATTCTGTGAGACCACCGATACGCACCGGCTCTCCGTCCTAGCGATCGAGGGAGAGGGGGACCTTCGTATCGAATACTGCGAGTCCTGTCGCGCCTATCTCAAGACTTATATCGGAGCAGGAAGTGAGACCGTGTTCCTGGCTGATTGGACTTCATTCCACCTCGACATTATCGCCCTCGATCGAGGCTTGAAACGGCTCGCTGGGTCACTTTACGAACTTTGATCTCACGCATTACTCCTGGCCAAAACTTGATAGCTTCCGATTCAGTTACGGACAGATGCTCGGCAATCAGCTCCTGTTTTTGCCTTCGGATGTCGTAGCAATTGCAAATCCTGCCGCGACATGGGTTCTCGTTAACCGTTCGGATTTGCAGCAAGCTTACCGAGGGAGAAAATATATGAAAGCCTTTCTCGCCAAATTTCGCGACATAACAATCTCAGGTATCTTAGCCCTTTTGCCTTTATACGTCTTTCTCATCGTCATCTCCAAAGCATGGAAATCTTTGAGTTCGTTAGGCGCTGGTATGGCGCAAATGCTTGGAATGAAATCCATTCTGGGGGTAGCCGGTGCCACAGTATTTTCCGCACTTTTGATTGTTGCGATTTGGATGGTGACCGGATTGCTTGTGCGGTATTCATTTTTGGGCGCGGTGAGCAAAGCCGCGGAACGGCAACTCTCAAAATATGTTCCCGACTATGACAGCTATAAGGCCAAGGCCGAAGAAAAGCTTCAGCACAAGGTCAGGGTCCTTCCTTACACGAGTGCGCTGATCCGATGGGAGGAATACTGGCAGCCGGGATTCGTGGTTGAACAAGATCAAGACGGAAACTGCATCGTGTTTTTGCCTGAAATACCGGAGACCCATAAGGGCCATGTTCTGGTGGCGAGGCAGGACCAAGTAAGAATTGTGGAATCGATGACCGCGAATCAACTCGACGGGTCGTTAAAGAAAATTGGCAAGGGACTGTTGAGTGATTATGGCATTCGTATTCCGGCAAATCGCCGTGCTGCGGCAGGAGATGGATGACCTGTAACTCCGAAAGCTCACCAAGCGAGCTTGCTTTCCGATAGCAGGGCGGCTCGCTGGCATGTGGGTTGCACTTCTCACAATCTTCCGATCAGAGCTGCTGAAAACAAAGGATTTACATTGGCGTGACTCTTTCGCTCGTGGTTGCGCGCGTCCCTTCTGATCACCGCTGCCCGATTGCCTTGAGTCGGGTCTCGTCGTCCGTAGAGAGCATCTGTCAATCCTTACAGTTTAAGACGTCTGGCAGGAGAGTACATTCCCGAGCAGGTAGGAGTCTTGACCGCTTAACACGGCATTCTGCAGACCCTGCCCAGTCGTCATGGGATTTGGACTTACCCGAGGGGGGAGATATGTACTGGACAATTCGAGTCGCGTTCTGTTGTTTAGTGATGCTTTCCGCTTGCTGCCAGTTCTCGATAACGCGCGCACAGACGAATCCATTTACGAAGGGGCAAGTAGCCGACCGCATCCGCAAGGTGGAGGATGGCGTCGATGAATTCCAGAAATATCTCAACAACCGCGGAGACGACGCCAAGGACCGTGCTCAATCGGCCCAAAATAGCGGGGCGACATCACGCCGCCAGCGTGGTGATTCGACAAACACCCAAAACCGCAGGGACCAAGCTAACCAAACAAAGGACGATCTCGAGGATGCCATGGACGATCTAGATCGTTCCACAAATCGTCTGCGTCGCAAATTCGATCCCACGTCGAACTATTTGGAGACAAAAGTACAGATGGAGCAGGTGATGGACAACGCGCGTCGCGTCAATCAAGTAATGACCAAGGGGAACTACGGAACGCAAGCTCAACGCTATTGGGCTGCGTTGCGCGCGAATATCAACGACCTTGCGCGGTGTTACAACTTAACTCCCATGGGGACATAGCAGAGCGGTTGCACACGGCCCACTCCCGGAATTTAACGGTGCCGGTTCGGGCCGATCGACGCAAGACTGGCTTGGAGTATTGCCCCGCCGGAGTGTGGAATTCTAAGGCACCACGTACCTGTTTTCCGTTTCTGCTGCGCTGCGAACCTGGTGTAGCTGGGCTACGCACACACCGCAGACGCCATCCTACTCGCCAACTTCGGGTGGTTGGGCACTCCGTCGTGTGCGGGATCGCTTCATAGGTCAGCGCATGGGCTTGGGCTGCCACCTGGTATGGTCCTTACCTTATCGCGTCAGGCAAGTGATTGAAATCGCTCCGATTCCTTACACTGCATAAAATTGCTTTAGGCTGCTAAGTCAACCGCCTTGAGGTGAAACTGTGCGAACTAGAGATTTTGTTTCCGTAGTTCCTTGGCGTCTGGTTTCAACCGCCACTTTGGCGATGATGTTTGCAGTTCCCCACCTCCGGGGAACGCAGACAGCACCCGTGGTTTCCAAGCCCCCTACACAATCGACTGACGAGGGACACATCGTCTTTTGGAATCGCTTGATCGCTGTCCAACGGGGAACCCTTTCGGGTGCCACAGCGCAGGAGCGAGCTGAGCGTGCCATACAGCCCTTGAGGAACTCCCACTCAATGTGAAGGCGGATGAAATCGTGCCGCGCCCCATCCAAGATCGAAGACCAAGAGGGTATTGCAGTTGTTTGTAAAGGTCGCGCCCTGTTCTTCAGGATCCGAGCGGAACCACAGAAGACTGTGGTCGGGCTGATCAGTTAGGTCTTCGTGAGAAGAGTTGCGTTGTTTCGTCGACTACTTTTTGGCGATTACCTCGAGTTTTGCCGATTTTCGCGCGTCGTTCCACAGGTTGGCGTTCCCGTCGTGTCGAACAAACGCGATATGTTTTCGGTAGGCACAGATCTCAAGAACTCATAACTGCGCATTGTCAGCAAGCAAGGCAATGAGCAAGTCATTTTTCTTGGGCGCAAACGGATTTGTGACTGTAACGCCGTTCCAAGTGAATCCTTCTTGTAAGTCC
>Ga0306926_10007084_pt1 | contig 12134 bp, 11 predicted proteins | sample flu12Cox44000178_FD_203759 | JGI IMG/M metagenome (GOLD analysis project Ga0306926, IMG submission 203759) | Lab enrichment of tropical soil microbial communities from Luquillo Experimental Forest, Puerto Rico - flux8day.12C.oxic.44.000.178 (v2)... | ecosystem: Environmental > Terrestrial >... | reverse complement strand
CTGCATCAGCGAGCGACATGTGTTTGCTCCGCCGCCATCGTCCCGCTGCCGAACATACACAACTCTGTGCACGCGCGCGCCGTCACTCAGAGCGCCGCGCGGTGTTTCTACACAAACAGGCAGCCAATCGCGATTCCATTCGGGGGTGCGGTGCATAGACTGCCCCGACTCGCACGCACCACCGTCACCCGAGGAGTAATCACATGGATAGCTTCATGCTCACTGCGGTCGGCAATCTTGCCGACAATCCGGAGTTGGTCGCCAGGAACGACCGGAGCTACACGCGCTTCTGCCTGATGGGCAACGACTACGCCGGCAAGGATGAAGGCGGCATCGCCCGTGAGGTCACCACGAGTCTCTGGTTCGTGGCCTTTGGCGCGACGGGCGAGGCGTTGGCGCGCAATGCACGCAAGGGCGACCAGCTGTTCGTCGAAGCGCGCGTCCGCGCCAACAACTGGACCGACAAGCAGGGTGAGAAGCAATACGACCACTCTTTCATCGTTGCCGGCTTTCGCTTCGGCGCCCCGGGCAAGATCAAGCGGGAGGAACTCGATGCGCGGCGGGAACAGGAGAACGCACGCACGGCTGCCGCCGTGCACGGTGTCGGCGAGCCCTGAGTGCGCAGGAGGAGGTCGTCAATGCTCACGCATCTTCCAGCGCGAAACCTGTGTGCGGTCGCCCTGCTGTCGGCGGCGCCGCTCGCGGTCGTGCAGGCGCAGAGCTCGCCTTTCATGACAGGCGCCACCGCGCTTCAGACCAACATCCTCGCCTGGCTGACGCCAATCGCCATTATCCTGGTGATGGCACTCGGTGCCATGGCGATGGCGAATCGCCTGTCCTGGGGCTGGTGCATCGGCGCAATCCTCGGCATCGCCATCGCATTCGGCGCACCACAGATCGTCACCTGGGTGCGCGGCATGTTCGGCGTGTGAGCGCAGCATGTCAGCGCGCAACGCCGGACTGATTGCCGATCCGCTGTTTGTCGGAGCGACGCGCCCGCCCATGCGCTGGGGCGTCACCTATGCGGCGCTGCTCGTCAACATGGTGTTTACCCTCGAGGCGTTCCTGCTGACGCGCAACCTGCTCACGTTGTTGGTGTGCGTGCCGATTCACGGCTTGTGTGCGCTCTTGTGCGCGCGGGACGCCAGATTCTTCGACCTGCTGCTGATGTGGGGCAGAACGCGTCTGCCGGCCATGGCAGGCACACTGCGATTCTGGCAGGCGAGCAGCTACAGCCCGTTGACGCTCGACCTGCCCGACGGCCGCGGCTGGCGCGCTGCGAACGTGACCGTGGTCGTGGGCGCGGCGCGGGGGATGCCTCCATGTTGAGCGCAAACCGCCCGCTGGCATTGCGTCGGGAGCGCGCGGCGGCCGAGCACATCCCCTACACGGCGCACGTTTCCGAGCAAGTCGTCAGAACTCACTTCGGCGATTACGTCCAGGCGTTTCGGCTCGGCGGTGCCAGCTTCGAGAGTGCCGACGACGAGCAGCTGAACACCTGGCACGAGCGCCTGAATGTCCTGTGGCGGAACCTCGCGAGCCCGCACGTCGCGCTCTGGACACACCTCATCCGCCGTCCTGAGCGGGCAGTGCTCGCCGCCCCGGCCGGACCTGGCTTCGCGGGCCTCCTCAGCACGAGATATCGCGAACGTCTGGCTGGCGAGACGCTGATGGTCAACGACCTGTACATCGCGCTGTGCTATCGGCCGGCTGCCGGGTTGGGCGCGGGAGCGATTTCCAGGTTGCTGACGCGCTCGCGCATGGCACCGGCGGACGGCGAACTGGTGGATGCGCTCGATAGCTGCGTCAAGCTGGCGCAGGTGGTGTGCGCGTCACTTGCGCGCTACGAGCCGGAGCCGCTGCGGACCTACTGCTGCGGTGATACCTGGTGTTCCGCGCTGCTCGAGTATCTGGCGCTCCTCATCAACGGCGAATGGCGGCGCGTCCCGCTTCCTCGCACTCCGTTGCGGCATGCGCTCGCTACCACTCGCCTGCTCTTCGGTACCGAGGCGATCGAATACCGGATGCCGGCCGGCACCCGGGTCGGGGCCATGCTCGCCATCAAGGAGTATCCGACGCCGAGCGTCGTCGGCATGCTCAATCGCCTGTTGTCGGCGCCCTTCCCGCTGGTGCTGACCCAATCCTTCGCCTTCCTGTCGCGAGCGGCCGGACAAGCACTGCTGCAACGGCAGCACGTGCGCATGGTCAACGCCGGTGATTTCGCCGTCTCGCAGGCGGCGCAGCTGAAGGAGGCGCTGGACGGGCTGTCGAGCAACGACTTCGTCATGGGCGATCACCACTTTTCTCTGCAGGTGCTCGCGGACCTAGCAGAGAGCGACGAGGAGACCCCGACCCGCCGGCTCAAGACACTCAACGACCACATCGCGCTCGCGCGCAATCTGCTGAGTGATACCGGGATGACGGTGGCACGCGAGGATCTCGCGATGGAAGCCTCCTTCTGGGCGCAGCTACCCGGGAATTTCCCGATGCGTCCGCGCAAGGCGCCGATCACCTCGCGGAATTTTGCGGCCATGGCGCCCTTTCACAACTACCCGATCGGTCGTGCCCATGACAATTATTGGGGTGAGGCGCTGGCACTGCTGTGTACCAGCGCCCGCTCACCTTACTACTTCTCACTCCATGCCAGCGACCCGACGGGGGCGGACGGTGGCAGCCGCAAGGACACCGGCCACACCTTCATCTGCGGCCCCACGGGCTCGGGCAAGACGGTCTTCATCGGTTTTCTCGTCAGCATGCTGCAGCTGCGAGGCGTGACTCAGTTGATTTTCGACAAGGATCGTGGCCTGGAGATTCTCGTGCGTGCGCTCGGGGGAAAGTACTTCGAGCTCAAAAACGGCCTGCCGACCGGCTTCAATCCGCTGCAGCTCCCGATCGATGCCAGGCACCTCGAGTTTCAGAAGAGCTGGCTGAGGATGCTGGTGCGCCCGGGCGCAGCACGGACGCTGTCGGCGCGCGAGGGCGAGGATCTCGATCACGCGCTGCGCGGGACGCTCGCCCTCGAGCCTGAGGCGAGACGTCTGTCGAGGCTGCTCGAGTTCCTCGATCCCACCGACCCTGAAGGAGTGCACGCGCGGTTGGCACGGTGGTGTGGCGCAGCTCGGGGTGATTACGCCTGGGTGTTCGACAACGCCTGCGACTCGGTGGCGGCGCAGCTCACAGGACCCACGGTGATCGGATTCGACGTCACGGAGTTCCTCGATCACGAAGTGACTCGGGCCCCGATTACGTTCTACATGTTCCACCTGGTGCGCCAGCTGCTCGACGGTCGCCGCCTGGTGTGCTGGATGGACGAGTTCTGGCGCTTGCTGGCAGACCCGGCATTCGAGAGCTTCGCCAAGGAAGGCCCGAAGACCTGGCGCAAGCTCAACGGTGTCATGTGCCTGGCGACGCAGAGTGCCAGCGACGTTCTCGACAGCGCCATCAGCCGCACGATCATCGAACAGACACCGACCAAGGTGTTTTTCCCCAACGTGGACGCCAGTGCAGAGGAGTACACCCGCGGCTTCGGCCTGAGCGAGCGTGAATTCAAGCTGGTGAAAGAGCGCCTCGAGCCCGGCTCGCGCAGCTTCCTCGTGAAGCAAGGGCATCGCAGCGTCGTCTGCAAGCTCGACCTCAGAGGCTGCGACGCGGAGCTCGCGGTAATCTCCGGTCGCGCCCGCCAGCTCGAGCGCATGCGTCGTCTGATGCGTGAGTACGGCTCGGATCCTGCCGACTGGCTGGCGCCGTTCCTGCGCGCCTGCACCGGAGAATGACGGTCATGGCTCACTCACAGCGCGGGAGGTTGTCATGTTGACTCGGCCTGTCTGGTTTCCGGTGGCACTGACGTTGCTGTTTGGCGTGGCGCCTGCAGCACGAGCGCAGTTCGCAGTCATCGATCTCGCATCGCTGTCGCAACTCGTCTCCGAGGTGCAGGTGCTCGAGCAGCAGCTCGCTACCGCGCGCAGCGAGCTCACTCAGGCGCAGACGGAATACCAGTCGATCACCGGAGCCCGCGGCATGGGGAGACTCCTCGCGGGCACGGTGCGCGACTACCTGCCGCCGGACTGGGCCACCGTGCAGGGCGCCCTGCAAGGCTCCGCCCGCTATCCGCGCTTTGCCGCGGATCTGCAGAACGCCATGAACGCAACAGCCGTGCTCTCCGGACAGCAGCTCGCCGCGCTGTCGCCGGCCGCGAGCGCGCAGCTGCAGGCGTCGCGCCAGACGGTCGCTCTCCTCCAGAGTCTGTCGCACGAGTCGCTGGCCAACTCGAGCGGCCGCTTTGCCGCACTTCAGCAGCTGATCGACGCCATCGCGCAGGCCGGCGATCAGAAGGCGATTCTCGAGCTCCAGGCGCGCATCACGGGCGAAGAGAACATGCTGCAGAACGAGCACACCAAGTTGCAGGTCCTGTACCAGGGAGTTCAGGCCCAGGATTGGGCGAACGCGCAGCGCGTGCGCGAGCTGACCATCGCCGGGCACGGCCAGTTCGCCAATCGCTTCCAGCCGCGGCCCTGAGACCGGCCGGGCAGCCATGGGCTTCTTCGCAACCTTCTGGGCGTGGCTCAACACTCAGCTGGCGGCGTACATCGGCACCAACACGGCGCTGGTCGCGCAGGCACTCGAGCCGGTGATCGTGACCCTGGCGACGCTCTACGTCATGGTGTGGGGCTACCTGCAGCTGATCGGCCGGATTGACGAGCCTTTCGTGGCGGGGCTGCGGCGGTTGATCACCCTCGCCGTGGTGCTGGGCTGCGCCGTGCGGCTGTGGCTGTACAACACCATTCTGGTGGATACCTTCTATCGGGCACCTGCGCAGTTGGCCGGAGCGATCGTCGGCGCGCAGGACCCGGTCGCGACCATCGACACGATCTGGGAGCGCGGCGGTGCCGTGGCCGGGTATCTGTGGAACAACGGCGGATTCCTGAACGGCGATTTTGGTTACTACGTGGCGGGGGCCGTGGTCTGGACGCTCATGGGGCTGTTGTGCCTCTACACCATGTTCCTGATCGCGTTGTCGGGCATTGCGCTCGCGGTGCTGCTCGCACTCGGGCCGCTGTTCATCACGCTTCTGCTCTTTGACGCCACGCGGCGCTTCTTCGAGGCCTGGCTGGCTCAGCTGGCGAACTACGCGCTGATAACGATCCTCACGGTGCTGGTGGCGGCATTGCTGCTGCAGGTCGTGGAGTCCTACGCGGTGCAGACGGCGTCCCGCGGCACGGCCATTGCCACAGTCGATGCACTCGACATGGTTCTGGTTGCCGTCCTGGTGTTTCTGCTGCTGCGGCAGGTCATGCCGATCGCGTCGGGCCTTGCCGGTGGCATTGCCTTGAGCAGCTTCGGAACGTTGAGTCGATTCGTCGGTTGGGGCATGCGCCGTGGACTCGCCGGTGCCAGTGCCGTCGCAGCGCTCGCCAGTGGCTCGCGCGCTGCCACCCAAGCGCTGGCCGCGCAGCCGCTGCGGCTCCGACGCACTGTCTGGCATCAGTCCTGAGGAGGGATCGCGATGCGAATTGGCCTGCTGTGTCTGCTCCTGTGCCTCGCGAGCGGCGGCTGCGCAACCTCTGCGGGGCGCTGCCAGGGTCCGTTGCAGCCGATAAATCCCCCGCAGTCCAGGGCGCAGTCGAAAGCGGCGACCCCGACGGCGGATCCGGGCGCGTCGGTGCCGTGAGCGCCGAGTCGCTGATTGAGTATTTTCGCGAGGCGGCCGGCTGGGATGCGGATCGTCTGCAGCAGGCGCAGCGCACGGCGCGTCGTGCCTGGCAGGCAGCCGGGGCAGGCTGGGTCTGCGCGCTCGCGCTCGCCGCCTGCCTCATCGTGCTGATGCCGCTGAAGCGGGTCGATCCCTTCCTGGTGCGCGTCGACAGTACGACGGGCATCGTCGACATCGTTCCGGTGTACGCGGGCAAGGCGGGACTCGAGCAGTCCGTGACGCGCTATTTCCTTTCTCACTACCTCAGCGTCTGTGAACGCTTCAATTTTTCCACTGCTGAAAGCGACTACGAGGAGTGCGGCGCATTTCACTCGGCACAGCGCAACCAGGCGTGGTATGCGCTGTGGAATCCGACCAATCCCGCTTCACCGCTCAACGTCCACAAGGACGGCAGCAGCGTGAGAGTGCAGGTCGAGGCGGTGAGCTTCTTCGAGCGCGCGAGCGGTGTGACCGATCTCGCCCAGGTGCGCTATCTCAAAGCCGAGCGGCAGGGTAGCGGCGCCGCTGAGCGCCTGTCGCACTGGATCGCCACCATTCAGTACGCGTACGGGGCGCCCTCCAGGGACCCACGCGTGCGCCGCTGGAATCCGCTCGGGTTCAAGGTCCTGGACCTCAGCACCGAACCCGAGGCGCTCCCCGAGCCGGCGGGCGCGAAGCCTGCGCTCTCCGGTCACTGAAAGCCGCAGGAGACGGTCGCATGCGCAAAGTCCGCACGGGTCCGCTGGCGCACGCGCGGGACTCTGCGCCCGGCATTTGTCTGGCGTGCGCCGCACTCACCCTGGCGCCGGGCGGCACACTCTCTGCGCAGGAGTCCGGAGCCGTCGATGCGCGTATCCGGGTGGTGGTTTACGCCACCGACGATGTGTACCGGCTGAAAGGCTACGTCGGTTACCAGATCGATCTGGAGTTCGAGAGCGGCGAAGCCTTCGTGGGTCTCGGCACCGGCGATCTCGACAGTCTGACCTTCGCCGCACAGGACAATCACCTGTTTCTGAAACCGCGCGCGGCAGGCGTCGACACCAACCTTACGGTACTCACCACTCGCCGCACCTACCACTTCGACTATACGAGCACGGAGCGGCGCCCGGACCCGGCATTCGGCGATGTGATCTACGTACTGCGCTTCGTCTATCCCGCGCAACGCTCGGACCGGGCCGCCGCAGCAGTCGAGCACGAGCTGGTCACGGCTCCCGAGACCCGCTGGCACAACCTGGACTACGGCTATCGAGGCAGCCCGGAACTGAAACCCGTCTCGGCCAGGGACGATGGAGTGCAGACGCGCCTGCGCTTCGACTCACACGCCGAGCTGCCGGCGGTCTTCATCCGCAACGACGATGGCAGTGAGTCCCTGGTGAATTTCACCCTCGATGCGGGCGAGCTCGTCGTGCATCGCATCGCCCGGCAGCTCACGGTGCGTCGTGGGCAGCTGCACGGTTGCATCCTGAACCACGGTTTCACCGGCAGCGGTGAGCGGCTCGAGTCCGGGACGGTCGCGCCCGCAGTGCAGCGGGCGACGCGGGAGTTACCGCCATGACGCCTGCGCCTGATGAAGGTGACAGTCAGAGTGTGCGCGGCGAGCGCTCGGTTGCGCTCGTCAACGCGGCCCGCAGCGTGCAGTCACGTGTGAGCAGCGCGCTCGCCGCCGTGCTGATGATCGCGCTCGGGATCGCGGCGCTCGCATGGTATTACGCGCACGCGCTGACGCGGCCGGCGCAGGCGCGTGCGCTCGCTCAATCGGCCGCGACGACGCGCGCCCAGGGTGAGATGGCTTTGCCATCGCTGGGGCGGATCACACCGCCGGCAGCCGCGGCCAACCCGCCGCCCCTGCAGGAAGTGCCCCGCCAGTCCGTCGAGCCCCAGGAGCCGCCGCTGCCGGAGGCGCACTTACGGCTAAGCCCGTGGAGCTCTGCCGCGGCAGCCGACTCCGTGGAGGCTGGACGCCCGGGCGGCGCTGCGGCGAAGTCCCCGGCCGAACTGGCGCGCGAACGACGCCTCGCCGGCGGAGTATTCGCGCGCGTGTCCTCGCCGGTCGCGGGACCGGCACCGCCTGCCGGCACTCCCGACATGGCAGGGGCAGAGTCCGATGGCTCCGTTTCCGCCTCACGCGCGGCTGGCGACCACGGTGAGGGCGCTCTGCAAGCGCTGCTGAAGTCGAGCACCCCGGCCACGGTGCAGGCGCGACTGCTGCCGACCACGCGTTTCCTGCTCCCGAAGGGAGCGTTCATAGACTGCACGCTCGAGACAGCGATCGATTCGACGCTGCCGGGCATGACGACCTGTGTCACGGCGGCAGATATCTTCGGTGCCGACGGCACGGTGGTGCTGCTCGAGCGCGGCAGCAAGCTCGTCGGCGAAACACGCGGCCAGGTACAACAGGGTCAGGCGCGCGTGTTCGTCGTCTGGACCGAGGCGCGTACGCCCACGGGGGTCATCGTGCCATTGGACTCCCCCGGGACTGATGAGCTCGGGCGAGCGGGCCTGCCGGGGGAAGTCGAGCGCCACTTCTGGGAGCGCTTCGGTGCGGCCATGCTCATCTCCGTTGTCAACGGAGCGGTGCAGGCGGGTGTCCAGGCCGCCAATCACTCCGGCGGCGCTGTCGTCTATGCGCCAACCACTTCCCAGGACGTCATGACGGAGGTGCTCCGGAGCACGGTCAACATCGCGCCAACAGTCATCAAGCACAATGGCGATCGTATCCAGGTGCTGGTGGCGCGCGATCTCGATTTCAGGTCGGTGTATGAGCTGCGTGCGCCCGCCACCGGCCACTGAGGGTTTCTCCCGTGCGCTGCCGGCCGGTACTTCAGCGGCAGGGAGCGAGCTGTCCGCGCTCGATCTCACGTTGCGCGCCTTGCGACCCCTGCTCGCCATTCCGGACGTCACCGAGCTGTGCATCAACCGGCCGCGGGAGATTTTCATCGAGACACCGGCGGGTTGGCGCCGCGAGGACCTGCCGTTCGCCGACTTCGATTGGTGCCGGCGCCTCGCGAAGCTCATCGCCAATGTCAGCCGTCAGCGTGTCGACGAGTCCTCGCCATTGCTGTCGGCGTCGCTGCCATCCGGCGAGCGTGTGCAGGTCGTGTTGCCGCCGGCCACCACGCTCGGATGCGTCGCCATTACCATCCGTCGTCCGTCGGCGAGCGTGTGGCCGATCGAGGAGCTCGCGCACGGCGGTGTGTTCGGCAACTCCGACGGCGGCACAGCGACCGCGCACGACATCGAGGCTGAGCTCCGCTCGCTGCATGCCGCGAGGCACTACCCGGCGTTTTTGCGACTCGCGGTCCAGGCGCGGAAGAACATCATCGTCTCCGGCGCCACAGGCTCTGGCAAGACCACCTGGACCAAGGCGCTGATCCGGGAAATTCCCGGTTGCGAGCGCCTCGTGAGCATCGAGGATGCGAGCGAATTGGTGCTCGAGGGACATCCGAATCACGTGCGTCTCTTCTACAGCAAGGACGATCAGGGACTGGCGCGCGTGACGCCGAAGCAGCTGCTCGAATGCTGCCTCAGGATGCGACCCGACCGGATCCTGCTCGCGGAACTACGGGCGGAGGAGGCGTTCGACTACCTGCGGAATGTCAATTCAGGGCACCCCGGATCGATTACCAGTGTTCACGCCACGAGCGCCGAGCTGGCATTCGAGCAGCTCGTATTGCTGGTCAAGCAGAGCTCCGCGGGCCGGGCGCTTGCCCGACGCGACATCATCAGCCTGCTCGACCTGCTCGTCGATGTGATCATCCAGTGCGGCCTGGAGGGACACCGGCGGGTCGTCCGTGACATCTGGTTCGACCCGTCTCGCAAGGGCGGGCGGCGGGTGCGGGAGAGAACCCGTCACGCCCGCCGCTGAAACTCGCCGTCAGGTGGCAGTGCCGAGGTCTGTGCGAGCGCTGCTACCGCACCGCCCTCTCCCGCGAATCCCGGTCCCCATGCGCGGCGGAATCCCGCGGCTCCTCCTTGCCCGGCTGCGGGTGCGCCGGCGGTGGTGGCGGCGGATGCCCCGCGGGCGAATGCGGCACCGGTGTTGCTGCGTTGGGTGCGGGCGGTGGCGGCGGGACGCGATGGGTTTCTCCAGCGTGCGCCGTCGACGCCGGGTGTGCCGGTGCATCTTCGGCTGACGGAAAGTGATAGACCGGGACGGCGGGCGGCGTTGGATCGACCGGCGTCGGATCGTCGGCAGCGACCGCGGGCTGCGGCGCCGGGTGTTGCTGCGCCGTGGGCGGCCGATCGGTGCGCAGGGCGGGCGTGGACGCGCTCGGCTCGGCCGCAGCTGGCGCGTAGACGCTCGTGTTGGGTGCGGCTCTCGGCGGCGGGATCGCCCGCGGCGGAGCGGGTGGCAGGATGCTTTGCTGAAGCGACCGCTCGCGCTCTGCGAGGCTGGTCGCGGCCGGTGCCGGGAGCGTCGCTCCGGGGCCGCGTGCGGCTGCACCGGCTGGCAGCGTCGCCGGGGGCCGGCGCGCAACGACTCTGACCGGCGCGAGCGGCGTCGCGGGCTGCAGCGCCGCAAGCTCGGGGCGCGTGAGCGGTCGGCCGCCGTTCTCCTGGAGCGCGACGAGTTGCCGCTCGAAGGGCGGCGGCGCGGCTGGCGGCGGCGAGCGCGCGACCACCGGCCGCTGCAGCAGCGCGGACGGCGGTCGTGCCACACGCTGGGCTTCGCCTGCCCCGAGCACACTCTGGCGGGTGGGCACGATCGCGGGCGCCGCGGTCACGATTACCGCCGCGGCCAGCACCGACGAGGAAAGCGGCGTTACCTGCCCGCTGACACGCTGTCCGGAGGTGAAGGTACTGCGCGGCACCGCAGTCACCGCGGCCGGAGTGCCGTTCATGTAATGCTGCGCACCGCTCGCGGTCTGGTAGGCGTTCGTGACGGAGGTGTTGCTGAGGGTCCTGGTGTTGGTGGTGTTGACGTTGCGCACGTAGGCGAGGCTCGCGGGGTAGGCGGGGACGAAGACCTCCCGCGGCCCGAGCGGAAACCAAGCGACACTGTTGCCGGACGCAACCACCGCCGGGCCGCCGACCCAGGCGACCAGTGCCGGCGCGTACACGGTGCGGCCCGGGCGGGCCAGCCGTGGCGCAGGCACCCAGGACCAGCTGTTGTTCCAAACGACCCAGCGACCGTAGTGAAAGGGCGCGTAGCCCCAGGGCGCATCATCGATCCACGTCCACCCCCACGGCGTGACCCACAGCCAGTGTCCGTAGCGGTACGGCACCCAGCCGATGGCCACGGCCGCCGGCACCCACACGGGGCCGTATTCGGGCGCCTGCTCCCACTGACCGTAGTTGTCGAGATCCTGCGTTCCGGGGACATCGTTCGCGACGTACCCGGCGGAGGCCGACTCTGCGAGCTCGCGCTCGCGCTCGGCCGACCAGTTGTCGAAGTCATCCGGCGCGCCGAGCGTGGTGCTGTTTATCGCCAGCATGTCGGTGCCGTTGAAGGTCACCACCTGCTGCGGCCCGATCGCGACCGTCTGTCCGCCCCCCGCCGCCTGGGCCGCACCTTCGCTCACCGCGACCGCGGTCGCGGTCCCCTGGTCGTCGACTTCGACGCGGTAGACGCCGGGCTGCTGCAGCGAGAGTGCGATGTTGGGGGTATCGACCTCGTAGCTCTCGCCGGCCTGGAGATCGCGCACGCTCACGATGAGCGTGCCGGCGCTCAAGCCCAGCTGCGCGCTGCGGTCATCGAGATTGAGAATGGCGAAGCCGGTGTTGCTGCCGAGCCGTAAGCCGGCGGTGCCGAGATCGAGCTCGGCGCGCGAGCCCTGATCGCTCCACAGCCGATCGCCGGTCGTGAGCGGGCGATTGAGGGTTGCCGCCGTCCACTCCTGCACCCCGGCCGCTTGCAGCGAGACGGCGCCTTCCGCATCAGCGAGCCGCGCGGCGCGACCCGGCGGGTCCGCATCATCGGCCCGTGCGACACCGAGCGCGCCGCACAGCACGAGCAGACTCCACGTGCACCGTACACTCACCGAGGGTCTCATCGCGAGCATCCGTTCACCCGTGAACCCAAACGCTCCAGCGCCCGGAGGGGATGACCCCGCCGATGGTTCACAGTGTAGTGGCTTGGACGGGAGGCGTCGCGGCGCGTCCGCGGGGAACGCGAATTCAGCCTCGCGGGCGGTTGCGCCACCAGTGCGCCAGGGCCGCGGCCGGAGACAACACGCCGACCGCCTGGTGCGCGATCGCGGCCGCATCGTGCGGCGCGCCCGTTGTGTAGTAGAGCGCGTAGCCGCTCAGGATGAGCAGCAGCGCCGCACCCCCGAGCACGAGCCCCGAGCGCCGGTTGCGCTCGCTCGCCCACCGTGCGCTCACGTGTGCGGCCATCATCCAGCCGAGGAGGAACACGGCGCACACGGCGATGAGTCCATGCACGCGCATCAGCGGTGCTTCCCAGGGGTTGGGCAGCGGGCCGAACGCCGTCGACTGCGGGAAG
>Ga0306926_10007083_pt1 | contig 12135 bp, 9 predicted proteins | sample flu12Cox44000178_FD_203759 | JGI IMG/M metagenome (GOLD analysis project Ga0306926, IMG submission 203759) | Lab enrichment of tropical soil microbial communities from Luquillo Experimental Forest, Puerto Rico - flux8day.12C.oxic.44.000.178 (v2)... | ecosystem: Environmental > Terrestrial > Soil... | reverse complement strand
CCCTTGGCGAGAAAACGACCGTCGGGACTGAAGGAAATGCTCAGGACGGCGCCGGTATCGGCGGTCAAGCTCTGGACGATCTTTCCAGTTTCCAGCTCCCAGATCTTGATGTTGCCGTTGCTGCCCGCCGAAACCAGAAGCTCTCCGTCCGGACTGAAGGCCACACAGTAAACTGCCTTCTTGTGTCCGTGAAACGTTTTGACGGCTCTGCCGCTGCTCAGGTCCCAAATCTTGATGGTGGCGTCCCAGCTACCGGATGCCAGCAACTTTCCCTTCGGATGATACGCCACGCACTGGACGCGATCGCCGTGCCCGAGAAGCTCCTGAACCTTTTTGCCGTTGGCCTGGTCCCAGATCACCACCTTCTGGTCCCAGCCGCCGGACGCGAGGTGCTCCCCCTTCGGACTGAACGCCAAACTGGATACCAGGTGGGTGTGCAACGAATGGCTGGAGATTTCCTGATTGGTCAAGGCGTTCCGGATCATGACCTTGCCATCGGTGCCGGCCAGGGCCAGGCGCGCGCCGTCCGCCGTCATCGCCAGGCGGTGAATCGCGGCCGGTGCCGAAAACGCGTGCTGTAACTGGCCGCTGCGGGCATCCCAGATCCGGACCGAGCCGGGCATGCCGGTTTCCTCGGCGCCCACCACGGAAGCGATAAAGCGACCTTCCGGATCGTAAGCGACTCCTCCTCCCATGCCCACGGACGGGTGCACCAGGGTCATGACGTCGTTGTGGTATAGACCTTGCAAATAATGCCATTCCCAGGCGCGGTGATCTTCCAGGCCGGCGGGAGGAATGCACTTGGCCAGGCTATCGCGGGCGCTGATCCAGTCATTGACGCGCCATTGCAGCTGGCTCTGTGCGATGCGGCTGAAGTAGAGAGAAGCGCGGGCCTTCTTGCGTTGGTCGGCTTCCTGGCCCCGGGCCCATTCCGCATCGCTCCGGGCCTTTTCGGCTTGCTGCCGTTCCAGCTCCTTATCGTCGCGCGCCCGGCTGGCCTCATGCCATTGCCAGGTGATGCCGGCGAAGCCGACCAGAGCGATGAGCAGGATGCCGGCAATCAGGGCCGCGGTCACCGGCCGATGGCGCGCCCATTTCCACAAGCGCTCGTGGATGCCGACCGGCCTGGCCTTGATTGGTTTTCCTTGGCGGAAGCGTTGTAAATCATCGGCGAGCTTCTCGGCGCTGGCGTAACGTTTTCCTGGCTCCTTGGCCAGGCACTTGAGGCAAATGGTTTCCAGATCACGTGGCAGGTTGGGGCGCAAATGACTGGGCCGCACTGGTTCCTCGTGCAGCACTTGCAAAACGGTGTCCAGGGCGGTGGGCCCGCGGAAGGGAGGCCGGCCGGTGAGCATCTCATAAAAAATGGCCCCCAGGGCGTAAACGTCGCTGGCCGGCCCAACCCCCGCGCCCTTGCTGGTCGCCTGCTCCGGCGCCATATAGCTGGGAGTGCCCACCACTTCGCCGCTCTGGGTGCCGGTGCTGTGCATATCCAGGCGCTTGGCCAGCCCGAAATCGGTAATCTTGGGCAGGAAGGAAGAAAGATCGACCGACTCATTACCCTGATCATTGACCCCGTCGGCGCGGCGTTTTCGCCGTCTTTCCTCTTTTTGCAAAAGGATATTGGCCGGCTTCAGATCGCGATGGACAATATTCCGCTCGTGGGCATAATGGATGGCGCGGGCAAGCGTTTCGATCAACCGGGCGGCGGCGCCGAGAGGCTGAGGAGTGCCTCCAAGTCGCTGTGCCAGGCTGCCGCCATCAATGAATTCCAGAACGAAGTACGGCCTGCCTTCGGACTCGGCGATGTCATACACCTGGACGATGTTGACATGCCTTAGCCGCGCCACGGCCTCGGCTTCCTGGCGAAAGCGCCCCAGATCTTTCGGTCCGGCATGCGGCCCGGCCAGGATCATCTTGATCGCCACAAGACGGTCCAGACCCAGCTGCCTTGCCTTGTACACCACGCCCATGCCGCCGCGACCCAGTTCGCTGACAATATCGTAACCCGGCATGGACGGATACTCGCGCAAGACCTCGCTGTCCTCCGGAGACGGATCGAAATCGATTCCGTCGGCGATCCCTGCGGTCTTGTTTCCGGGAGGGGACAATTTGAGTCCTTCCAGGAAAGCGGTGTGCGAGTCGCCCAGAGGCAAGGTTGCGGAACGGGAACTCACCGAAGCAGCGGCCGGCAGCACATTCCGAGTCAGGTTTTCCAGGCTGGCCTGGCAGTCCGGACAAGCATCCACGTGTTGTGCGATTGACTGGCGTTCGCCGGAACTCAGGGTTTCCTCAAGGAAACCTTCGAGTTGCTCCAGCGGCGGACAACGGCTCATGAATCAATCCTCTATTTCCTGACTCCAGGGCTCGAAGATGGTGGGTGGTGAGTTGTCAGATTGACAATTGACAATTGCAAATTAGCAATTGCCAATTGACCGATCAGCAATTTGCAATTGGTAATTGTCAATTGTCAATTTGCAATGAGACTTTGCCACTCACCATTCACCACTCACCACCTAATCTTCCGGCCTTTCAAGTTTGGCGACTTCTTCTTGCAACATCTTTTGCACGCGTCGTTTGGCCACGTATACCTGGGCTACTTGCATGGGAATGCGCTGAGCGGCTTCCGCGCCCGCCAAACCTTCCCAGGCGGTCAGCCAGAAGGCTTGCCAGGTCTGCGGCGCGACCCGGAGCCGCACGCGATACATTGCCTCCTCAAGAATCTCTCGGTCGAATTCCTCTTCCAGTTGCTGGAGCAGGTCGGCGCGTGCTTCAGCCTGGTGAAGAAGCTGCCCGACCTGGCTATCGCCGCTGCCCAGTCCCGGCCGCCGCCGGCTCTCGACAAAATCGCTGCACGCGTGCTGTACGATGCGCTTGAGCCAGGCCCGAAAACTCCGCGCCGGATCGTACTGGAAATCACGCATCTTCTGGGCCAGCTTCAGGAGCACATTCTGGGTCACGTCCTGGGCATCCGCCTCTTGCAATCTCCATTTCAAACACCAACCCATGATCTTGGCGCCGTAATGGTCGACAAACTCGCTCCACGCTTCCTGGTTACCCGGATCGCGCCTGAGCCGGGCCAAAAGCGTGATGCGGGTCCCGGATTGCGGGATATTCACCATAAACTATTACCCTTTCCGGGATCGAAATCTGGCACTTCATTCCTTACGAATGCGATTCCGCATGGGTTTTGTCGATCTGCGGAAGTAGCGTGCGTTTTCGGTTATTCGGGTGAAGCCAAAGGTGATGGGAGAGGGACCAGCAACGCACCTTACGGCGAACATCCAGTTTATCACCTCTTGTTTTTTTTGCCAAGCGACCGTATGGGCTGTGTCGTTCGGCCTCGGTCTTTTCTTGAAAATACCGGTATTCCCGGTGCCAGATTTTGATTTCGCTCACGGTATTTACCCCCAGGAATCAGCAAATATCTTGATTTTCCCTGACACATCCTTAACGGAGCATGAGAGTGGCCCTGAATTTACTTACCGATCCAGTGGATTCCTCCACTATTGCACAGACTTTACTTTTTCGGCGGCATTACCTGCCTAGCCGTGGCGATAATCTGGTCAAGCTGGGGAGGACCTGGTTCCGCGTCTTCCCCTTCGAAACACGGCGTTGCGGTGAAGCACTCTCGTGCCCACCTCGGTCGGTGGGCGTGGCCTGCCTGGCCCAGGATGGCTGCAATCTGGCCACGCTGGGTCAGGAGGAAGCTCTGGCCGTTTGTCGTCGCTATCTCCAGGAGCCGGACCCGGCGCAATCGGCCAAGGAAAAAGTGGTCTTCGCCAATCGCCAAGGAGAAATGGTGGTTTTCCAGGGAGACCGGAAGAATGGTTCGGCAGCGCTTTGTTCCTGCGGCAACGCCACCTGCGCCGGCGCCGCCATGCTAGCCAGCGCGAAGAACCAGGAACGAGTCCGCCAAATCTGCACGATTCCGGATGGAGAATTGGATATTCGTTCGGCGGTGACTCTTGCCGGGGCCGGCGGCTGGCGCGTCGCTCAATCCTGGTGCGGATTGTCGTTCCCGGTTGCCCAAGAGAATCTTTGTGGCCACGAGGTCGCCATCGGCACCGGCACTTTCAACAACTACGTGATGCTCGTCTTGCCGGGGCGCGAACCGGATTCCTTCGATGTTCCTGAAGTCCTGGAATTGTGGAAGACGGCCCGGCCTTTTGGCTTTGACAATATTTTGCGTTCCAGGCTGGCGGCCATCTTCCCCACCGAACCGCATCCATTCGTGAAGTTTTACACCTGTGGACGCGCGCATCCCGGCGCTCCCTTGACGGGCTTGGCTGCCCTGGCCATGGCCGCCCGTCAAGTGGATTGGTTGGCCTCGGCACTCCAGCGGGGCCGCATCCAGCACCGCCGCGGTTTTGACTCTCTTCCTGTCTGTCATGATTCCCAGGTCGATTTCCCCGCGCTGCACGTGGTCCTGAAGGAACAACAGCAGGGTCGGTTGGCGGCTTGATGTGGTGAGTGGTGAGTGGCTCAACACTCACGAACCGGGAGAACAGAGAATGGATGCCCATAGCTTGCTCATTCTGCTCGGCATCGGCGTGGTGTCCTTCGCCTTGAGTTTTTACGGGGCGGCCGTCGGACTGATCCTCGGCCATCTGCGCTTGCCGCTGTTGATCTACTATTTGCCCTCCGCCGTCGCGGGCATGGCCACCAACCTGGTCATTTCCGGGATGGGCGCCTTGAGCGGGGCGATCCGACATCTCCGGGAAGGCCGCGTTTCCTTTTCCCTGTTGTTCCTCATGGGGGTGCCGTCGATTTTCGGCGCCATGATCGGCGGTCTGTTGATCCTTCACGCCAATGCTGCCTGGGCCCGCCTGTTCGTCGGCGGATTTCTGATCGTCAGCGGCATGAACTTGGTCCTGGTCAAGATCTGTCAGGGAAGCGGGGCCGTCGTGGTCCGTAAGATCCGTATGGTCGGGGAAGTCTTCTTCGGCCTGGTCATCGGCTTTCTTTCCAGCTTCACCGGCCTGATGCTGGGCACCCTGCGTTTGCCGGTCATCATTCGCTTTTTGAAAGCCGATCCGCGCGTGGCGGTGGGAACCAACATGGCTCTGGGTTGCGTGACCGCCTTCGCCGGTGCCGCCGCCATGTGGCACAAAGGAGACAACTTCTTCCTCATCCCCATGCTGGTGATCGCCCCGCCGACCATCCTGGGCGGCTATTTAGGCGCACGCTTCACCGGACGATTCAAGAAGGAATCCTTGCAGCGCCTGGTCGGCGCTACCATTGCCTTGACAGGCCTGGGCATGGCCGTGGAAGGCATTTATCAAACTTTTCTTTCGCAAGATTATTGGGAAATGGCACAACGAGATGAAAAGGAAACTGCTTGGGTTCAGCCTGATCATTTGCCTCCTGCAACTAAGGAAGTTCCTGCTGCCTTAACCTCTTTCCAAACCAATAATGCTCGTTCCCCGTCCCTGGTTTCTCACCCCGCAGAAATCGATTTCAACCGCGACATCCGCCCCATCCTGTCCGACAAATGTTTCGCCTGCCATGGGCCGGACTCGGCGAAGCGAAAAGCGCATCTGCGTTTGGATCGACCCGAAGACGCTCTGGCCCAACTTCGTTCGGGTGGCTTTGCGATTGTTCCAGGCAATCGCGGCAAGAGCGAGATGTTCCTGAGAATCAGCGCCGATGATGACAGCCGCATGCCACCGTCGAAGACTGGAAAAAAACTCACTCCGACAGAGATCGATCTGGTCGCCCGCTGGATCGATGGCGGCGCCAAATGGCAGCCGCACTGGGCTTATGTCCCTCCCAAGAAATCCGCCCTGCCTGCCGTGGTCAATCACGGCTGGCCGCGCAATGAAATCGATCGCTTTGTTCTGCAGCGCCTGGAACGGGAAGGGCTGTCACCGTCTCCTGAAGCGGATCGCGTCACGCTGCTGCGCCGGCTAAGCTTCGACCTGATCGGTCTGCCTCCGTCCTTGGACGAGGTGGATGCATTTGTCAATGACCAGAGCGCTAATGCTTACGAAAAAGTCGTGGATCGCCTTTTGAATTCGCCTCATTTCGGCGAACGCATGGCCCAACACTGGCTCGACCTGGCTCGTTATGCCGACACCAACGGCTACCGCCTCGACAATCACCGGGACATGTGGCGCTTCCGCGACTGGGTGATCGATGCCTTCAACCGGAACATGCCTTACGATCAATTCACGGTGGAGCAATTCGCCGGCGACCTGCTTCCAGGAGCCACGCCCGCGCAGAAAATCGCCACCGGCTTTCACCGCAATACCATGGTCAACTTCGGCAACGGCTCCGATCCCAAGGAATATCTGGCCAAGGCCGTCATGGATCGCGTCAGCACCACCGCCACGGTCTGGCTGGGCACTACCATGGCCTGCGCTCAGTGCCACGATCACAAGTACGATCCATTCACCCAGAAGGATTTCTACCGCCTCTTTGCTTTCTTTAACAACATCGCGGAAAAGGGCCTGGACGGGGAGAAGCACAACCCGGTTCCAGTGATCTTGCTCGCGGAAGAGCGCGGAATCGCGCTGCGGGAGTGGCCAATGACGGGATTGCTGGCCACTGGTCACTGGCCGCTTACCACACGCCAACTTTCCTCCGCCATGGTGATGGACGAGTTGCCCAAGGCGCGGGTGACCAACATCCTGAAAGGCGGCGACTATCTCAATCCGGGCGAAACGGTATCGGTCGGCGTTCCCACCAACCTGTCCCCCTGGTCAGAGCATTACACAGCAAACCGGCTCGGGCTGGCACGCTGGCTCACGCAGCGTGGCCATCCTCTCACGGCCAGGGTGGCAGTGAACCGCTTCTGGCAAATGCTCTTCGGCATCGGCCTGGTGAAGACCGGCGAAGATTTCGGCTCACAGGGCGAGCCGCCTTCGCACCCCGAGTTGCTCGATTGGCTGGCATGCGAATTCGCCGCCGACTGGGACGTCAAGGCCATACTGAAGCGGATCGTTCTCTCGGCGACCTACCGGCAAACGTCCAAGACGACCAAGGAGATGGTTGACAGGGACCCGCTGAATCGCCTGCTGGCGCGCGGGCCCAGGCAACGTCTGGATGCCGAGGTGATCCGCGATCTCGCTCTGGCGAGCAGTGGACTTCTGGATCGTCGCATCGGCGGTCCCAGCGTGCGGCCGCATCAACCTCTGGGACTCTGGGAGGAAGTGGCCCTGGGCGGCAACTACTCCAGTCAAAGCTATGAGCAGAGCAGAGGAGCCGACCTGTATCGCCGCGGCATTTATGTTTACTGGAAACGATCGCTTCCCTATCCCGCCCTGGCCACCTTCGACGCTCCCAACCGCGAGGCCTGCACCGCACAAAGGTCTCGCACCAATACTCCCCTGCAGGCCCTGGTGCTATTGAATGATCCGACTTACATCGAAGCCGCCCGTTTTCTGGCCCAGCGTGCTCTCCTGGAAGCCGGCCCGGATCTCGCTGCAAGACTGAAATATGCTTTTCGCTTGTGCACTGGGCGGGAACCCACTTCTGGGGAGCTGGACATCCTGACACGGGTTTATCACGAGCAATGGAGCAACTTCAGGAAAGAAGGGGCCCGAGAATTCATTGCAGGGGCAAGTTGTAATTCAGACTGGCCTGGTAAAAAGTTGTCTGCGAGGCGGTTGACCGAATTGGCCGCCTGGATGGCTCTCGGAAACTTGATTTTCAATTTAGACGAAACGATTTCCAAGGAGTGAACATGGACCCGCACCAGGAGCGGAGCAAGGCGCTCACTCGGCGAGCGTTTTTGGGACGGTCCGTCACCGGCATCGGCGGCCTGGCCCTAGCGTCTCTCATGAACGGGAATATCTTCCACTCTATCGCCGCCGGGGCCGAGTCCAGCGACACTGTCCCCAAGGCCAGGCGGATTATTTTCCTGTTCATGTCTGGCGGGCCATCGCACATCGACCTGTTCGATCCCAAGCCACGCTTGCGCGAGTTACAGGGCCAGGAATTGCCGCCATCCGTGCGCGGCGATCAGCGCTTCAGCGCCAATACCACTCGCCAAGGGAATTTTCCCTTGGTTGGGTCACCCTTCGAATTTGCCCGTCAGGGCCGAGCCGGCGCGGAGATTTCGGACCTGTTGCCGTGCACGGCCGAGATGGTTGACGACATCGCCATCGTCCGCAGCATGCGCACCGACTCGGTCAACCACGATCCGGCAGTCACGTTTCTGCTCACGGGCAGTCTGCAAACAGGCCGGCCCAGCATCGGCTCCTGGGTCTCTTACGGACTGGGCAGCTTGAATCGGAACCTGCCGGAATATGTGGTTCTTCTATCCGGGTCCGATGGCCAGCCGCTCCGCTCGCGATACTGGGGCAACGGTTTCTTGCCCGGTGGCCATCAGGGTGTGCCCCTCCGCTCCGGTGGGGATCCGGTCCTTTTTGTGTCCAATCCGCCGGGCATGAGCGACCGCTCGCGCCGGCAATTGCTCGACGGTCTGAGCGAGTTAAACCACATTCGCCTGGAAAAAGTAGGCGATCCGGAAATCGCCACACGCATCAATGCCTATGAGCTGGCCTATCGCATGCAGACGAGTGTGCCGGAGTTGATGGATATTTCCAAAGAACCTGCCGGCGTGTTGGAGGACTATGGCGCCGAGCCGGGCCGGCCGTCTTTTGCCGCCAATTGCCTTCTAGCTCGCCGCCTGGCCGAGCGCGATGTCCGCTTCATCCAGCTCTATCATCGGGATTGGGATCATCACAGCAATTTGCCGGCGGACCTTGCCAAGCAATGTCGCTTGACTGACAGACCGGCGGCGGCCTTGGTGCGCGACCTGAAAGAGCGCGGCCTCTTGAACGATACTCTGGTCATCTGGGGCGGCGAGTTCGGCCGTACGCCATTTCGCCAGGGAGAGATCTCGGCCGGGCAGTTCGGCCGCGATCATCATTCGGGCTGCTTCACCATGTGGCTGGCCGGCGGCGGCATTACACCTGGACTCGTCCTCGGCAAAAGCGACGACTTCGGCTTCAACATCCTGGAGGATCCCGTCCACGTTCATGATTTGCAGGCCACCATCCTCCATTGCCTGGGCGTTGATCATGAAAAGTTAACGTACCGCTCCCAGGGCCGCGATTTCCGTCTCACCGATGTGGATGGGAAAGTGGTGGAAAAACTGCTTCTGTAACCGGCCGGAAGCATCAGCGACAGGGAGGAAAAAGAGATGACCAGGGTTTTACTGATTTCCTGCATTGCCGGCTGCCTGGGTCTCGCAGGGGCCGCCTTCAAGCCTATTTTCGATTGCCAGGCAGTCCGGGTCCGTGCGGAAAAATTCCTGAATGAAGTGGAAGCCGGCAGGCTGGATGCCGCTTATCTGTACACGACCTTCAATTTCCAGCTGAATGAGGGATTGAAACATTTTCTCCCCTCGGTCGCATCACCGTCGTCCGGTCCGCATCCCCGCAGCGCTTGCCGCGTGAACACCTACAACGGACCGACCGGCCCGGAAGCAATTTTCCACACTACCCTGGCAGGCCCGCGCGCACTCTTTCTCACCTTGATCCTGGTAAAAGAAGAAGGCGCCTGGAAAGTCGACCGCAGTTACTGGGACTGGTAGATGCATGGCGAGAACCGCGTCATTTCCGCCGCCAAAGTCGCGCTGTCGAATTATGTGCGAATTTCAGCTTCAATTTTCGGGCTGTCCTGGTGGTCCGCCGAGGGAGCGCCATTAAAGAATTCGGGGACCTGAAAGACAAGGACATTGCCATTCTGGAATCGAGGCTTCCGTGCCGGCTTTTTGCCGATAAGAATACCTCCGGCCAGCCAAGAAATAAATTCGCCAGGTTTTTCCAGGCCCCGAACGGGCAAGAGGCTCTTTCCGATGTCTTGAGTGGCAAGGTCAAAGCCGCCATCGTGGACACGCCAACCCTTGACCATTTCAAGGATCTTTATCCTGGCCGTTACAAACGCCTTACCATTCTGGCCCAATCGCCCCCATTCCCTCCTCCCGTAATTGTCTACCGCACGGGTGGGCTCCCTGCCGATGTGCTCAAGAAGTTCAAAAAGGGAATGCTCAAGGTTAGCCAAACGGAAAAAGGCCGGCAGGCGTTGATGGAGTTCGGCATCCTGCGTTTTCAACAGGTGCCAAAAGATTTTCAAAAAAACTCGACCGAGATTGCAACCATGTATCCCGCGCCTCAACATTCCCATCGCGACGCCGAATAGATGCCAAGGTAGGGAATTGATCAGAGGAGTCGCTGTTTATCGGGCATCGGCTAACGTCTCCAGCTTCAAGCGGACGATGCCGGAATCGCTCAATCCCAATCGTTGGGCCACCCAGTCATGCACTTCTTCCGGACGAATCAGCCAGCGCTTCAGGTGCATCGCAACCATGGTGGAAGCAGCGTCTCCGTGAGCGACGCCGGTATCCAAAAGGCCGTTGTCCGTATCAATATCAGCGATGGCGTGAAAACAATTGCTGGCGACGTCGGGGCGGAACCGGCCATCGATTGCCTTGAAAGCAATTTTTCCCTGATTCAGCCGTTGCACCTGGCGCACGGCCCGCTGATAGAGCTCTTTCTGAATTTGATAAGGACCCAACATGGAAATCCGCACACTCAGCGATCGCGCCCAGCGCAACGTTTCTTCCAAGCTGAAGTTCTTCCCTGGTTCCGGACGCAGGTGGAGAAGACGAACATCCCGGGAAGCCGGCAGCCAGCTAATGGTGTGCTGCTCCAGGTGGTATTGGCCCTTGTCCGGTCCGGCGCCGGTCGCCTTGACAAAAGTGGCAAAGGTATGCGAAAGCCAGGGCTCGTGGCCCGGCCCTTCCTGGGAAAAGATTATCATGAAGTACGCTTCGCCTTTCTGGGCAGTCGACAACGACTCGCCCCTTTTTTCAGTCTGGGCGAAAGACGAGGCGAAGAATACCAGGAAAATCAAGCCCACAAATAACTTCAAGGATTTTCCACGAAGCATGAAAGGCCTCCTTTCATTGATTCATGGGCGCCCTGACGCAATCAGCATTCCTGGAATTGTCCTTGGATTAACTACCGGATTTATGTTGTTAATTCCCAGGATCATATGAAATTTGCTTTTTGGAGGAGGAAATGGCGAATTGCGTGGCACGGAACGATTGTTCCCATGATTGGGAAATGCCTTGCTTTGATTTCCAAAATCAACGGGATTGGATTTCTTTGCCGATCTGTTGCAGCGGCCGCACCAATGCCGTCGCTTGTATCCCCTCCTTGCGAATCACCTCAATGTCATTCTTCATTTTTTCATCGGCCTTCAAAAGCAAGCACGACGCCTGCAAAACAATGTGGTTCAGGTGATTGGCTAAATCGTGCACCAGATCCAAAATCTTTTGTCCGGTCGCAACCAGATCCCCGGGAGTTTCAGCCATGGATTCGTCCTTTCCTGCCAATTTGGCATGTTCTTTGCAATTTTTCCCGAAGGAACGCCCTGACGCAAACAATTCGAAAAACTGCTTCAGAGGAGGCAACCATGTTTCGAGTCATCTTTGTCTTGCTTCTCGTTGGATTAGTTGCCCTGGCATTTTATCTTGGATGGGTTCAGATCTCCATAAACAGCTCGCAGGACCAGTCGGACATCACCCTATCCATCAACAAGGGCAAGGTCAAGGAATCGGTAGACGCCTTGCGAGGAACGATTGAGGGGAAAAGCGATAAGCCTGAGGGCAAAAGCGAAAAGCCTGAGGGGAACAGCGAAAAGCCAAGGAAGATAAAGGAAACGACCGTGAGTGGCAAAGTGGAAGCCATCGGTTCGGGTGAAATCAAGGTCAAGAACGACTCCGACCAGGTGTTGACCATCGTCATCGCCCGGGAAACTCAAATGCAAGGGCAGCCGCGGAGGGGGGACGCAGTCACAGTGACCTATATCACCGCGGACAACCGGAACATCGCGACCTCGATTCGGAAGGATTGATCAATGGGGGTCTGAATTCTGGAACGGCTCATCGCCGCCCAGTAATGTTCCGAGGAAATCATGAACCAGGCACAACCGCAGAATCTGGACAAAGCCCTGGAGCACCTTACCTTGTGTCTGGAAGATCCGTGCGTTCCGGGGGAGTTGGAAGGATGGACCAAGGCCGTGTGGCAGGCTCTAGAAGGCGTCCGGCCAGTGCTGCAAAACCACTTTGCTGTCAACCACCAAGAACATTTTGCCCGCATCACCGAGGAAGACTCGGAA
>Ga0306926_10007080_pt1 | contig 12136 bp, 10 predicted proteins | sample flu12Cox44000178_FD_203759 | JGI IMG/M metagenome (GOLD analysis project Ga0306926, IMG submission 203759) | Lab enrichment of tropical soil microbial communities from Luquillo Experimental Forest, Puerto Rico - flux8day.12C.oxic.44.000.178 (v2)... | ecosystem: Environmental > Terrestrial >... | reverse complement strand
CGGTGTGGCCAGCACGGCATCGGCCGCCCTGGCGATCACGGCCTCGTTGAAGGGCCAGTCGTAGCCGCCCGAGTAGTACAGGCCCATGCGCATGCGCCGGGCGCGCACCGCCTCGGTCAACCCGCCAACCAGGTCGCGTCGCGCGTGGTACTGGCCCTTGGCCGGGTGCGCCACCGCCGAGGGCCACAGGGCGAAGCCGTCGTGGTGCTTGGTCGTCAGCACGACGTAGCGCGCCCCCGCGGCGCGGCACACCTCCGCCATCGTGTCGAGGTCCGCCGAGGCGGTGGCGTCGTCGAAGGTCTTGGCGAAGTTGTCGTACGGATAGTCGACGCCGTAGGTCAGGGCGTGGTGCTCGGCGGTCGGACTGTGCGCGATCTGCATCGTGTTCAGGTACCACTCGGCGTAGGGGTTGTCGCGCAGCATCCGCTTGGGCCCGTGTTTGAGCAAGAGCTCCTGGATGTCCGCGACCCTGGGCGCCCAGCCGGGCACGGAGTAAGGACCCCAGTGGAGGATGACGCCCAGCTTGGCGTCGTGGTACCAGTCCGGGACGCGGTGGGTGCGCACCGAATCCCAGGTCGCCTCGAACACCGCCCTTTCCCCTTCCCCCTGCCACACCACCGGCCGGCGCGGCATGCAGGCCCATCTGAGCACGGGCACGCAAGGCATGCAATCGGAGTGGCAGAGTGAGGTCGGTCGCAGCGAAGAGCGTCAGTCGAGGAGACCAGAGTCCCGAAAGACCCGAAACCTCAGGCGGAACGGCCCCACTCCTCGAGCAGCTTCTCGAAGCCGTACTCGGGCGTGATCGGCGTGACCGAGGCCCGCGCCGCCCGTTGCTCAGCCGCCCGGCGTGCCCCCTCGACGCTGTGGCGCGACGGGTGCCGGCGGACGTACACGTCGGTGACGTCGAGCCGGGCGCTCCAGCGCCGGAGCGTCCGCGCCCACCGGGTCGTCCGGACGCCGACGCGCCGGACCGCCGCACCCAAGGTGGAACGTCCCCCGTGTTCCATCTGCCACCAGGCTAACGAGCGGGTGTGCGCGGGCCGGTGATGCCCGGCCGCTACCCCGTCGCGAGCGCCGGCCCGTCCTTGCCCGAATGCTCACCCGGCGCGCCGTAGCGCAACCGGAAGGCGAGGTACGCGAAGGGCCCCACGAAGATCGGCAGCCAGTACGAGATGATCCGGTAGGCCAGCGTCGCCAGCACCGCCTCGCCCCCGGGGACGCCGGCGAGGATGAGCATGCCGCTCAGACCCGCCTCGACGATGCCCAGCCCGCCCGGCGTGACCGGGACCAGCCGGAGCAGGCCCTGCACCGCGTAGGCCAGCAGGACCAGTGCCGGTTGCGGCTTGGCGCCGGTGGCACGGATGCAGAAGAGAAGTGCCATGTAGTCGAAGGCGACGCGGCCGCTCGAGAGCAGCAGGGCGGCGCGCCACTTCTCACCCAGCACATCGCGGATGCGGTTGCGTTCGAAGACGAGCCGGTCCTCGAGGTCGGTCATCGGCGCAGCCTTGCGCTTGATGCGGTTGCGCACGTTCTGCACCGCCCGACCTGCCCAGCGGATGGGCGCGTCCATGAACAGCACGACGGCGCCGAAGGCGGCGAAGAGGACGAAGGCGATGACGCCGAGCAGCGCGGCATGCTGGAGGCTGCGGTCGGTGGGGATGCCAAGCAGGATGGCGGGCAGGAGGAAGACCGGCAGGGCCAGCAGCGCGGCGATGCCGAGCAGCGAGAATGCGGTCAGCCCGCCGACCGCGGTGGTGGTGTCGTTGCCGGCGGCCGTCAACATGCGGAACTGCGTGGCGGCACCGAAGGCGGCGCCCCCGGGCACGACGGAGCTGATGGCATTGCCGGTGAGCTGCGACGTCGCCACCGAGAACCAGGCCTTGGTCTGAAGCGCGATGCGCTGGAGCCAGATGGTGCAGGCGAAGTGGGCGGCCTCGGCCAGCACGGCGGCGCCGAACCACCACGGCTCGAGCGAGGCCAGTTTGGGCCAGGAGCCGAAGACCGCCACCAGGCTGGGAAAGGCCAGGTAGATGGCGATGCCCGCCACCACGGCGATGATGACCTTCTTGGCGATCGACCACCACGGGAGCGGGGTCTCGACGTCCTGCTCGATCTGCGTGGCCAGGCGCTGCGACATGGCGTCGCCGCGGGCCGCTGTCCCACCCGTCGAAGGCTTCTCCGCCGGGCGCGCCGGGCCCGGCGGACGCGGCGGGACCGGCTGGCGCTCCTGCTGCTGTTGCTCGTCGGGCGCGGTCACCGCCACTCAGCCTGCACGACGAGGTAGGGGCGCCGCCCGCGGGCGTGCCCCGCCGCGAGGAGTCCGGCGCGCCAGGCGCGGCCGGCCTCCCCGCCGGACACGGCTGCTACGCGAGCAGCTTGGCCTTCTGGGCGTCGAACTCGGCGTCGGTGATGACGCCCTGCGTCTTGAGGTCGGCCAGCTTCTGGAGCTGCGTTGCGGTGTCGTCCCCGCCGCCGGCGGTCTGACGCACGTAGTCGTCGAAGGCCGCCTGCTGGTCGGCCGCCTGCTTCATGTTGCGCTCCTGCATCTTGCCGCCGCGGGCGATCAGGTACACGAAGACGCCCAGGAACGGCACGATGATGATGAAGACACACCACAACGCCTTGACCCAGCCGTTGAGGTCGTGGCTGCGGAAGATGTCCGAGAACACCATGATCAACAACCAGATCCAGATGATGAAGAGGAAGAACCACAACATCGTCAGGAACAGGTCTGCCACCGGGTAGTCAGTGCCGAGCATCGAGGTCACTCCTCAGGTCCGTAGGTCCGTTGTCGCAAGCAAGCGTTCGCGGCATCACGTCCGCGACCCCCTTTCTAGTCGTAGCCTCCTGGTCACGGTGGGGATCTCTCCAAAACCGCCCCAGGTTGCGCAATCCCCATGGAATCGCCGGGGCAACCGTGGTAGCCATGGCGAGACCGGATTCCGGTGGTGGTCGGGCCTCCGGCCCGGTGCCGTCCAGTCGGACCACAGCCCGTACCCGCCCTCGAACCCCGCTCCGATCTCCTGCACGTCACTCCTGCTCCTGTCGCCGCGATCCGCCGGCCCACCCGCACGCGGACCGACCCCGCTCGCCACGTGAACGACTTCAACATCGCCGTCATGGCCGTCGTCTCGGCCTGCGTGCTTTTGTGGGGCCTCGTCTCGGCCCGCCTCGAACGCTGGGACGTCTCCGGCCCGATCGCCTTCATGGTGCTCGGCGTCGTCGTGACTCACGGGCCGACGGCGATGATCCACCTGAACCTGCACTCGTCCACCATCCGCTCGCTGGCCGAGATCACGCTCGCCCTCGTCCTCTTCGCCGACGCCTCGCGCGTCAACGTGCGCGCGCTGCGTGCCGACGCGGCCATCCCGCTGCGCCTCCTCGGGATCGGGCTGCCGCTGACGATCGTCGCGGGCGCCGCCGCGGCGGAGGCGCTGTACCACTCGAGCGGGTTCTGGGTGGCGGCCGCGATCGGCGCCATCGTCGCCCCGACCGACGCCGCGCTGGGCGCCTCGGTGGTGCAGGACCGCCGGGTGCCCTCGGGCGTGCGCCGGATCCTCAACGTGGAGAGCGGGCTGAACGACGGCATCGTGACCCCGTTCGTCAACCTGTTCCTGGCCGGCGCGGTGGCCAGCGAGGGCGTCCTCAACGGCACGCACGCGCCCGCGGCGGCCTGGGAACTGCTGGGCGGCGCCGCGCTCGGGATCGGCACCGGCCTGGTCGGTGCGGTGCTGCTGGCGTCGGCGCGGCGACACGGGTGGAGCTCGCCGGGGTTCCGGCCGCTGGCGATCTTGGCGCTGGCGTTGTTCTCGTACTCCATCGCACTGTTGGCCGGGGTGAACGGGTTCATCGCCGCGTTCCTCGCCGGCATGGCCTTCGGCACCGTCGACCACCACAACGACGAGGCCGTGCTCCGCTTCACCGAGGAGGCGGGGACGCTGTTCTCCTTGCTCGTGTGGTTCGTCTTCGGCGCCGTCATGCTCGTCCCGGGCCTGCGGGAGGCAGCGGGGCGCGACGTGCTCTTCGCGCTGCTCGCGCTCACGGTGGTGCGCATGGTGCCGGTGGCGGTGTCGCTCCTGGGCGCGGGACTCGACCGTGTCACGGTGGCGTTCGTCGGCTGGTTCGGCCCGCGCGGCCTGGCGTCGGTGGTCTTCGGGCTGATCGCCGTCGATGCACTGGCGCCCGAGCAGTCCAAGGTGGTGCTCGGCGCGGTGACCGTCACCGTGGCGCTGAGCGTGGTGCTGCACGGCGTGAGCGCGTCGCCACTGGCGGCGCGCTACGGGGCCTACGCGAGCCGCATCGAGCCGGGCCAACCCGAGCACACGGAGGCCGCGCCCATCGGCACGCGCACGCTGCGTCAGCTGCGCAGCCCGCTGTTGCGCAAGGACGCGGACGCCGCATGACGACGCCGACCGACGACCTGGGGGTGAGCGTGGACGTGGATGTTGACGTGGAGCCGGACGTGGAGCCGGGTTCGGAGACGGTGGTCCCCGCCCGGGGCCGTGGGCGCCACGCCCGGAGCGCCGATTCAGACACCGACGTACCGGCACCGTCGGCTGCGTCGCCCGTCACGACGACGCACACCATTTCCGCCCCGGCCACCACGGTGACGACGGCGAGCACCGCGACGACGCCAGCGGGGACTGCGGCACCGAGCCGCAGCTTCCGGCTCCCGAAGGTTCCGCCGGTCACCGGCACGCGGGCCATGCTCCCCCTCGCGCTCGGCGTCGGCATCTGGATCCTGGCCGAGCAGCTCACCGGCACCTCGGCCTTCCGTGCGGCGTTCGATCACGTCAGCTGGAGCTGGCTCGTGGTCGCGCTTGTCGTCACCCAGCTGACCGTCGTCTCGGAGGCCGTCGCCCTCTCGGGCGCCACGACTCGGGCGCTCCCGCTCGGCGACCTGGTGCGCGTCCAGAGCGCGGCCAGCCTGACGGGGCTGCTCGGCGGCACGGTCGGCTCCATGGCCACCGCGATCCGCTATCTGCGCCAGCGCGGCCTCGAACCGGCGCTCGCCTACGGCTCGGGCGCGTTGTACACGGTGGCGGGCTTCGCGGTGCGCGTCGTGCTGCTCGTCGTGTTCGTCCCCTTCGCGGTGGACCAGCTGCACCGCACGCCGGCCGGGCCCTCGGGCTCGCGTGCCGAGATCCTCCAGCTCGTCCTCTACGCCATCACCGCGGCGGGACTGGTGGGCGGACTCGACTTCGCGGTGCCGCGGCTGCGCAAGGCGTGGCGCAACCGCCGCAAGCCGCCGTTCGAGCCGGCCTGGAAGAACGTCGACGCGGTGGCCTCGCATCCGGGCAACGTCTTCCGGCTGCTGGGGTCGGGGGCGGTGACCCAGCTCGTCCTGGCGGCCGGGCTGGCCGCCACGCTGCACGCCGTCGGTGCGCACGCCAACGTCGGGGGTGTCGTGCTGGTCGTCTGCTTCAGCTCGGTCGTCGCGGGACTGACGCCGCTGCCGGGCGGCATCCCCGTGGCAGAGGCGAGCTACATGGCGGGACTGACGCTGTTCGGGGTGCCCCAAGACCTCGCGGTCGTGACCACGCTGCTGTTCCGGGCCTGCACGGCCTACCTGCCTGCGCTGTGGGGATACAGCGCCTGGCGGTCGCTGCGCCGGCACGATCTCGTCTGAGGGTCGAGGGCACCACCACCGGCCACTGCCCGTGTACAGGTCGTTCCAGCGGCGCTAGGACGTTGCGTCCTCCCCTGGGTCGCGCGGCAGCGCCGCCCTCCATGGACCGAGGTCGAGTGCCGGATAGCGGAGTTGGGTCTGTGCCAGGAGCCGTTCGGTCCACACCGGGTGCCCGGGACGGGGCCACCCGAAGAGCTCGAGCTGGCGGGGCGTCGAGCCCTCGACGAACTGGGTCCACTCCAGGCCGGTGGAGCGCGACTGCTGGCTGTCGTAGCCGATCCACTCGATGCGTGCCTGCTTGAAGGCGATGGCCAGCACCACGCGCGCCCCGGTCCCCGAGCCGAAGGGTGCGCCACGGTGCCAGCAGTCGGAGCGGTAGGCCAGGTAGGAACCGCGGACGCCGGGCGCCGGCCGCTCGGCGTCGTAGACACCCTGTTCCATGTTCGGCATGACGACGCCGTAGGGCGAGTCCCACAGGTGTCGGGTCGCGTCGTTCGAGACGAGCCGGGTGGGGTTGTCGTCCTCCGTCACGTCGGTCAGATAGAGGAAGCCTTCGAGGTTCCACCACGGAGCCTCGTCGCCCGCGGGCAGCCACGAGTGGTTGCGGTCGATGTGCATCGGCTGCTCGTAGTTGGTCACGCCGGCGTACTTGGCGCTGGCCTGCGACTGGTAGAGGCGGATGTCGGTGCTGCCCAGGGCGCGTTCGGCGAAGTCGACGATGGAGGGGTGCACGACGATCCGGTTCAGCGCCCCGCTGCCCGGATACGGGAAGACGGCAGCCCAGCGCTGCTGGTCGGGGCGGAACCCGGGGCCGTCGTCGGGCCAGACGAAGACCTCGTCGGGCTTCCTTGGTTGGCCGAGCCGTCGTTCGGTCACGCCCTCCGGGTCGGCGTGCAGCTCGTCGGCCGCTGGGAAGATCCCTTCGAGGTCGTCGGCCAGCGCGTCGATCTCTTCGGTGCCGAGAAGTCCCTCGATGAGGACCCAACCGTGGTCACGCCAGGTGGCGACTTCGGCGTCGGTGGCTCGGCGTGAGGTCACGGTTCCCTCTCCTTCGTGCCCGGCGAGAATACGGCCGTGACCGCCACCGTGTTCTCCGGAGGACCCATCCTCACCATGGTTACCGCGACCCCGACCGCCGACGTCGTCGTCACTGAGGGCGAGCACATCGTCGCGGTGGGCGCGGCCGCCCTGACCAGCCGCTACCCCGACGCGCACCACGTCGAGTTGGGTGGCCGCACCCTCGTCCCGGGCTTCATCGACGCGCACAGCCACCTGTGCATCGCGGCGTTGCACCCGCGCTGGGCCGACCTGGCCGACGTCCGCGATGCCGACGGGCTGCGCGCCGCGCTGGCGGCCCAAGCCCGCGCGGAGCCCGACGCCGGCTGGGTGCGCGGCGTCGGATGGTCGGACCTCGACAACGGGTTCACGCCCACCCGAGCGGACCTCGACGCGTTGGGTCTCGACCGGCCCGTCATCGCCGTGCACTACAGCTACCACCAGTGCGTGGTGTCGTCGGCCGGGCTCGACGCGCTCGAGATCTCGGAGGGGTCGCCCGACCCGCCGGGTGGGTCGTTCGGCCGCACGCCGTCGGGCGCGTTGAACGGTGTGCTCTACGAGCGCGCCTTCAGCGAGGCGCACGCACGCTCCATGGCGCCCTACCGCGACCCGGATCGCTGGGCCGAGCACATCGCGACGGCAGCGAAAGCACTGCTCGCCGAGGGTGTGACCTGCGTGCACGATGCCGCCTGCCCGCCGTCGGCCGAGCGCGTGTACGCCAACCTGGCGACGACGGGGCGGCTGGCCGTCAGCGTGCTGATGATGCCGCACGCCGAGGCGCTGTTGAGCCCGCTGGACACCGCTCGGCTCGACGGTCCGACGACCGGGGAAGGCGATGCCCGCCTGCGCGTCGGCGCGGTCAAGCTCTTCGCCGACGGCGGAGTGCTCCCGGCCATCGGGGGCACGATCTCGGGCCACGAGATCTCGCTCGGTCTGGTGTTCGAGGACCTCAAGGCTCAAGTCGCCACGGTGGTCGGCCACGGCTTCCGGGTGGCCGTGCACGCGATCGGCAACCGCGGGGCCGAGGCCACGCTCGACGCTTTCGCGGCAGCCGCGCGGACCGGACCCGATGACGACCACCGCTTCAGGATGGAGCACGCCACGCTCCTCGACCGGTTGCAGGTGCCCCGCCTGCGCGAGCTCGGCGTCGTCGCGGTCGTCCAGCCCGGCTTCCTCCACCACATGGGCGGCGCGGTCGAGGGGTTCGTACTCGACGAGGCCACCTGGATGCCCTTCGGCGACCTGGCCGAGGCCGGCGTCGTGCTGGCCGGGTCGTCCGACACGCCATGCGCCTTCCGTGAGCCGCTCCTCACCTCGGCACTCGGGGTCACGCGAGCGACATCGAAGGGGACGGTGCTGAATGCGTCGCAGTCGCTCGCGTACGAGGACTGGCTCCGCGCCTACACCGCCGGCGCGGCCTTCGCCGGCGGCCAAGAAGACGAGCGCGGCCGGCTTGCCACCGGGCTCCAGGCGGACTTGGTGCTGCTCGACGGGCCGCTCGACGCGTCCGACCCGCCGAACGTCGCCGAGACGTGGGTCGCCGGCGTGCGCGTCTTCGAGCGGGGCGACACGAGCGCGCGCTGACGCGCGCCCGTCACTCTCCCTCGGGGGACTTGTGGTCCTTGAGCGCCTTGACCAACAAGGTCCGGAGCTCCGCCCGTTCCGAGGGGCTCAGCCCGCCGAGGATCTCGTCCTCGATGCTCCCCTGCGCCATCTCGGCTCGCTCCAGCGCCTCGATCCCGGCGTCCGTGATGTCGACCAGGTGGCGCCGGCGGTCGGCCGGATCCCGACGGCGCTCCGCGTACTCGAGGTCCTCGAGGTCGTTCAGCACGAGGACGCCGGTGTTCGAGTCCATGGAGAGGTCCTCGGTCATCTGCTGCTGCGAGACGCCGGGGTGGTCACGCAGGTAGGCCAGCGTGACCATGTTGCGCAACGCCATCCCGACCAGGTCGACCGAGCTGCGCAGAAAGACGGCCCTGGCCAGGCGGGTCAAGAGGACGATCGTCCCCGTCGTCCCGGCCCGGGCCGCCGGCCGCGGGCTCACGACCCAGCACCGCCCCGAACGGCCACATCCATCATGGCCCTATGATAGTCCCGAAGTCATGACTATCCCGTCATCCCGGACCATCGACCAGGGCCAGGGGCCGGCTGCGTCTCCCCGGCAGCCGGCGCCCCTGCCGCCCCCGGCCGACCTCGGCGACCGCCGGCGCTGGATCGCCCTCGTTGTCGTCTGCCTCGCCATGTTCATGAATGCGCTCGACGGCTCGATCGTCAATGTCGCCCTCCCGGACATCCAGAAGAGCCTGCACTTCAGCCAGTCCGGCCTGACCTGGGTCGTCGACGCGTACCTCATCTCCTTCGGCAGCTTCCTCCTCATGGCCGGACGCCTGGGCGACCTCATCGGACGCAAGAAGGTGTTCCTCGCCGGCGTGACGCTCTTCACGCTCGCCTCGATCGCCTGCGGGTCGGCCCAGAGCCAGGGCATGCTCGTCGGCGCCCGCTTCGTCCAGGGCATCGGCGGCGCGCTGTCGTCGTCGGTCATCGTCGCCCTCATCGTCACCGAGTTCCCGAGCCCCGTCGAGCGCGCGAAGGCGATGAGCGCCTACGTCTTCGTCGCCGTCGGCGGCGGCTCCATCGGGCTCCTCGCCGGCGGCGTGCTCACCCAGGCCCTGTCATGGCACTGGATCTTCTTCGTGAACGTGCCTGTCGGCATCGCCACGCTGGTCGCAGGCTCCATCCTCCTGGTGGACAACATCGGCCTCGGCATCAAACAAGGCGTGGACTGGGTCGGGTCCGTGCTGATCACCGCCGCCGTCATGATCGCGATCTACGCCCTCGTCACCGCGTCCACCTACGGCTGGGGCTCGGGCCACACGCTCGGGTTGGTCGGCGTCGCTGTGGCGCTGTTGGCCGTCTTCGGCTTCTTGGAGGCGCGCCTGACGAACCCGATCATGCCGCTGCGCATCCTCAAGCTGCGCACGCTGACCGGCTCGGGCGTCGTCCGCGGCTTCCTCGTGATCGGGATGTTCTCGACCTTCTTCATCGGCGCCCTCTACTTCGAGCACGTGCAGGGCTATAGCCCCATCAAGACGGGGCTGGCCTTCCTCCCGCAGGCCGTCGCCATGGCCACGATGTCGGCCGGCATCACGGCCCGGCTGGTCACCCGCTTCGGCAACAAACCGGTGATGTACCCGGCAATGGCCCTGGCGGCGGGCGGGCTGGTGCTCTTCGCCACCGCCGGTGCGCACGCCGAGTACTTCCCGCGGATCTTCTTCGCCTTCCTCATGACTGGCGTCGGCGCCGGTGCGTCCTTCATGCCGCTGCTGCAGATCGGCATGTCGGAGATCCCCAACGCCGACGCCGGACTGGGCTCGGGCATCGTGAACGTGTCGCAGCAGTTGGCCGGCGCCATCGGGCTGGCCGCGCTGGGCACCATCGCCGAGGACCGCTCGAGGTCGCTGCTCGCCGCGGGACAGGACCTCGTCAACGCTCTGGCCGACGGTTACCGCCTGGCGCTCCTCATCGCGGCCGCCTGCGTCCTCCTGGGTCTGGTGCTCTCGCCGATCCTCCTTCGTACCAAGGAGTCACCCGAGAAGCAGGCGGCGCATATCGCAGAGAACATGCAGAAGCCGGAGGCCTACGAGCACCTCGTGCTCTGACGACCTGCGGGCGCAGGATCAGGCGCCGCCGCCGAATCGGGGAGCAGGGCCACGGTGCGTCGGCGCATCCCGTTCGGTACCCGGCCGGGGGACGTCGCACCACACGCGGTTCCCGTCACCCTCCCCGCCGATGCGATCCCACCCCCAGGCGGTGCTGAGCGAGTCGATGATGGCGAGTCCCCGGCCCGCCGCAGCGTCGATGTCGACTTCCCGCCGAACGGGAGCACGCGCGTTCTGATCGGTCACCTCGATGTGAATCTGTCGGTCGGAGCACTCGATCACGACCTCGATCTGGCCGCCCGCCCGATCCGCATGGATGATGGCGTTCGCCAGCAACTCGGTGATCACCATGGCGGCGGCGTTCCTCTCGTCGATGGAGGACCCCACCTCCTCCAGCACGTTGCGCAGCGCCCGACGTGCGTCGCCCACACTGGACACCTCGCACGGCAGCGTCCAGCGGACGCTCATGTCGTCTCGTCGGACGGGAGCCCGGACGCGTACCGAGACCAATGCCGAACGCTCGCTCGTTGGGCCACTGGGTGTGCCGTGACCCTCGACGCAGGGCCCGACCTTGCGTCGAACTCTCTGACCCGCCGGAGGGATGCCGCTGCAACGGTCATATGACCCCGCTTCAGATGATGAACACAAGGGCACCTACCCGCTGGCGGGGACTTTGAAGCGGGCGAACCGGAGATGGGGCGACCCACGCACACCTCGGTCCGGCTCCGCAGGCCCGGTCGGCTGAGCCGAAATTGGAGACGAAAGGCACTGCCGCATCCGCCTAGCTCGGGGACGGCAACCCGATGGCAACCGCACCGACCGTGACGAAAGGGCGACAATAGAGAAGACGGCCGTGCAGAGGGGGACACGCGACGGTGGTGGACGTTTTCGCGCGCAGGCGAGGCACGGCCAGGCCACCCGTCGCGCCGCCGACCGAGGACTGCGCTGCCGAGTCGGACGCCCGGCCGGACCCGCACGCCGCGGCCGAGCTGACGTCCATGGCGGCCGCCTTCGTCCACCTGCCCGACGCCGTGGTGCTCGTCGACGGGGCGGGGACGATCGTGTGGGGCAACGTCGCCGCCGAGCGGCTCTTCGAGCGGACGCTCGACGACTGGCGCGGCAAGTCCGGGTTCGACCTCGTGCACCCCGACGACCTCGAGCTCGTCCTGCGTTCGCTGACGACGGTGCAGGGCAAGGACGTGGGGACGCCGATCGAGATCCGGGTCAAGGCCGCGTCGGGCTGGCGCCTGATTGAGATGATCGGGACCACGATTCAGTGGCTGGGCAGCGACGCCATCCTGCTGTCCATGCGCGACCTGACCGAGCGCCGGCGCTACGAGCTGGCCAGCGGCAAGGAGGCCCGCTTCCGCTCGCTCGTCCACAACGCCGGCTCCATCATCATGCTGATCTCGGCCGACGGCGTGGTGGCGTCGGTGTCGGGCGTCATCACGCGGCTGCTCGGGCACGACCCCGAGACGCTGGAGGGGCAGCCCTTCGTCGACATCGTGGCCACGGCGGACCGCACCGCGTTCGAGGTCGCCCTCAGCGAGGCGAGGCGGGGGGCGACCTCGGCCCACCCGGTCACCGCCCGCATCGGGCTCAAGCACCACTACGGCAGGACCGTCGTGCCCTTCGAGCTGAGCATCGTGAACCTGTTGGACGACCCGACGGTCGAGGGGTTCGTGATCTCGGCCTACGACGTCACGGCGCAGTGGACGGCGGAACACGAGCTGGGCGAGGCCATGTCCCGCCTCACGGCGACCCTGGACTCGACGGCCGACGGGATCTTGGT
>Ga0306926_10007077_pt1 | contig 12139 bp, 17 predicted proteins | sample flu12Cox44000178_FD_203759 | JGI IMG/M metagenome (GOLD analysis project Ga0306926, IMG submission 203759) | Lab enrichment of tropical soil microbial communities from Luquillo Experimental Forest, Puerto Rico - flux8day.12C.oxic.44.000.178 (v2)... | ecosystem: Environmental > Terrestrial >... | reverse complement strand
ATCGACAGGCTCGCTGGGCGCTTGCTCGCCGACCACATCTTTGAGGAACCAGACGACGAGCTGCTGACCACAGAACAGCTAGCGAGGGAGTGGTTCGACTGCTCCACGCAGAAGCTCGAGAAAGACCGCACCCGCGGCCCTCCGTGAGATCGAGGGTTGGCAAAACGGGGCGCAGTGTCGCGCGTGGCAGCGTCATTGAGGCTACGCCTTCAAAAAATGAAAAACGAAGAGGCAGAGGTCGTGATCAGCGCGGTCATCCGAGGAAGAAAGGTACGTCGTATGCTTCAATAGGGTGAAGCTGACGCTACGCTAGAATTTTCCTGCATGATCATGCAAACCAGCAAAGCGGCAAGAACTACCGAAATTGCGCCGAGCGTGATTGCAAAAAATGCGAAAGCCCCATTGCTCATCCACCCACCTCGTTACTCATCCACCCACCTCGTTAATTGTGATGCAGTACTGGGGTAGAGCACAGTTTTATGACAGTTCTGCAACGTACCCTGGAACTGACAGCGATCCTTGAGCTGGATCAATAACACGAAGTTGCGATGGCACAGTGCTGATCAAAATCCTTCATAAAAAGAACAGATAACACCCGATAATGGATGGCCAGCAGAAACATCCATGGGGGGCTAGCGGGAGAGAGCCCTTGGACGAGAACACGAAAACTGAGATTTGGGACTTAGCCGTCGGCACGTTCATCGCCGTTTCGATTGTTAGCGGCATGGCGTTCATCATCGCCAGCGCGATCTAAAAGATTTTCCTTTGAAACGGGAGCGATGCGATGGACGCGGAGTTAAGAAACAAAGTCATATTTACAGTGTCCCTTGCCGTTCTTGTCTTTAGCTGCCAGGCCCTCGTCCTCGCGATCGCGTCTCGCCAAGAGACGGCTCAATCGGCACAGCGATCCGCGCCCGCAGATCCTCCTCGATCCTTGCGAACACGCCTCGCGGCTCACCACGGGCACCGCACGACTCAATGACGTCCAACAGCCGGCGCAATGCCGCGTAGCCTTGCGGTCGCGAACGGTTATTCGTCGAATTCGTCTAGCAACGGGCACCCCTGCATGGCGCGGAACGTGATCCACACCCTGCGAAAATGTTCGAAGCTGAAACCGGAATCGAGCGCCTTGGCACGCATTCTGTTCTGGTCTTGGGCCTCGAACTCCTGCGTAATCCTGCTGATGCATTCTTGCGAGGCGTCCATGTCCACTGCCGTCGCCGTCTCCGTCGGCGCCGGCGTCGAGACCAGCCACCACGAAAATGAGAGGCAGCCGGCAATGATCGCGACGGCGAGAAAAAGTGTTTTCATGAAATCCTATCCGCAAGGTTGAATTTGCGTGGTAAGCAAAAAAACCCGGCAGAAAGTTGGTGGCGATGATGCGAGCTGAGTTGCTAACCAGCAAGCAATGCGGCATTTTGAAGCGCGGCACGACACAAAAATGCTCTCTTTAGGTCGTGATTTCCGACCTGATACAACGCTGATCCAGCAGCGAAATTATTTGCGAACCTTTTTGCTAAAAAAAAAGACAAAGACACGCGCGCCAAAAACTGGTGGGCGTTGAGGCCTTATATTTGGGCGGGAGCTATTGCGTGATAAAAATTGAAACCGCGCCGACGCGCGCGCATCGCAACAATATTCGAAGATATAACAGGCTGCTCGAGACGCATCTGACGGATGTCGAGCGCAACTACGTTAAACAGCGGCTCGCCGAAGAGCGAGCTATCCTGCAAGGATTACAATCCTGCGCACGCGGGTATCGGGATGTCCCGCGAATTAATTTGGAATAACTGAACACACCACTAGTATTTCTACTGTGTGGCCGTCAGTCGCAGCGACACATTGGGACGATGACGTACAACATGGGCAACGATACGGTTTAGCTGTATCGGCGCGTGTTTAGGTAGCCGGTCCTCGGGAAATCCTTCAGAAGCCCCAGCTCCGCTCCTCCGGGTTGGGGCTACCCGTAAGGGCCGTTTTGGGGCCGCGCCAAACGGCCCCGCAATAGCGCTAGGGAGTCCGCTGGTGCGCGTTTTGCGGCGGGCTCCACCAAGGCGCGAGCAGGCCGTTGAGGCACACTTCGTGTGCCCTGAAAACGCCCGCGTTAGCCCCTCGGCCTTTTCAGGGTTACGCCCGATCCAAAAGGAAGCTGGGCGGCAACGGCAACCAAACCTTAAACGTCCTGCCACGCGTTGTTTGATTTGATCGCGGCACCCTGGCCCGAGAATTGTGCCACGCTTGCCTTGATAACGTTGCATTGCCCACGAAAGGCATGCTGGTCCTGTCAACGTTGAGCGCGCACTTTGATTTTCTTAATCAGGGCAGCATTCAACGCGGGCTGGTGAGCGGCCTTCGCAACCAACTGAGCCACGGCCGGCGGTTGCAGAGTCCGCTGGCCCGTTTGTGGGCCGGGATGCGTGGCAACTCGGCGGGCGACAAGACCGCCATACGACCTCGCCAGCCCTTTGGATGGATGCTACCGCCATCCTGAACGCGCGCGTGCCCCAGTAACCCGGGGCAATGCCCAGCGAGAAAGGAGCAGGCGGGACAGCAATTTGATAGGTGCCGCATAAGCTTACGAAAAGCTGCCCCATTTGCCCCGTTTTTACAAAACAAGGGAGGGGCTGCAGCAATATACAAACCCGCCACAGGGGCAGCCCAATGGCTGTCTTGGAGTTCTCCTTCTATTCAAAGTGGGGCAACTGGGGCAGCTGTGGGCTAAGCGCTTGTTCTATGTGACAATAATACTCGTCGCCAAACTGGGGCACCGGCGGGGCACTGCCCCACTAAAATGGGGCAGTGCCGTCCTCGTCTTCGACCATACTAGTGGTTTTGATAGTAGCCGTTTCGATTTCGAGAAGGTTACTCCTCTTGAAGTGAAGCACGCGTCGCCTGTGGCCGCTGATACATTTCTTCACTTTATGTCGTCCCTCTTCGTCGCCCGGCTCCAGCACCCCTGCCTCGCGCAGGCGTTTCCACAACGCACCCGGGGTGAGCGCCAGCGGCTGGCCCTGCTTTTGCGCGAACTGCTGCAGTTCGGCGTAAGTGGCATTGGGCTCGAGGTATAGGTCCTCCTCGTCAATCCAACCTATTGAGGGGCCATTTGGTTGAAACACAACGTTTTCGCCATACACTTTCTGGGTCCACCCGAGCATGTGCGCGCGAGGAGGTGAACCACCGTACGTGTCGCACAGATGCGCTCGCTTGGACGATAGCAAAGCGTGAAGCAGCGCCTTGAATCTCTCGGCCGGCTGCTCGTCTCTGTGGTGTTGGTCCTGCTCCTTCCCGGTGGCGAGCAGAGCCCCCCACGCTTCTTCCTTCAGCTTATTGACATCGATCTCCAAACCGATGTGCTCTGCGTATGCGAGCAGGTTCTCCACGCCTAGCATCAGCAGTGCGGCATTTTCCGGGGTGCGGGCATGGCCGCCGCCGACCCTCTTCGTCGCCTCGGCGCGCAGCACCGCGAAGCGCTTCTTCAACAGGCTCTTGTCCTGTCCAGCGACGTATTTCACGTAACTCGCCATCGCCTCCTTGAGCGTGCCCGAAGCGGCCGCTTTCTGCATCTCTGTGAGCATCGGCAGGTTGACATCGTCCGGCGATATCTCGCAGATCATCATCCTCGCCCGAAGGGAATGCCCGTTCGGCGTGTCCTCACCCGAGGCGACCAGCAGCCCTCGCGGATGCATCTCGGTGCGCAGACTACCGTCGGCGTTCATCCGGCCACGCCCGGCGTGATTACCCTGCGCTCGACCTAGACGTTCGGCCGTGTGATGGTATCGCTGAACATCCGTCGACGTCCCCCTAGGGCAGAAGTCATCGACGACGAGAAGGGTATCCTTAGCGCGAAAAGCGAGGGCCTCCAGTGAATTGGCCGTCGACGTCCAGTTGGTGGGCAGCTTTTTCCCGTCGTGTTCCCAGTACCAGTGGCCCTGGGCAACAGCCTGCATGGCGGACTTGCGCGTGCCCGTACCGCCGGTGAAAAACAACGCCACCGTGATGGGCACGAACTCGCCGAGTGGCGCGAGATAAGTGACGGCTAGCAGCGGCCAAGTAATCCGCTTCGACGCCATATCGAGCATTCGAAGGGAGGCACGTAGCGCGGCGCGCGGATCCGCCACGGGCTCGGTGGGCAACGCGAACCGGGAGAGTTCCCCGTTCAGCTCGACCGTGATCCCGCCGGTGGGTCCATCGGATCCGATCGCCCCGTCAGCGTGGAGGTAAAGCCACTGGCCGTCTATCTTGCGCCAGCCGAGATGCGCGTACACTGTGCCCGTTCGTCGCTCGTCCTGATCGATCGTTTTGATGGCGTTGGCGAGATGGGCGCGAATTTGCGGCCCCGGCGTGATGCGGGCGTCGGCACCCAACTCGAGTGTCACCCAGTTCAGCGCTTCGAACTTGTCGGCCGCTATATTGGCTGTGCCCTCCCTGCCATTGATCGAGTACCTGATGGCGAACTGTCGCTTCACCTGTTCGGACCCGTCGTCGACCTTCACGTCGTCGATTATGCGCGCGACGAAGTTAGCGAGCCGAACGGGGTCCTGACGGGGCTTCTCCCAGTAGATGCAGCCGTCTGTGACGAAGTACTCCTCAAAATCGCGTACCTTGTCTCGGGCCCTCTTAGTCTGGCGAGCCAAATACTCGCTCGCTCCGCTGTCGGTTTTGCCATTCTCCCAGCAATGCTCGTAGATGGCCTTGCCGGCGTAGGTTGGATCGAGGAACGCCTCGATAATGGCTGTGTCATCGAGCCCGGCGAGGATCGCAAGGCGCAGGGAAGCGAAAAGCAGCCTGCTGCGGTCCCCGTCATAGCCGGCGGCATCGGTGCAATCGAGCAGCGAACGGTAATCGGTCGGAGACTTCGAGTCGCTTTTCCTTCCGGTGGAGGGCTTCGAGTTCCCCTTCGCCCTTGCGTTCCTTCGGTTCGGCGGAGGGAATTGCGATCGCAACTGTTCGAGCGTCCAGCTCCGCAACGGCTGAGCATCACTAATCGACGTTCTCTCGACGTTTGTTCGGCCGCGCTTCTGCTTGGCCTTGCCCGGATAGTTCGGCGTGCCAGCGACCCGGTACGGCTGGGTGACTGTCCCCGTGTCGCTGTCAGAGCCCAGAGCCTCGCGCATGGCATCGCCAACTGACTTGGCATCACCGGCGCGAACTGCCTGTTTCAGGAAGAACCAGTTGTGCCTATTACCTGGGGACGTCTCAACGACTAGCGATGCGAGTCCACCAAGATCGCGGTTAGCGGCCTTGCCCTTGTCGGCGTCACTGTCATCGACAAGTGCGAAGACGAACGCGGTGTGCTCGATACCGCCTCGCTGACGGGGTGAAGTCTGCTCGGCGATGGTTCGACCCTCCACATAAACATTGTGGCCCGCCTTCGCATCCGCGATCGCCTGCTCTGTCATGCCGTCCACGTCGCCAATTTGAAAACGAGTCGGGACCGGCTTGTTGTCGAGCGGATGGATCCGCGTGAGCTGCAAGAGTCCTGGACGCTCGATGCCATTTAGCGCGCGTGCGGCTTGCTCGTGAATCAACGATAAGAATTTACGAACGATCTCTTTGTCGACGGCGACACGCGGTCCGTCAGCGGCAGGGGTGGGAGCGTGCATCATTCGCCGCCTCCCCGCTCGAGGGCAGCGATGAGTCGCTCGATCATCGGACGCCAACCAGCTTCTGGCAGCGCCAGAATGTCGAGCGGCCACTGCTCTGGGTCGCGTATCCGAGCCGTGAGCTGCCGCACGGCGACATTGCGGAAGCGCCGAGGCGACAGCAGCTGTCGCTCCGAGATTGAGAACCTCGGGTTGCTGTTAACCCGTATTAGCCAAGCGCGCTTGCTATTAGGCGTTGGGTTCTTGCGCAGCTCGATTGCGTCATGGCCTTTACCATCTTGACGTGGTACAAGTACCACTGCTGCGTTACCATCAGCGAAGTACTCTAGGCCGGCCGGGCGGTGCAACGCCTCGGCCGGTTGCTTTTCGAGGGACATGGTTCACCGCGCCCCCTTCGCGTATTCGGATGTGCAAGCGTGCGTGCGCGATTTAAGCCACTCAAGCACATCACCGACCCTGTATCGAACGAGCTTGTTCGTGAACCGCTCGAATTTGGGCCCATAGCCACGCGTTCTTCCTATCTCAAGAAATTGCACGCTTACATAGAGCCAAGCCGCAACCTCCTTGGTCGTGAGCCTCTCTTCGGGATGGAAATCGACGTCAACTAGGCGGTGAGCGCGGCGATCAATATGCAATTTGCCGCGCGAACCACTGCTGGTCACTCTACCGGTTACTTCTGGTCTGGCCATTTCATACGGTCCTACCTCGCGAGCCAAAGCCCGCTAGCGACGCGCCCGTTGCGTCAGGTAGAACCGTTCCGTCCTGGTCTCCGTTACGGCAGCCAGAACTCCGCTTCGGCATTGTTGCCGATGACGTCCCCGCCGAGGTTGGCTCCTCAGCGAGCGGCGATTGAACGGTGTGCATTAGGGTGTGTAGCACCAGTTTGCTGGGGTATCGCCGAACAAACACCAGCAAGGTCAGTCTTTATGTACTAATTAAAGTACTATACCAAACGGTAACAAAACAGGCCCTCGGCATTAACCATGCTTGTGTTTCGGCCTAACTTACATCGCGCGCCCGGGTGTTCTTGTCCCGCCAAACTCGTTTACAGGACCTCCGGATCCTGCTTGCACGCCACGCCCGCTCGCCAGATAGGTCGCCTCACCCACACCAATGCACGGTTTAGAGGTTCGCCGGTATTCGTTCCCGGCCGGCCGGCCCCCGCCCACTCCCCGGCTCCGCTTTCCGCGCGCCAGCCACTACTGACAGAGCAGCGGCCTATCGTTCTTGGGGACGCGCATTCGGGTCGTCCGACATCCGGCGGGGCGGCCGCCCACTCGGATGCAGGCTCGATATAACCGCGGTGTTACGTAGCTGCCGACCACACCCAACATGCTTAGCCTCTCGCTGGATGTTGTCGTACTTGCCTCGGGAACAATTCGGCCAATCGAGCGCGAGACCGCTGCGGACGATCCATTGGCCAAGGTCAGTGTCGCCACAGTCGCGCGCAACGCGGGTCGCGTTTCCGCGCGCATTTAAATTCCGGTTCAGAACGAATCCGCCAGCGCGATTTCCGCCCTGAGCGCGTCGATCCGGCGTGCGGCTTCCTCGGAGGTCAGGTTGGCGGCATACTGCTTCGGCTGGTAGGCCTCCTCGGCGAGCGCTTTCAGCTTGAGAGCCTGAGCGCGGGTCATCTGCTCGCCGATCCGTTCGGCCACCCTTCCGTATTTCGTAACCACGGCTGTCATTTTCCGTCTCCCTGCTTACATCTTTAACTTGACTCTATGTTCTCTTTTTGTTCTAAAAAGCCATGGACAACCGAATTAATGAAATTCGCCGCAAGATGAGTGTTTTGCGGGCCGAAATGGTGCGCGTCGAAGAGACGATGCACGAGCAGATCAGGCACGATCTCGACAGCACAGAAGCTGCCCTGCGCCTCATGGCAGTGCGGGCAGAGCTGGCAGCGCTGGTTGCCGAGTGGAAAGCGGCCGGCGGCAGCGAGCATCTTCCGACGATTGAGGAGCGTCTCAAGGCAAACAACCGCCCGGCTCGAAGGCCGACGACCACCACTGATCGCTGATCTGTGACTGCCACCCGGAGCGATCGATGGACCGCAATCTTGTTCTGCTCAATCGCAATATCGCCCTGCTGCGGCGCGACGTGCGACTTCAGTCCTTCGAAATCGAGCAGCTGATCGCGGCCGACGTCGACTGCTCCTCGGCCGCGCAACGGCTGATGCGCGCTCAGGCCGACCTCGTGCTCTACATCGAAAAGAGGGAGCGGCTGATGAGGCTGGCCGGGTGTGAATAATGATCCGCTGCCACTCAAAATCCTCGAGCTGCGAGCGCAAATTTCGGAACTGTCTGGCACCATCCGGCGCTCCAGCGCTCCGGGCTCGACGAATGCAGCCGTGAACTGGAGCGATCGCGGCCGCGACTGGCAAGATGGAGCGGCGCCTTTATTCGAGTCCCGCCCGCCGAAATGCCTCCAAGTAGTGATCGCGTTCGGCATTGGCCCTGAAAGGCATCTCGTTCGCCAACCATGACAGCGACACATTCGGCTGGACGCGGCGCAACTCCTCCAAAGCTTTGCTGGCTATTTCTGTTTGATCGGTCATCGCGGCGGCGGCGGTAAGGACGCGGTGGGCGCCGACGAAATCAGGGCGCAGACGCAGCGCCTCGCGGGCAAGACCGATTGCTTGCTTATAATTTCTACCAACGAACTGGCTGTAGGCGGCAACGCCATAGTAAATGGCAGCAAAAGGGTCGCGCGGGCTTAAGCGCAACGCGTGGCAGGCCGCGCGGTCACCTTCCTGCCAGCGCCCACAATAAGCGAGCGCGACGCCATAATAGCCTCTCGCGGGAGAGAAGCTGGGATTGAGCCTCAGCGCGAGTTCAAATTCAGCTAGAGAGTCGTCGAACCGACGCGTAAACAGATACACACTCGCCAGCGCGTAATGCGCCCAGGCATCCTCGCTGTCGGCATGAATGGCCGCAAGCGCTGCTCGCTCGGCAATAGGCACGGCGTTTGCCATTTCTTCCCATCCCATATGGGCACCGAAGGTGTGGGTGGCCGCCAATACGCCAAGAGCATTTCCATATTCTGGATCTATCTTAATGGCTTTCTCCAGCAGTGCTTGCGCGACCGTGTTGTCCTGCCGCGTCACGCGCCAATAATGGGACAGTGCACGCATTACTAGGTCCCATGCGTCCATGCTGTCCGGTGCCTTGCGCTGAGCCCGGAAATTTTCCGCAGCGTAAAGCTGGGGTTCGACCGCTGCAACGATGGCCTGGGTGATTTCGTCCTGAACAGCGAAAACGTCAGCTAGAGCGCGGTCATAACGCTCGGCCCATATATGACTGCCGGTCGCGACGTCGTTGAGCTGCGCTGCTATGCGCACGCGCTCGCCGTCTTTCCGAAGCCGCCTGGTCGTCCGGCAATTACGCCGTCGTCGGCACAACACTCCAGATTGTTGGCGAACAACTTTGTGAGACGCTCGATCTTCGCTCAGGTTCGAAAGTCCTGGATGTGGCTGCTGGCAACGGGATGGTCAGCCTGGCGGCCGCTCGCCGCTGGTGTCGCGTCACGTCAACCGACTATGTCCCTGCTCTGCTTGAAAGTGGGCGTGCGCGTGCGTCCGCAGACGGGCTCTCGATCGAATTCATAGAGGCGGACGCCGAGTGTCTTCCGTTCGATGACGCTGCCTTCGACGTAGTCCTCTCGACTTTCGGCGTCATGTTCACACCGAACCAGGCGAAAGCCGCTTCCGAGCTCCTGCGCGTCTGCAAGCCTGGCGGAAAGATTGGGCTCGCGAATTGGACCCCGGAAGGTTTCATCGGACAGGTGTTCAGAACTCTCGGCAAGCACCTGCCGCCGCCAGCAGGCGCCAAGTCCCCGGCACTCTGGGGCACGCATGCCGCACTCGAGGAAATGTTTGGCCATCAGGCAAGATCGATCAAGGCAGAGCCGCGCCTGTTCAACTTTCGCTACCGTTCGTCAGACCATTTCCTGGACGTGTTCAGGACTTTCTACGGCCCCATGTTGAAAGCGTTCGCTGCACTGGATGCAGCCTCGCAGCAAGACCTGCGGAACGACCTGCACGCGCTGATAGTACGAATGAACAAATCTGGCGACACCACCATGGTGGTACCAAGCGAGTATCTCGAGGTCATGATTACCCGACGCTGAGACGGCTTCCCAGCACAAAGAGACGTGACCCGAGTTCGCACTATCAAATCCGGACCGCTTGACCGAATCGCGGGACAATTATGGGTCCGCGCAAACACGATTGGAGATGTTCGATGACAATTCAAAATATTAAGACGCAAATTGAGAAGAGCTCGGTCATAGCATTGCATTGCTCTCTAGGTACTGGCCGTCAATGGGCCAAGCTGGCTCAGGAACTTGACATGAATTTTCGGGTGCTTGCTCCCGACATTTCCGGCTACGGCAATAATCGCGGGTCAACGGACCTGCCGATGACGCTGGCTGACGAAGTCGCCTACCTCGGCGAATCCCTCAGCGAGGCGGAAGGGCCAATTCATCTCGTCGGCCATTCCTACGGCGGCGCGATCGCGTTCAAGATCGCGACGGCTTCTCCGGTTGCCGATCGCGTGCGCAGCCTGACACTGATTGAGCCGGTGCTTCCGACATTGCTCAAGGAAAGCCCCGCTGACCAACGGCTATATGATTTATTTGTTCACTTGGGTCGTAACGTATCTACCGATCTTTGGAAGGGCATGTACATGGAGGCGATTGACCGGCTCATTACGTATTGGAGTGGATCTGGCCCGGCCAGTCCACTGAGTGCAGAGGCGCAGCTGCGCATGATTGAGCGCATCGATAAGCTGGCTTTCGATTTCATCGCCGCTCTCGCCGAGCAGAACGTTGCTTCCGCCGCGGCCGCTATCGAGGTTCCGACATTGCTGCTGTCGGGAGGTCTGTCCCCATACTTTACCCAACGAATCGTTTACCGCCTAACCTCGATCATCAGCTCTGCACAAGCACATCACTTGCCGGCAGCGGGCCACATGCTGCCGCTCACCCATGCCAAGATCGTGAACCCGCTAATCGCCGCGCATATTAAACAAGCGACGATCTTGCCGGCGTTTCGCTGGCGGTTGAAACCGCTGATTGGATAGTCGATCCGGAGCTCGGACCTGCGCCGACATAACCGCGATCGGAAAAACCGGAGTAGAATCTCGAGACTTATTTAGCGCATCCCGCAGTAGTTTTGGGAAAGGTGTGTCCCGATATCCGACGTGGTGGTCGAATAACCAGCTAGGCCGCCTTGGGTGCGCTTCTGGTCAACAGCTCAAGCGAAACAATAGTAGCGCCGATGTTTTTCCTTCGTGCCCTCAGGCTCCGCGCCAGCACCGGATAGGCCGGGTTTGCCAAGTTGTTAATTCCTGCTCGCGCCTCCTCGTGTTCAATTTCAGCCGTGAGGACGTCTACCGACCGCGACAGGTCGCCGATCAGTGTCGCGATCTGCTGCTTGTTCGTCGCTCTTATTCCTCGGAGCGTTTCAGGTAGATACGGATTTGCCATGGGAAGCCTCTGCGCTGATTTATTTTGGGACACGCTCGCCGCGCCCTTCGATCCCGAAGCAAAGACGGTGCCAATGAGCTACGGGGGACAACGCAGGGCAGGCATCGACACGCTTATCCTCATGGAGCAAAGGTTTCATTTGTTGACGGCGCACCTCCCTAAGCCCAGACTGGCGTCAGGCAACATTTCGGGCAGGATGATGTCGCCCGAGGCAGCTTGGCATGCAGAAAGAGCAACCAACTCGGGTCGGACGCAGGTTGGCAGCGATAGTAGCGGCTGACGTGGCCGGTTACTCGCGGCTCATGGGCCACGACGAGGTGGGCACCGCTCGCACACTCAGAGAACACCGCGCCGTCACCGATGCTCTGGTGGCGAAGCATGGCGGTCGCGTCGTCAAGACCACTGGGGACGGCGTATTGCTTGAGTTTCCGTCCGTAGTCGATGCGGTCGAATGCGCAGTGGCTGTGCAAGCGGTGATGGCCGAACGCAACCAAGGCGTCCCAGAGGACCGGCGTATGCTGTACCGGATCGGGATCAACCTCGGTGACATCCTGATCGAGGGTGATGATATTCTCGGGGACGGCGTCAATGTTGCGGCGCGGCTTGAGGGTATCGCCGAGCCGGGTGGCATTTGTATCTCGTCTTCGGCCCACGATCAGGTTAGCGGCAAAGTACCAGTCGATTTCACCGACTTGGGCGAGCAAACCCTCAAGAACATTAGCCGTCCCATTAGGGCGTATGCCGTTGGCCTGAAGGCAAACACCGTGCGCGCTGCTCCACCGATACCCCTAGCTCGGCACCTGTCCATCGTGGTGCTGCCGTTCGCGAACATCGGCGGCGATCCCGAGCAAGAATATTTCGTGGATGGAGTGACCGAGAGCCTGACCACGGACTTGTCGCTCATCAATGGTGCTCTCGTGATTGCGCGCAACACCGCGTTCACGTTCAAGGGCAAAGCCGTGGACGTAAAGAAGCTTGGACACGAGTTGAGCGTCCGCTATGTGCTCGAAGGCTCGGTGCAACGTGGTGGCAACCGCCTTCGCGTTAAC
>Ga0306926_10007076_pt1 | contig 12140 bp, 11 predicted proteins | sample flu12Cox44000178_FD_203759 | JGI IMG/M metagenome (GOLD analysis project Ga0306926, IMG submission 203759) | Lab enrichment of tropical soil microbial communities from Luquillo Experimental Forest, Puerto Rico - flux8day.12C.oxic.44.000.178 (v2)... | ecosystem: Environmental > Terrestrial >... | reverse complement strand
GCAGTTCCGGCGCGGTCGGGAAACGTTTCAGCGTGGTGACGGCGAGCCCGCGCAGTTGCCCGGAGCGCACGGTTTGCAGCAGAGAGCCGGTCGTGTTGATAGCCGAATCGACGCGGCCGGCGATGGCGTCGGTAGTGGCGCCGGCCCCGGCGCCGCGATAGGGCTTGAGCGCGGAACCGGGCCAGCGCAGAAAATTTGAGCTAACTCAACGTGTTGCGAAAACATCCCGGCGCGCGTGTCCCGTTAGTGTCCCGGTCGTGGGAAAACTGCGCGAACGAATGAACAAGTCGAAGGCGTTCGTGCTCTTGGTCGGCGAATCCACGAAGCATCTACACAAGTATGTTGGATGGGAAATCGATTTGGCGATTGAACTAGGGCTGCCCATAATCGTCGTGAATCTCAACAACCACTTTGGTCTCGACAGCGACAACTGTCCCGCCAAAATTCGCAGCGCTTGCGCCGTGCATATTCCGTTCAAGCTTGCGGCGATCCGGCACGCACTTGTTAGTTGGCCAGCTGAGTTCCGCGGGCTCAGTCAGGCGAAGAAGGCTAGCGGGGCACTGCAATATTCAGAGGGGCTTAGGTCACAGTGGCTCGCTGAAAAAGAGTAGGAGCGCGCGCGCAGTTCGCCTTGCGCGAGGGGTCCCGGTCCAAGCGTACACCGCTGATCCTCAAACGCGCGCGACGGTGCTTTACCGCGCTCCGTGCGCGTAGTCAGGGGAGACGCCCAACTCCTTCTCGATGTCGGCCATCATCGGGTGGGTCAAGCCCCCCTTGCGGAATTCCGCGAAGTCCTCAACGATGACGCGCTCCCATAGCTGCCCCGAAACGGGCTTGCCTTTGTAGGCAAGGTAGAGCGCCTTACACTCTTCTTCGCGTCCTCCCAGGAACATGAGTGCGTGCGCCCGGTTGGTTTCGATCCCGAGGTCGTCGGGAAGGAGCGCGTGCGCGCGATCGGCGACGGTCAACGCTTTCGTGAATTCTCGTGCAAATAGGGCGTACCATGCCACATCCTTGAGCGCCTGCGCCGTCTCCTCGCCGGGCTTGCCCTCACGTTCTGTCTCCGCTGCCTCCACTTTCACTACCAACGCCTCCTGCAGCCGTAGCGCTTCGCCATAGCGTCCGGCCCCAAATGCCTCGCTGATCGATAGTTGTTCCAGCTTTGCCTTGGCTCTCTCGTCGCCCTTGTCAGCGGCCTTCTCGTACCACTCGCGCGCCTTGGCGTAGTCCTGCGCCTTCCCGTAAAGCGCGCCGAGGTTGATCATGGCCCTGACGTTGCCCTTGTCAGCGGCCTTCTCGAACCACTCGCGCGCCTGGGCGTAGTCCTGCGCCTCCCCGTAAAGCGCGCCGAGGTTGATCATGGCCCTCACGTTGCCCTTGTCAGCGGCCTTCTCGTACCACTCGCGCGCCTGGGCGTAGTCCTGCGCCTCCCCGTAAAGCGCGCCGAGGTTGATCATCGCCCTCACGTCGCCCTTGTCAGCGGCCTTCTCGTACCACTCGCGCGCCTTGGCGTAGTCCCGCGCTACGCCTTGACCGTTGGAGTAAAGCAGGCCGAGGTTGGTCATGGCGCTCGCCTCGTCCTTGTCAGCAGCCTTCTCGTACCACTCACGCGCCTTGGCGTAGTCCCGCGCCACGCCCTGACCGTTCTCGTAAAGCAGGCCGAGGTTGGTCATGGCGTCCGTGTTGCCCTTGTCAGCGGCCTTCTCGTACCACTCGCGCGCCTTGGCGTAGTCCTGCGCCACGCCCAGACCGTCTCGGTAAGACAGGCCGAGGGCGGCCATCGAATACGTATCGCCGTGATCTGCGCCACTCTGGAACACCGCGACAACCTTTTGCCTGGTGTTGTCATTCATTTGATGTTGTAATTCCACAATGATACTCGTGGCGCCTATAAGGATGTGATCTGCTTGTTCTCTCTGCGCTTCCGCTACCTGACGTTGCTGTACGGAGTATGAAGCGAGTAACGCTGCGAGCAGGGCCAAGATGGTCACAGCCACGAGCGCAATATTTCTGATCCTCGCCATCCTCGCCCGTTTGCGCTGCGCCTCTTCGGCTTCGTGCAGGGCTGTCTCGCGCTCGGCCTGAGCCGCAGCCATCGCCTCGAGCTGCTTGCGTTGGGCGCTTGATCGCGCCTCCGCCTCCTCTTCGCTCGCGCGGATGAAGTCGAGGTGTAGGACTGTGGACTCGGGCGCACCCTTGGGCCGTCGCGCCGCCCACGCCTTTGCCTCGGCGATGTCGTCGCCTGATAGAAGCCGGTTTGCTGGACGACCGCCTTTGTCCCACTCGGTCGCGCGCTGAAGGTAGCGAGTGTGCTCGCGCAGCCAATCGAAGTCGGTGTTGAGAGCCGCTACTAGGCTATTGAGGCCGGTGCCAAAGCCCGAATCTTTTACTTTTGGGTCCTCGTAGAAAAAGATGTAGTTGAGGTCCCGCAAGCGCGGCGGCGGGCTCGCGCCCTTCAACGGTCGACAGTTAACGGGAAGGATGCGCTTGCCGAGTCGTGCCGCCTCCTCCACCTCCCAAGCGCAGACCTCGGAACGAGCCGAACTCGGCGACAGCACGAAAACCACCGTGTCAGCCTCGCTAATCAGGTTGCCGAGGCGTCGCTTCCATTCCTCGCCACCGGAGACACCTTCGCGGTCGATGACGCACTCAAAGCCACAAGTTTTGAGCGCCGCATCCAGCTGGTCGGCGAAGTGCAGGTCTTCACGGCTGTAGGAAATGAAAACGCGAAGCTTGCCCCTGTCGGGCGAGTCGGGTCGGCCCGCTTGCTGTGGAGCTATATCACCGGGTTTCGGCGAAGCCGGACCGGATGCGTCCTGCGCGACATCTGCCATTGCAGGGCTCCCATCGCTGCACCGAATATTAGCACATCGGCAAACTGGGTGGATCCGCAACCAGCGGCCAAGTCTTGGCGTCGCCGCCTCGCGCGTCGGCTTCTCGCGCCGTATCATGAAGGGCCGCGTCACCCGAAGGCACGCCGTGGCTGTGGACGCTCGCCTTTGGCCACCATGAGGACCCGCACGCCGACGCACGGCTATGCCGTGCGAGACCGCCATGGCCGCGTTCGCCGCGCGGCAAGGTTAGAATTGTTGCGACTCCGCGAAAACCTCGCGGCCCTGCACTACTCTAAATGCGCGTCGGAAGGTGGTGTATGCTACCCTCCTTGTGGATTGAAGCGCTTGCAAATCTCTTTGGCGGGGTATCGAATTACAGGGGAAAGCACGTCCTAATGCTGCGACCAAAATAACGATAAGGTTGCGCACACAGGAGGATATTCGTTGCTACCTGGGCATTTGCAGTCATGGGTTGGCCTGCTCAAATTGGCCCGCTGACGCAGGCCCGATTCCTGATCAAAGCGCCGTGAACAAAGCGCAAAAATTGTTGGGGGCCTTTGATGAGCGATCCAGGCGTCCTGACCTCGCTATCATCATGTATTGCCGTCCCGAAGGCGCATCTAACGTGGAAGTCCGTTCAGCAACTGGGGACACATGGACGCAAAAGGCAAAGAAGCTACACCTACAGCGTAAGCTGGATTTTATGAAAGCCAAGATGCCGGATGGAGCGTTGCGCTATTTTATTGGGCTGCCGGACAGTCGCCCTGGGCCACCAAATGCAGTCGAGTTTGTTCCTCACACGGCGCTAAGCCGACCCCCGTCGACGGCATTCGTGACGATCTCGAACGTTTTATGAGGATGTATCCAGAGCGCCGGTCGCGAGCGTTCGCGACCGACGAGGAACTTTGGGAATGCATTACAAGCCTGCAGAACCGGCTAAGTGCCCTACCGGCAGTCGCAGCGCGCCCAGATTTGGGTGTTGACTGGAGCGTCGGCCAAGGAAATTGGGCGCGCGTGCCATGGATCGCTTTTCTCGATGCGCGCATAACGGATACGACGGAACGCGGAATTTATGGCGTGTTCCTGTTTCGCGAAGACATGTCGGGCGTTTATCTGACCTTCAACCAGGGCGTCACCGAGCCGAAGGAAACTCACGGCGCAACCTCAGGTCTTCAGCTTCTCCGTGAGACCGCGACGGCGTTGCGAAGCCAATGTGGCGAGCTTGAACGTGTCGGATTTCGGCTCGATGACGGAATCGATCTGCGAACTGAGGGAACCTTGGGTCGCGACTACGAAGCAGCGACAATAGCTTACAAGCTTTACGAACGCGACAACCTCCCTGATAACGAAGAAATTGCGGCCGATATAGAAGCGCTGTTGGCCACATATGACCGTTACATTGGTGCCCAGATATCTGAGCAGCCGCCGAATCGTCCGATTCCGCCGCCTGCCCTTTATACAATGCAAGAGGCGCTCGCAGACCTTTTTCTAAACCAGGAAGACTTGGAGCAGCTACTCATTTTGTTGCGAACGAAGAAGAACCTCGTGCTGCAGGGTCCGCCGGGTGTCGGTAAGACTTTTATTGCGCGGCGATTGGCTTACCTGCTGATGGAGCATCGCGATGATGCTCGGTTTCGAATGGTTCAATTCCATCAGGCGTATGCCTACGAGGATTTTATTCAAGGGTACCGTCCGAGCGAGAGCGGTGGCTTCATCCGGCGCGATGGTCTTTTTTTTGACTTCGCGAAACTTGCCGAAGCTGAACCTCACAAACCATACGTCTTCGTCATCGACGAGATTAACAGAGGGAATTTATCCAAAATTCTTGGCGAACTGATGCTTTTAATCGAGAGCGACAAACGCGGTGAGGAGTACGCACTGCCGCTCGCATATTCCCGCCCTGACGAACGGCCTTTTTCGGTTCCGCCAAATTTATACATTCTCGGCCTCATGAACACCGCCGACCGCTCACTGGCGATTGTCGACTATGCTTTGCGTAGACGCTTTGCTTTCCAAAAGTTACAACCACAATTTTCAAACTCGAAGTTTCGCGCCTACCTAGAAACGCGCGGCACTGATCACGATTTGATCAACCTCATTATTGATCGAATGACTGCGTTAAATGATGAAATCGCGGCAGACAAGCTTCGTTTGGGGTGGGCTACCAGATAGGACATAGCTTTTTCGTTCCATCCAAAGATGTTGCTGCACCACTTGATGCATCTTGGTATCGCCGAGTAATTCGAAACGAAATTGCGCCACTTCTCGAGGAGTACTGGTTTGACCACGTGGAAAAGGCGGAGAGCTGGACAGCTAAATTGCTGGACGGCGTAAGCTGACTAACAATGGGACGCGTGATTCCTGTCCAGAACATCTACTACCTGCTGCTCTACGCATGGAACGGATTACCAGAAGGAAAGATTATAGATGTATCTGGTGTTGTAAGCCCAGACTTACCCAACTTGTTTGCTAAAGTTCTGATTGAAGGAGTCCATCAACTTCAACGTCGTGGCCTTGATCGGCAATACGTGCAGAATGATGAGGACCTTATGCGTCCTCGCGGGCGCATGCTTCTGGGAGACACGATTCGCCGAGGTCTGCTCAGCCGTGTCCAGGTAGCTTGTAGCATTGACGATCTGAGTCACGACGTTCTTCACAACCAGATTATCAAGTCCACGCTCGAGAAACTTGCGAGGACGCACGAAATCGATTCCGGTCAAAAGGATGCAATTGTTGGAATTGTAAGGTCGCTTGATGACATTAGATCGATTGCGGTGACCGTTAGTGATTTTGGCCGGATTCAGCTTCATGGTAACAATGCATTTTATGGTTTGTTATTGCGAGTTTGCGCACTAGTTCACGAAGCGCTGATGCCGGAGCCTGGCAGTGGTCGCTTTCTCTTTCGCGATGTACTCTCTGATCCGCAGACAATGGGTCTGATTTTTCAGGATTTTATACGCAACTTCTTCGTGCTCGAACAAACGGAATTTGCCGTTAAAGGAGAAAGTTTTCGCTGGCCGGTCGATGAGCATTATGGGTACGGTCATGGCTTCATGCCAGTGATGTACACGGATACGTCGCTGCTGAGTAAGAGCCATGCAAAGGCAATTATTATTGAGTGCAAATGGACCCCGATCACACTTCAACGGGGTAAGTTACGATCTGAGCACTTGTATCAGTTGAATTCCTACATGCGCTGTCACAGCCGCGCCTGTAAATCGCTAGCGGCGGTTGAGGGGCTGCTGCTCTATCCCCTAGTTGATGAACCGGTAGATGTCGCCGTCCGGATTAACGGGCAACGGATGCGGGTTCGCACTATTGATCTGACAACTGATTGGCCAAATATCCGTCACCAACTTTTAGACCTACTCCAAGATCAGCCCTTAGATTGCGCACCGAATATTTAAGAAACTTTCCGATGCCCGAATCGCTTCGGATGCAGGCACTGGGAGCGCACGCAAGTGGTCGCGGGCAAACTCTGCTCGCCGTCGCCGACGAGATGATCGAATAGCGGCTTTTGTTGCAGCGTGTGAGTCTCTCAAATTGGCACTTTTGAGACGTCCACTGATCTCCGCAATTCCGGTCGCTTGGGCGCAAATCGGCGTAGCTCTTGACGGGAAGAGATACCTCGTTACTTGAGCTGCGACACCAAGCGCCAACCGGGATGGACCATGGTTGAGAAAACTGCCGCCTTCAGGCAGCGCCGCGCCGCTGATACGGCGCGTTGGCGCGAGCGGCTCCATCGTGGGGCGGCGGTCTATCCTGTTGAGGTCGACGGCACGACCTTTGATCTGATGGAGCGTTTTGGCGGCGTAAAGCTGGAGGTGCAGTAGCGCCCCCGAACTCCTCCTGCTAGGCTGCTCTGCCAGAATGAGCGAACCCAGTCTCTCCCGTAAAGGCCGATTGACCGCGGTCTGTATGTTCGTCTGCGCTCTCATCATCATTGGCTTGGCGGTTACCGGCGTCCTGCAACTGCGCTGGGCGGCCCGCTCGCCCGTGGCTCACGTCGTCGCAAAATGATTGGAGCAACAGGTCCGCATTGACGAGGCTGACCGAATGAAGCGCCGCGAGTTCATCGCGCTGCTCGGCGGCGCGGCCGTCGCATGGCCGCTCGCGGCACGCGCGCAGCAGCTGCCGAGTCCAGTGATTGGATTCCTCCATCCCTCCTCGGCTGAGGCATACGCGAGTTTTCACTTCTCGGCGCGGACCGATGTGAAGTGGTTCATGCACAGGGCGCTTCGGCCCCGATAGCTTATGGAGGATCCAGCAAGCGATCGCGGGCAAGGGCGCTCGGCAAACCAAGGAGGAAGCTATGAAACGCGTTGCAGTAGCTAGCGTCCTTCTGAGCGGACTTTGCGTGTTGCTGCCGATGTCTAAATCATTTGCCCAGCATGTCGCTGGCGATCAGATCGAGCCAAAGGCCCGATCCTGGAAGACCTGGGTCATCCCTTCAGGTCGCGAATTCCGAGTAGCTCCACCTCCAAACGACGCCGCAACTGTCGCCGAGATCAATGAGCTCAAGAGTCTGGCCAGCAAGCGGGATGCGGCCGTGATCGATGTCATCGCCTACTGGAATGTCGGGCCGCCGTCGTACCGCTGGCATGAAATCGCGCTGAGCGAGACGATGCGCAATAATCTTTCGTGGAACTTTGCGATGAGGCACTTCGCCTTGCTCCATGTGGCCATTTATGACGCCTTGGTCGCGGCTTGGGACAGCAAGTACGAATATGGTCGCAAGCGCCCAAGCGAGGTCGATGGCAAGCTGACGACAGAACTGCCCAATCCGCGCAGCCCGTCCTACCCGGCGGAGCATGCGGTCGCTGCGGGAGCCGCCGCGGAGGTGCTGTCCTACATTTTTCCGGATCGTGCCTCGGACTTCGCGGCGAAGGCGGAAGAGGCGGGCCGATCGCGCATGCTCGCGGGTGTGCAGTATCCGAGTGACATCACTGCCGGCCTCGAGCTCGGACGCCGGGTCGCCGCGCGCGTGATTGAGCGCGGCAAGGCTGACGGCTCCGATACCAAGTGGACCGGCAGCATCCCAACCGGACCCGGCAAATGGAACGGGACGAACCCGATTCTGCCGCAGATGGCGATGTGGAAGACCTGGGTGCTCACGTCGGCGAGCGAGTTCAGGTCGCCTCCTCCGCTTGCGCACGATTCGCCCGAGAAGGCCGCCGAGCTAACCGAGCTGAAGACCTTCCAGCGCACGCCCAAAACGAATGCTGCCGCCTATTTCTGGGAATATGCCGTCGGGGGCCTGCGCGCCCACCACTATTGGAGCGGGCAGATCGGCCGCCTCATCCTTGAGTATCGGCTCGACCGTAATCCGCCATTGGCGGCACGCGCTTACGCGCTCCAAAACATCACCTCGCTTGATGCCGGGATCGCCTGCTGGGATGACAAATATGCATACTGGGCCATTCGTCCCTTCCAACTCGATCCGGATGTGAAACCACTGTTCACAACACCGAACCATCCAAGCTATCCAGCCGCGCACGGCTGCCTTTCGACCGCCACGGCCGCCATCCTCGGGTACCTGTTCCCGCGTGATGCCGCCACGCTTGCCGCGCTCGCCCAAGAAGCCAACGAGTCGCGCATCTGGGCCGGCATTCACTATCGGAGCGACACCGTGGCCGGCGCGGCGCTCGGTCGTTCGGTTGCCAACAAGGTGGTCGACGGGGCGCGAAAGGATGGTTCGCAATAGCGTATCGCGAGCGATCATCACGCTGGTCCGGTACCAGGCATTCGAAGCGCGAGACCGCCAGGGGCTGGTCGCCGACGACGAGGTGATCGCATGAAGGGGGACCGATTGCTGCGGTGCACGAGTCCGGTTTTGCACTAAGCGGACATGCCCGTCGCGCCAACTCGATCGGTGACGGTAGGTGAACGAAATACGGCGTTTCACGCGGGCGATGGGCATCACCGCCAACGCCAATACAACGATTGAGGGGCCGGCGCCTCGGGATCGGCAGCCGGAACCGGCTGATCTGTATTGCCCGCCGTGCCGCGGCTAAACGTGCTATACTATAGGCCAAGCGGTGTCGCCCAGCCGAGGCGATGAGGCGCCTGTGGCCGCCGCTGACGATTTAGTCGGGCAAAGACCGGCGGGGAGGGCATCATGCAGTGGGCGCTAAGTCGCAGGCGCGTGCTCGCCACGCTTTCCTCGGCTACCGCCGCCGGTTTGATTGGCGGCGCGCGCGGCATGGCGCAAGAGGCGCCGCCGGAAACCACTACCGTTCGCCTTGCGAAGATTCCCGGCATCTGCATCGCGCCGCAATACGTCGCCGAAGAGCTTCTGCGCAGCGAGGGTTTCACCAACGTTCAATACGTCGAGCTTTCGGTCAATGTTTACGCGGGCTTCACTGCCGGCACGATCGACATCAGCATGGCGTTCATTGCGCCGTATATCATTCAGTTGGACGCAGGCTTGCCGCTGGTGCTGCTCGGCGGGGTGCACGCGGGATGTTTCGAGCTGTTCGGGACCGAGCGCATAAGGGCGGTTCGCGATCTCAAGGGAAAGACGGTGGCTATCCCCGAACTGGGATCGGCACACCATGTCTTCGTCGCCGCCATGGCGTCCCACGTGGGCATTGATCCCAAGCGGGATATCAATTTCGTTATCCACCCGCCGGCCGAGTCGATGCAGCTCCTCGCAGACCGCAAGATCGATTCATTCATGGGCTTTCCTCCGGATCCTCAGGAACTGCGCGAGAAGAAGATAGGTCACGTCATCGTCAGTAGCGGACTCGATCGGCCTTGGTCTCAGTACTTCTGCTGCATCGTCGCCGCGCACCAGGACTTCGTGCGCAAGCATCCGGTCGCGACCAAGCGGGCATTGCGGGCGATCATGAAGGCGACCCACTTCTGTGCCGTCGAACCCGAGCGCGCCGCCAGGATGGTCGCGGATAAAGGCTATCGTTACGACTACTCGCTGCAGACGATGAAGGAAATTGCGTATGCGCGTTGGCGCGACTACGACGCCGAGGATACGGTCAGGTTCTACGCGTTGCGATTGCACGAATCGGGCATGATCAAATCGACGCCTAGCAAGATCATCGCGCAGGGCACCGACTGGCGCTTCTTCCACGAGCTCAAGCGGGAGCTGAAGGGATGAGGATGCCGGCGATGTATTAACCACGCCTGATTCGAGCGGGACGAAGGCCAGCATGAAGTTGACACAGAGCCGCCGCCGCTTCCTGGCCGCGCTCTCATCGGCCGGCGCCGCATGTCTCGTCGGCGCCCGCAAGTCGCATGCCCAGGAGGCGCCGCCGGAAATAACCAAGCTCAGGCTCATCAAGAGCAGCAGTATCTGCTGGGCTCCTCAATACATTGCCGAGGGGTTGCTGCGCACTGAGGGTTTCAGCGATATCAGCTACTTTGAAATACATGGCGGACCGGTGTCGACACCTCTGGTCTCCGGCGAAGCCGACATCAGCATGAACTTCGTTGGCCCCAACATCGTCCGGCTGGATGCGGGCGATCCGGTCGTCTTTCTTGCCGGCGTCCACGTCGGCTGCTTTGAGGTCTTCGCCGGCGAGGGAATAAGGAAGGTCACCGATCTCAAGGGAAAGACTGCGTCAGTAGAGTCGCTCAATGGCGCCGAGCATGTCTTCCTCGCCAGTATCGCTGCCCACGTTGGGCTCGACCCCCGAAAGGATATCACGTGGGTGACGAACCCTGCGAAGGAATCGACCCGTCTCTTCGGCGAGGGAAAGGTGGATGCGATTATTGGCTTTCCGCCCCAGCCGCAGGAGCTACGGGCCAGAGGTCTCGGCCACACAATCGTCAACAGCGCGATTGATCGACCCTGGTCTCAATACTTCTGCTGTCTTCTCACGGGAAGCCGAGAATTCGTTCGCAAGTATCCGGTTGCCACCAAGCGGGCGCTGCGCGGAATCCTGAAAGCCGTCGATCTATGCGCGACGGCGCCCGATAGTGCGGCACGATCCCTCGTGGAGCGGCATTTCACAGCCCGTTACGACTATGCGCTGCAGGTCATGAACGAGCTGCCTTACGGAAAGTGGCGACAGTACGATCCCGAGGACACGATCCGGTTCTACTCGCTGCGATTGCACGAGGCGGGCATGATCAAGTCGACGCCCAGTAAGATCATCGCGCAGGGCACCGACTGGCGCTTCCTCAACGAGCTCAAGCGCGAGCTGAAGGGATGAGGATGCCGGCGATGTATTAACCGGGCCTGATTCGAGGGGGACGGAGGCCAGCATGAAGTTGACACAGAGCCGCCGCCGCTTCCTAGCCGCGCTCTCATCGGCCGGCGCCGCATGCCTTTTGGCCGGTCCCAATTCGTTTGCCGCGGAGCCGCCGCCGGAAACGACCACGGTCCGCTTTCCGAAATTTTCCAACACCATCTGCGGCGCGCCCGTGCTCGTCATGGGCGCGCTGCTTCGCGCCGAAGGCTTTACCGATGTCCGCTATGTGCCGACCACGAGCGGGGCAGCAGGCATCCGCTTAGCCGCCCGGGGCGAGGTCGACTTCGAGAACGCCTTCGTCGGAACTCACGTCTCGCTGATCGATGCCGGCAATCCAATTACAATATTGGGTGGCCTGCACAGCGGCTGCTACGAACTGTTTGCGCATGGGGACATCCGAAGCATCCGGGATTTGAAAGGCAAGACCGTGGGCGTGGCGGAGCTGGGATCAAGCCCGCACATCCTTGTCAGCAGCATGGCTTCGTACGTCGGTCTCGATCCGGTCAAGGAGATTCGATGGGTGGTGAGCTCAGTCGACAGCCCGATGGAGCTTTTCGCCAGCGGGAAGATCGACTCATTCCTCGGCTTTCCGCCGGAGCCGCAGGAACTGCATGCCCGCAACATCGGCCACGTCATCGTCAATACGACAAGAGACCGCCCGTGGTCGCAGTATTTCTGCTGCATGCTTGCGGGAAACTCGGACTTCGTGCGCAAGCATCCGGTGGCGACCAAGCGCGTATTGCGCGCGATCCTCAAGGCAACCAACTTTTGCGCTGCGGAGCCCGCAAGAGCCGCGCAGCAAATAGTCCAAGGTGGCTTCACCGGTCGGTATGAGTATGCACTCCAGAGGCTCAGGGACATTCCTTACGCAAAGTGGCACGAGTACAGCCCGGAAGACTCGGTCCGCTTCTATGCGCTGCGACTGCGCGAAGTCAGCATGATCAAGTCTGCTCCGAACAAGATTCTTGCGGATGGCGCTGACTGGCGTCTCTGGAACGAGCTCAAGCGCGAGTTGAAGGTCTAGCATGCCGGTGGGTCTTTGGTTCCTGAATTCCGTGATGCGCAATCTCAAGCGACAGGGAGCTTCCTAATGCCA
>Ga0306926_10007075_pt1 | contig 12141 bp, 15 predicted proteins | sample flu12Cox44000178_FD_203759 | JGI IMG/M metagenome (GOLD analysis project Ga0306926, IMG submission 203759) | Lab enrichment of tropical soil microbial communities from Luquillo Experimental Forest, Puerto Rico - flux8day.12C.oxic.44.000.178 (v2)... | ecosystem: Environmental > Terrestrial >... | reverse complement strand
GGTCAGGTCTTTGGTGGCGGTGGCAGCGGCGTAGTGACGGCAGCAAAGCCGCGGGACCGAGCGCTGAAAATCGAAATTACGTCAGCGCGAAGGCGGCTGGCCTAACCGCCAAAAAAGGTTGAGCAAAAGCTGTTGACCGCAAGGAAGCGTCACACGGATTGTCAAGGAGCAATACGCGACAGTGCGATTGAAGATCACAATAGACTAATACGCCAAATCATGGTCCCTGGTGAGAATGACCCGCCCTTCGGCGACGGCTTCAGCAAGAAGGGCCTGATCCCCCGGATCTATCTCTCGCTCGCCCAGATAGACGAGATCGCGGCCGGCAGCCCGCATAGTATGCATAGCCTGCGCCACAATGTTGGAATCGGCGAGAAAGCGCACGCTATTCTACGGCGATCGTCAGACCTTCCGCAGCCGCTAATTCACTCAGGCGCGCAGCGTAGAGCAGACAGGCGTCGATATCCGCCGGCTCGAGCACGGGATAGGCTTCCAGAACCGCCTGTCGGTTCGCACCCTTGGCGAGCATGGTCAGCACCATGGACGGGGTGACGCGACGGCCCCTGATCACGGGCCTGCCACCCATCTTCCCGGGTTCGGCGGCGATACGAGCAAGGAGGTCGGTATCGTCCATACCGGAGGTTAGCACACGCTATGCCGAAGGGCGACGCTGCGCCGCTCGTCTCCGCGCATCAACACCTACGCCGCCGATCCGACGATGCCGACGACGTAGTGCAAGGTGCGTCGCGCACTGCCTGCCGAGCGGCAATGCAGTCATTCGATCCACAGCCCCTGTTTTTTGTGCCACTCTTCGATCGACAATTCAGGATAGCCATCGAAGCAATAGTCATTGGGGCCGATCTGAGGTTCCACCCAGCTCGCTTTGTCGCGCAGCAGCAGATGCACGCTCGAAGGCGCCTTCGGCAGTTCAGTATCGATCGCCAAGGCAAACGGGTGAACCAGCTTAGGCCATTGCTCATCGCTGACCCAGAGCGGCGTGCCGCAGCGCTTGCAGTAATGCCGGTCGGCCGAGCCCTTACGGCCGTCGATCGGCGCATTCCATTCCCCGAGCGCGCTTCTGCCTTTCACGTTGAGGGTATCGGCTATGCCCATGATATTGATTGCGTATCCGCCGCCACCCGCGCTCTTCCGGCAGATCGAGCAATAGCAGCGCTGATACGGGTACGGCGTGTGGCTGTCGACGCTGAAGCTGATCGCGCCGCAGCGACAGGAGCCTTCGAGACGCATCGCCATTTAAACCTCCTCGAGTGTTGCCCAGTCCACGACATCGAGCCCGGGCACGCGTGCGAACTCGCGTTGTTTGGCAGTTACGAGGGTTGCGCCATGTCGGCGAGCTTGCGCGGCGGTCAGCAGGTCGTAATGGCCGATCGGCGTGCCCGCTCGCTCGAGCTGTGCGCGGATCGCGCCGGCGTGCTCGGCGTCGGCGAACTCGAACGACAGCGGTTCGACATCCAGGGTAAGCAAGGAGCGCCGCGCCGCCTCGTTGCGCGCCCGCTGCGCGCTCTTCTCGTAGCCGTAGATCAGCTCGAACAGCGCAACGGTGGAGATACCGATGCGCTCGCTGCTCGCGAGCTCCTGTGCGAGCCGGCCGCGCGCGCCGGGTGGGCGATCGTTGAGCAGCGCGATGACGGCGTTCGTGTCCAGGCACTTCATGCGTTGAAGAAGGCGCGCTTGTCAGGCACGACGGGCGGATCGTCCGCTGGCCGGACGTCGGGGAAGGGTTCGCCGGCCAAGAGCCGATCGATCTCGGCGAAGACCGCGGCGACGTCGGCGGGACTGCGCGCGATCGGCTCCAGGATCACGCGATGGCCGACCCGGGTCACCCGGACCTCCTTTCCGGGCAAGCGGAACTCCTTGGGAAGCCGCACCGCCTGGCTGGGCCGTGGGTGAACAGCTTGGCGGTCTTGGTCTCGGCCGCGGTCGCCATACCTCTCATGATAGCTATCGAGATAGATACCTTTGTGCAACTGCGGTCACCGCTGAACAAGCTTTTTGTCACGCTGCCCTGAGCACGCTGACGCCGAGGCGCTCTGCCACGTCGCACAAATCGTCATCCTTGGATGCGAGCGGAAGGCCGAGCCGCATCGCCAGCTCCAGATAAGCGGCATCATAAGCCGTCAGCCGTTCCTCGCGCGCGAGGTCGAGCACGCGGGTGAAAGCGCGTGCCGGGGTCTCCCCATCGACGACGATCTCGAGCATCTCCAGCAGAGTGATCAATTCCGCGCTCTCCGCCGGGGTAATGCGTCTGCGGCGCTCGGCCAGCGCGAGTACATTGACGACTTCCAGGTGCCAGAGGCTCGGTACTGCGGCGGCATCGGTCTGAACCCGCTCCAGTAGCTCGGCGGTGGCCTCGGTCCGTTCATCCCTGAAGCACCAGGCGAGGGCGACGGATGCATCGAGCACGAGTTCTGTCACCTCCTGCCCTCGTTGATCAGTTGCTTGACCGGCACGCCCAAGGCATGGCCGTCGCCGAACACCTTGAGCCGCTCTACCGCTTCGCGTCGGCGATCGGGGGCGGCGCGCTCGATCGGCACGAGGCGAGCAATCGGACGCCCATGCTTGGTGATCGTGAACCGTTCGCCGCGTGCGACCCGCTCGAGCAGGGCGGGCAGATGGGTCTTGGCCTCATAGGCGCCGATTTCGCCGGGCATTTTATCCTCCGACTGGTCTTACACCAGTCTAATTATTCCGATCGTCACTTGCAAACAATCTAGCCGTCACTGAGATGAACGGCCGAAAGCTGGACAGCGGCGCCGGTCCGCGGCAAAGTTTACCAAGGCGACGGCGCGTCGCCTGTTTGCCGATCGGGGAGACGATGGACCCGCGGCCTCATATCGTCGTGGTCGAGGACGAGGCCACACAGCGGCAGTTGCTCGCCGCCTATCTCGCCGGCCAGAATTTCCGGGTCAGCGCCGTCGACGGCGGTGCTGCACTGCACCGGCTCGTCGAGCGCGAGGCACCGGCGCTGGTCTTGCTCGATGTCGGGCTGCCCGGCGAAGACGGGTTCGCATTGGTGCGCCGGCTGCGCGAGAGGAGCAGCCGGATCGGCATCATCATGGTGACCTCGGCTGCCGACACGGTCGACCGCGTGGTCGGGCTGGAAACCGGCGCCGACGACTACATCACCAAGCCTTTTGAGCCGCGCGAGCTCCTGGCTCGGGTCAGGAGCGTATTGCGCCGTGGTGCCCCCGAGCGCGAGGCTGCGCCGGTGCGGCGCATCGCCGCCATCCTGGCTGCCGATGTTGCCGGCTACAGCCGGCTGATCGGCATCGACGAGGAGGGAACGCTTGCCCGGCTGAAGGCGCATCGGCGGGAGCTCGTCGATGCCAAGATTTCCGAGCACCACGGCCGCATCGTCAAGACCACCGGCGACGGCTTGCTGGTAGAGTTTTCCAGCGCCGTCGATGCTATGCGCTGTGCGCTCGCAGTGCAGCGCGAAATGGCCGCTTCGGCGGCCGGACCCCCAGAGCGCAGGATCCAATTCCGCGTCGGCATTAATGTCGGCGATGTGCTGGCCGACGGCGACGACATCCTCGGCGACAGCGTCAACATCGCCGCGCGCCTTGAAGGCATCGCCGCGCCCGGGGGCATCTGCCTTTCTGCCGCGGCCTACGAGCAGGTCCGCGGCAAGATCGAGATCGCGGTCGACGACATGGGTGAGCAGGATTTGAAAAACATCGCCCGCCCGCTACGCACCTACCGCGTCGTATTGTAGGCGAGAATCTTTGGACCCGCGGCCGCACATCATCGTCGTCGAGGACGAGGCGGTGCAGCGCCAGATGCTCGCCGACTATCTCGCCAGGCAGAATTTCCGGGTCAGCGGCCTCGCCGACGGCGCCGCCTTGCGCCGGCTCGTCGAGCACGAATTGCCGGCGCTCGTCATGCTCGATGTCGGCCTGCCGGGCGAGGACGGGTTCGCGCTGGCGCGCTGGCTGCGCGAGCGGAGCGGCCGCGTCGGCATCATCATGGTCACTGCCGCCGGCGATACCGTCGATCGCGTCGTCGGGCTCGAAAGCGGCGCCGACGATTACATCGCCAAGCCGTTCGAGCCGCGCGAGCTCCTGGCGCGGGTCAAGAGTGTATTGCGGCGGGCCGCCGGGACGCCGGCCGAGGGCCCCCGCGTCCGCATCGGCCGGCGCGTGCTCGATCTCGATCGGCGCGTGCTGATCGACCCGGCCGACGGCAATGAGGAGCGCCTCGCGGCGAGCGAGTTCGACCTGTTGAAGATTTTCGCCGAGAACCCGAACCGGCCATTGATGCGCGACTGGCTGTTGGAGGTCACCGCGCATCGCGAGGCCGATCCGTTCGATCGCGCGATCGACCTGCGTATTACCCGCCTGCGCCGCAAGGTCGAGATCGACCCGGCCCATCCCGAGGCAATCCGGACGGTGCGCGGGGTCGGTTACATGTTCGTTCCGCCGAAGGACTGATGCCCGACTCGCTACGGGGCCACGGCGGACCTACGCCCTTCGAGCACCTCGCGGACCCCGGCGATGATCCGCTTGCGGTCCGGAAACACATGATTTTCGAGGACGGGGCTGTAGGGTATCGGCACCTGCAAGGCACACACCCGCTTCACCGGGGCCTCGAGCCGCGCGAACGTTGCGGCATCCTCGGTGGCGACGGCGGCGACCTCCGCCGAGAAGCCGGCGGTCGGTCCCGCCTCGTCGGCGATAACGAGGCGACCGGTTTTCCGCACCGAGTTGCGGATGGTTTCGGTATCGAGCGGCACCAGTGTGCGGGGATCGACGACCTCGACCGAGATCCCCTCTTTGGCCAGCTCTTCGGCCGCGGCCAACGCCTCGTGCACGAGCCAGGCGAGGGCGACGACGGTCACGTCGTTGCCCTCTCGTTTGACGTCGGCCTTGCCGAGCGGGATCGTGTAGTCCTCTTCCGGCACCGGCCCCTTGCGGGTCATCAGCCGGCCCGACTCGAACGAGATGACCGGGTTGTTGTCGCGGATCGCCGTCTTCAAGAGGCCCTTGATGTCGTAGGGTGTCGAGGGCAGAAACATCTTCAACCCGGCCACATTCATGAACATCGAGTAGGGCGACTGCGAGTGCTGCGCCGCGACGAGGCCACCACCGCCTACGGATGCCCGATAGAGGATCGGGAAGGTCACCTGGCCGCCGAACATGTAGTGGATCTTGGCCGCCTGATTGACGATCTGGTCCATCGCGACAAAGCAGAACGTCACCTGCCGCCAGTCGACGATCGGGCGGAAGCCGGAGCCTGCAGCACCGATCGACATGCCGGTCAGTGCGGCTTCGGTGATCGGAGTGGCTCGCACACGTTGGGCGCCAAACTCCTTGAGCAGCGGCGGAAGAGCGTCGGTCGACATGTAGAAGATCTTGGGATCCCGCCGCATTTCCTCGGCGACGGCTTCGACCGCGGCCTCGTTATAGGTCAGCTCTCGCATCGTTTTGTCCTCGCATCAGGCCGCGAACACGTCGTCGGTGGCCTGCTCGGGTAGCGGGAAGGGGCTCGCCTCAGCGAAGGCGACGGCCGCCTCGAGCCCGGCCATGATTTCGCGCTCCATGGTTTGCAGCTCTGCGTCGTCGAGATAACCCTGCTCCCTGAGCTGCCGCTCGAGCTGTGCGATCGGATCCCGCCGCATCCACGTTTCGACCTCCGCCGGGTCGCGGACATCGGCCATCCCGCGGCGCTCGGTGTGGGCGCGCCAGCGATAAGTCTTGCACTCGATCAAACTCGGGCCGTCGCCCGACCGCGCCCGATCGACGGCTCGGTTCGCCGCCTGATAGACCGCAAAGATGTCGTTGCCATCGACGACGACACCCGGGATGCCATAGCCGGCCGCGCGTGCCGCCACATCGCTCAGCGCGTGCGTCGCGGCGGCGGCGGTGTTCGCAGCATACATGTTGTTCTCGCACACATAGAGCATCGGCAATTTCCAGGTTGCCGCGATGTTGAGGCACTCGTGGAAGGGTCCCGCGTTCGACGCACCATCCCCGAAAAACGAGACCGCGACACCGCCCTTGCCTTCCATCTGGGCCGCAAGGCCTGCACCTGTAACGATCGCGATGCCGCCGGCGACAATGCCATTGGCGCCGAGCATGCCGATGCCGAAATCGGCGATATGCATCGAGCCCCCCTTGCCCTTGCAATAGCCGGTTTGCCGGCCGTAAAGCTCGGCCATCATGCGGTTGAGGTCCGCACCCTTGGCGATGCAGTGGCCGTGACCGCGATGCGTCGAGATGATCCGGTCGCCGCGGTCGAGCGCGCTGCAGACGCCGACGGCGACCGCCTCCTCGCCGATGTAGCAGTGCACGACGCCGTAGATCTTGCCGGCAAGGTAGTCGGCCGAGGCGCGCTCCTCGAAATGGCGGATCGTCAGCATCCGGCGCAACATCTCGCGCTGCGTGTCGGGCGGCAGGTTCGGCGAGAGGCTTTGGGTTGAGAGGCTCATGGGACGTGATCCTCCGGACCAGTCGGGGCCCTACATGATGGGCCAGCGCCCGACGGCTGGCAACCGGAACCTCGGCCCGGCACCGCGGAGTGCTGTAAAGGGCGAGCTTGACAGGGGTGGCAGGGCGGAGGTTTACCGGGAGGCTGCTCTAAGGTACATCAGAAAGCTTCCGGAGTTGATCGACCTTCGCAATCGAGCCAGCGAAGGCGATCCCAATTACCGCGATTATTATGTCGAGATAACTTAGGCAATCGGGAGAATTGTATCATGCTACAGGTGTATCTCGATCCATGCACAGTCAACAGCCGCAAGGTACTCGCCGGGCTGGACTTGATCGGTGTCCCGTACGAACTAAAGCATGTTGACTATTTCTCTGGTGCGCACAAGAAGCCCGAATTTCTGGCGATCAACCCGAACGGGGCAGTACCGGCGGTCGTCGACGGAGATTTAGCACTTTCGGAGTCCAACGCGATCCTGCAGTACGCTGCAGATTTGAGCGACTCCGAAAAACATTATCCCAGGAGCCTCAAGCAGCGCGCCGACATCAACCGCTGGCTATTGTGGGAAGCCTCGACCTGGTTCCCGAGTTGCTACGCCTATCTCGTCGAATACGTCGTCAAGCCGCTGCTGAAAACCAAGCCCGACGAAGCAGTCATCGAAAAGGAAGCGCCCAATTGGCACCGGCTTGCAGGTATTCTCGATGCCCGGCTGGCGAAGTCCAAATGGCTTGCCGGCGACAACGTGACAATCGCCGATATTGCCGTTGCAGCGCCGATGCACCTGCACAAATGGCAGCGTTTGCCGCTCGACGAGCACGTGAACCTCAAGCGCTGGATGGCAGATGTCGAGCAATTGCCGTGCTGGCAGAAAACGCAGGGCGCTGTTGAGCAGGCCTTGCAGCTCAGATGATTTGCTTAGCACGAAGCCCCTCACATTTAGCCCTTCGGAGGAAACCCGTGCCCCTGCAAAGCCGCGTACTGGCTAACAGCTTCGCTTGCGAGGTTGTGGGGTTGCGCCTATGGGAGCCGCAAGACGATCAGACCGTCGATGAGCTTCGCGCTTTGTGGGCCCATCACCCTGTCCTGGTGTTTCGCCGGCAAGCCCTTTCCGAGGATGAGTTGGCTGATTTCAGTGCTTGCTTTGGCCCGCTCGAGCGGACCGTCCGCATCGACTGGGCGTCTCCGGTCCGGCCGGAGGTCGGCCTGATATCGAATCTGAAGGATGCGCAGGGAAAGCCAATCGGCGGGTTGGGCGACGGCGAGATCCAGTGGCACTCGGATCAATCATACATGCTGAACCCGGCGACCGGGGCCATGCTCTACGCCCTCGAGCTGCCCCCCGAGGGCGGAGCAACCTCCTGGGTCGATTTATGCGCGGCCTATACGGGCCTGCCCGACCGTCTCAAGCATGCCGTGGAAGGCCGACGCGCGATCTTCAGCTACGCTAAACGGCTCGCCGGCTACCAGGGCGTCGACCGGGTGATCTCTGAGGAGGCCAAGCGCAAGACGCCGCCCATCCTGCATCCTCTCGTGCATACGCACCCGATCACCGGCAAAAAGGCGCTCTACCTCGATTCCACGACAACGATCGGAATCGCTGGAATGGATGAGGCTTCAGGCTCGGCGCTGCTCCAGGAGATCTACGCGTTCGCGACGCAGTCCGAGTTTGTCTATCGCCACCATTGGCAGGTCGGCGACGCCCTATTATGGGACAATGGCTTTACAATGCACCGCCGGGAACCATTCGACCCTATGGCGCGTCGCCTGATGAAGCGGACGACGATCTTCCTTTCGCGCGAACGCCATATCGTTCCCGAGGGTGATCTGGCAGCCGTAGCCTAAGTGGCAGTGGAAAGGGTTCGTTATGAAAGTCGGTCTGTTCATCAATACGCAGTTCCCGGAGGGCTTCAACCTCAGAGAACGCGTCCCCGAGATGGTCGCGCAGGTGCGCGCGGCGCGGGAGGCCGGATTTGCGTCCCTCTGGTTCCCCCATCACTGGCTGACCCATCCGATGCAGATGCTGCAGATCACGCCGGTCATGGCCTATGTTGCGGCCCATGCGCAGGGCATGACGATCGGCCCGAATATCCTGATCCTGCCGCCGCTCAACCCCGTGCACGTGGCCGAGGAAGCCGCCACGCTCGACGTGCTGACCGGCGGAAACTACATCCTTGGCGTCGGCTTGGGCTATCGCCAGCCGGAATTCGACGCGTTTGGCATCAGCCTCAGTGAGCGGGCGCCGCGGTTCAACGAGAGCATCGCCCTGATGCGGCGGCTGTGGACCGAGGAGCGGGTGAGCCATAAGGGGCGGTTTTACGCTGTCAACAACGCTGGGATCGGGGTGAAGCCAGCGCGTCCGGGAGGACCGCCGCTTTACATCGCCGGTCAGGCCGACCCGTCGGTAAGGCGTGCGGCGCGGATTGGCGACGCATGGCTGATCGTCAACACGAGTGGACTGGGCAAGGTGATGCCGCTGATGCAGACCTACCGAGCGGCACTGAAGGAATACGGCCGGACACCGATGGAGTTCCCGATCACCGTCGAATGCTACGTCGGCGCCCACCATTCGACAGCGCATCAGGAATGCCGCGGACCGCTGGAATACAAGTACAACGCCTACGCATCGTGGGGACTGCAGGACCGCACCACGGAGGGTTCGTTCGAGGATTTTGCGCGCGACCGGTTCATCATCGGTGACAAGGGGTCGGTGAAGGAGGAGATCGCGCGGTATCGCGAGCTTCTGGGTGTCGATCACTTCATCATGCGCTGCCAGTGGCCGGGGCTGCCGCAGGAGCAAGTGCTGAGCTCGATCCAGCGTCTCGGCGAAATTTTCGCGTGATCTAAGCTTAAATAACGCCGCTCTCTTTGAGGTCGGTGATCTCGTCGGACGATAGTCCGAGCCAATCGCCGTAGATTTCGGCATTGTGCTGGCCGAGCTTGGGACTTGGTGTGGTCACCACCCTGTCTGCGCCGTGAAAACGCAATGGCGACGTTGGCACGACAATGCGGCCGATCTCGTCGTGGTCGATCCATTCGAGCATTCCGCGCTCGTGCATGTGCGGGTCGTGCATGACCTCGCCGACATCGCGCACCGGCGCGCACGGGATCCGATACCGCTTCGTGATCGCGAACACTTCCATCTTGCCGAGGGTTTGCGTCCATGCGGCGTCGGTCTCGTCCATATGCGCAACGCGGTCGGCGTTGGTCTTGAACCGCGGGTGGTCGCGCAGGTCTTCGCGGCCCATCGCGGTCAGCAGATGATGCCAGTGCTCCTCGACTGCGATGTTCATCGCGACATAGCCGTCATTGGTCGGGTAGACATTGAGCGGTGAGCGCGCATGGCTGCGGTTGCCGGTACGCGCTGGAACTTTGCCCGAGTTCCAGTAGGCCTCGAGATGTGAGGTGAGGGTGGCGTAGGCGGCTTCTTGCATAGCGACTTCGACGAGCCGGCCCCTTCCGGTGCGCTCGCGCTCGAAGAGCGCACTCGTCACTGCGGCGTAGAGGTGGATGCCGGCGAGAAAATCGACCACCGCGGGCCCGGCCTTGACTGGCGGGCCATCGGGAAAACCAGTCGTGCTGATCAGGCCCGAAACCGCTTGGATCGTCAGATCCATTGCCAGATTGTCGCGGTCCGGCCCGCTGAGGCCATAACCCGAGCCGGATGCATAGACAAGGCGGGGGTTCACGCGGCTCAACGCCGCCCAGCCGGCACCGAGCCGTTCCATTGTCCCCGGCGAGAAATTCTCGAGCAGCACATCGGCGCGCTGGGCCATCTCGAACAGCAAAGCTAGGCCGCGGTCGTGCTTCAGATTGAGGGTGATCGCGCGTTTGTTCGAGTTGAGCATCGCGATCGGGAAGGTCGTGCTTTTGCCCGGCGGGGCGCGCCGGCGCAACGGCTCCCCATGTGGCGGCTCGATCTTGATGACATCGGCTCCGGCCTGCGCCATTAGCAGCGTCGCGTACGGCCCCTGATAGACCTGACCAAAGTCAAGCACGACAATGCCGCCGAGCGGCAGGTTGGATGGGGATGGGTCGGACATGCCGATGCCTCCGATCACTCGGCTGTCGCCGGGATCGGCGACGGCCTGGGTAATGTCACTCGCAGAAAACGGATCATCAAGACCGCATTGAGCCCAAGAGGAATCCAGCAGAACAAGTAGACGGCGGTCACCGCATGGCCAACCGCCTCCTGCTGGTTCGCATCTCCGAGACCTGCCGTGGTCGCGACGACCCCGGCGATCGCCGCACCGAACGCGGTGCCGAGCGAACGGACCGAAGTCAGGGCCGAGGCTGTGCTGCGCTGCTCGCCGGGAGTAGCGCTCTCCATCGCGCGAGCCACCAGATGCACGTTGTAGACGCCGATACCGATCCCCATGACAAAGGCGCTTACCGTCAGCATCGCAAGTCCCGGCAGCAATGCAACCAAGGTGAGGCCCACGAGACCGGTAAAAGCAATCAACGGGCCGCAGAAGAGCGCGACGCGCTCGCGCGCTCCCGACCAGCCCGAGACCGAGAAGGTGCCGATGCTCCAACCAAGCGAGATCACGATGCTGACGAAGTTGATGAAGATCGGCGAGACCCCGTGGACCACCTGAAGCAGCAACGGGAGAAAGAGCGTCACCGAAGTCTGGGTCATGCCGTGAAAAGCGAGGATCCATAGCGCCAGCCCGATCGGGGCACCGATCGACAGCGCCTTTGGAGGAAACAGGTTGTTGGCGGCGTCGCGGTCGAGGCGAAACGTCAGGGCCACCAGCACGACCGCAGCGAGGATGAACGGGACACGCAGGCTCACAGCCGTTACCGGCCCGCTAGCGGCGATGCAGAACACCCCCCGTGGCGAGTAAAGCCAACCGAAGCATCGGCAAGCCGGGAAACCGACGGCGCTCGGCTTCGGTGTCGAGCCGGTCAGGGATTTTCGAATAGGCGAGCCAGGTAAAGAGCAGCATGAACGGAACCATCGTCCAGAACGAGCCGCGCCACCAATTCATCGCCGCGAACAAGCCCCCGACGATCGGCCCGCTCAGGTGGCATGCGGTGAAAGTGCCTTGAGAGATCGCGATGATCCGGGTGCGGAGCCTCGCGTCGAACAGGCTGGTGATCAGTGCCATGCCGCTGCCGGCAACCAACCCTCCGGCCCAGCCTTGGGCGGCGCGCGCCGCGATCAGCGCACCGATGTTGGGGGCGAGCGCGCAAGCCGCGGTGCTGACCGCGAATACGCCTGCGCCGAGGGTGTAGCCCTTGCGCGGGCCAAATCTCGACCACACCACCCCGGTCGATGAGGCGCCCACAATCGCGCCGATCGTGTAAAGCATGGCGGCCCAGGTGTAGTAGGCGGCACCGCCGATATCGGCGACAATCGTCGGCATGATGATGGCGATCACCAGCATTTGGGTTGCTTGCATGGCAATGCCGCCGATCACCAGAGCGGAATAAAGGCCGCGCCCGTCGCGGAAGATTTCGCCCCAAGAGCCCTTCTCGCCTTCGCGATCGGACGTCATCGCTCGACCATCGGTTATCGAGCCGACATTGCCCGAAATACGGTCGCAACGCTGCCGAAAATTTAGGCGTCGACAGCCCGGCCGGGGGCCCGAGCCGCGTTAGGCGCTTCAGGGCGAAGCCCGACAAAAAGATTGTCGATGGTCAAGCGGCCAGCCCGAGCTCGTGGAAGACGCCTTTCATTGCAACTTGTATGGT
>Ga0306926_10007072_pt1 | contig 12145 bp, 11 predicted proteins | sample flu12Cox44000178_FD_203759 | JGI IMG/M metagenome (GOLD analysis project Ga0306926, IMG submission 203759) | Lab enrichment of tropical soil microbial communities from Luquillo Experimental Forest, Puerto Rico - flux8day.12C.oxic.44.000.178 (v2)... | ecosystem: Environmental > Terrestrial >... | reverse complement strand
CGAGGCTGCGGGAATCGATCGATATGCCCGTAGCCGCCCAATCCGTGATGCTCGATCCCCCCGTCGCGGCAGCAGCATCTACCGCGGTCCAGAGCGGCATCATCAGGTTGTCCGCCAAGCACAAGAAACCGCACCCAATTGGACTATTTGGCGGGCGACTGTCACATCGTCGAAGGGATGCGTCTCGCTGCCGATGATCTGACCGGTTTCGTGCCCTTTGCCGGCGATTACCAGAAGGTCGTCTGGGCGGGTATCGGCGATTGCGGCTGCGATCGCTTCGCGGCGGTCGCCGATCTCTATAGCGTTCGGGGCGGCGGCAAGGATCGCGCGCCGGATCTCTGCTGGCGCCTCGTTTCGCGGGTTGTCGTCTGTCACGTAAACCCGGTCCGCCAGGCGGGCCGCTGTCCGTCCCATCAGCGGGCGCTTGCCGGCATCGCGGTCGCCGCCGCAGCCAAACAAGGCGATAAGCCGCCCAGGCGCATGCGGACGCAATGTCGCGAGGACAGTAGCGAGCGCATCCGGCGTGTGGGCATAATCGACGACGATTCCTCCGCCCCCCTTGCCCTCGGCGACGAATTGCAGCCGACCGGGGACGCCGGTCAAATGAGCGAGAGCCTCGGTGGCGACCGCCTCCGGGCCGCCAGTCGCGATAACAAGACCGAGCGACGCCAGCGCGTTCATCGCCTGGAAAGCACCCGCGAGGGGCAATACCAGCCGGCGGCGATGCCCAAAAATATCGACGAGCAGAACTTGACTGTTGCCTTTTTGCTCGCGAGAGAGAAGGCGGAGATCCGCCGCGGGGTCAGCGCCGTAGGCGAGAATCGGATGGCCCGTTTCGCGGCACACGGCGGCAAGACGAGCGAATTCACCGCTGTCAGTGTTGAGGACAGCAGACCCGCCCGGGACAAGAAGCGTAGTGAACAGCCGCTCTTTCGCGGCGCGGTAGTGGGCCATGTCGCCGTGATAGTCGAGGTGATCTCGGGTCAGGTTGGTAAATCCGGCCGCGGTTACAGCGAGACCGTCGAGTCGCCGTTGGTGGAGACCGTGGCTCGAGGCTTCGATCGCTACCTGCTCGATGCCTTTCGCGGCAAGCGCAGCGAGATCACGGTGGAGCGCGACAGGGTCCGGTGTCGTCAGGGAGCCCGGGCGCTTCTCGGTCGCGGTCACCACCCCGAGGGTGCCGAGGCTCGCCGCGGCACGGCCGATCGCCGTCCAGATCTCGCGGACGAAATGAACGACCGACGTCTTACCATTGGTGCCGGTGACGGCGACGACGGTGCGCGGCTGTCGAACATAAAAGCGCGCCGCCAGAAGCGCCAGCCGGCGATGCGGGCTCGCGTCGACCAGGATCGCGAGGCGCTTGCGGCGTTCGGGCGGGAGTCCGAGAGCGTCGGCATCATCGGTCAAGATCGCGACCGCGCCACGGGACACCGCGTCGACTGCGAAATGCCGCCCATCCAGTCGCGTACCAGGCAGGGCGGCAAAGAGAAAGCCTGGGCAAACCGTCCGCGAGTCGGCGCTGATACCCAGAATCTCGGGATCGGCGACTGGTAAACCGGCGGCCGGTAGGCCACTAAGCTCAGTAAGCTTCAATCCGCTTACCTTGCATGCTCTCGACCATCAATGCTCGCTGCACTTCGGGCGCGGATTCGTCGACCGGCTGCACCCCGAGAAGAGGCGCGATGCGCTCGATTATGCGGCTGGTTGCCGGGGCTACGGTCCAACCGGCGGTGGCGTAGCCGTGGCTCTGCTTGTTAGGGTGCGGTTCGTCGACCATCGTCAAGACGAGATATTTCGGGTCGTTGATCGGAAACACCCCGACAAAGCTCGAGAGCAGCTTTCTTTCAGCGTAGTGCCTGCCCGAAACCTTGTCCGCCGTCCCGGTCTTGCCGCCGACAACATAGCCCGGAGCGGCAGCCATTGTGCCGGTCCCGTGTTCAACCACCAATCGCATCAGCCTGCGCATTTGTTCCGAGGTCCTTGTCGAAATCACCTGTTGACCCTGCGGAGCATAGCCCGTCGGCAGCTTAACAAGAGTAGGCCGGCGAAGGATCCCGCCATTTACCAATGCAGCCGCGGCGGTGGCAAAGCTCAATGGAGTGACCGAGATCCCGTGGCCAAACGCGATGGTCATAACGTTGACTTCCCGCCACTTTGCCGGATAGTGCGGTGCCCCCACCTCAGAAACTTCGATCTTCGGGGTCTTCAACAGACCGAGGCGCGCGAGGAACTCCCGCTGCTTCTCGGCGCCGGCGGCAACAGCCATCCGGGCCGCCCCGATGTTCGACGAGTACATCAGAATTTCTGGGACACTCAGCACCCGATGCTTGCCATGATAATCTGAGATCGTGAATCGTCCGATCCTTATCGGATGGCTCGCGTCATAGGTGCTGGTGAGGCTAGAAGTACCGTAATCGAGTGCCATCGCTACGGTAAAGATCTTGAAGATCGAACCGAGCTCGTAGACACCGAGGGTGATCCGATCGAACATCCGGTCGGCAAGGGAAATAGTGCGACTGTCCGGATCCGGTGCGCCGGGATGGTTCGGATCGAAATCGGGCAACGATGCCATCGACAAGATTTCGCCGGTGTTGACATCCATGATCAGCCCGGCGCCGCCCTTCGCGGTGAAATCGTCAATGACGCGCTGCAATTCCTCGTGAAGAATATATTGTAGGCGAAGGTCGAGCGATAGCTGAAGCGGCTCCCGACGTTCCTTCAGCACGCCGTCGAGGGCGCGTTCGACCCCGGCGAAACCTGCGTTATCGATGCCTGTGTAACCGACGACATGTGATGTCAGAGCTGCATCGGGATAGACGCGACGCTCCTCATGCTCGAACTCCAGCCCGGGGATGCCGAGCTGATTGACTTCGTACTGCTCGGCGGGGGTCAAGTGGCGCCTGATCCATACGAAGCTCTTACCCGAAGTGAGCTTGGCGTAGACCTCGGCGGCGCGAAGGTTAGGGAAGACCCTGACGAGCTTGCGGGCGGCCTCGGCTGCATCAACGATCTGCTTTGGATTGCAGTAAAGCGATGGGCTGTCAAGGGTCGCGGCGAGGACATTGCCGTTGCGGTCAACGATATCGGCATGGCTCGGCACCGGGGCCGTCACGATCCGAAAGCGCGCGATTTGCGATTCGGCGGCGCCGCCTCCGACAGCCACGATTTCGACGACCCGAAAGGCCACCGCAGCAAAAACGAGAGCAAACAACGCACCGGTCACAAGGAGCCGAGTGCGGCAGGCTTCGAGAGCCTGCTTTGCCGGCCCGTCGGGAACGATGGCCCTACAGGGAGGCGGCTTGAAGTGCCGCGGCCGGCATGGATTGTCGTCAAATCTTTGTCTGGCAGCCATTATCGGCTCGCTGCGACCTGTGCGATCAACTCATCGAGCGATCTTGGGCGCCGGGGCGGAACCGGTTTTGCCAACGCCTTTGCCGCCGCGGGCTTGACGAGTTCCGCGCCTTCCGTCGGTTTTTCCTGCAGTATAGGCGCCATGGTCGGCACTGGGATTGTGGGCAGCGCACCCTCTGCCGGTGGCTCGGCGACGGCGGAGGCGTCGACTGCGACCGGCGTCGTGACGCGCAGTGGAATGTCGCTGAGGGAGATGCGGAGTTGTTTGGTTGCGATCGGGCCCAGCGACAGGTGGCGCCGGTTCATCTCATCGAGGGTTTCGGGTCGAGTCAGATAAGCCCATTCGGCCTCGTCAGCACGGATCGCGTGCTCCTCGGCGATTGTCGCCCTCTTGGTTCGGTTGAGCTCGTCCTCCAGAGACTGGACCCCGTACTTGACAGCGAACATCGCAAAGCCGGTCGTCGAAACGAGAACCAGCCAAAATAAGGTGCTGAGCTTGATCATGCCCCTTGGCCTTTCCGGTCGCGGCCCGGACCCGCGCAGCCCGCCGGCCAGGCGGGTGCCGCATTCCTCTCTGCCGCTCGCAGCCGCGCCGCCCGGGCACGGGGATTGCGCACGATTTCCACGGGATCGGGCCTGATCGCACGGCGCCCTAGCAATTTGAAGCTTGGTGCCGGTCCGCGGACCGGACCGGGGGCATGACGCGAGGTCCGCGGCGCTCCCTCGCCGCGCCTCTGCAGAAATCGTTTGACCCGCCGGTCCTCGAGCGAATGAAACGAGACGACTGCCAGTCGACCACCATGCATCAACAACTGCTCGGCCGCGACCAGCCCGCGATCGAGTTCACCAAGCTCGTCATTGACCGCGATGCGGAGGGCCTGGAAGGTCCGAGTTGCCGGATCCTGTCCCGGCTCGGATTTCGGCACGGCGGCACGCACGATTTCGGCGAGCTCGATCGTACGTCGAATGGGCCGGCGGTGTTGTGCTGCGGTGATCGCACGAGCGACCCGGCGGGCGAACCGTTCCTCACCAAAATCACGGATCAGCTCGGCCAGCTGGCGTTCGGACAGCGAAGCGATCAGCTCCGCGGCGCTTAGAACCTCGCCGCTCATCCGCATATCGAGGGGCCCGTCAAAACGAAACGAAAAACCGCGCTCGGGCCTATCGAGTTGGGCCGAGGAGACACCCAGATCGAAAGTGATGCCGGCGATCGGCCCGACGGTAACAGAGGCGAGGAGGCGAACCATCTCGCCGAAGCGTCCCTCAATGATCGTCAGCCGTCCGCCCAGACGCTCGGCCAACTTGCGCCCGCGCCACACCGCATCGGGGTCGCGGTCGATCCCAACAACGCGGCATCGCGCGGCGCCGAGCAGCGCCATGCTGTGGCCGCCAGTGCCAAAGGTAGCGTCAACGTAGACAGCGTCGTCGCGCGGCGCCAGCGCGGCGAGCACGGCGTCCACCAGCACGGGAATGTGCGCCGCCCGTCGTCGCGCGTCGGGCTCGGAATCTGCGTCCGATGCTTCCGGGCGGGACCGGTCCGGGTGTCGCCCGGTCATTGCCGGCGTCGGCCGGCGAGGCTGCCGAGCGGCGGCATTCTCGTACCCTGGCGACGTGCGCGCTCGAGCAATGCTGCCTCGTGCTCCGCAAAGCGATGGGGTTCCCAGATCTGGAAGGTCGGGCCGAGCCCGACAAAGGCCGCGCTTTCGGTGATGCGTGCGTGCGCCGTAAACTTTTCGGGCAGCACGATTCGGCCTTCCGGATCAAAAGGCAATCGTTGAGATCGGGCTAGGATCAGAGTCGCCAGGCTCTGCTGCTCATCGGGTTGCTCGAGCTCGTCGAGCCCGGCGGACACAGCCTCCATACGATCGATACCCGTCGCTTCGAGCGCCTCATAGTCCAAGGAGGGGAAAGCGACGATGCCGTCAAAGCTCTGATCCGCTAAAGCGGTGCGAAAGGTCGCCGGCACTGAAACCCGCCCCTTGCGGTCGACCTTGTTCACATAAGTGGACATGAAGAGTGCCACTTCTTCCCCCAACGCTCGCCCGTGGACGCTCGGCAAGGGGCGCCCGATAGGCACTGCCGAAGTTCCCCCCATCCGCAGTGCCCGTCCATGGGTCGTCGTGGTATCGCATGGTATCTAATGGGAGTCAATGGTTTTTCGAAATAAAACCGTGGATTTTGGAAAATGACCGTAGCCTGTCTGTTCCAACCACATCATCTAGTCGCTAACCTCCGCTAATCACAAGCGGTGGGACATTCGCGTGCGACAGGATGCACCAGAGGCGCATCATCGCAGGTCGGTTACCTCCTTGCTCGGCATTCGCGGCGCCAAAGCCGATTTCCCACCCGCGGTCAGCATCTTACAGTGATCGTACAGCGCGACTAGCACCACCTCGGTGCAGTTGTTCCCGTAGAGACCGGTCTCAGCTAATGTCGATGCCAAGGACGTTATTGACGGTGTCAAGTATGGGTCCCTCCTGGGCTGAGGGTGGACGAGCCAGGTCGGGACGAAGGAACCCCTTCGGTCGAATCAAGCAACTGGGTTTGGCCAAGTCGGATAGCGGGGGCCGGTTGACCAGGGCGGTGTACGGCCGAGCCGTGTTGTAGTGGGCGAGCCAACCGGCAGGAGCCTCGTGGTGTGCAAGGGGGGAGGGATAGGCTTGCGCACAGGCCCACTCACGCGGACTGGTCTGAATGAACCGCTGGGCCTTACCGTTGGTGCGCGGGGTATAGGGCTTGGTGCGAAGCTGGCGCAGCCCGGAGCTGCGACAAGTCTGGCGCCAGCGATGACTGCGGTGAGCCGAGCCATTGTCGGTCATTTCCCGTTCGACGGTAACGCCGTGGCCGGCAAACCAAGCGAGCGCACGGTCGAGAAATGTCACCGCGCTCTCCTTGCGCTCGTCGGACAGCCTCGATGCGGTCGAGTTTCTTGACATCGATATGGATCAGCTCCCCTGGCTGCTCGGGCTGGTAGCGCACCACTGGCGGTTTGGGTTCGAGCGCCGCCAGCTTGCTTAACCCGAGGCGCCGCAAAACCTTGCCTACCGTCGAAACCGCAGGCCGAGCTGCGGTCGGCTAATGCAGCCACGCCACCACAGCGGTAGCGCGCCAGCCAACGGTAGGCTCGGCTGGTCGACAGCCCGGCGGCATGCGGGTTCTTGCGGCGTCGGCCGCGGATTCTTGTGGACGTTCATCCGGGCGGTCTCCCCAATCCTGATTGTGAGCCTGGCAACCCACAGCCTGACCGGGTTCCCCCGGATGAACAGCCCGCATAGCAGTTACAACTAAGCGATCGAGGCTCCAGACGATTTGAGCGTTCACCGACGATTCGAGTCTCTCACCATGATGCCGCAAATCGCCACTGACAAAAAAGGAACGGGCGACCCGATGGGATCGCCCGCACCTTCCCCCTGAGTGTGGTGCCACACCTCGCGCACCCCCGCTTCACTCCCTATCCCGGGTCACGGCCGCGAAGCACTGCGTGTCGACCACACGATCGGCGACGCTACGCGGTTTGTTTCGACAAGCAACAGCGGATTTGGCGATCCACACGGTTGTCCCCCGGAAACCGCACTTATCCCGATTCGATCCGCCAAAACGTCCACCGTGAAGCCGGCGCCAGACGGCGTGTAAGCCGGGTTCTGTCCCGTCCCCGGGCGTAACCGCCGGGAGACGGTGATGGACATTCCTCTGGGACGCTCGTCACCGAGCGCCTCGTGCGACCGACCCGAGCGGCGGCGCGAAGGCTCGCCCGGCACACCGGATCGCTCCGGGGCGCCTGCCGCTCCTACTTGGTCTTGCTCCCGGTGGGGTTTTCCCTGCCGCCGCCGTTGCCGGCGGCGCGGTGCGCTCTTACCGCACCATTTCACCCTTGCCGCCCGCCCGGCACGCCGGAGACAGGCTGGCGGTGTATTTTCTGTGGCACTTTCCCTGGGGTCGCCCCCGCCGGGGGTTACCCGGCACCGTGCCTCCGTGGAGCCCGGACTTTCCTCTCCCCGCACACCCGCGGAGAGCGGCCATCCGACCGTCTGGCATGGGAAGATTTGGGCAGCCATGGGCCTCTGTCAAAGCCCCCGCCGAGGCTTCTATAATCGGTGACGAGCGCTTCTGCATCGCAAGAAAAGAGAGGAACGCCATGCCGGTCATACTCGGGACTCACGGCTATCGGTACGAGGTCAAGGACGATTGGGCGAAACTCCCGCCGGGCATGGAATTCAACGCCGATGTCGCGGCGGTCGGCGTCGACGAGCACGACAATGTCTACGCCTTCAATCGCGGCAAGCATCCGATGTGCGTGTTCGACCGCGACGGCAATTTCTTGCGCTCGTGGGGTGAGGGCGTGTTTGTCCGCCCGCACGGCGTCTTTATGGCGCCCGACGGCACGATCTGGCTGACCGACGACGGCGACCACACGGTTCGCCAATGCACCCTCGACGGCAAGGTCCTGCTGACCATCGGCGTCCCCGGCAAGCCCGCCCCCTACATGAGCGGCGAGCCGTTTCACCGCTGCACCCATACCGCCCTCTCGCCACAGGCCGACTACCTCTACATCTCCGACGGCTACGGCAATTCGCGGGTCCACAAATACACCCCCGACGGCAAGCGCCTGTTTTCGTGGGGCGAGCCCGGCACCGACCCCGGGCAGTTCAACATCGCCCACAACATCTGCTGCGACCCGGACGGCTGGGTCTATGTCGCCGATCGCGAGAACCACCGCGTCCAGGTCTTCGACGGCAACGGCAGGTACGAGACGCAGTGGAACAACATGCACCGGCCCTCCGGCCTCTACATGGAGAGCGGGACCAAGACGCCGCGCTTCTTCATCGGCGAGATCGGGCCGGACATGGCGGTCAACATCGACCTGCCGAATTGCGGCCCGCGGGTCAGCATCTATACGAGCAAGGGCGAATTGTTGGCACGGCTCGGCCATGCGCATGCCGGGCTCGACTCCGGCCAGTTCATCTCGCCGCACGGGCTCGCCGTCGATTCGCACGGCGACATCTATGTCGGCGAGGTGTCGTTCACCAATTGGGGCCGCCGCGTTCGCGCCAAGGGCGAGCAATTGCCGCCGGGCCTCAGGAGCCTGCAGAAGCTCGTCAAGGTCGACTGAAGCCGTCGGCAAAAACAACGGAAATTTGCGTCTGCACCCCCGCAAAACCCCGCTCTCCGCCGCGAACAACACGCCTGATCAACAAGTTAGGGATAAATTGGGGGAGGAAGAAAACAACCGAATAGGCCCCAGGTATCAACCGAACCTGCACAGCCGTCAGGGAGCAACAACAACAGCCGGATCCTCTTGAGCTGCAATTATCCAATTGACAATGATGCGATTTTCTGCCATACGTCCCGGATGAAAATTGCATCGAATTCCAACACCAAACCGACAGGTGATTACGAGATCGGCTATGGCAAGCCGCCGCGCCATCCTGGTTTCCCGAAAGGCCGTTCCGGGAATCCCAAAGGCCGGCCGAAGGGTTCGAAGAACCTCGCGACCTTGGTAGCCGAAGCGCTCGACGAGAAGGTCCAGGTCACCGAGGACGGAAAGCGGCGCCGGATCACCAAGCGCGAGCTGGTGATCAAACAGCTGGTCAACAAATCGGCCGCGGCCGATCTGCGCGCGATCAAGCAATTGACCGACATCGTCCAAGGTGTCGAGCGGCGCAGCGAAGTCTCACCGGCACCCCAACCACGGCCCGCCTTCACCGCGGCCGACGAGGAGGTCATCGCCGAGCTCAGAAAGCGGATCGAACGCGACATCAGAGCGAAGATCGCGGCCGAGAACACGCCGACGGCACCCTGAGCCGCCATGGACGAGACCTTTACCATGGCGCGCTACGACGCGCTGCTGCGGGCGGATTTCGCGGGCTTTGCGCATCGCGCATTTTGCGAGCTCAACCCCCGCGCCGAGTTCGTGATGAACTGGCATTTCGAGGCGATGGCGGCCAAGCTCGCCGCGGTCTACCAGGGCAGGATCGGCCGGCTGATCATCAACGTGCCGCCGCGCCATCTGAAGTCGCACCTGGCCTCGGTCGCCTTTCCGGCATGGTGCCTCGGCCATGACCCGAGCATGCAGATCGTCTGCGCCAGCTACGCGCAGGACCTCGCCGACAAATTGGCGCGCGATTGCCGGCGCCTGATGACTTGCTACTGGTATGAGCGGCTGCTTCCGACGCGCCTCTCGCCGCAACGCCAAGCGGTGGCGGAGTTCGAGACGACGGCGCAGGGCTGCCGTCTCGCCACCTCGGTCGGCGGCGTGCTGACCGGGCGCGGTGCCGACATCATCGTCATCGACGACCCCTTGAAGCCCGAAGAGGCATTGTCCCAAACCCAACGCCAGGCGGCCAACGAGTGGTTCGACCACACTCTCTACAGCCGGCTCAACGACAAGCGGAAGGGTGCGATCGTGTTGATCATGCACCGGCTGCATGAGGACGATCTCGTCGGCCACGTGCTGGCGCAGGAGCCGTGGGAGGTGGTGCGCTTCCCGGCGATCGCCGAGGAGGACGAGACGCACCTGATCGAGGGATACTTGGAAAGCCGCTGTATCACCCGGGCGCGCGGCGAGGCCTTGCATCCCGAGCGCGAGCCGCTCGACATGCTCGAACAGATCCGCCGCACGATCGGCGAGTACAATTTCGCCGGCCAGTACCAGCAGACCCCGGCACCCCAGGGCGGCGGCATGGTCAAGGCAGCCTGGTTCAAGAGCTACATGCCGAATGAGCGGCCGGAAGAGTTCGACCGCATCGTGCAGAGCTGGGACACCGCCAACAAGGCCTCCGAGCTCAGCGATTTCAGCGTCTGCACGAGCTGGGGGATCAAGGGCAAGGACCTTTACCTGTTACATGTGCTGCGCCGGCGCATGGAATACCCTGAATTGAAGCGCACGGTGCGCGAGCAGCGGGATGCGTTCGATGCGAGCGTCGTGCTGATCGAGGACAAGGCCTCGGGCACCCAGCTGATCCAGGAATTGGTCGCCGAGGGCCTGCATGCCGCCACCCGCTATCAGCCGCAAGCCGATAAGGTCATGCGCATGCACGCGCAGACCGCGATGATCGAGAACGGGTTTGTGCATCTGCCGAAAGAGGCGGCCTGGCTCGCCGAATACTTGCACGAGCTGACCGCCTTCCCGAAAGGCCGGCACGACGACCAGGTCGATTCGACGGCACAAATGCTCGACTGGTTCAAGCGCGCCGGCAGCGGCCCCACCTCCAACGCCGGGATCTGGCATTTGTATAAACAGCAGTACGAAGCCCAGCAGCTTGGCTTGCAGACCGCGCGGCCGGAACCGTTATCGGTGATGGCGCGGAGGCTCGGCATCCTCCGGCGGCTGTGAAATTCGCGCGGCTCCGTTAGCGTTGGAGCATTTCGCGACCTGGCGCGACGCCGCATGCGTCCCACGCCAAAGGGGCGCTCTTATCTGTTCATCTTCCGTCCAACGTGGCAGAATTCTTAAGATCGGCTTTGCAAATAGTAAGGGGCCTCAATGGCTACCGAAGTCGATAGCCGTCGGATCGTCGAACGCGACGCATCAGCAGACGGCCATGGCTACAACGACGACCTGCTGCTGAACCCGGGGGACCTCGATCGCGCGCAAAAGGCGTTTCCGAGTGCAGCGCACGTGCTCGACCATCCGGCTCTAAGAGCCTGACCCAAAAGTCTGTTGGCCTGTGCCGGAGCGCGTGATTCACGGCCACAGGGCTCACGGCGATGGCGATGTGGATCGAAGAGGACCGTCAGATTTATCGGCGGGAGGTCAGCGAAGCATACACACCGGTCCTTCGCAGAGATGCAGCCGACGACCAGGTTGCGCCGAGAGCGGGCATTCGACCCCCAGCGATCAGGCGGCGCAAGTCAACCCTAATCGGTCTTTTCTGGCTGCCGGGAAATCGTCGGGTCTGACATAGCCTCGACCGTTCCGCCTCACACCCCTCCAATGTGCTACTCTAAGCGGTCAAAAAAATGGCAGCGTCCGTCAATGCACACAGCGTAGGGAGACGCACGATAGCGATCGAATGGCGGGTCAAGGCGACCGAGTTTAACAACTGCAACTGCATCTACGCCTGCCCTTGTCAGTTCAACGCGTTACCGACGAACGGTTTGCTGTCGATGTCGAGGCGCGGCGCGGCCGCTTCGCAGTGCCTGGCATCATCGAGACGGTTGGCGAGCCGATCGGGAACCCGGTGACCGGCGCCGAACACCGTGTCCGCATCGATCTGCCGCACGGCTTCGAATTCCACATCGCCGAGATCGGCAGCGCGACGACAAGGGCGAGCGGACGGTGGACCTACCGGATCTCGTCAACACCTACGGCCAGTTCGCCCACCTCCATCTCAGCAACAAGGGTGTCGTCGACTAGCTCGACGACGGACAGCATGAGCGACGACGTTAGACGACCCTCTGTGTCAGTTCCCACTTGAAGAACGGCCGATCGTCTGCTTTGTACTTGTGCCGGGTCAGGGCGACAGAAGCCGGCGTGCGCGGTACCTGCGCGGTATCTGGCTGTACTCGGTCGCTCCGTTAGCGAATTGAGTTGCGGCTCTTCATCCAGGCTTTTGCGCGATGCAGCCAAGCTGGCCAATTACACCTGCCGCAGCGAGCTGCCGGCTCAGCCGCAGGCGCTCGAGCCCCTCGGCGTAGCGCTTAGGCCCGATGACGGCTTCGAGCGCGGCGCGCTCGGCCAGGAAGGCATCGACCAGACCGGCGTAAAAGCGCGTGGCATAGTCGGAGGTCTCTTCGTGCCACACCACTTGGAGACCGGCCGCGCCGACCGCGCGCAGGTAGCTCGCCGGCGTCT
>Ga0306926_10007071_pt1 | contig 12146 bp, 20 predicted proteins | sample flu12Cox44000178_FD_203759 | JGI IMG/M metagenome (GOLD analysis project Ga0306926, IMG submission 203759) | Lab enrichment of tropical soil microbial communities from Luquillo Experimental Forest, Puerto Rico - flux8day.12C.oxic.44.000.178 (v2)... | ecosystem: Environmental > Terrestrial >... | reverse complement strand
GCGCGTGAGCCATTGTCATAGCGGGTCTGGTGATGATGCGCCGCATGGCAGCTCATAACGTGTTGCCTCCCCTCAGAACGTTGTAAATCGAGAAGCTGGGTGAAAGTATTTCTATCAGAGTCTTATCGCACGACACAGCTCGGCGCACACTAGCACTTGCGTGAAGCGAGGTCTCGTCCGCGTGGTTACCAATCGCGTACACCTGTGGCACGTCGGCGACTGAGCACAAACGCGGCGCGCCGTGGTGCAGCGCTCGAACTTGCCGCGCACGGGGGCCGGGACAATAATCGGCCGATCGACCAGACTGATACGGTCGCCGGATGAAGCCCGAGCACGAAACTCCACACATGGGCCACGGTACCGGACGCCACTGGCTCGACCTTACCCTCGCGCTGTCCGCGATGTTCGTGTCAATCGTGTCGCTTGCGGTAGCCGTGCATCACGGCAACGCCATGGATCGCCTGGTAGCGGCTAATTCCTGGCCCTTTTTGATGTACGACACCGACAACATTGATGCGCAGGGCAATTACCGCATTTCACTCAAGGTCGAGAACGTCGGCGTTGGCCCCGCGCGCATCCAGACGTTCGAGGTGTGGTGGCAGGGTCAGCCGGTCTCGACTGCCCCCGACCTCCTCATGCACTGCTGCATGCCAGAATCGAAGGTGCCGATCGACTCGTCCGCTGCGCGCTCACTCGATCTCAGCATCGGGCAGGTTGCCTCACGGGTGATGCGGCCGGGTGACACGGAGGACTTCGTGACCCTGCCGCTCAAGGAAGCGAATGCCGCTATCTGGCACCGGCTGGACGTCGCGCGCCTGCAGCTGAAAATGCGTGCCTGCTACTGCTCGGTGTTCGACGAATGCTGGGAGACGGGTCTCGAGCAGACGAGCGCCAGACGAGTCCAGAGCTGTCCCGCGGTTAAAGTGCCGTTCACCTTGCCCGAACACTGGTTCGAGTCAGCGCCTGCGTCGGAGTCGGGCCGCACTGACCACTCGGGTCAGTGAACTCTGAGCGCTCGAGGAACGAAAATGCGCCGCGCCCCAAATGCGCCGCGCCCCGTAACTGGTCACCAGTAGTAGGCCCGTCGCCGCTCTGTCACGGCGTCGATAAGCCACTCGCGCAGACCCGCTTTGTCCAGCGAATCGCTAGCGACCAGGTTGAGATGCCGATTGAGCACGACGAACCCGCCGCCAACGAAGCGGGCAATCCATCCCAGCCGGAACGCCCGCGCACGTAACGCCTTCAGGGAGAGTTCTTCGATTGGCATGCACAACCCCGAAAACCTCGCCAGAACTGAGCACGAACGTACTCATGGCGGGTGTGACCGCCTATCGGCAAATCCGCTCGATATGCGTAGGAAGCAGCCGACAGTTTTCCATGGACGGTCGATGTACGGCCTGGTTCTTTTGAACCGCGAAAGCCCGCACATCGTGCGCCAAGGCGGCGTGACCCTGATCACGGCGCCTTGAGCGGCCAAAGGTTGTGATACGCCTAAGGCTCTACAGCGATTTGATCAGGTGGCTCATGGCGAACGGTGTATCAAAGAATTGGATGGTTGTGGCAATAGTGCTCGGCGCCATTGCCCTCAGCGCAAGCGACATCGCCTACGTGCAGCACCACACACTATCCGCGCAGCTCTCTGCGGCGACCGACGAGGTCTTCCTGTCGCACGATGAGATCGCTAACCTCAAGACCAAAGTGCGCACCCTGCAGGCGCAGGTCGGCTCGCCCCAGTGATCCGGCGGTTCGCCTGTCGATCCCAGATCTTCGCAAGCATTTGAATTGACTGCTCAGCAGCACTGTACAGGTCGGCACGCCACCACTCACTGCATGGACGCGCTCGCTACCGCTTAGCACCATGCGCGCGTGCGCGTGCTGCCTCACATCAAGCGACTGGATGACTGCTTCGGCGACTTCCTGGTCCGCGTTGTGTGCGAATGCGGCGCGTGCCGTGAGATTCAGCCGCAGGCACTCGCGCGCCTGGTCGGCTGGAAGATGACGCTGAGAGAGCTTGCGCGGCGAATGCGCTGCTCGAGATGCGGAAGGAAGACTGCCGAAGTCATCGCGGTTGCTTGCCCGAGGCCGCGCGGGGTGCCAAAAAATCCGCATTGACGAAGTAGCTGTGCTCCGCCGGCGCGTTGCTGCGGCCCGAAATGAGCGGCCAGCTGTTCAGCAACCTTGCAACAACCAATGTCCGGCGGCTCTCATTGCGCAGCTTGATTCAAGTAGCCTGCCAATTCACGCGCCTGGGTCTTCGACAGCTTGTAGGGCTGCATGCTGGCAGCAAGCGCCGCCTTCGCAACGATCACCAACCCTACAAATTCTTCACCGTTGTCCGAGCTGCTCATTAACTGAACGGTCAGTTTTTGAGTGCCGACTCCTCCCGTCAAGTCGACTTCTCCGACCGTGCGCGTGATGCTGCCTTTCAAGAATGCACCGCTCCAGCTACCGTACTTCAGGCGACCATAGACAAAGCGCCCCGCAACGAGAGCGAATATGGCGAGAAATATTATTGTGCCGTAGTCCATTCCTTGCCCTCGGAGTCGCCTGACCGTCAATTGAGGGATCGCCCGGAAGCGCTGCGTGCTCTGCCGGGAAGCTACGCAGTCAGCGTGCCTCGTCCCGTTATTTGCAGTAGAAGACTGCGCTGCTGGTAGGCGCGCCCCAGTTGCCGCCGTGCGCTTTGTCGTTGAAGCTTTCGATCACGGCCTGATGCGAGGAGGCGGCGCAGAACTCATTGGCCCGCTCGATCGCATCCCCTCTGGCAAGGTCGATGCTGCTGCTCAGGGCGGTTCCAGTTACCGAATAATGCCCGCCGCCCATATCGAGCGCCTGTGGCCTGTCCAGCCCCATCAGCGAGCAGGCGGATAACAGGATCGGTGCAACCGCGGCGAACGTTTTCACATAAGCATCTTATCGCCTGATTCCCGTACGCCTGTGACGCGCTTCCCACTTCAGCTCGTGGAGGTTAGTCGGATGGGCTGCAGACACTCATCGGTCCATCAACCTGAGCACCGAGGGCGGTGCTGACGTGACGTCCGTCACAGCAGTGATGCGGTGCCGGACGTCTCATATTTGCTGCGCACCTGAGGAGGTCGCTCCGATGGAAGACAACGCGTCGGACAGTAGGCCGGTGTGGAAGCTCGCCACCATCGCGTTCGGAATGATTGCCCTGGGCGCGTGCGTTTACAGCTTTGTGCTCTACAGCGAATTCTCCACTGAGCTCGCCGCCGCACGGAACGAGGTCGACCTGGCACATCAGGAAGTCGTGACGCTCAGATCGCAGTTGAGCTCGATGGAGGCGCAAGCTGACGCGGACCAGCTGCTCATACAGAGCAGGCATGAACGTCAGGCAGCGGCACAGTCACAGCAGGATCTACCGATCGAGCTGTCATTTCATGACGCGATCTCTCGCTCGGGCAAAATAGCTGTACTGCACAACCTGGCCGATGCCGATCTCGAGATCGTGCTCGAGGTGGAGAGCCCAGCCTCTGGCGAGCACATCAGACGGCCCCTGGTCATCAACGCACACGGTATGCTGCAGTTCGGCGCGGCACAGGGTTGGCAGTTTTCGCCCGGCCAGATCGTCACCCTAAACCACGATAGTTACCGCCCAATAGTCCGGATCGTTAGCTAGCAGCTACTTGTTGCGATCCGCGTCGGTAACGGTGAGCTCAAAAAGCGCCGCGAACTCGGGTGTGTTTTCAAGTCCAGCCGAGAGCGCTACAAACCGCGCCCTCTCGAGCATGCGGGCTTTCGATTGACCCGATAACTGCCGCCACAGAGTCAGCAGCTCCAGGGTTTCACTGTCTATCCCCATTTGACAGGCACCTCTGGCAGTTACTCTGCGCCAAAATCGGGAGCACGTGGCCCGCAGCCAACGTAATGTGCCGCGAGTTAACCGAATGTGACGGTCCCGCTCCTGGCGAGCCTGGGATCGACCAGGGGCCGCACACTGGACGCTGCCGGTAGGCAATGGCCGCGCCTGCTTATCGGTCCAGGGGGGCGCTAACGCGGCCGGAGAGCGCCCACACGAGGCTGCGAAGAGGCGTCCCTCGCGGAAGTCAGGAGAAGGGCCGCACTGTGCTGCGTGCTCGCCCATTTGTGAAATGCCGCAAGCAGCGCAGTTCTCAATATTGGCACGATGGATATGGGACCCGCAGGTCCGCCGGTGAGGAACCTACATGGGCATCTGGGTGTTGATAACGTACATGCTCAATCCGCAACCTGTTGCCGTCGTGCCCGGCCAGGATCCGCATGTCATTTCCGAGCTGGAGTTTCGCACGCGTGAACTCTGCGACCAGGCAAGGCAACAGCAGGCGCATGAGGATGCCAGGTACGGAATGGCAGACCAGTTCGCGTACAAGTGCGTACAACGAAAATCTTGAGATCCAGCCAGCCCGCAACCTGAACGGGCCGCTCCCGCAGCCGCCAACACAACATAAAGTCTGAATCGTCCGAACCGCCGCTGAGAGCCGTCTCACAATCACACCAGCTGCAGTTGCCTCGCGTGTCGTTATACAGCGACACTACTGCAACGCAGGTCGGGAAATCCAGAACCGTAGTTGACTTCGCTGCTCCTCACATCGGGGGTGATGAGGAGAGTAAACTTGAAGGCGGGGGGAGTATGGACAGACAGCAAACCATGGCGGCTGACGACGCTCCAAGCTGCGACGTGGACGTCTCGAAGATACGAACATTGAAGCCGGCTTTCCGAAAGCCAGTAACGCCCGCCGGGCCCATAGGCGCCAAATCTGCGCAGACCATGCGGCCCGGGAACAGAACCGAGGTCCCCTCCTCGCCGCCAGGAACAATGACTGACACTCAGGTGCTCAAGGCTCTCGAGAAGCGCCGCACGGGCACTGGTGCTGTCGCCGCAGAAGCTGTCGACTCATCGGACGTCGCTATACTGCCTCCCGAAGACACGAACACGCGGCTCGTATTGAGAGAGGCTGTCGCCCGCAACGCGCCGGTTTCCTTCGCCGTGCAGTTGCAATGGTCGGTGCAGCCCATCGACGCCGGCAGCGCTCCCCGGCATCCCATCTTCCAGGCCTACACCCTCTATGCGGCCGAGGGCCGCCGCGCCGGGCGTACGTGGTTCTTTCTGCGCCTTGGCTTTTTCAGCGACGCGGTTTCGGCCCAGCAGGTTGCCCATTACCTGCGCGCGGACTTTGCCTCCGCAGCCGTCGTGCCCGTGAGTCCAGAGGAGCGCCAACAAGTCACCCAGATCGGCCGCTGTTCTGAAGGCGGCACAGTAGCGCGCCGCCCCGCCTAACCGGTCGGGTGGTCCAGCGCTATCGATTGGCGAATGGATAAAGCGTCACGATAGTCATCCGCGGGTTCACCGGGAATCGGCGAATAATGAAACCACGGCCGGTCGCGGTTCCAGTCCGAATGTTCTCTACCGCTCGTCTGACATCGCGCAGGTCGTCCATATCTAACCAGGGCGCCCCAGGCGGCGCATCGTTGCGGCAGCAGTGGGCGCCGTAGATCACGGTGTCGCCTGGTAGGGTCGCCAGCAATCGGTCGGCGGTCGCCAGGTAAGCTGACAGGCTGGAACCTGGGAGGAAAGCGTAGAGCGTCGTTGTATAGATCAGATCGCCCGTGAACAGCATCTTCGCGGCAGGGTCATGGACTGAGATAGATGACGTTGTGTGCCCTGGCGTACACAACACCTGCACCCGGCGTTCGCCCAGGTCGATATAGCCGTCGGGTCTCACCCACTCGGTTACTCGGAACCGCGGCGGGTCCTGGCCAGCAGCGCCTAGGTATTGATAGCGGCCGAGATAAACGACGCCTTCTCTGACACGCGACCGAGTCTCCGGCAGGTCAATCAGCGCAATGGACGTGAAGTTCCTGAGACCATTCGTGTGGTCGTAGTGAAGATGCGTCGGGATAACGGTGACTGGCAGATTTGTCAGCGTCGCCAGAGCAGCATGAATATCACGCCCCGTCGCCCCGCCATCGATCAGCAGCGCACGGCTCTTCCCGACTAACAGGTACTCGAAGTTGTCGAGCTGGTTTTGTGGCTCGCCAATGGCATAGGTGTCCGTTGCGATCCTCTGGACCCACCAATAACCGTCGACTACGGTTGCGGACGAGGGTCCGGGGAGTGGCGCCTCGGAGATGGATGAAGGCGGCCACGCCGGCGGGGGATCCATCAGACGCGCGAGCTCGGCATAAACGACCGGGGCGAGTGCCAGGCTCACCCCGGCCAGCACAATCAGGATCGCCGCGAAGATGCCCGCAAGCTTCCACATTTTCATCGGCGCAGCTCGATGACATGGGTGTGGTGCGCCGGCCGACTTACGGTGTCGTGCAGGCAGCCGCTTCAGCGCTCTACCACTTCAACAACTCTTTTCTCGTTTGTGGCGAGAGTCTGACACGGCGGCGGCCTTGGTATGGTTCGACGTGCCCTTGAGCGCCTGGGGATCGCACCGCGTGCGCGGATGCGTCGAACCTCGTCGCCTCCTCCGAAGCACTACTGCGGAGTTGTGGGACGGCAAAGTCTGACTCCGAGGAACACTCTGGAGATCGCTCGACGAGCCGCAGAGCTGGGTTAGCGGTTCTCGCTTGTAAGATGTCCGTGACCTTCTCGGCCTGTATCCGCTGGTAGACCTCTTCGCGGTGCACGGCTACGTTCTGTGGTGCGGTGAAGCCGAGGCGCAGCTGGTTTCCCCTGACGGCGAGCACAGTGATGGTGATGTCATCGCCGATCTTCACAGACTCTCCCGGACGCCTTGTCAGAATCAGCATTGGTGCACACTCCCCCTGATTTATATGATTTTCCTGCAGCGCGCGCCTTGAATAGCAGGCGGCTCGCGCTTCCCCATCGGCAAGAACGCGACTGAATACGCGACTTCGTTCGGGCGGACAACGCACGACCTGTGGAGAGGCTGTGGGGAACCTGTGCAATTCCTGTGCTGCACTACCGCGAGCTGCGGTGCAAATACCTGCAAATGCCCAGTTTTCAGCCTTGCGACAGGCCGGGCACGCCTGAAGTCTGCAGCCCAGAGCGCTCGGATGCACGGCGCTTGTACAGAAGCAAGGCGGTTGCCAGAAGCAGGCAGGTGACGAGGCTTACCGCGCCATCAACCAGGTAACTTCCGGTAATTCCACGCCAGCTGTAGCCGGATCCGTCGACGAACAGCATGTAGGAGATGGGCACGTTATAGGCGGAGATCATCAGGCACCACGCCGTGGCGGACAGCGGATTGTGGCGTCCGATGGCATCGAACTGGATCGCAGTCGAGGCCGTAAAGGCAAGTGCCTGGAAGACATTTTGTCCGATCAGGGCGATCGCGAACGCCAGCGGGGTGTGTGGAATGAGTATCAACCCCAGGGTAAACAGAGACCCGACGATCCCGATAGAAAGGTAAAGGGATCTCGGGGGCAGCAGTCGATGGATCATCGGGAAGACGAGACATCCACACGCGCCACCGAGCAGCACACCTCCTCCGCCGACGACCCCGACGAACCCGGCCGACGCATGAAAGTCCTGCCCAACACCTGCGAGAAAGTTCGTCAGCGAGAAGGTCGCCACCGGTGCGATGAACAGCAAGAGGGTGAGCAGCACGTCACGTCGCCTGAGCAGTATCGCGAGATCCTGCAGGAACTGGTCGAAGCTCCCACGGGCCCCCGATATGTCGGCCGCCGGTGCCGGCATCCACGGAAACACCAAGGTCGGTGCCACAATCAAAATGCCGAGGATGACTGCCGCAACCTCCAGCGAAAACGCCTGCAGCAACTCAATCGCGACTGTAGCCATCGCGCCGCCCGCGGAAATGTTGCCAACGTTCACCCAGACACTCAGTTGCTTCTCCTCTTCGGTCCGGACGATGCTGGCCAGCCAGCCGCCCAATGCGCTCAGGTACAGGGTTGCACACAAAAATCCGGCAGTTAACAACAATTCAAACACCAGCAGGTGCTTCAGATTGAACAGGGCCGCCACCAGCAGCACGGACGCGGCGATGGCCGTCGCTACCGAGTACCACCGCCGGGTGAATCTAACGTCCAGGATTGGACTGAAGGGGAAGGCCCAGAAGCTGGGCGAGGCGATTACCGCTGTAATCGCCGCGATGGTCGCTACCGGGACGTGCTCTGCGGCCAAGAGTTGGGGCGTCGCAACTGCGATGAGACCGCCGTACATCCCGAAGGTCGAAGCGGTCAGGCCCATCAGCCACAAGGGAGCGCGTCTGCGCATGCGTGCGGGCATCCTCCACTCAGCGACGGTCCGTTGTCCACTCCGATGGCCACTTCGGGCAGCTCCGCCTGAAGCTCCGATGTGAGCGAAATCACAAAGGTCGTTACCGTTGCAGCCTGGGCTTCCCATGGTCGCCTAGACTGCGTTCCGCGGCAGCTGTCAGGAGCTCTCTAGCGTGCGTTGGAGGAACGAATGAAGCCTGTATTAATCTTCCGCACAATTACTGCTGCGGTACTGGTGCTGGTGTTGACTCTGCTTTTCGATTATTGCCGTTATGAAATAGACCACCATCCGCACTTCGATTCGGCCAGACTGGTCTATTTGAGCATTCAGGGATTGATCATCGGTATAAACTTCGTCGCTATGTTGAAGCTGGTAGAAGCATTCACCCCGCGCGCTTGACGCCTCTCTGGCCGCCGAGCGAGCCGTTGTTTCGTTGAGCCCTAGCCGTTTCGACAGTAGAAAAGGATCCCAGGCGCGGCCACGGGTGACGCTTTTCCTGCACTGACTAGCGTTTCAGCCACTGCGCGAGCTCTACCGTAACCCCTTCGGGTCCGGAGAGGAACACCAACTTGCGATCGTGAAATTCCATGATCTCGTTGCGCAGGTGGACGCCATTCGCCCTCAGCCTGCGAACTTCGGCTTCAATATCTTCGACGGCAAAGCAGACATGATTGAAGCCCAGTTTGTCGAGCCGGGCGATATCACCGTCCCGAATGGGATCGGGGTGACGATAGCGCAAGAGCTGAACCTCAACGCGCGGTGTGGCGCTGGGAAGCGCCAGGGTAATGTGCTCGGCCTCGATGCCGGGAATGCCCATGTATCGCGAGAACTGCTCGCCCGAGATCACCACGGACTGCTGCTCCAGGAACCCGAGCAGGGCAAAGAAGGCTCTTGCCTTGCCGACATCCCGCACGACAATCGTGAGGTGATCGAAATGCGTGACCATAGTGCTTTGGCTAGGGCCGCTCGCACGCGAATCGAAGCAAATCCACGTGCCGGCTGCAAGCGGGCGCGGGGACTGGTGGCCTAAGCTTCTGAAGAATAATGCACTGGCGTTCTAGCTTCCGTTGAGCGCACGGACCAGGTGATTTCATCGGCCAGCGCCCTGCGCGAGCGCGTCACGCAGTGTTCAGTCTTGGACTTCAATTGCCGCTCAATCCCCTGCAAGCGCGGCTCCTTGCGCCCTGCATTCGTTCTGCGATATTTCCACGATTGCGTCTCCTGCAGGCACTTTGGAGGCTGACATGCGCCACTTCCTCGCAGGTGCGGTGAGCGGAGCAGCGGCCGTAACCGTCGTGTTCGTACTGGCCGTGGGGCTCTGGCCTTGGCGCGTCGAGGCCACGCGCACGCCAGGCGCGGGTGAGGTAACGGCGATGAAATCACTGCTCAACCGAGCGGTGGAGCGAGAAGCTGTACGCCTTGCTAATCCGTTTCCGCCATCTGCCGACAACCTGATGGAAGGAATGAAACTGTTTCGTGACGACTGCGCGGGCTGTCACGGAGACGGTGCGCAGCCAAGCCTCTGGGGAACCACCTCGTTCTTCCCGCGGGTTCCTCAGTTCGCGACCGAACCGCCCCATAGACCGGAATGGCAGATCTACTGGATCGTTAAGAACGGCATCAGAAACACTGGCATGGGAGCCTGGGGCCAACTGATGACCGACGACCAACTCTGGAAGGTGTCTGGTTTCCTCAGCCACGTCAACTCGCTGCCGCAAGAGGTCGCCGACGCATGGAGCAAGCGCCAATAGCAATCTTGCGCGCTTCCGAGAAGCGCGCCGTGCGGTCGTCCCCTGTGTTCACATCGGCTGCGCCGGCCTCTCTTAACCTCAGGGCTGGCTAGCTGGTTCGTATTCAAGCGAACTGCCATGAAGCAATGATGTCGGGTCGCGCCGACAGGTTCCGTTCTCGGGAGCGTCTTCGAGAGGCCAGCGGTGGCCGGTTCACGTGCAGTTCAGCACACACCGTGTATTTGAAGACGCTAGACGACACCGGATACGAACTTGAAAGGCTAGGATGCCGCTTCGTTCCATGACCTCACTGGCTCCCCTCTCCAGCTCGACCCGCGAGCTCGGACTGTACGCCGCGGTTGCGTTGATTGTTCCCGGCGGGAGCCTGATTGCGTTCTTGTTATGGGCCTTGCGGCAGCGTGGATGGCTCCCGGCCCATGCGCCAGCGCAGCATACTCATCGCACTGACAGCGCTGATCGACAGGACGTGTTGATTCGACGGTAAGCATTGCCAGCCCCCCGGCAGTGCTCACCATCCTCCGGCGGCCGGTGATGAAAACGCTGGCCGCTTTTCTTATATGCGGACGCCAACGCCGCTCGATCGGTAGGGCGGCGCTGTCGTCGGCCGAGGCCGTGCTGCGTGGGCCTACCGATTGGCGAAGTTTAGAGCACGTGCGCCGACGGCCCGCAACGCGTAAACCACGGCAGCATTGCGTCGTCACTTAACCAGACATTCAGGGTTTTTCCCGGCGTCGCAGTGTCGCGCACTGGTCCGGGCGAGGCGCAGCATCCGTGATCACCACGGCGTCGAAGGCCGACGCCGGCGGAGCGGAGTCACCACGTTCGAGAAATGCTACGGCGAACACCCGCGCGAGCGTGGCCGGGTCGAACCAAGTCGGTACACCGATGTCCCGCCGCGCGTGCCCATCGCCGGCGAGCAGGACCACGCCCTGAGCACCATGCTCGCGCAGTACTCCCGCCATGACTGCGTCGCGGGCGAGCTGGGCTCGTGCCATGGCAGGAAGCAGCTCCCTGGGCAGGACATGGCAGTGCCCGACATCGATCTCGTTCTCTTGAGCTTCCAGCAGCGATGGCCGCTCGCGATCGAGCCCCAGCAGATGCTCCATAGCCGCGTCGAACACAGCGGGATAGCCGTGCTCGACGATCTTCTGAGCATCGCTACGGGAGAGGTCGGCTGCGAGCAACGGCACGTTGTACTGCAGCGCCAAGGCGACGTACGGACGGTAGTACTCCCAGTTCCACCCGTCGGCCGACTTACCGTGGTCCGTTGCCGCTTTCTCAATAAGGTAGTTCGCATCCAGCGGGCGCTCCATGCGAGCCCGCTCGATATCGCCCTGGTGTTCGCGATCGAACTGCTCCATCGCGATGGCCGGGCGCCAGCCTGCTTCGAACACACGTCTTAGCACCTCGAGCCGCAGGCCGTGCTGCAGGGGATTGTCGTGCACTTCTCCGAGCAGCACGATGGCATCGCCGCGCAGCCGGTCTTCCCCGGGAAAGGGCGCCGACTCGGCTGCCGCACCGCAAAGCGCTGCGAGCGGCGTCGCAAGCACCAATAGTAAAGCTGCGCGAGCGATCGAATGCTTCATCCCGGGCGCAGGTTACTTCAGGTGCCGGGATAACGCGAAAGCTCGGGTCTCCGCTGTCCCGGCGCATCAACTCAGGTCTAACGTTGCCACCCCTGGAGGAGCCGCAGGTGTCGGCGGCCAGACTCTACTTCCAGAAGTCTTCGGCGGGCACGGCAAAATTCAGCTCCTGGGAATTCTTCAGCGTGAATGACGTTATCGCCACGAGATTGCCGCGCGCATCGAACAGCCCACCGCCTGAGGAGCCTGGTGAAATTGCCGCCGTCGTCTGAACGAACCGAGCGTCCTCCAGATCACGCACGCCCGAGATGAGGCCCTGTGAAATTGTTCGCCGGAGTCCGCGCGGATTGCCGATTGCATAGACTGTTTCCCCGATCTCCAGGTTGCTGATCAAGCGCACACCCCCAATCGGTCGCAGCTGCAGCCCTTTAACGTGCTAGGACGCAGCGGTCGGCGTCGAAGTCCGCGGCCTCCAGTTCAACGTTCTCGGTGAGATTCTGTTCAGTGTCACCTACGCGGAGCGGCTCCTTGCCGGATCCGACCACATGGCAATTCGTCAGAACCAGATCGTCGCTGATCGCCACTGCTGACCCGTAAGTGGTGCTC